>Ga0268283_1000058_pt1 | contig 113217 bp, 113 predicted proteins | sample saktaG_13_FD_190140 | JGI IMG/M metagenome (GOLD analysis project Ga0268283, IMG submission 190140) | Saline water microbial communities from Sakinaw Lake, British Columbia, Canada - sak_2013_06_06_36m | ecosystem: Environmental > Aquatic > Non-marine Saline and Alkaline > Saline ...
TAAGCTGAGGGGCTACGAAAATCATGACGTCACCACAATCCTGATCATCATCGTGATTACCGTGGCCATTATCGACCGGATCAGCGCAGCCATCCGGACCCGGTATACCTGATCAATGCCGATTTCCATTAATACACGGCATCGGAGTTTATCATGGAAAAAAATAAGTGGATTCGGTCAAAGTCGATCTGCCCGCCATCCTCTTACTTTACACCTGTGTTGGACAGAACAACGGAAAGAATCATTTTAAAGGAGGTACTTCGTTATGCGTTTATCATTTAAGATATTTCTGGGAACGATCTTTTTCGGCCTGATGACTGTGGCAGGTTTTGCCCAGGAAGCGGAATTTGACGGAACCCTCCGTGTGGGCGGTTCCACAACACTTCTGCCCGTAATCGCGGATTGCGCGAGCCAGTACATGGAAAAATACGGCACCTGGGACAAGGTTGATCCCTCGCTTCCCAAGAAGCAGGTGCTCATCTTCGTTACAGGCGGCGGGTCCGGTTTCGGCGTAAACGCTTCCATTAACGGAACGGTGGATATCGGCATGTGTTCCAGAGACATCAAGGAAGCAGAAAAGACCAAACTGGGGGATTACAAGGAATACCTGGTCAGCAAGGACTGCCTGGCTTTTGCCGTCAATAAAGACAATCCCCTGGCGAAACTGGACAACTTGACCGCTGCCGATATCGTGAAAATTTATTCCGGTGAAGCCAAAACATTCCGGGATGTCCGCTCCAATCTTCCCCCCAGACCAATCCTGGTCCTGATGCGCGACATGGCCGGCGGTTCAACGGAAATGGTGCAGCAATTGATTTTGAAAGAAAAAACCTTCTCTTCCCAGGCTATTCAGGTGCCTTCCCAGGGCGCCAACCTCAAAAAGGTTGAAGGCAACGCTTCCGCGATCACCTACATTTCTTCCGTGCTTGCGCTTGAGAGCAACAAACTGAAAGTGTTCAAATTTGAAGGCATCGAACCCAGCAACGAAAACGTTGTGAATGGAAAATACCCGATCACCCGGCCGCTGATTCTTGTTGTCAAAGGGAAACCTTCCCTGGCGGATCAGAAGTTCATCGATTTTGTTCTGAACGAAGGTCAGTCCATTGTGGCGGAACACGGCTATGTTCCGGTTAAAAAGGTTCAATAAAAATCACCATGATAAGCCAGAAGGATCATTCCAGCCCTCATGGCGGCCTGTCTGCGAGAGACAGAATCGTCCGGTCCCTGTGCCTCCTGTTCCTGGTTTCGGGTGTTGGCATCCTGGCCCTGACCATCGTGTACCTGTTTATTGAATCGGGATTCGGAGAAGGTTTTCTCCACCGGATACTGGATTGTTTCACGGGTGAATGGCGGCCGCTTGCCACGCCTCCGAAACTGGGAATGGCGCACGCATGGGTTTCAACCGCTATGGTTACCGGTATTGCCCTGGCGATTTCCTTTCCCATCGGCATCGGCATCGGACTTTTCACATCTGAAATTGCTCCGCTGATTATCCGCAGGCTTCTCACGCCGGCATTGGAACTTCTGGCGGGCATCCCTGCCGTGGTTTACGGTTTTTTCGGGGCCGTGACGCTGGTCCGGTGGTTTGAAAACGCGTTTCAACTTTCCTCGGGAGAGACCCTCCTGGGAGCGGGCATCGTTCTTTCGGTCATGATGCTGCCTTTTATCGCCAGCACCTCCGGAGAGGCCTTTCGTGCGGTTTTCAGGGAGTACCGTGAGAGCGTGCTTTCACTGGGTGTTGACCAGTTCACGATGCTCCGTCGCGTGATCCTGGTCCGGGCATTTCCCGGCCTCATCGCAGCCGCCGCCCTGGGCCTTGCAAGGGGGCTGGGTGAAACCCTTGCGGTTCTCATGCTTTCGGGAAATACCACGGCATTTCCCGAATCGGTCCTGAGTCGCGGGCAGCCGATTACGGCGCTCCTGGCCACCGAAATCGGGGAAACCGCGGTAGGCTCCGATAAGTATCATATGCTGTTTACCGGCGCCCTGTTTCTGATGCTGCTGGTTCTTTTGCTCAACCTGGCCATATCCGTCCTGAAGAGAAAAATTTACACGGGTCTTTATGCAAATTGAAAACAGGAAGTAAATGACTTCACGTACCTGGAATGTTTTATATTATATTTTCGTGTGGCTCTCCGGACTCATTGGTATCGCCCTGCCCGTGGGTATCGGGCTCTACCTGCTTTTAAATGGCGGAAAAATCCTGGACATTTCCTTCCTTCTGGACCGTCCCCGCGGCAGCCCGCTCGGAAGCGAGGGAGGGATTCTTCCGGCCATTCTCGGGAGTTTTTCCCTGACGGCCATCGGCCTTGCCGTCGCATTTCCGGCCGGTATCGGTTCAGCCGTTTATCTCTCGGAGTTTTCCAGCTCCACCCGGCTCAAATCTTATGCCAGGCTGATGATACAGTCTCTGGCGGGAGTGCCGTCCATCATATACGGGCTTTTCGGGTATGCGTTTTTTGTGGTGATGCTCCGCATGGGCACCTCGCTCATCGCTGGAAGCCTGGTCATGGCGATTGTCATGTACCCGATCATTCTGATCACCTCCCAGGAAGCTTTCGACGCGGTTTCCCGGGAATACCGGGAAGCTTCCCTGTCCCTGGGGATAGACCACACCGAATGGATCATCCGCGTTCTCTTTGTCAAGTCTTTGGCAAGAATCCTGTCAGGCGTCGTCTTGGCCGTAGGGCATGCCATGGGCTCGGCCGCGCCGGTTCTCTTTACTGCGGCGGTCTTTTACTCAGCGGGCGGAATCCGGTTGTCCCAACCCGTCATGACGTTGCCGACGCACCTCTACTTTCTGGTATCCGAGGGGGTGTCGTTTGAAAATGCCTTTGGAACAGCCCTGGTTCTCGTGATCGGACTTCTTGTTTTCAATACGACAGCGATGATCCTGCGAAAAAATATTAAGGAGTGAATTATGGAGAGTAAGAACACCCCGATACCCCTTTTTGAAATCCGCGATCTTCAAGTCCGGTACGGCGACATGGCGGTGCTGCATGGAATCAATACCGATATGCCGGCCAAGGAAGTGACGGCGATACTCGGTCCGTCCGGGTGCGGAAAATCCACATTGCTGCGCGTTCTCAACCGGACCCTGAAACTGACTCCCACGGCGCGGGTCTCCGGTGGAACGGTTAAATATCAAGGGGAGAACTTGCTCTCACATCCCATGGGAGAACAGCAGATCCGCAAACGGATCGGCATCGTCCAACAGAGGCCGCTGCCCTTTCCAATGTCCATCCGGAATAATGTGATGTTCGGCGCGGATTACCATAATAAAACCCGTTCTGCGGAAAAGGACGAACAGGTGCAGATCTTTCTGGAAAAGGTCGGTCTTTGGAACGAGGTGAAAGACAGGTTGAAATCACCCGGCAGCAGGCTTTCCATTGGTCAGCAGCAGCGCCTCTGCATTGCGCGCAGCCTGGCAAACCGTCCGGAGGTGCTCTTGATGGACGAGCCCTGTTCCGCGCTGGACCCGGACTCCACGGCAAAAATCGAGGACCTGATAATGAAACTTAAAGAAGAAATCACGATTGTGATTGTTACTCATAACCTGGCCCAGGCCAGGCGGGTATCGTCCAACTGCCTGTTTTTCCTGAACGGCACGATCGCTGAGCAGGGAAAAACGGCCGGGGTCTTGAATAATCCCGCTCACCCGTCCGTCCAGGCAATCGTAATGGGAAAAGAGGGGTAAAGATGCAACTGAAAAAAGGAAAGAAAACGATCATATTGATGCTGGACGGATTCGGAACCGAATATTTCCGGGCTTCGGACATGCCGGCGCTGAAAAAAATGGCGCAAGACGGCTTTTACCGTGAGGGCAAGGCGGTTTTTCCCACCCTGACCAACGCGAACAACATTTCCATCGTCTGCGGTTCTTTCCCGCAAACGCATGGGGTGACCACGAACTGCTACCTGGACCCGATAACCGGAAAGCCCGCGTTTCTGGAAGATCCCGGCTTTCTCAAGAGTCCGACGTTGTTTGAAATGGCTGCAAGGGAGGGAATCCGTTCGGCGCTGGTAACCAGCAAGTCAAAAACCATCCGCATCCTGGGCGGCTCGGTGGATTCGGGTCTTTCCGCGCAGGATGCCGATCCCGAAACAATCCGGGATTTCGGCAGCCCGCCCGATATTTATTCCATTGAGGTGAACGAGTGGATCATGCGCTCCGGCATGAAAATTCTTCAGAACAGGCCGGACATAGATATCCTGTATATCCATACAACCGATTACCCGATGCACATGTGGGCGCCGGAGGACGAACGCTCGCTTGACCACCTGTCAAGGTTGGATGGCCTGATCGGCGAAATGGCGGACAGGTACCCGGATGCCACTTTTCTGGTGACGGCGGATCATGGCATGAATCCCAAAAAGGAATGCCTGGACCTTGAAAAGATCCTTTGGGCGGCCGGATTTCCGATCCGTGCGGCGATCTCCCCCGTTGCGGACCGGCTGGTAAAACATCATGGCGGGCATGGCGGCGTTTCCTACATTTACCTTGCGGACCGATCCTGCCGGGATGAGATTCTGGACTTCCTGTCCGGACTGAATGGCGTGGACACGGTCCTTCCTTCCGAGGAGGCGGCAACGTGCTACCGGCTGGACAGGGACCGTATCGGCGATATCGTGGTGGGGGCGGACCCGGAGACCGTATTCGGTTCTCTTGAACAGGAAAGGACGGAATTGCATGACGGCTACCGGAACCACGGTTCCCGTTTCGAGGAATCCATTCCGCTTATCGCCTGGAACGCCCGTCTGAGGGAGACAGACAGCATTCAATATAACTTGGACCTGACTCGGGCGCTTTTCTTCGAATAAATACTTAAAGGATGAACAATATGGCTGCAAAGCAAAACCAGCGATTGGTGATTGGCATGATGGACGGCATGGGAATGCCGGTTTACCGGGCTTCTCGTATGCCGATATTAAATCGCATGGAAAGGGAAGGAAACCTGTTCCGTACTGTCCGGGGGATTTTCCCGAGCGTCACCAACGTGAATAATGCTTCAATCGCCTGCGGAAGCTGGCCGGCGGAACACGGCATCACCGCAAACTCCTACTTTGACCCGGAACTCGGGCTGGCGGTTTATATGAACGATGCCCGTCTGATTCGCGTCAAAACGGTATTCCAGAGGGCTGCCGAGTGGGGTATCAAATCGGCCCTGCTGACCAGCAAGAAGAAAACGGCCGAATTGTTCCGTTCCGGTACGGAAATTTGCCTGGCCGCTGAAGCTCCGGATGCCGCATTTGTCGAGAAATATGGGCAGCCGGCCGATATTTACAGCCGGGAAATCAATTACTGGCTCTGGGATGTAGCGGTGGACCTTTTGAAAATCCGGCCGGACATCGGGCTCATTTACGTGCATATTACGGATTACCCGATGCATGCCTGGCATGAAACGTCTCCGGAATCGATCGAACACCTGGAGGAAATCGACCGGCGAATCGGAATTGCTGCCGAAGCGGCTCCGGACGCGGCATTTCTCTTCACGGCCGACCACGGAATGAACAACAAAAAAAGGTCTTACGATTTGGAAAAGGTCTGCGGAAACGCCGGATGTCCGGTACGGTTCGTTCTTTCCCCCGAAAGGGATTATTACGTGGTCCACCACCGGAACTTTACCGGCTGTTCCTGGATCTGGCTTGAAAAGGAGTCTGACCGGGAAAAGGTCCGTGAAATCATCACCGGTCTTGAAGGGGTAGAGCGGGTAATGGATTCCGGGGACGTAGCGGAAGAATTTCATACCGACGCTTCCCGTATCGGCGATATTGTGGTTTTCGGGGACCGAGATACCATGTTCGGAGAGATGGACCAACCGATGGAGGCGCTGTCCGACACTTATCGCGCGCATGGTTCGATGCACGAAATGGAGCTGCCGCTGATCATCTATAATTATGAAAATCCCCTGCCTCGGCAGGAATTTTTCAATAACAACCTGGACCTGACCCGTTTCCTTTTCCGGGTTTGAAACAAAAAAGGTGAAACAAGATGAGTCGTGCTGATTTGACAGTTCTGATAAACACCATGGATGAGCAGCGGATTGAGAATGTACTGGCGTTATTTGCCGATGCGGAGTTGACGGTGAGCCGTCCGCCCCGCACCGGCCTGATGATGCTGACCGTGAAAGACTGTTTTGAAACCGATTTTCACCTGGGAGAAGTCCTGGTTACCGAGGCTCGCGTCCTCTTCCACGGCTGTGAGGGGTTCGGCATGGTCCCGGGAGAGGCGCCCCGCAGGGCGCTGGCACGGGCAGCGGCGGACGCGGTGCTCCGATGTCCTGAGCCAACCGAAATCCAGGATGAACTGCGGGCGCATTTAGAACAGGAAGAATCGATGCAGAAAACACGGCTGGCGGAAAGCGCCGCCCTGATTGCCGCCACAAAGGTTAATTTTGATCTCATGCCGGGAGCATAACCATGCATGCAAACAGAACCATCCGCGATCATTTCACGTTCAGGGTGATCCTTCAGGGGATGAGTCATCCCGGAAAGGTTTACCCTTTGCCAAATTTGTCTGGAGCAGGGTCCGCCGTTATCGAAATTCTCGGTTGCCTGATGGACAATGAGGTGAGCTTTGCCGTTATCGGCGACAGGGACATGGAGACGGTCATTGTCCGCCATACCGACAGCCGGCCTGTATCCTTCGAGTATGCGGATTACATTATTGTCCGCAATGGAACCACCCGCGGCAAGCTGGCCGGTTTCAAGCGGGGCAGCCTGGAGTATCCGGATACCGGGGCGACCAGCCTCTATCTGGTGGAAGCGTTGAGCGAGGCAAAGGGTGAAATTGTCTTGACAGGACCAGGGGTCAACGGCACTGCGTCGCTGCGAATCACTGGACTCGACCCAAGTGAATTGCAACTGTTAAGGCAGGTGAACAGCGAATTCCCCCTAGGCGTGGATGCCATATTTCTTGACCAGGGCGGGCACATTGCATGCATTCCCCGCTCGTCGCGAATCGGAGTGAACTGAATATGGGATATGTTGCGGTTAAAGGCGGCAATGAAGCGATTGAAAGGGCCTGTCAGCTCTTTGCCCATGAGCGGACAAAGGGAGCCTCCCCGCCGCTTGGGGTGGATCAGATCAAGGAACAGCTCTATCTGGCCGTCGATCGCGTGATGGGTGAAGGGTCGCTCTATGCGCCGGATTTGGCCGCCCTGGCCCTCAAACAGTCTGCCGGAGACACCTTCGAAGCCTCGTTTATGCTGCGTGCCTTTCGGGCCACCCAGCAGCGCCTGGGCTATTCGCTGCCGGTCAATACCGAGAAGATGCGGGTGGTGCGCAGGATTTCTTCCGCGTTCAAGGATATTCCCGGCGGGCAGATTCTGGGAGCCACCAGCGATTACACCCTGCGGCTGCTGGATTTTGACCTGCTGAAAGATGACGCGGCGCGGCGGAGCGCTTTTCGTGAACGGCTATTCAGCAACCTTCCCGCCGATGCCGAAATCCCGGACACTTTCCCAAAGGTAATCCGCATCCTGCGCCGGGAAGGGTTGCTGGAAGAAACCCTGGTCGCAGCGCTTCCAGAGGAGAGGGCATTCGACATCACCCGTCAACCGCTCACCTTCCCAGCCTCCCGTAGCGCCAAGTTGCAGGCCCTGGCACGGGGCGAGACCGGAGGGATGCTGGCTCTGGCCTATTCCAGCATGCGCGGCTATGGCAACATCCATCCGACCCTGGGTGAACTTCGCATCGGGTACCTGCCGCTCACCATGCCACATCCGGTAACCGGTGAGCCTTATGTCGCGGGCGAAGTCAAGGTGACGGAAGCCGAGGTGCTGGCCCGCATGCAGGGCAGCGACGGCATGCCGCGCTTCAGCCTGGGTTACGGGCTCTGTTTCGGCCAAAACGAGATCAAGGCGATCTCCATGGCCATACTGGATCGCTGCACCCGGACTGAAAAACCAGGCAGTCCGGCCGAGGATCAGGAATTCGTCCTTTACCACATCGACGGCATTGAGGCTATGGGGTTCTGTAATCACTGGAAGCTGCCGCATTATGTGGATTTTCTATCCGATCTGGATCGACTCAGAAAAGCCCAGGATCTGGCCCGTGCCGGAAAAAGTCAGGAGGATGCGGATGCGGATGCATGAATGGCTGCAGAAAGATGAACTGAGAAGCGATGCGGCGCAGTCCGCCGGGTACCCCTTCGGGTTTATGGATGAAGGAGCCAAGAAGGAGATACGCCGCAGCATCCTGAAAGCGGTCGCCATTCCGGGATACCAGGTTCCCTACGGTTCACGGGAAATGCCGATTGCCCGTGGCTGGGGGACCGGCGGCCTCCAGATCACCCTTTCCCTGGTGAAGCCGGATGACATCCTCAAGGTGATTGATCAGGGGTGCGACGGCAGTGTCAACGCAGTCAATATCAAAAAATTCGTGGCCACGGTTGCCGGCGTGGCCATTACTACCGATACCCGGGCTGCGACCCTCATCCAGACCCGTCACCGGATTCCGGAAGAACGCATGACCGACCGGCAGATTCTGGTACTCCAGGTTCCGTACCCGGAAGCCTTGCGGGAGGTGGAGCCATCGGAAATGGAGACCCGCCGGATGCACGCCGAGGCGGACTACAGCCGGATGTGGCTATATCTGTATGAGGATATCGTCAAATATGGCGAGATAACCATCAGCTACCGTTACCCGGTAACGGTCAACGGCCGTTACATCACGGACCCCAGTCCGATTCCCCGTTGGGACGTGCCCAAACTCCACATGGCCGACACGCTGTTTCTATTCGGGGCGGGACGGGAAAAACGGATTTATGCAATCCCTCCCCATACGTCGGTTGAGCCGCTGGAGTTCGAAGACCACAAATTCAGGACCGAAAATTTCTCCGGCAAGGCCTGCGCCCGGTGCGGTGCCACCGAAACCTTTCTGGATGAGGTTATTGACAATGCAGGGGGCGGGCGGAGCTATTTCTGCTCGGATTCCGGCTATTGCGACAAGAGATGCGAAACCGTTGATTCCACTCACATCAAGAGCATCCTATGATTTGCTTAGATAATGTTAGTATGACTTTTCCACGCGGGGTCACCGCCTTACATCCCACATCTGTAAGTTTTTCACATGGCCAGTTTACCGTTCTGCTGGGTGCATCGGGCGCGGGCAAATCTACCCTGCTAAGATGTTTGAACTTCCTTAACAAACCCTCTACAGGCAGGATATCAGTTGATGGTCTGGGTGAACTGCACAACCGCAAACTGCTTCGCGAGCACAGAAGACGCACCGGTATGATCTTTCAGCAACATCAGTTGATCCGCAGACATTCCGTACTTCAGAATGTATTGATGGGCCGATTGGGTTACCACACCACATTTCGTAGCCTGTTCCCCCTGCCGGAGAAAGAACAACGGATTGCAATCGAAAGCATCGCGCGTGTCGGATTGTTAGACAAGGCCATGGAACGGGTGGACAGCCTGAGCGGCGGTCAGCAGCAGCGCGTGGGTATCGCTCGAGCGCTGTCGCAAAAGCCGCGACTCATGCTGGCCGATGAACCGGTAGCAAGTCTGGACCCTGCCACGTCACACGATGTGCTGTCACTGTTACACGCAATCTGCAAAGAGGATGGTATCACCGTTGTGGTCAGTCTGCACCAGGTGGAGCATGCCCAGACCTTTGCCGACCGCTTAATAGGTCTGTCTGCTGGCAGAATTGTATTCGACGGCAGCCCTGCAGAGCTGTCAGCGGATATGCTGGACAAAATTTACCATTGCCACCAGCAGCAATCGAGCAAGGCTGCCGATTCACCAGATGCGGCTTCGTGCATTCTTCCCTCGCTTGCATCTGTGGAGTCGTAGCAAAGGAAAAGAGATAGAGCGGGAACCGGAACGTGATTTGCGAATGTCTATAAGTTGTTAATAATAATAGCAATTTAAATATTAAAGGGGATTTATCAATGAAAAAATTGTTTGCTGTTTTGGGTTTCGTTTTACTGAGCGGTGTTTGCGCCGACCTGTTGCAGGCTGCCAGTAATCCTGATCCCGACGCTTTAAAAGTGGCTTTATTGCCTGATGAAAACGCATCAATAATAATCAAGAAAAATGAGGGCTTAAAAATATACCTCGAAGCGCAGACCGGCAAAAAAATCGAACTTGTCGTTACCACTGATTACTCTTCAATGATCGAGGCAATGCGCCACGGCCGGGTGGATGTAGCTTATTTTGGACCATTGTCTTATGTGCTGGCCAAACAAAAAAGCAATATCGAACCGTTCGCTGCTTTAGAAACCAAAAAAGAGGGTACTACTTATAAAGCCGTTGTAATTGGCAATGTTGCCGCAGGCGTCAATACGATTGCAGACATCAAAGGCAAGGACATGGCTTATGGCGACACGGCTTCTACCTCCAGCCATCTTATTCCGAAATCCATGCTGGCGGAAAAGGGTCTGAAGGCCAAGGTGGATTATCAGGAACACTTTGTAGGTGCGCATGATGCAGTGGCCATGGCGGTTCAAAACGGTAATGCGCAGGCCGGTGGTTTGAGCAAACCGATTTTCGAATCATTGGTAGAGCGCGGAATCATTAATCCTGACAAGGTTAAAGTACTGGAAGAATCCAAGCCGTTCCCCCAATACCCGTGGACCATGCGTTCAGACTTAGAGCCTTCACTAAAAGAAAAAATTCGCAGCGTCTTTCTCAATTTGAAAGACACGGAAGTGCTGAAAAACTTCAAGGCGGACGGCCTTGGTCCCATGACCGACAAGGACTACGATGTCGTACGCAACCTCGGCGAACTGCTGGGACTTGATTTTTCAAAGATTTAATAGAGGAAAAAAGTCAATTCATGGGAAATGCTTTCGATCATTTGTTGTTGCAACAGCGGCGTATTTGGAACCGTACTGCCATGCAGGTTGCTGTAATTCTGGCGATTATAGCAGCCTGTTCCATTTATGTCGGTCTGTTTGATGTGAAGCGGCTGACCGATGGAATCCCCAGTTTGTTCAGCCTGTTCGTTGAAATGCTTCCGCCGAATTTTAGCGACGCAAAAGACTGGTTTAAACCGCTCATTGATACATTCGCAATGAGTGTCGCAGGTACTGCTCTGGCAGTGGCTCTTTCTCTGCCGCTTGCTTTGCTGGCCGCGCCCAACACATCGCCGCATCCCGTAGTCTATCAGACGGCACGCGGGATATTGAACGGCCTGCGGGCAATTCCCGAGCTGATCATGGGAATTATCTTTGTGGCAGCCGTTGGATTCGGTGCATTGCCCGGGGTATTGGCGCTTGGCTTGCATTCGATCGGGATGGTCGGGAAATTTTTCGCAGAATCGATCGAACATGCTGACAGCAGCCCTATCGAGGCAGCCCGTGCTGCGGGCGCCACCCCTTTACAGGTTATCCTGCATGGCATACTGCCTCAGGTATTGCCCCAGATGGCGGATGTTTCAATTTACAGATGGGAGTACAACTTCCGTGCCTCTACCGTTATGGGCATGGTAGGCGCAGGCGGTATCGGATTTGAGTTGATGGGCTCGCTACGCCTTATGAAGTACCAGGAGGTTTCCGCCATCCTGCTGGTAATTCTGGCAATGGTTACCATGGTTGACAGCCTGAGCGGCTATTTGCGTAAGCGCTTCAAATGAATTTTCCACGGAGGAAGAGTTGATAAAACATTGTGTCGTTATTACCCACTGGGTTCATCCCGAAGTCATTGCATTTTTAAGTCAAAGCTGCGAGGTCATTCAAAATACGACTCGAGAAACACTGTCGCGTGAAAAAATCCTAAAGCGAGCCGGGGATGCCTACGCAATCATGGTATTTATGCCGGACCTCGTGGATGAGGATTTTCTGTTCAACTGCCCGAATCTGAAAATCATTGCCTGTGCGCTAAAGGGTTATGACAATTTCGACATCGATGCCTGCACGCGCCGTGGCGTCTGGGTTACCATCGTTCCGGATCTTCTCACCACTCCCACAGCGGAGCTCGCTATCGGTCTTTTGATCGGTTTGACCCGCCGTATGCTGGAAGGTGACAGTTTTGTTCGCAGCGGTAATTTCAATGGCTGGCGTCCGGAATTGTATGGCGCCGGACTGGCTGGGCGTACTCTCGGCATCATCGGTATGGGTGCTGTCGGTCAGGCGATCGCAAGGCGTCTGGTGGGCTATGAAATGAATGTGGTCTACAGCGACCCGATCCCTCTCGCAAAGGAAAAAGAGGACGCATTCGGATTAACTCGTGTTCCCCTCGCGGACCTTCTGGCATACAGTGATTTTGTAGTGCCCTTGGTACCATTGAAGCCGGAAACCATGTATTTAATAAATGCAGCAACCATATTCCAGATGAAACCGAGCAGTTTCCTGATTAACGTGTGTCGTGGCTCCGTGGTGAATGAACAGGCTGTGGCTGACGCATTGGCGTCCGGTCATCTCGCAGGCTATGCCGCCGATGTCTTTGAAATGGAAGATTGGGCTCGGACGAACCGCCCGCATCGTATCCCGCAGGAGTTGCTTGACAATGGAAAGCAAACGTTCTTTACCCCCCATCTCGGTTCTGCCGTAGACAACGTGCGCCGTGAAATTGCCATGGAAGCGGCTCGCAATATTCTGCAGGCATTCAATGGCGAAATGCCGCAGGGCGCCATCAACCAACCGGCCCGACTGACCATCTCGTAAGTTCGAAGCTTAAGGGGCGTTATGAGAAGAAAAATAAATTCAGATGTGCATAGCAATTATGAGGCATTAATGGCGGTAACATGGAACCACTGATACGGATACGGAATCTCTCAAAACAATTTGGTCAGGGGTGTGACCGCTGTCTGGATGCCACCGGGCCGGAACAGGATACCAATCTCTGCCCCCACTGCGGTTCCGTGATGGCCTGCAACGATGTCTCCTTTGATCTTTTTCGCAATGAAGCCCTTGGTGTGGTAGGCGAGAGCGGCTCCGGCAAGAGCACCCTGGTGCGGCTGCTGCACTTTGAGTGGGAGGCAAGTGGGGGCACTGTGGAACTGCACCGCTCGGCGGGACTGAGCAATTTGTCGGAGATGTTTACCGATGGTTCGGACTACAGTTGCAACCTGCTCGGCCTGAGCCATTTTCAGAAACGCCAGCTCCGCAACGCTCTGATGGGGATTGTCTATCAGAACCCGCACCTGGGACTCAGGATGCAGGTCAGTTCAGGCGGCAATATTGCCGAACGGCTTCTGGGAGCCGGGTGGAGAAATATCGCCAAAATGCGGGAGCGATCGGCCGAGCTGCTGGAAAGAACGGAGATTCCGATTGAGCGGATGGATGAACCCCCCTGCAACTTCAGCGGCGGCATGCAGCAGCGGGTGCAGATCGCCAAGGCCCTCTCGAACAATCCGCTGATCCTCTTCCTGGACGAAGTCACCACGGGCCTTGATCTTTCCGTCCAGGCGCGGGTGCTGGATCTGATCCGGAATCTGAGGAGCGAATTCAACCTGTCCATGCTGGTGGTTTCCCATGACCTGGGCGTGATCAACCTGCTCTGTCAACGAACCATGGTGATGAAATCCGGCCATGTGGTGGAATCGGGGCTGACGGACCAGATCCTGCAGGATCCCCAGCACCGGTACACCCAGCTTCTTGTGGCCTCTCAATTATAGGAGCCGTCATGATTACCGTAGATAATTTGTCAAAAAGCTTCACGCTCCATATCCTCAATGAAAAAAAGATTGTGGCCTGCAGTGATATATCCTTCCATGTTCCACCGGGCGGGTTCCTGGGGTTATCCGGTCCCAGCGGTGTCGGGAAGAGTACGGTGTTGAAATGCCTCTACCGCACATATCTGGCAAGCAGCGGCGCCATCCAGTACAATTCGGCCGCATACGGCAGGGTCGATTTGGCCAAATTGCCCGACCGGGCTGTCATTGACATCCGCTACAAGGAGATGGGATATGTTTCCCAGTTCCTCAAGGTCATCCCCCGGGTTTCCGCGCTCGCAGTAATCATGGAGCCGATTCTGGCCCGCAACGGGGTGTCGCGGGACGCGGCGCGAAAGCGGGCCATCGGCCTGCTGGAAAGACTTCGAATCCCCTCGCACCTGTTTGATGCCTACCCGGCGACTTTCAGCGGCGGTGAGCAGCAACGGATCAATATTGCCCGAGCTGTCAGTTGGAAACCGCGCCTGCTGCTGCTGGACGAGCCGACGGCATCGCTTGACAAGGATTCAGTCGGGGTGGTGCTGGAAATTCTCAAGGAATTGCGTGAGGAAGGAACGACAATGATCGGGATTTTCCATGACACCATGCTGCTGGATTCGGTAACGGATTCGGTCTATCAAGTTTGCTGACGGATAACCATCAGGATCGCTTCGGGTTTATAGAAGGTTGAGCGATCCTTATCAAGAGACACATTAGGGAGAATATTCATGCAGGACGTTTTTTTGATAACAAACGCCCGGGTGGTTACCCCGGAAGGGGTGAGGGAAGACGTGTCGGTAGGAGTTGAAAACGGGCGTATTGCTGGGATCGGTGAAGGATATCCGCGGGGAACCAGAGAGATTGACGCCGGAGGAAATTTCCTTTTTCCCGGTTTTGTGGATATGCATTCCGATGCCATCGAAAAAGGGATCGAACCCCGGCCCAATACCTTTTTCCCGGTGGACATCGCGGTCTTTGAACTGGACAAGAAGATCGCCTCCTGTGGCATCACAACCATGTATCACTCGCTCTCCTTTGCCGAACTGGAGGTGGGGCTCCGAAACAACAACACGGCAGCGGAGATCATCCGAGAGATACACCAGTTCAGACACAAACTGAAAGTGAACACGAAAATACACGCTCGCTTCGAGATCACCGACCACGGGGCTGTACCGTTTCTTGAAGCATTAATCCGGGACAACCAGATTAACCTCTTCTCCTTTATGGACCACTCTCCCGGTCAGGGACAATTTCAGGATATCATTTCTTTCAAGAATTACTACGGTCCGGTCTACGCCAAGAGTGATGCAGAGATGGACGATATCATAGAGCGGAAACTGCAGGGCAAAAAAAGAGATGCCCCCAGGGACATCGCTCACCTGCTCGGGGTTTGTCGTGAACACGGGATTGCCATTGCTTCGCATGATGATGATTCCCAAAAGAAGATCCACTGGCTGAAAGAGATGGAGATCGGCATGACGGAATTTCCCATCAACATGGAGGCGGTGCGGGCCGCGCATCAAATGGGTATTCGTGTTTGCCTCGGCTCGCCCAACGTGGTGCGGGGACAATCCTCGTCCAGTAACCTGAATGCCCGGGAGGCGATCCGTTCAGGCTACGGGGACATTCTTTGTTCCGATTACTCCCCCATGACCATGCTCCACGCCGTGTTTACCTTGGAACGGCATGGCATTCTTCCCCTTCACAAGGCGACAAATATGGTCAGTTTGAATCCGGCGTGTGCCGTCGGGATTGCGGACCACACCGGATCGCTGGAGGCGGGAAAAGACGCCGATATGGTTCTGGTGGACCATTCCGATGGCTTGCCACGGGTACTCAAGACATTTGTCGCAGGCAGAGAGGTGTTCGCCACATGCTGAATATCGGTAGCAACATCAACGAAGCACGGGTGGATGGAAGCCTGAAGGCATTACAGCATGACCTTGCAGCTTTTCTTGGATTTGGCCTGACTGCTGCTGAAATTTCAATACATGGTCTGGATGCCGTCAAAAACGGTGGCATAGATCGCCGCAGGGCGTCGGAGATTAAAACAATCCTGGCGGACTTCCCTTTTCGTTACAGTACCCATGCCCCCAATCCGCTGAATCTGATGGACCGGAACTATCCGGAACTGCACCGGGACGTGCTGCACGCATCCCTGGAATTCTCATCCACGATCGGCGCAAAGTGCATGGTGTACCATCCCGGACGATATCTGGTGGAGGAGGAATTCGGGATCCGCGGCCCGCTATCCTTCACGTCTCATGAAAAACAGGAATTGCGCGATCATGAGGCAGAGATCCTTCAGGCAGCGGCTGACTGCTTTCCCGATGTGATCATTGCCATGGAGAACGCGCGCCCCTACCGGCATCATTCCCCTTATTGCTATGCCGAGATACCCCAAAAGCTGTCAAAACAGATCCATCGGATCAACCGGAGCAATGTCCGGATGACCCTTGATTTTGGCCATCTCCATTTATCTGCACATTACTACCATCTGGATGCGGCTTCAGAGGTGAGGGCGGTTGCGCCGTTCATTGTCCATTGTCACATCCATGACAATTTCGGCCGTTCGGTCTATTACTCGGAAAAGAGCCAGACCCACCAGATTCCCTTTGGCAAGGGGGATGCCCATATGCCGGTCGGCTGGGGGTCCATCCCGTTTGATGTGCTTTTTGCCGAGTTTATTCGTGACTATGACGGGCTGTTAATCTGTGAACTGCGCGGCCGGTATTTCGAGCAGACCGGCGAGTCGGCAGAAAACCTTGCCACGATCCTTAGGAAAATGGGAGTCTGGGAGCGGTAAGGCTCATGTTGCCTGGGTGAAACATGGTATTCCGGACCATGTCGGAGTTCCTGAATATCAAACCTGAAGACATTTTCTGTCTATCATTCAAGCAAAAGGAAAAATACGATGAAAATACTTTTGAAAGCAGTTGTCACCCTTGCTCTGACCCTCTGTATTCCAATTGCCGGCTTGGCTGCGCCAGCCGAATGGCCGAAGGAGTTGAACTTTGGTTTGATTCCCAACGAATCGGCGACGGGCATGACCGATCGTTTTGAAAGCCTTGGCAAATACATTGAAAATAAACTCGGCATTCCGGTAAAATTGCATGTAGCAACTGACTATTCCGGGGTCATCACCGCCATGCAGTTCAAGCATGTGGACCTGGCCTACTTTGGTCCGCAATCATATGTGGAGGCGGCCCAGCGGGCGAATGCGGAAGCTGCTGTAATGGTGATTTTGGAAGACGGTACCATGGGCTACCATGGTGTGATTATCTCCAAGAAGGGTTCCGGCATCAAGAGTTTGGAGGATGCTAAAGGCAAGGTCTTGGCTTTTACAGATCCCAATTCAACAAGCGGCACGTTGGTACCGACGGTCTATTTTATCAAAAACATGAAGATTGATCCTGAGAAATATTTCTCCAAGGTTATTTATTCCGGCAGTCACGAGTCTTCTACTCTGGCGATTAAATCGGGTAAAGTTGACATTGCCGCTACCAGCGACCTGGATCTTGAACGTGGTAATGGCAAACAATGGAATACGGACAAAGATTTTCAGGTGCTCTGGACTTCCGAATTGATTCCCGGTTCACCCGTGGCGTACCGCAGGGATTTGCCGGAATCCCTGAAAAAAGAGATCAAGGATGCGTTACTCTCGTACGATGACAAAGAAGGTTTGAAAAAACTGAAACTCAAGGGGTTTGCCACGACTAACGATGAAGCCTACAACCCCATCCGAGATCAGATTGAAGTAAAAAAGCAGATGGGAAACAAATAAGCGCAACCCTGAGATCGGCATTCTCGAGAGTCGACCGCAGCCGGTATGTCGAGAAGAGCCTGAGAATCGGCGGAAAGCCTTGCCAAAATCCTTGAGAAACTCGGGGGCTGGGTTCGGTAGGAGGTGTTTCTTATTCACTGATGACCATAGATAAGGAGAAAAAAATGAACGCAATGGATTTTTCAAGACGAGATTTTCTGAAGCTGGGAGGCATGACCTTTCTTGGTGCTGCAATGAATTTGAATTTCGGGACAAATGTCTTTGCCTCGCCGACCGGTACGCCTTTTGATCCGCTCAGGTTTGCAGTGGTCAGCGATGCCCACATTGACATCAAGGGCAATAACGCCATGAAAATGAGCGCCATCAGCAGCAAATGTGTTGAAAGAACGGTAGCGGATCTGAACGGGGAAAAAGAGCTGGCCTTTGTCATGATAACCGGCGATTTGCTTCAGGACGGCGAAGTGGAAAACGCTCGTGAAATAAAGAAATATCTGGATCAACTCACCGTACCCTATTATGTCCTGTCCGGTAATCATGATTATGTACCGGCCGATCCCAAAAACCGCAGGGAGGGTTTCACCTACATGACCATTGAGGAATTCGTGAAATTTTTCAACGGCCATGGTTACAATGATTCCAACAAGCGGTATTATTCCCTTCAGATAAAGCCGGGCTTGCGACTCATCGCGCTGGATGCCTGTTTGCCTCTTGAACCGGTAAAATGGGGCGCCGTGCTGCCCGAGGAACAACTTAAATGGCTGGACAATCAGTTGACGGAACACGCCAATGAACTAAATCTGATATTCATGCACCATAATTTCGTCAACTGGTCCACCGATGAACAGACCGGCGGCCCCAAGCAATGGTTTGGCCTGGATAATGCCGCCGAAGCCAGGGCAATCCTTTCAAAACATGCGAACGCCGCGCCGGTGGCCATCAGCGGTCACAGGCATATCGGGCTGAATTATAAAGAATTAGACGGTGTGACATATTATATTGCGCCTGCCTTGAATTCTCACCCCATGCGGTACTCTGTCTTTAACATCAGCAATCAGGCGATTGCATGGAAGACGCCCATGGTGAGTGTTTCGGAGTCCAACCATCTGGAGGCCAGAGAGAACCTGTTGAAGGCAAAATGGTGGCGGGCCACTCAATATGAGGAAAGCAGCAGCGTTAATGACGCAGCCGTGCTTGAGTTATACGAGAACAACAGCATGATCATGGGCTCGAAAAAAATTTAGGATGTGTTGATCCGGGGTCAAGATATCAAGGGAGTGATGGAACCGATCGTAAGGGAGTAGGGATGGAGTTTTCTGTCAGATAAAAAGTTGATTTACCTGGTCTGAATAGATATGGTTGGTCCATTTACCGCTTGTCGTTCTATTGCCGCACAAATCCAGGGGAAAGCGCAAGCTCGGTTTGCTGGCGGGACAAATTCGAATTCCAGATGGCTTTCTGGATGAAGATGCGCAAATTTCTGAAATATGATTGCAAGGTTGTTTGATCCTGGCCCCTCCACTCCGTCAAGACGTTGATGATACGGGTGTTGGGTAACACTGAAGAGTTGTGGCATCTGCATGGGCTGATCAGTTAAATCAAATCCGGCCATTCTCTTCAATCAGTGGTCAAAGGTTCAGCAGATTTTTTCCAGTACATGGACGATTCCAAGGCTTTCAGCAGGCGGGTCACATCCGCGGGATGGATATCTCCAATGTTTCCGATGCGAAATGTATCCTGGTCTGTTACCTTTCCCGGATAGATGACAAAGCCTTTTTCTTTGAGCAGGTCATAGAATTGTTTGAATTCATAGCCCGGATCCGGCGGGCTGTGAAATGCCGTAATGATGGGGGACTGGTATTTATCTGACAGCAGGGGCCGGAAGCCGAGCTCCCGCATCCCGCCGACCAGCAACCGGTTGTTGCGGTGATACCGCCGGGACCGGGCGTCAATCCCCCCTTCGGCCTTCAGCTCTTCCAGGGCCTGAGCAAAGGCACGCACCACATGCGTGGGAGATGTGAACCGCCACTTGCCCGGATGGTTTTCCATGGTTTCCCACTGATCAAACAGATCCAGGCTTAACGAGCGCGCACGTCCCCTGGTTTTTTTCAGTTCATTCTGTCTGGCCACGACAAAAGAAAAGCCGGGTACGCCCTGAATGCACTTGTTGGCGCTGCTGATCAGATAGTCCGCCTGAACTTCGCCCATATCCATTCGAATACCACCGAAGCTGCTCATGGCATCCACAATGTATACCTTGTCAAAACACTTCACCATTGCGCCGATCTCCGATATGGGATTCAGCATGCCCGTGGTGGTTTCACAATGGACAACGCCCACATGGGTGATGCGGGGATCCTGTTTCAGCATATCAACCAGATGGTCCACATCCGGTGCTTCGGTTTCACCGCATTCATAGACACAAACCGGAATTCCGGCACGCTGAGCGATTTTCACCATGCGGTGGCCGTATGCACCGTTGGCTATTACCAGGAGTTTTCCGTCCTGGGGTACGGCCGTTGTGATCACGGACTCCACGCCAAAGGTTCCGCTGCCCTGCATCAACACGGCCGTGTATCCATGATCGACAGTGGCCAATGACACCAGCTCCCCGCGGATTCTCTGGACGATCCGGTTATAGTCATCATCCCAGGTGCACCAATCTTGAAGCATGGCCGCTTTCACGCTTTTTGTGGTGCTTAAAGGGCCTGGTGTCAGAAGCAGGTACGGGTTGTCCGGGTAATGATCCATATTCATGATTGTCTCCATTTCAAATAGACTTCAAGATTCTATCCAGCCTCATTTTCCACCTCGTCCAATACCGCCTCCAGCGTATCGATGGCCTGATCCAGTTCGGAACGCAGCACGGTCAGAGGCGGGGTCAGGGTCAAAAAATTGCCTTGTGAGACCTTGAAACTCAACCCCCGCTTCAGACAGGCATACATGACCTGGTTGGCTTCCATCTCGGCGGGAATCTTGCTTTTCCGGTTTCGAACCAGCTCTGCGCCAAACAGCAGTCCCTGGCCGCGAACATCGCCAATCAAAGGATGGGTTGTCATGAGTGCGTGAAGCCGTTCCAGGGCATATTGGCCCAGTTTCTCCGCATGTGAAACCAGACCTTGGTCTTCAATGACATCAAGCGTTGCCAGCCCGGCAGCACAGGCCACGGGATTTTTTTCATGGGTATAATGACCCAGGGCAGAATCCGCTGCAATGTCCAGATCTTCTCTGACAATCATTGCCGCCAGGGGGAAAATGCCGCCCCCCAGACCTTTACCCAGGGTGATGATATCCGGTTCCACGTCATACCGTTCCGAGGCGAACATCCTGCCGGTTCTTCCCAGTCCAATGGCGGTTTCATCAAAAATAAGCAGCGCGCCATGGCGGTCGCAGGCCCGCCGGATTTCCTTCCAATAGCCGGCCGGGGGCGGATTTACGGACGTACTGCGAATCGGTTCCGCGATGACGGCTGAAATATCTTTTTCTTTTTCCAGAACATACGCGACATAACCGGCACATTTTAACCCGCAGGTTTCGCATCGGCCCTCCGGATCCCACAGGCAGTGATACGGATCAGCCGGCGGGACGTGTTCGGTTCCAGGCAGCAGGGGACCGATATTTTTTCGGAACAGGGATTCACCGCTGATGGAAATGGTATCCAGCGATGCACCATGAAATGCCCCCCACATGGAGATGGTTTTATAACGGCCGGTTGCCACGCGCGCCAGTTTCATGGCCATGCCGACAGCCGTTGTTCCACCTGGCGCGAACAACACCTTGTTCAGATTGCCAGGGGCAATGGATGCGAGCTTTCGGGCCAAAGAAATGGCCGGAATATTGGTATATCGTCGGGTACAGAAGGAGAGCGTCTTCAATTGTTCGATAATGGCCGCGATAACCACCGGATTGCCGAAACCGACCTGATGAGCATTGTTGCCATGAAAATCCAGATAATGTCGGCCCTGAATATCCGTAATGGTGCTGCCCTGGCAGGACGCGAGTACGTTCAGGCAGGGGGTGGACAGGGTCTGGCGCAAAAAATACTGTTCATCTCCAGCCAGCCATTGGCGGGTTTCCGCGTTGATTTGATCAGCATCCCACTGCCGGCGAAAAAACGATTGGTTGCTGTCGCCTTCTGAAAGGTCATGATTCGGTTGTCTGTCCTGATTTCTGATGGATAGGCGCATAAGTTTCTTTCAATGGTGATGACTTCGTAAAAAGTCCAATATCTGCGTTGAGCTTCACCCTTCGTCATTGCGGCGTACTCAATGTACGTCTCATTCCTTAGGATTCGCTCGCCTTGATCTTGAACTTTTTACTTTGCCATCGCTTTATTGCTATGAGGCATCAGTGGCTGTTCGCCACGACACAGACGGTTATTGATGTCGCGGATAATGGGCAGACATGCCCAGATGCCTTCTGCAACATAATGGGCGCCGGCTTCCCGCATGGATTTTTCGATTTCAGACAACCGGTTTTTCAGGATTTCAGGGTCCAGCCGATCCATTTCATCCAAAGACAATCCCAGTGAATTACCGGATTGGGTCAGCCCTATTGTCCACATTCCGGCGTTCAGACCTTCCTCAATGTCACTGATCGTGTCGCCGATTTTCACCATGGCCTCCATGGGATAAATCTGCAATTGAATCGCATTCTGAAAACACATCCATGGGTAGGGACGCCCGGCGGGTGTATCTGTCGAACATACGATAGCGTCCGGAATATATCCTTTCCGACGAGCTGCCGGGATGAGCATCTCCATCATGGGCCGGGTATAGCCGGTTGACGAGCCGATCCGGATACAGTTTTTACGCAGTTCGTCAACCGTCTCCAGCAGCCCCGGGATCGGGTCGGAATAGCGGGCAATCGCGGAAACCATCATGGGCTCGGTTTCTGCGTACAGGGCTTCAACATCTGTCTCGTCGGGCAATTGACCGAATTTTTCCCGCCATCTGGCAGAGACCGTGGGAAGCTGGCACAAATGGCGGATGTGATCCTTTTTCATCAGTCCCATGAACTGCCTGACCTCGGCGACGGAAATATCGATATCGAATAAATGAAAACTTTCCCTGAATACCTCAACCGGCCCCATACAGCCATAGTCAACAGCCGTACCGGCCCAATCCAGCACCACGCCCTGAACCGGCCCGGTATAGGCGGTTCTTCGAATAAATGAAGACATATCTTTTTCCCTTCCGCTATATCCGGTTTCGCACCACGTAAAACATCGTTATGGAGGCGGTTACCTGACTCCTGCCGGTGTAAATGAAAATCGATACAAAGATAATCTGTAAGAAAAGGATGACAAACGGGTCCCACATGGCAGTCAGACCGGTCCGAAGCTCACCTGCAAACAGGGCATCTACGGGAAATACCCAGCAGTAGAGCACTGACAGCCCGACCGATATGCCGGAGAGGATCTGATACACGGAGATTTTTCCCTCTCCTCTGTAGTCAGCCCGTAAAAGCTCGGATATAAATCGCCAGATTTGCGTAACGACAACGGCCTGAAGAAAGGCGGTTCGATAATATCCTTCCAGAAACAGATACATACTGACCAGCCCGGAAGCACAGAATATCAGACTGGTAAGGGCCTGAACCGGTATCACTTTCTGCCCGTCCAGCCCATGCGCATAGGCAATTTTCTTGGTTTTGCCGGAAAACACGAAACAAGCATTTTTCATGAACCGCTGCATCCATGACGGACATTCCGAAAGACATTTGCCATAGCAGCATCCAAAGCTGATGCAGGCCAGCCGGCCAATTCCCTCGCCAAATGCATAGGCCGTTGCCAGGCCGGCCATGACAACGATGACCGGCAGATGAAACCCCAGGCGGTTGCCGATGAAATGGTTGATGACAATTACAATCAGCGGGGTCAGTGCAATGCCGGTAAAGGAGGCACCACTGACCGTAAAGGTACTGGATTTTTTTTCCACGATTCGGGCAATCAGTCTGGAAGCGGGCACGCAGGCCCCAAGAATACAGGAAATCAGGATCGATAGCCCGGAAAGGGGGATATTTACGGATTCCAGCAGGATGACCAGAATGGCGCTTGCAAAGGTATAGGCGCCGGCGGTAAAAAGTCCGTAAAACGTAAAATTGATACCGTTCCAAGTCTCGGCACTGTGCTTGTGCCGGGGAACTGAGGCCAGTATCTGCCATTTTTCCTCCGGCAGATGTTTGAATCCCCACCGCATCAGAATCGTGAACAACAATGCCAGAACACTCACAAACACGAGATGTTGCATAACATCCTCCTTTTCTAAACAGGTTATATAGACGTTAGGCCAAGAGATCTTTTGGCCGCCGCCCGATTTCCGATCTCACCCGGACGTCGGTTTCCACCAAAGGCAGGCCAAATCCCTGAGAAAATCGGCTGAATACATCCCGTCGGAACATATTCCGCCACAGGTCTTCGGAAAACCGGATGCGGTCTTTTTCAAAAATCAACACGGTTGTCGAACTTCCCGGTCGAAACAGGCTTTTGGGCTGACCTTTTTTCAGCGACATTCCCGGGGTAACCCCTTTTGGGTCGTCATAGGCTGTATCACTGTAACACTGAACGATATCGCCAATCATCATGGCCACGACCTCGACCATGGCCACACACCCAATGCGGGTTCCGGTGTCGGTATCGGTATCGATGATGGTAATGATGCGCCGGTTTTTCGATAGGGGGGTGATCTCGCGGACCACGGCTCCGGGGTTGCAGGAATGATAGCGGCCGGATATCTCGTAATGATCGGCAACAACTCCGGACACCGGCACATGATTGTAATGATATTGATCCGGCGTTAGCCGGAATACCGCAAAATCACCATGTTCAAATCGGGATAACCAGTTGGGCCGGTCCATGCCGATCAGCTCGGCATAATCGAAAAATTTTTCCTTGATGAACACGGCGGATGTTGTGGAAAATGATCCGATCAAAATTCGGGCATCGGCCGGAGACAGGACTGCATCCGGTGAATCCGGCATGGGTCTGAAGTCCGTATACCGGATTTTCCGCTCGAAGATATCCCGCAGGCTCCGATAGCGTGACACATCGTCTGCAATTTCTTTTGAATTGATGCCAAGTTCCTGCATGGCATGGCCAATCTGTTTTCTTGTCAGATATGGGTGCATATCATAATGCATCCACGCCAGAAATTTTGAAAATCCACTGGAGGTCAGCGCATTAAACAGCCAGTGTGCTTTTTCCCGCGCGCTGCAGTACATCCAGGAAAGCAGGGAATCCGCGCACAGGGTTTCGGTTTGAACCGATCCGGATTCCCGGACAATATATTGGTGGGCGTAAGAATTCATGGCAGCGATGATTCCTTTTCACTCATCTCCGGCCCGGCCTGCAGAATCAATACATGGATAAGAGACGTCAGTTCGCTGAGCCGGATCCGGTCGTTCAGCACATCATCATGCACAGCGGCAATAAATTCAGCGGCCGGTTTCTGGTGAATGGCCTGTGAAACAGCCTTGCCGAGTTCTCCCGGCGCATCTGACCGGTCCAGATTTTTGCAGGCTTCGGATACGACGGCCAGTGCTTCTTCAAGATGCTGTTTTCGAAGCGTTGTGCGATAAAATGTTTCAGCAGCCTGGTTGAATTCAGTTCCGTTCAATTGGAACGGCGTCTTGGCGCCGGCATGATCCAGAATATCGCGTGTCAGTCTGCCGGAGACGGCATGGTGATCCGGGTTCATAATTCTATTTTCAAGATCATCGAACGCTTCCTCCATTTGCATCATTTCAATCAGTCCGGCCGCATCTCTTCGAAGTATTTTCACCAGCGCCTTTCGATATTCCCGATTGTGAATGCGGATGTATCCCGGATAGCGTCTGCTTTGCCTGGTGTGTTCCACTTCTTTCAGTATCCGTTGCATCAATGCATTGGGCGTCTTTTTCTCCACAAAAAATGTGGGAATCCCGATGGCGGCGCCAAACAGAATCTGACGACGTTCACTTTCCACAACCGGACTGTCGGGAATATGCCGATGGGTGATTTTCTGGTCGATGATCGATTGGCAAGCAAATGCGGTGATAAGCTGTTGAAGACTGACGGCCGGTCCCATGTCTTTTAAGAAACGGTGAAACAGACTGTAATAGCGGCCTTCGAAACCGGAAAATCCCATGGATTGATACTGCCGAAGCCGGTAAAACAGATACAGCGCCATCCGCTGGTCAAACACCCCCATGTTCGCCAGGTTCTGTTTTAACCGGACATCGTTTCCTTCCTGTCCGTTCAGGGCCGGGCTCTGTTCGGTGCTTAACAGGCAGACCAGATAATCGATCAGCCGGAAATCCGGCACCAGATCGCCTTTCAGCCCCAAAACCCGACTGAGCACTTTGTCCAGTTTCAGCGGACCCATCGGGGTCATGGGCCAGTTCAAAACCGGGCCGAAAGTTTTTAGTTTCGCCTTTTTTTTCCATCGCCGCCAGAGCATTCTTAAATGGGTATAATCCAGTTCATGCGCCAGAAATCCCAATGCTTTTTCCGGATGAAAATCCCAGAAATCCATCCGGTAGGGGTCTGCCGAATAGGTGTTGACGAACAGGGGAAGAAAATGTTCGACAATTTTGATGACCAGATCTCCAAAGTATTTTTCCTCAACCGGCCCGAATCCGGAAGATGGATCGGCCATCATCCGGCCCATTTTTTCGCTGCTCAGGCTGATATGCGTCCCGTTGTTGGCCAGGCTGATGTTGGACATATTGGGCAAGACCACCAGATTGGACGTGATGATGCCCGCATCCTTCAGTTTGGTTACGGCGTTCAGTTGGCTTCGGGACAATACCTGATGGCAAAGATGCATATACTGGTGTTTTTCTTCGCCCTGGTCCCACCCGGACAGACAGGGATTCATGAACAACTGGCGATAAACGGCATCCGGAATCAGGTCGTTAAGCTGCCTGAGCCGATGGGGGGGGTGCGGAGCAAAATAAATCTGTGTCTCCTGTCCATTCAGCCGTAACTGAAACTGCTGATTCCCGTATTCAACCAGAAGATGGGTGAGCAGATAGCGTTTCAGGGTTTCACGGGCCGATGCCTGCCCCATGCCTGTTTTCAGGGAGAGCCGAACCGGGTGGAATGAGTAGGTTTCCGGTGAGGTGTTGTCGCTGAGAAAATGCTTCATCAGCTTTTCCCCGATGGACTGGATCTGTGGAATTTTTCTGCCGCAGCGCCCAATCACATCGGCCAGACTCAATTTGATCAGGTAACTGACCGGTATGCGAAGCCATTCCTCCTGACGATGCGAATAAACGAAACGGGAAACATCCGTGCGCTGCCGGCTTTCCGGACATCGCTTGTCCGAAAGCAGATCGATATGCAGCACCTGCTGGGCATAACGGCTGAGTAACTGGCGGGGAAACCGGACCCAACTGTTTTCCCATGCGCCGTCATGTCCGTCATCCAGATATTTGTCCAGTTCAGATGGCAATTTGCCGGTATTTTCCCCCGAATGGACGCGCTTACGGACATTTCTGAAAAAATCCGATTCCCGAATGGATATGGGCAAATCCACGGTGGTACTGCTGCCGATTACAGCGGTTTGCAATTCATTCTCGACCCCTGCTGCCGCATCGCCAGGGCCAAAGGGCATGCTTTCCAGGGAATTGCCCGGTGAAGCGGGGTTCATCTGAAATACCCGCCGCCAGCAATCGGAGTCATAAAGAAACGGATAAGAGGGTGTCGTCATGGGGATAAGAATCTTCTCTTTTAATCATTCAGCCGGAAAATTCCGGGAGTTGCAAATACGGACGCCGGATGTTATCAGATGGAAGGACCCTAACGGTAGGGTTCCAGGAGATGAGCGTGCGGCGCATCGATTGACAGGTAACGGTTACCTTTATGCCAGATTGATGTTAGAAGAATATTAGGGTAGTGCTAAAAGTTGGTTAGATGAAAAAATGCAAAGCTTGACCCCTATCGGGATGCTGTTGTATATCAATCACTAAGGGCACTCGGAAAAAATGGAGACGAAAGGGCAGTTCAGCCGATGCAGGATTTGATCTGAAAGAAGACTTTCAGAAATACCCTCCCCCATTAAATGGAAGCGAGTCATGGACACTTCACGGATTCTGGTAGTAGAAGATGAGGAAGATATTGCAGAACTGGTCCGATATAATCTGACAACAGAAGGCTATCGTGTCAGTTGTACCGGATCCGGAGAAGACGCTATCCGGTTGATCCGTTCCGAACCGTTTGATCTGGTGGTTCTGGATATCATGCTTCCGGGAATGAGCGGGATCAAGGTTGCGGAAACGCTGCGATCGGATCCAAAACTTCTGAATATTTCCATCATCATGTTGACCGCAAAAAGCGAAGAACCCGATATTGTTACCGGACTGGGGCTGGCCGACGATTATGTGACCAAACCCTTCAGCCCTAAAATCCTGGGCGCCAGAATCAGTGCGGTGCTTCGGCGTAAAGGCGAACCGTCGGAAAAAGACATCCTTCGCCGGGGCGATATCTCGATTGATCCGGGAAGGCGCAGGGTTGAAGTCTGCGGAGAACCGGTTGAGCTTTCTTTTACGGAATTTCAGATTCTGGTGATGCTGTGCAGGCGTCCGGGCTGGGTATCTACCCGCTCCCAGATTGTGGATGCGGTCCGGGGGGACAATTACCCGGTAACCGAGCGCAGTGTGGATGTACAGATTGTCGGGCTTCGAAAAAAGCTGGGGCCTTCCTGCGGGCATTACATCGAAACCGTGCGTAGCGTGGGGTACCGGTTTAAGGAAAATCCATGAAAAAACGCTTCCCCCTGTTCTGGAAACTGTATCCGCCATTTCTGCTGATTGTGCTGCTTCCGCTTCTGGCGGTAAGCTGGTACGCCGACTTTTCAATGCGCCGGTTTTTTATGGACCAGACGGCTACCAATCTCGGGGCCAGGGCCAATCTCCTGAAAGACCAGATGACGGGGTATCTTCTGGCCGAAGATTGGAAAAACATCGATCTGTTGTGCAAACGGGCAGGGAAATTCGCTGATACGCGGATTACGGTCATGCAGCCCTCGGGAAAAGTTCTGGGTGATTCGGAAGCCGATCCGAATACCATGGTGAATCATTCGGATCGGCCGGAGTTTGTCAATGCGATGTCCGGGGAAACCGGCGTTTTCACCCGATTCAGCGATACCCTTCATGAGCCCATGATGTATCTGGCTGTTCCGTTGCTTGAAGGGGATAAGCGCATCGGTGTTCTGAGGGCTTCGGTGAGTATCAGCGCGATAGACAGGCAGCTTGAGAAAATTCACCGGCGTACATCGCTTGGCGTGCTGGTGGTCGCGTTGCTTGCAACAGGCGTCAGTCTTCTGTTTTCACGGCGCGTCAGCCGGCCGATGGAGAAAATCCGTGAAGGCGCCGAATATTTTGCCAAAGGGCAGTTATCTTACCGATTGCCGGTCTTTGGTTCTTCAGAAACGGAACTGCTGGCAAGGACCATGAACGATATGGCGGCAAGTCTGGACGAGCGCATGCAGACGATCATCGGCCAGAAAAACGAGCTTGAAGCGGTTCTCTCGAGTATGACTGAAGGCGTGATGGCTCTTGATCTGGAAGAGAAGATCATCAGTATTAATCATACCGCAGCCCGTATGTTTGTTCGCAAACCCGCTGAACTGATCAACCGGAGCGTTCAGGAAGCCATCCGCAACCCGGATTTCCACCGCTTTGTCAGGCTGGCGTTTCGGGATGAAATGCCTCGTGAGGAAGATCTGTTCTTTTACATCAGCGGCGAGGCAGTCTTGGAGGCGCGCAGCAGCGCGCTGAAAAATGCCAGAGGGGAGCGCATCGGGATTTTGATTGTTCTAAACGACGTGACCCGATTAAGACGCCTTGAAAACATGCGAAAGGATTTTGCCGCCAATGTTTCGCATGAGATTAAAACACCGCTGACCGCCATTAAAGGTTTTGTGGAAACGCTGAAGACAGGCGCGCTGAATCGCCCGGAAGAAGCGGTCCGGTTCATCGGGATCATCGAAAAACATACCAATCGCCTGAATGCCATCATCGACGATTTGATGAAACTGTCCCTTATCGAACAGAAAACGGACAAGAAGGAAATTCTTCTGGAAAATCGTCCGCTGCTGCCGGTTCTGCAGTCTGCCCGTCAAGTCTGCCAGCCAATGGCCGATGAAAAAGCGATACAGATCCTGCTGTCCTGCGAAGAAACGCTTGCGATACGTCTCAACGCGGCGCTGATCGAGCAGGCTTTCGTGAATCTTCTGGATAACGCCATCAAATACAGCGGGCCGGGAAGCAGCATTGAAATTGAAGCGCAACAAATGGATGCCGAGGTTGCCATTTTGTTTCGAGACCATGGCATCGGAATTGCTTCGGAACACCATCCACGCCTCTTTGAGCGGTTTTACCGCGCGGACCCGTCCCGAAGCCGAAAACTGGGGGGAACCGGCCTGGGACTTGCGATTGTCAAGCATATCGTCAATGCCCACGCCGGGAGCGTTACCGTTGAAAGCGCTCCGGGAAAAGGGAGTGAATTCGTCGTTCATATTCCTCACAAGTTTTTTATATAATCCTAATCATTTTCTAACAAATTCCGCTTATACTTTGCCGACAATGAGAAGGATCGTTTCTCATCGTCGGAAGTCGTTTTTTCGAATTGAAATCAACCCAATAATCAAAAATGAAAAAAGTATGGAGGGAAAAATGAAAAAAATGAATTGGATTACCGGTATCATGTCAGTGGCGATGGTATTCTCGGCAGGCTTGGCGTTTGCCGGAAATATATCCATCAACGGTTCCACAACCGTACTCCCGATTGCCCAGAAAACCGCCGAAGCATTTATGAAAGAGCATCCGGATGTGAAGATTTCCATTTCCGGCGGCGGTTCCGGAAACGGCATCAAGGCGTTGATCGACAAAACCACGGATATTGCCGATTCTTCACGTGCCATTACGCCTGCGGAAATTGAGCAGGCAAAGGCAAAAGGCGCAAATCCCGTTGAGTTTATCGTGGCGTTTGACTGTATTGTACCGGTTGTTCATCCGACAAATCCGCTTAAAGACATCACCCTGGATCAGTTGAAGGGCATTTACAAGGGAGATATCAAGAACTGGAAAGAAATCGGGGGGGCGGACAAACCAATCGTGATTATTTCCCGGGATACGTCTTCCGGAACCTATGAAGTCTGGGAAGAAAAAGTCATGAAAAAAGAACGGGTTTTCCCCGGCGCCCTGCTTCAGGCATCCAACGGCGCCGTGGTCCAGGCGGTTTCAAGCAATCCCAACGCCATCGGCTATATCGGTTTGGGATATGTAGACAAGAGCGTTAAGGGACTTTCCGCCAACGGCATTGTCGGTTCCAAGGAAACCACATTGAACAAGACATATCCGATCAGCAGACCGTTATATATGTACACACCGGTTCCGGCCGCCGGCGATGTTAAAAATTTCCTTGACTTTGTGGTCAGTGCCAAGGGCCAGAAACTGGTTGAGGAAGATGGGTTTATTCCGTTAAACTAAGATGGAACAGGCTGAAGACTTAAGGCCGAAGGTTTTTGAAGGTAAAAACGGTTCTTCAGTCTTCAGCCTGTTGTTACACGATTTCTAATAAAGGCGTTGAAAATAAATCTATGACAAACGCTCGCCAAAGAACCGATCAATCGGTGCGCATCTTCTTTTTCAGTGTGGCGCTGGCATCCATTGCCATTCTGTTCATGATCATGGTTTTTTTATTCATGGAAGGCCTTCCGATTTTCAAGAAAGTCACCCCGTTCCAGTTCGTATTCGGCAAATTCTGGTACCCCACTTCAAGTCCGCCGGATTTCGGGATTTTTCCCCTGATTTTGGCATCCATTGCCGTGACGCTGGTCTCTGCGATAATCTCTATCCCGCTGGGCGTGATGACGGCTGTTTATCTGGCGGAACTGGCCCATAAACGCGTGGCCGAAATCATGAAACCCATTGTGGAGCTTCTGGCCGCCCTTCCCTCCGTGGTGATCGGGTTTTTCGGCATGGTTGTGGTGGCGCCGTTTCTACAGAACACCTTCGGCATTCCAACGGGACTGAATCTCTTTAATGCAGCGCTCATGCTTTCCTTCATGTCCGTTCCCACGATATGCAGCCTTTCCGAGGACGCCATTTACAGCGTGCCCGTCGCGTTAAAAGAAGGCTCGCTGGCTTTGGGAGCCACACACTGGGAAACCCTGATCCGGGTCATTTTGCCGGCTTCGATTTCCGGAATCAGCACGGCAATCATTCTGGGAATGTCCAGGGCCATTGGCGAGACCATGGTGGTGCTGATGGTGGCCGGTGGCGCAGCCATGATCCCCACATCGTTGTTGGATCCGGTACGGCCCATGCCCGCCAGCATCGCCGCGGAAATGGCGGAGGCCTCGTTTCGCGGGGATCATTATCACGCACTCTTTGCAACCGGCATTGTCCTGTTTTTCTTCACGCTGCTGTTTAACATCATCGCAGACCATATCGCGCATAAATACCGTCAGACAGGAGAGGCATCGCTGTGATGGAAGAAACACAAATCCTGACAAATAATCAATCCGGAACCTATTCATCAGGGAAGGAAAATAATATCCTGGAATCCTCCTTTGAGCGGGTTCACATGCGCCGAAAACGCATTCAGCAGTTTTTGTTCATGCTTTTTCGAATGGCAGCGATCATTAACGGCATCGGATTGTTTGTGGTCGTCTTTTTTGTCGCCGGAAAGGGCTGGAAGGCCATTACCTGGGAGTTTTTGACGCAGGCACCCACGGATTCCATGACAAAAGGCGGCATCTTGCCCTGCATTGTGGGAACGCTCTGTCTGGGCATCGGGGCGATTGTCGTGGCATTGCCCATTGGCGTGGCATCCGCCATTTATCTCAATGAATACGCCCGCCCCGGGCGGGTGCTGCGGCTGATCCGCCTGGGCATCAGCAACCTTGCCGGCGTGCCGTCCGTTGTTTTCGGTCTGTTCGGCCTGGCTTTTTTCGTGATCTGGATGGGAATGGGCGAGTGCATTCTGGCCGGGGTATTGACCCTTGCAGCGCTGACGCTGCCGGTCATCATCGGATCGACCGAGGAAGCGCTGAAATCCGTGCCCAATACGTACCGGGAGGCTTCTCTGGCCCTGGGCGCCACCCGATGGCAGACCATTTACCGGGTGGTGCTTCCAGCGGCCCTTCCGGGCATCCTTACGGGCGCGATTCTGGGGCTTAGCCGGGCGGCCGGAGAAACGGCGCCGATCATGTTCACGGCCGCGGTGTTTTTCACCCCGACGCTGCCGACATCGCCATTCAGCAAAATCATGGCGCTGCCGTATCATATCTATGTTCTGGCGACTGCCGGAACAAACATTCAAGCCACCCGCCCGCTTCAGTACGGCACATCGCTGGTGTTGATCGCCATGGTGCTGGGGATGAATCTTGTGGCGATTGTCTGGCGAGCCAGGCTTCGAAAAAGGATGAAATAAAGAGGGAACATGACCGAAAAAATTAAGCTTCGTGCCAGGCATCTGAATTTCTTTTATGGCAAGGCCCAGGCGCTTTATGATATTTCACTGGACGTAAAATCTTCTCAGGTAACCGCGCTGATCGGGCCTTCGGGCTGCGGGAAAAGCACATTTCTGCGGTGTCTGAACCGAATGAACGATTTGATCCCCATCAGCCGGGTGGAAGGTGAAATCGCTCTGGATGATTTCAATATCAATGACCCTTCCGTGGATGTGGTCATGCTACGGCGGCGGGTGGGCATGGTCTTTCAAAAACCCAACCCCTTTCCCAAAAACGTTTTTGAAAATGTGGCGTATGGCCTGAGGGTCAATGGGGTAAAAGACAAAGCCTTCATCGAAGGCCGGGTCGAGGAGAGTCTAAAAAGAGCGGCGCTCTGGGACGAGATCAAGGACCGGCTGCATGAATCGGCGCTGGGGCTTTCCGGAGGTCAGCAGCAGCGGCTGTGTATTGCAAGAGCCCTGGCAGTCGAGCCTGAAATCCTGCTGATGGATGAACCCGCATCCGCCCTGGATCCGATAGCCACTCAGAAAATTGAGGACTTGATTGGGGAACTCAAGGAAAACTATACGATCATCATCGTGACGCACAGCATGCAGCAGGCAGCCAGGGTATCGGATATGACGGCTTTCTTTTACATCGGAAAACTCATCGAAATGGACGAAACCGATACGCTCTTTACCCGTCCCCGTCTCAAACAAACGGAAGATTATATCACCGGCCGTTTCGGCTGATCAGAGGTCATCATGGCAAAACATCTCCAAAGAGAACTTGAAAAAATCAAAAAAAGCATCCTGAGCCTGGGCGCGCTGGTGGAAGACCGGGTGCGGCTGGCCATCAAAAGCATTGAAAGCCGAAACGCTGAAATCGCCGAACAGATTGTCAGCATGGATTATGAAATCGATGAAATGGAAGTGGATATCGAGGAGGAATGCCTCAAGGTTCTGGCCCTGCACCAGCCGGTGGCCGTGGATCTGAGGTTTTTAGTAGGCGTGATCAAGATCAACAACGACCTTGAGAGAATCGCCGATGAAACCGTCAATATCGCCTATCGCATCAAAACCATCTCCAAGGATAAAACCTGTAAATTCATCTTTGATTATGCGGTGATGGCGGAAAAAGCCAGAAACATGCTCAAGATGAGCCTGGATGCCATGGTGCAGCTCGATACGGATATGGCGTTTAAAGTCTGCCTTCTGGATGACGATGTGGATGCCTATGTCCGGCATGCGTATGAGGAGTTGAAGTCATCCATCCTTCAGTCTCCGGAGAACGTGGGGGTCCTGATCAACATGTTCCTGATTTCCCGTCATATCGAGCGGATCGCCGATCATGCCACCAATATCGCCGAGGAAGTCATCTATCTGACCGATGGGGAAATCGTCCGGCATGGCAAGTTTTAGCATGATGGTTCACAGGGGTCAGAGACCAGGAATAGAGCCGTATCGCAGATGGGCATCCGCATCAGCTTTCACCCTGGTACACTTTCTGTCTGGCATCTGCCGCTGATTTAAGGACGCCGACATGAGCGTCCACATAATCAAATATCCGGGCCTGGTGTTTACCGGGCGCCGGGCGAAGCACCCTGCCGATATATTGCAGCACCCTGCCGCTGAAGCGGATGGGGGTTGTCAGAAAAAGGGAAGACAGATTCGGGCAGTCAAATCCTTCGCCAAGGAGCTGTCCGGTTGCGATCAGGACTTTGATGTGTCCCTCGGCCAGCTCTTTCAGGATAAGCGCCCTTTTGCCGACATCCACATCCCCGGTCAGGACTTCAGCGGCGATTTTATGCCGGAAGGTCAGGATCGCTCTCAGAGTTTCGCAGTGCTGTTTCCGGTCCGATAATACCAGGCAGATGCCGTCATTTTTTTCCGCCTCGATGGCCACGTCCGAGGCAATCAGGCGGTTTCGCGGGTCGTCCGCCGTCAGCTCCGCCAGCATTTTGCTGTAAGCTTTTGTTGGATCATGATGGGCCTTGAACTCGGTTTGTCGCACCATGATCTCAGCGGGCAGAATATCGCCGGAATCAACCAGTTCATGCTTGTCGATCGAATACTGAACGTCTCCCAAATGCCAGAAGATCAATTTCGACAGATTGTCCCGGCGCCAGGGCGTGGCGGATAAGCCCAGCATGTATTTTGAATCAAACAGGGAAACAGCCTCGGTAAATGTCCGGCTGGGGCACCGGTGGCACTCATCGACGATCAGAAACCCGATGCAGGGCGCGATCTCCCCGGCGCACTTATACAGCGATTGAACCAGAGCAACCGTGATATGCGTACCGATTGTCTTTTTCCCGCTGCCGATCCTTCCCATGTCTGATTCCGGAATATTCAAAAAGCTTTCGATGCGCTTTACCCACTGATCGGCCAGATCCTGCGTGTGGACAATGATCAGGACCGGTTGGCGCCGGTCGGCGATCAAGGCCATGGCCATAACGGTTTTACCGCTTCCGGTCGGCGCGGACAACGTGCCGAAATGCTTTGGCATCAGGGCATCGACCGCAGCTTTCTGAAACGGTTTCAGCATTCCGGTAAAGGTAAAATCAAGAAGCGGAAGAGACTGCCGGTAATCGTGAATCCGGTATGCAATGCCGTCTTTTTTACAGCAGCGGATCAGATGTCCCATGGTTCCCCGTGGCAGGATCAGGCCGCCGCCAGGTGTCCGGGTATAAAAGCAGAGCGTCTTGGGGGTTTCCCAGTTCCACCGTCCCATGCGCTCATTTTCCAGCCATTTGGGATTGGGAATTTCCAGTTGATTGCTCAGGAGCCGATCAAGCGAATCCGGAATTTCTTCAAGCCGGATGTCCTTACCGATTGTTATCAGAAGTGGTTTGACGATTGGCATGGGTTTATGAGGGTCACAGCCCGGCCCGTTTCTTGATCAGCAGCAGACCGGGACTGTTATGCAGGTACATGAGGGAAGAAGCATGTCCGGCGTTAATGAAAAACGTTTCCAGATCATCAAAAAGGACTTTTTTATCCGGCCACGTAAACTGCTTTTCACGGTTTTTCAGAACATTCCAGGCGGATTCCGCCGAAGGGTGATCCAAAAAAATCTGTCGCATTGCCGCATCGCAGAGAAACATCTGGCAGACAATCGGCTTGATCCGCCACAGGCAACCTTGCGGCCCCAAATAAACACATTTGGGGCCGGCATTTGATTTTTGGAGAACTGTCAACAGGTGCTTTGGGTCATCCGAAGGGGAAAACAAGACGTTTATCACGATGTCCGCAAAAAACGTGATGATGCCTTCCCGGGAACAGCAGGCGCTGAGGCTGCTTTGAAAGCATTTTTGCGTGCAGGTGGATGCAAAATAGGAATTCAGAAAGGTGTCCACATCATCCCGGAACAACAGATATTCACGGGTTGTGGTTTTCAGGGCTTCGATCTGATCCGCGGAGAGCGTATCCAAATGCGTTGCTGCCAGAAGAATGGCGTCATGCTGCTCCTGCTGATAGGGACTGGTCTGCATTTAATGGCTGCATTCGCCGTCGGGGCCGTGTCCGGAACAGGTGAAATCCATGCTGAAATCAATCAGTTTGCCGGATTTGATCCGTTCCAGATTTTCCGAAACGCTGCCCTCGACACCCCGGTACACCTTGATGTTTTCGACCAGCAGTTTTTGAAGCGCGCCTTTACCGATGCCGCCGACCACAATGGCGTCAACGGGCTTTCCGTTCAGGGCCTTCAGGGGCTGACACTGTCCATGAACATGATCCCGGTCCGGATTGATCACGGTTTCAAAACTGTCTGACTCCGTATCCGCAACAATAAAAAAAACAGCAGATCCAAAATGGTTAAATAATGGGCTTTTCAGGCCGAAATTCTGTTGGGTTGGGAAGGCAATTTTCATTTTGTGTCCTCTTTTTATCAAAAAAGTTTTTCGAGTATGTTGAGAAAAGGCTTGAAAGGTGTCAGGCTTTTCTTCGTCAGGTCAAACTGTCTTGCGCCTGTAGGATAAGACGGTTTCATAAAAAATCAATTTTCATCTCTGGCTGTGCACCTTATTTTTTGATAATACGCTCATTATCAAAGCGTATCAATACGAATCGTTTCCCTGGTATACCTGTTGACAAAACATCAATCCCGAATTACAGATTCAGAAGACATGATTATTTATTCAGGAGACTATTTAAATACTGCCGGCGCTGTTGAAAAGGCAAAACAGATGATTTAAGGAACCCATGTTCATCGATATTCACACCCATATTTTCCCAAAAGACATCTGCGAGCACCGGGAAAAGTATTTTCCGGGCGAACCGGAGTTCAGGCTGTTGTACGATTCCCCCAAATCCAGGCTGGTGGGCGCCACCGAATTAATTTCCAGCATGGACGCGCAGGGAATCGACCAATCCGTGGTGTTTGGTTTTCCCTGGAACCGGCTTGAAACCGCGCAGCATCAGAACGATTACATATTGGAAATGGTTCAGGCCCATCCGGATCGGTTGATCGGATTCTGCTGCCTGAATCCATCACATTCCGCCGCGGCAAAAGAGGTTGACCGATGCATTCAAGGGGGGCTGAAGGGCGTCGGAGAGCTGGCATTCTATCGTTCGGGAATCGACGAGCCGGTTTTAAATGCGCTTTCTCCGATCATGTCACTCTGTGCGGAAAATCGCCTTCCCGTATTGATCCATACCAATGAACCGGTCGGACACATGTATCCCGGCAAAGCACCGATGACGCTCTCCGAGATTTACCGGATGGTGCGGCGATTTCCACACAATGTGATTATTCTTGCGCACTGGGGGGGAGGGCTGCCTTTTTATCACCTGCTGAAAAAGGAAGTCAAGGAAGCCCTTAAGAATGTCTATGTAGATACCGCGGCTTCGCCGTTTCTTTATGATCATGCGATTTATCCGGTTGCCGCGGCGGCTTTTGGATATGATAAAATTCTTCTGGGCAGCGATTTTCCCCTGCTCAAGCCCTTACGGTATGTTGATGAAATGAAAAAGGCCGGAGTGTTGGACGGGGAAATCCGAGCGATCTGTGGGGAAAATGCAGCAAGGCTGCTATGCAATAAAGAAACGGAAGATGGGCATGCCATCCTCGTTTGAATATCCAAGGGAATTCTTGAAATAACTTGACATAATTATCCGGTAAGTTTATAAAAATAGTTTGCAATTTATTTATCAACATCAATCGAATCGATGCGTTTTAAATTGATGCGGCAAGACATTATTGCTGTATCCATATTCCAACAATCGGAGCAGTCGTCCAATGGTTTCACAAGATTTTAATTTGATTCAGATGGTCAGCAGTTCTGGCTTGATGGTGAACTTTGTCCTGCTGATGCTGCTTTTCTTCTCGGTGATGTCCTGGGCAATCATTTTTATCAAATATCGCTATATTCGAAGGGCTTTTAAGGAATCGGCGCTGTTTACCGATTATTTCTGGAAAAGCCGGGATCTTTCCGAAGCCTTTGTCAAGGCCAAGCAGCTTCATAGCAGCCCCATCGCCCAGGTGTTTCGTATTGGATACGTTGAACTCAAAAAAGTCAGCCAATCCGGGCCTCCGACCAAGCCCCAGGCTCCTGGACAGGAGACATTGACCATGGGAGCCCATTTTGCCGGAATCGATAATGTAACCCGCGCTCTCAGGCGCGCAACCAATACCGAAATTACGCGAATCACCCAGATGGTACCTTTTCTGGCGACAACGGGAAACACGGCCCCTTTTATCGGGCTTTTTGGAACGGTATGGGGTATCATGAATTCATTTCACGGAATTGGCCTGAGAGGGTCGGCAACGCTGGCAGTGGTTGCTCCGGGAATTTCAGAAGCCTTGATTGCAACGGCAGCCGGACTTGCAGCAGCCATTCCATCGGTCATTGCTTTTAATTATTTCATGCAGAAGATCAAAATCATTGAGACGGAGCTTCAAGGTTTTTCAGCGGATTTTTTGAACATCATTGAGCGGGACATTATGTCCGCCAAGGGAAGTAATCCATGAGCATGGGGGGTAATAACGACCGGCTGATGTCTGAAATCAATGTGACGCCGCTGGTTGATGTCATGCTTGTTTTGCTGATTATCTTTATGGTTACCGCACCCATGATGATGCAGGGAGTTGATGTGGCGCTCCCAGAGACCACGTCCGCGCCGCTTACCGCTGAAAAAGAACACCTTATCATTACCATTGATCCCAACAGCCAGATCTATATCAATGAGTTCCAGGTTTCGCTGGATGTCCTCGGCGGTAAACTGTCCAAGATTCTTGAAGGAAAACCGGATAAAGAGGCGTATCTTCGGGCCGACAAAAACATTCCCTACGGTACGGTTGTTCGCGTGATGGCGGAGATCAAGGCAGCGGGCATCGACAAACTGGGAATGGTGACCATACCTCTGGATAATAAACCTGAAAAAAAGAAGTAGCGAATGCGTGCCCGTGGATCAGCTCATGCCAGTTTGTTGCTTTCTTCAGGGACCAGCACCGCCTCGATCGGCTGGTATGCGGCAGCTTCCTTGGTTATTCATGTGCTGGTTTTTGTCATTTTGACATATTTGCCTGATTTAGTGCCTCAAAGAAAATTTGTGCCATCCGTGATCATGGTCAATATGGTTACGATGTCACCTACCGGTTCCATCGGAAAGCCCGGCCATCCCGGACCGGAAATACCGGGGCCCAAATCAGACAAGCCAGCTGCTCCCGAGCCAAAGCCAGCAAAACCCGAGGTTAAGGAATCCAAACCGGAGCCGCCCGCGCCAAAGCCCGCGAAGCCCGAGGTCCAGGAACCCAAGCCGGAACCGCCGGCGCCCAAGCCGGAGAAGGTGTCGGTTCCAGAGCCGCAGCCTCATCCGCCTAAGCCAGAGCCTGAAAAATCGGCGGATGTCATATCGCTTTCCAATGAAAAGCCGAAAATAAAAACATCTTTGAAAAAAGAGACTTTTAAATCCAACCAGGCCATCAAAAATGCGCTGAACCGTATTGAAAAGCAGGTGGAGGAAACCAAACCCGCGGACCCCCTGGCATCTGCCCTGGATCGTATCAAGAGTAAGGTGGAAAAAACCGAGGCTGCGACTGGGCCCCCGTCAAAGGGAACTGCATCCGGACAGCAGGCTTCGGGTGGAGGAGGAGGGGGCGGCACCGGAGGAACCGGGGCGTCTGGAATACAGCCCATTGATTTTTACAGATCCCTGGTTCCCAACCATATTGAAAACAACTGGGTGTTTAATGAACAGCTTGTCGGCGGGCGAACCGATCTTGTGTCCGTTATCGTGATCAAAATTATGCAAAATGGCGAAATTTCAGACATCTGGTTTGAAAAAAAATCCGGCAACAGTTATTTTGACGATTCTGTGTATAAAGCCGTTAAAAAATCAAACCCGTTGCCGCCGCTGCCCAAGGAATATACGCGCCCATATTATGAACTGGGGCTGATTTTTACCCCAAAAGGACTGAAACGGAGTTAACATGATGGTGGATTCCGGAAATGCCGGATGCAGAAAAACCCTGGTTGCCAATCGCTCCCCTCTGGTCTGGGGGATAATCATGGTCGGACTTCTATGGACCGGAATGGCTTTTGGCGCCGGCAACTACGACTATATCGATATCAACAACCCGTTGTTGAAGAAAGTCCCTATTGCCATCCCTTTTTTTAAATCCGCTTCCGGGAATGGCTCCGAGGCTGAAACAGCACAAACCGGAGCCATCCTGCTTTCGGATACGCTTTCTTTTACGGGCTATTTCAAAATCCTGGACAGGGGCTCTTTTCTGGTAGAGGCCCAGAAATCCGACGTTGCCGCTCCGGTGTTTAAGGGCTGGACAACAGTCGGCGCCGAACTTCTGGTAACTGGCGCACTTTCCTTGAACAATTCCCAGCTTGAAATGGAATTGCGGCTTTTTGACACTTACAATGAAAAACAGTTGATCGGAAGAAAATATACCGGGAATGTCAAAGACCTTCGCGTCATGATTCGCAGATTTTGTAATGAGATTATGGGATTGCTTACCGGGAGCACCGGCTTGTTCGAGAGTAGAATCGTGTATATTTCCTCCGGATCCGCGGGAAAAGAAGTGTATATCTGCGATTTTGATGGTTACAACCCCACCCAGATCACCCATAATCAGAGCATTAATCTTTCTCCCGCAATGTCACATGACGGCAAGTGGGTTGCCTATACATCCTATGCCAAAGGAAAACCGGACTTGTTTATTCAGAACATTTCTGATAATCGGGTTTCCGTGGTGGATAAAAAAGGGATGGGCATATCTCCGGCATGGGTTCCCGGGAAGTTTGAACTGGCAGCATCCTTATCTTTTTCTGGAGATCCTGAAATTTATCTATTGACCGGAACCGGAAAAGTTATTAATAGATTAACAGATAGTCCGGGAATTGACGTTTCCCCAACTTTTTCTCCGGACGGCAATAAAATGGCCTTTGTGTCCAGAAGGGGCGGAACGCCTCAAATTTATGTTCAGAATATGAATTCCGGACAGGCCGAACGGATTACGTTTCAGGGAAATAACAACACGCAGCCGGAATGGTCGCCTAAAGGGGATAAAATCGTTTATACGGCATTGGAAAAAGGTGGCGGCTTTAATATCTGCCTGATTGGTGTGGATGGCAAGGGGCAGATGCAGCTCACTTACGCCCAAGGAGACAACGAATCGCCTTCCTGGTCGCCGGATGGTAGCATGATAGCGTTTAGCTCTACAAGAGAAGGGACATCGAGAATTTATGTTATGACTGCTTATGGGGCAGATCAACGCAAGTTGATGAGTATGCCCGGTCAGCAATCAGAACCCAAATGGTCACCGGGTGTGACAAATTAATTTTTTAATTAAAAGGAGGAAGTAAAATGAAGAGAAAGTATTGGGTAATTTTAGCAATGTTGTTTATCGTACCGGGTTTGATGTTAACCGCATCATGTGCAAAGAAAGTCACTGCGAAACCGGAAGCAGCCGTATCAAAAACCGATGATAGTGCGAAAAAAGCGGCTCCAGTAGCGCCAATGGATGATGCCGCAAAAAGTGCGGCTCTGGCAGCTCGAGAAAAATTCATGAAACAGGATGTCAATTTTGCTTTTGACAGCGCTGTTCTGGATGCCACTGCTCAGGCCATTTTGAAAGACAAGGCCGGCTGGATGAAGAGTAACATGGATGCGGCCACCACCATCGAAGGTCATTGCGATGAGCGCGGTACCGTTGCATACAACGTTGCGCTGGGTGAAAGACGTGCGGAAGCGGCAAAAGCCTTCCTGGTTAACCTGGGTGTTCCGGCTGCCAAAATGACCACGATCAGCTTTGGAAAAGAAAAACCGCTTGATACTGCCAAGACAGAAGCCGCCTATGCCAAAAACAGACGGGCTCATTTTGTCCTGAAATAACAGTTTCAAGATGGGATGGCAAATACCGACGTTCCGCCAAAATCAAGGCGAGTGAGTCCTGAGGGAATGAGGCGTACATCGTAGTACGCCTCAATGACGAAGGATGAAGTTCAACGCAGATATTGGATTTTTTGAAGCCATCAGGATTAATTTTTTTGGTTTGGTAATGGCAGGTTAGCACATCAGGCTGTGTTGCCTGCCATTTTCGTATCGAGACGGGTGAAAGGATTTTTGCTTTTCCCGTTTGGGTCCATCATTTATTTATCCATAGGTAAATGTATTGTCATGAAATCCAGCTTATTTCGCCTTGTTATTTATGCATCAATCCTTCTGGGAGCGGGTCTTCTGGGGACTGGATGTGCTACCCGCCAGGAGGTTTCAAGGACTGACAATCGGATTTCGAATCTTGAGAATCGCGGGTCTGATATCGAGAGATCCAGAGATCAGTTCCAGCAGCGGATGGAAGATTTCCGAAAAAGCCAGATTGAAAAAGAAAATCAGCTTCGAACCCAGTATGCCGAGCTTTATGCCACTGTCGACAGGCTGCAAGAGCAGATTCAACTTCTCAACGGAAAAATTGAAGAAAAAAATTACCGCCAAAACACGACGCTTTCCGGTGATACCGGTGACAGTATTGATGTCAGGGTGAATAATTTGGAACAAACATCCCTTTCAATTAAAGACCGGCTGCTTCGAATAGAAGAATACCTTGCTCTGGACGGTGCCACCAAAAAAACATCATCCGGAAAGATGGTTCCGGAAAAGCCCCCTGCCAAGGAGAAAGCCGATATTCCCCCTGCAAAAGAGCTGGCTGAAAATGACCTTTACGCCAAGGCCAAGCAGGATTTTGATTCGGGAGAGCTTGAAACCGCCCGAACCGGCTTCCAGGAATTTCTGAAACGGTATCCCAAATCCGCCATTGCCGATAGCGCGCAGTTCTGGGTTGGAGAAATATTTTACCGGCAGAAGTGGTATGAAAAAGCCATTCTGGAATATCAGAAGGTGATTGAAAATTTCCCAAAGGGAAATAAGGTCCAGGCTGCGCTTCTGAAACAGGGCTTTTCATTTTTCAATCTGGGAGACAAGTCCAACGGAAAACTGATCCTGAAAGAACTGATCAATAAATATCCTTCCAGCAACGAAGCCAAAATCGCCAAACAAAAACTTGAAGGATCCTGATTCCGTATGGATGGTATCCGTGACCCATGATTAAGGTGATCGGCATAGATCCTGGTTTGGCTTCAACAGGAATTGGAATTGTTTCAGGAAAAGGATTAACCATCCTGAATTATTCGTACGGCAGTATTCACACCTCGTCCCGAATTGCCCTGCCCCTCCGCCTGAGTCAGATTTATTCACAGCTTCTTCACACTTTATCCATTGAAAAGCCGGATATGATGGTTGTCGAAGATGTGTTTTCCCTTGAGAAATTCCCCCGTTCCGGCATTATTCTGGGAAAGGTTTCCGGAGTCATTCTTCTGGCAGGTGCGCTTCACAATATTCCCATACAGGAAATTCCGGTGCGTGAAGCCAAACAGGTGCTTACCGGAAACGGCAATGCCAGCAAAAGCCAACTGGAAAAATCGGTTCGCAGCCGGCTGTCCTTGACCGCGCCCATCAAGCCGGATCATGCTTCGGATGCTCTGGGACTGGCGATGATCGGCTTGTTGCGTTATCAGGATGTCGGAGTCGTGAATGGAGGATTGAGGAATTCGCCGTGATCGGATATATTGAAGGCAACATACTTCAGAAAAATGATGATAGAATACTGATTCTGGCCAATCAGATAGGGTACGAGGTGCTGCTCCCGACTATTGTCCTGGAGTCGTTAAAGGAAAGAGAAGTCGGGGATACGGTGTCGCTATTCATATACTTTCATCAGACTGAAAAACAGCCTAAACCCGTATTGATCGGGTTTAATACCGATGAAGAAAAAGAATTTTTTCAGCGTTTGATAACGGTTGAAGACATTGGCCCCATGAAAGCCGCCAAGGCACTGACGGTTCCTGTTCATGATATCGCCTGCGCCGTTGAAGCAAACGACCTGGATAAGCTGCAGGAACTTAAGGGAATCGGAAAACGAACCGCACAAAAAATGATCGCATCTCTTGCGGGTAAGCTCGATAAATTTATTATTTCAGAGATGGCAACAGTCCGGCCAAAGCTTAAACAGGATGAACTGATTCAGCCGGTTCTGGATATTCTTGTCGAACAACTTGGGATTAAACCCCTTGACGCCAAACGCAGGGTTACGGAGACCTTATCGCTGAATCCCTCGATTCTCACACCTGAAGCGCTTCTTGACGAAGTGTTTCGAGCCAGGCCAAAATGATCGCCAAAACAACCGATGGCAGGCAAAAATCTCCTGAACTGATTCAGGGAATCGTCGCTGGAACCTGCCAGCCAGCGGATGTTGAAAACGACATGCTGTCGCTTCGTCCCGAACGCCTGTCCGAATATGTCGGCCAGTCGGAAGTGGTTGAAACCCTGAAAATTGCGATAGAGGCCGCAAAGAAGCGAAGAGAACCGCTTGATCATGTCCTGTTTCATGGTCCGCCGGGATTGGGAAAGACCACGCTTGCCCATATCATTGCCAATGAAATGGGCGGCACCCTGACCGTGACATCCGGCCCGGCTCTGGAAAAAGGGGGAGACCTTATCGGCATTCTGACCCATCTGTCCAGAGGGGACGTGTTGTTTGTGGATGAGATCCACCGCTTGCCAAAGACGGTCGAAGAGTTTTTATATCCGGCCATGGAAGATTTTGCCGTCGATTTTGTATTTGACAAAGGCGCGCATGCCAGAAGCCATCGTATTCGGCTGGAACGCTTTTCTCTGGTAGGTGCCACCACGCGGGTCGGCCTTTTGTCTTCACCTTTAAGGGACAGATTCGGGATATTCAGAAGTCTGGATTTTTATCGCGAAACAGAGTTGGTTCAGATTACCAGAAGGTCTGCCGCCCTTTTGGATATTGCCATTGATAAAGCCGGCGCTCAGGAACTTTCAAGGCGATCCCGGGGAACGCCCCGAATTGTCAACCGCCTGCTGAAACGGGTAAGAGATTATGCTCAGGTTCGGGCTGATGGAGCCATCACGGAAGCCATTGTCAATGCGGCATTGCTTCTTGAAGGGGTGGATGAAAAAGGGCTTACGGATCTGGATCGACGCTACCTGAAAACCGTGATCGATTTTTATGACGGTGGCCCGGTCGGGATTGAAGCCATTGCCGCAACCCTTCAGGAAGAAACCGATACCCTGGTGGATGTGGTTGAACCCTATTTGCTGAAAATCGGCATGATTTTGAGAACTTCATCCGGCAGACGGGCGGCCCAAAGCGCCTATCTTCATCTGGGATATCCGTTTCAAAAGAAATTACTGTAAATGGTCATGGCATTGACAGAATGCCGCCCCCGTATCTAAAAATAGTATAAACCTGCTTGATCGTGAGAGCGTGAGAGAGGAACCATTATACGATTTCACGCCCAAACGTTCTCACGATGTCGCAAGGGAAAATCGCTATATGTCTCAAGAGGTTTTTGTTTGCCCCGAAGAGTCCACCTTTTACGCTCAATGCTTGCGCATGCTTCTGGTCGGACATTGCCAAACGGCGCCTGTTATTCATGAGTTTGGATCGGGAGATGGCATGCCGATGATTGAAGCCGTTCTCGGCGCTTGCTTTCAGGGCATGATTCATGGGTATGAGATCAATGACGTGTCCTGGAACCTTGCAAATACCCGGATCAGATATCAGCAGATTGAAGATCGATATATGGTTCATCATGTCAGTTTCTTTGACGCCTGTAACAAACCATACACCAGTACGCTTGTCACCAACCCTCCGTATCTACCGGCCTGGACTGACAGCCGCCTGTATATCAAAGGACTGTATGGCGGAATAGACGGCAGCATGATCAGCAGAAAGCTTCTGTCATTGGAATATTCGACTGTATTACTGATGGTATCCAGTTTTTCAAATCCCGCCGGACTCCTCCAATATGCCAGTGAACAGGGTTATTCAGTGGTTGATTTTCTGATCAGACCATTAATTTTTGGCCGTTATAGTTCCCAGCCGGAGGTGAAAAGCAGAATTGTTGAACTTCATCAGGAACAAAAAGCCTTCTTTTCAGAACATTATTATCTTTTGGCCGGCGTGGTGTTTCAAAAACAGAATCATGCCGACAAAGAGTTGTCTGACGATTTGATGGCGGTAATACAGTCTCTCCGATAGAAATGTCGTGAAGATATTACGGATAATGGACTCACAATGAACTGAGTGGAAAAACGTGATGCCCCGACAACAGAAAAATGAATTGCCCCGGCTGAGACTCAGCATCAAAACTAAACTGCTGACCACCCTATTGGTTCTGTGTATTGTCCTACTACTGTTTTCAGCCTATTCGACATTCAACAATATGACGATTATCGGCAGTTTCATGCTGAAGAAGTATACGGCGCTGAAAGATTACGCGGTTGACAACAGCATTCACGCGTTGCGTCGTCAGGCTGAAGCGGGTTTGTTAAGAACTGCAAGGGACCAGGCTTCTCTAAGCAATTCTTATCTTGAGAAAGTAGAGGCCGAAACCAAAATCATTGCAACGTATGCGGAAGCCATCTGGAAAAACCCCAAGTCTTTTCGCGTTCAGCGACATTCATTTTCAATGCGGGAAGAGCCTGCGGATATTCAAAAGACTTCCGTGCATTACACCATACCGTTGTTTAAGGCACCCGATGAACAGCAGAAACGGGATATTCTGTTGTCCCGATATCTCGAAGAGCTGTTTTTAGCCGTTCGTCAGGACAATCCGAACCTGGGATCGGTGTTTGTAGTTCTGGAATCAGGCGTTGGCCGAGTGCTTCCCTGGGTGTCGGATGCGCCTGCGGATTACGATCCCCGCAAACGTCCCTGGTACAAACGTGCCGTATCCACAGGACGACTGGGGTGGATAGCGCCGTACCCGGATGTAACTACCGGAGTCCCTACGGTCACGTGTTCGCAGCCGATCTATGATCAGCGTCAAAAACTCATCGGGGTTGTTGGGCTTGATTTGACTCTGGGAACATTAATCGAAGGTGTTCTGACCCAGCATATTGAAGCTGACGGGTGTATGTTTTTGTTGGACACAGACGGCGGAATCATTGCCCATCCCAATATCTCTTTGAACAGCAGGCATTGGGGTGAGAATATCGAACGTGAAAATTTCCTTCAAAACAGGAATGATTCATTCAGTGGAATTGTCGCCAAAATGGTTCAGGGGGCCAGCGGCATCGATATATTCAATGACGGCGGCGATAAATATCTGGCTTACGCTCCGCTTCCCGCCCCGAACTGGAGTCTGGGTGTGATAATGCCGGTTGCATCCATCATCAAACCGGCTGTGAACATCGAGACGCAAATCAACTCCGAAAGCAGAAAAACGGAACAGGATATCCAAAACCAGCGGAGGGAAGTCCGATCGCTGATGATCGTCATATTCACCGTCATGCTGGCGGCTGTAACAGGACTGGCTTTTTTGCTTTCCCGTAAAATTACCAAACCCATACTGGCACTTCATGAAGGGGTTATCACCATTGGAAACGGAAATCTCGATCATTATATCGTTGTAAAAACTGGCGATGAACTGGAAAGCCTGGCGTATGCATTCAATACCATGACAGGCGATATCAAGCGGTATATCCATAACATGCGGGAGACAACCGCTGCCAAGAAGAAAATCGAAACCGAGCTTGAAATTTGCAGTCAGATTCAAACCAGTCTGCTGCCCAAGACCTTTCCGGAACTGCCGGGCTGGGAAATCCAAGCATGTTTTTTTCCGGCACGTCATGTTGCTGGAGATTTCTATGACCTTTTTTTGCAAGAGGATGGCGAGAAGTTGTTTTTTGTCATTGCGGATGTGTGTGACAAAGGTGTTGGACCTGCGATGTTTGCTGCGATTATCCGAACTCTTTTCAGGGTTTTTTCCATCAGGGACGCTTCGGCGGGGGGTGAGGATAACACCTGCAATCTGGAAATGAATGTGCTGATCGAAAAGATCAACGACTATATTGCCGTAAATCAGGAGGAAACAGGTTATTTTGCCACGGTGTTTGCCGGCGTCCTTGAGCTTTCGAGCGGTTTGCTCAAATACGTCAACTGCGGACACAATCCGCCTTACATTGTGGACGTATCGGGCAACATCAGGGACAGCCTGCGTCTGACAGGGCCTGTTCTGGGGGCCATGGCGGGTATGACCTATAAATTCCGTGAAGTCGTACTGGCTCCTGGGGATACGTTATTTACCTATACGGATGGACTGTCGGAAGCCCATAACGTCAATATGGAATTATTTTCCGATGAACGGGTTCGGCAGATCATCAGGCAACCGGCTGTTTCCGCAAAATCGCTTTTGGAACGCATTGTACAGGATGTAAATGAACACATGAAAGGTATCGAACAGTTCGATGATATTACGATGCTGGTGATACGTAGAAAAACCTGAAGTCATCATCAATTTCGCAGATCCTGAAGGTGTGTTGCTGTTTCCGTTGAAAAGGGCCAACAATGACGAATCTCGGACGATTGATATGCGCATGGGCACTGTTGAACGCCATTACAGTGCAGGCCGCTGATTATCCACCAGATGTCCAGCGCATCATGGACAGGGGCAAATTGATCGTGGCAATGTATTATAAGGATATTCCGCCTTTTTTTATGCATATCCCCGGAAAAACCAAACCGGAAGGGATGCGATGCCTGCCATCCGGCGATGGATATTTCTGCGGCGTGGATGTTGAACTGGGGTTGGGGATTGCTGACAAACTGGGCGTTGTCTGTGAATTTCAGCGGAAAGCCGAAACCTTTGATAACCTCATTGATATATTGGAAAGACACGAAGCCGATGTGGCGATTTCCCTGCTGAGTAAAACCCTGGACCGATCCCGAAAGGTGCTTTTCACCAGACCGTATGTGTCACTTTACAATGGCATGCTGCTGAATCGCCTTTTTCTGGCGACATATTCGGAAGACAGCTCCCTGATATCAATCCTGAATCACCCAACCGTAAAAATTGGCGTCAAAGGGGGAACTTCCTGGGTACAGTATGTCAATCGTCTTTTCCCGAAAGCAGCCATCCGGGAATATCCATCCTGGGATCCCGATGCGATCTCAGCGGTGCGAAGAGGTGAAGTGATGGCGGCCTATGCCGACGAAATCGAGATTAAAAAAGTGATTATCGCCAAACCCGATGTGGCGATAGAGCTTAAAACCGTTATTCTCAAAGACATAACGGATCCCATTGCCATGGCCGTGCCCTGGGACAGTTTTCAGTTGTTGCAGTGGCTGAATACATACATGGAAGAGATGCCGGTCACCATGACAGCGGACAGTATCCTCAGCAGATATCCGGAAAGTATCAAGGGATCCGCTGAGCAGGTCGTTTCCGGGGAATCTCAACAATGAACGCTCAACAATCAATTCGGGGTGATAAATTCCAGTGGCTGACAAGTCCGTGGGCGATACTGGCGGGAATATCCGCTGGCGTTGCGGTTGGGGTTTTCTATAAAGAGTTTGCCAATTTTCTGGCTCCTATTGGAAAACTTTACCTGACGATGCTCCAGATGTCGGTGCTGCCCATTATGATATGCGCTGTGGTGTCCAGCCTGGCCAGTCTGCTCAGATCAAAAACGGCCAGTCGGTATCTTGTGCGCATCATCGTTGTTTTTCTATGTGGATTGGTTTTTTCGGCTAGTGTCGGCATCTGCGTCGGCGTATGGGGCGGATTCGGAAAAACCCTTGATCAGCGCTCCCGGAATGCTTTGGGGAAAATGTTGACGGAAAAAGAAGCGGGTTCGAATCTTGAAAATACACCGGAGGCAATGCCGGAATCGTTTATATCCATCTTCGATCCATTAAAGAAAGCCAGGCAACATCATCCTTTCCAGGATTTTCTATCGGGAATTGTGCCCGGCAATATCTTTTCCGCATTGAGTCAGGGAGAGAATCTGAAAATTCTCTTCTTTTCAATCGTGTTGGGGGTTGCGTTGGCAACCGTCGGGATGCGGCAGACGGATCAGATTATCCAGGCGACATTTGTTCTGTTCAAGGCGTTTGAAAACGTTATCGGGTGGATGATGTATTTTCTTCCGTTTGGGTTATTCTGTCTTTTGGCGGGTCAGGTCGCTCAGGTCGGAATTTCGATTATAATGGCCTTGCTGCAATATGTTGCGATGATCTATGTGGCAGCAATCATCATCGTATTGATTAACGGACTTGTTATACGGTTTATGGGCAGGACTTCGTTTTTATCCACGTTTCTTGCCCTGAGAAAACCATTGATCATTTCATTCGGAACGCGAAACAGTTTCGTGGCCATGCCGTCTGCCATCCATGCGATGTCAGAGGATCTTCGGTTTGAAAAAGAAACGACCAATCTGGTGATTCCACTTGGCATTACGCTTTGCAGATTTGGAACCGTCATGGCGTTCGGTCTTTCGACCATTTTTTTTGCGCAACTCTACAATTTACCCCTGGGTCCGGGAAGCTATGTCGTGATACTGATCGGGACTGTTCTGGCGGCTCTGGCGTCAGCGGGAGCTCCAGGTGCAGCCACCATCGGAATGCTTTCTCTGGTGTTCAATCCTCTGGGGTTGCCGGTGGACGCCGCGATTGCCCTCATGCTGGCGGTAGATCCGCTCATAGATCCCATTATTACCCTCGTGAACGTTCATACGAACTGTACATGCACCGCGTTGATTGCAAAACCTCTGAGGATAGAGACAGAATGTGGAAAGATCGCATAGCGTTTCCTGAAGACGCCCACTTAAAACAAACCGCTGTGGTTATCTATCCGCTTTCTTCGACGCAGAGCTGTATCCGGGTGCTGATCACTGTTTTGACGGAGCCGGGACCGCCGATGGACAGTTGGATGTCCTGACAGCCGGGACTCAGGTCCTTGTCATTAAATTCGCATTCCCATCCCGTGAGCAGTTGCGGATTTAATGCTCCGGAAAGCCCCAGGGAAGCCGGCAAATCCGGCCGGTGAGAGGTAAATCCGGCCGGTCGAAATATCCCGCCGATGCCTACTTGAAGGGAGTCCACCTGGGATAGACGCCGGTAGTCCACTGACCATCCTCGAACAACATAATGGCCTGCCCCTTTTTGAACCGTTGCCACCCTCCTGTCCTTCCACTTGCTGTCTTCAAACCCTTTGTCGTTGATGCTGTCGATGTCATATTCGATGTTTCCCTTGGGATCCACATAACGGTTGCGGATCCAGTCCAGAAAACAATCTCGGTTGTGAACTTTGCCGGTTGCGTGCAGCCATTCGCTGTACTGGTTGAAGAAAAGCACGCCGATGGAATCTGAATACGGTATGACGCCAAAGCGCCAGGAAAACTGTTTTTCGATGGTTTCAAGGGGCGGATCATCATTGAGAATCAGGGCAATGGCGCTGGCCATGCCGGATCGATCCGCCCCCCTGTAACAGTGCAGAAGAATGGGGCGCGGGGCGGACAAGAGCGCATCCACGAGTTGATTCAACCGGTTGAATTGGGGAAGTTCATGGGAGCCGAACCCGATATTGAGCATCTGAACCTGATGATGTTCGGCAACAGTCTTTTCGTTCTCATACCAGGAAGCCCCATTTTCAGAGCCCAGCAGGGCAATGATGGTGCGAATCCCGTAGGTCTGAATGACCGCATCCAGACGGGAGGCCGAAAGCTGGGCGCTACGGTAAACCTGTTTTTCAATCACCGGGAAAAACCGGGGATTAAAGGAAATATGCCACCAGATTGCGCCACCGATGGACATGGCAAGAGATATCGCCACAATCCATATACGAATGTGCCGGTTCCGCATTTTCATGTGCCGGTTCCGCTCCGCTTGGAAACGGCTTTCATTTCAGTGTGAAACATGGTAATTTTCCATATCTTTCTATGAAAGTTTTATCATTCAACAGGTTGGGATTTCCCGACCTCGACTACAGGATACGATCATGAAATGGTTTACCCGCCGCTTTCCCAATTTCGATTGTCGGATAGCGATACTGCTTGGCATTGCTTTTCTAAGCCTTTTTCCCCTGCTGGGGGCTGCGCCGCTTTTTGATGAGGACGAAGGGTTTTACGCGGAAGCCAGCCGAGAAATGCTCGAAAACGGAAACTACCTCACTGCTCATATCAATGGCGCACCGCAATATGATAAACCCATTCTCATATACTGGCTTCAGGTGATCAGCTTCCGAATTTTGGGTCAGAATGAATTTGCAGCCCGCTTCCCATCGGCCTTGGCAACCTTTTTGTGGATGCTGGCGATTTTCAGCTTTACCCGTCGCCATATAGGGCTTCAAAGCGGCTTTTTTGCGGCCTTGTTTTTCATCAGCGCCATCCAGGTCACCATAACCGGTAAGGCTGCGATTGTTGATTCCGCCCTGAATCTTTTTCTAACCCAATGTCTCTTTCATCTGTATGAATTCACGCTAAACCATAAACGTCGGATTTATACCGCCGCCGTTTATGCAGGCCTTGGTTTTCTGGCCAAAGGCCCGGTTGCCGTCGTCATTCCTTTTGGGGTCAGCCTGATTTATTGCCTGATGCAAAGACAATTCCGACTCTGGCTGAAGATGGTTTTTAATATTCCGGCGATCCTGATCTTTATTGCCATAGCGCTTCCCTGGTATGTGCTGGAATACCTGGATCAGGGTATGATATTTATACAGGATTTCTTTCTAAAACACAATTTAGAACGATTTTCCCGGACATTTGAAGGACACTCCGGATCCCTGATGTATTATATTCCCGTGATTATTATCGGAACGCTTCCCCACTGCGGTCTGCTAATTGCCCTTTTTCGCCAGGCCAGATCGCTTCTGAAGCAGGACGTGTATCGTTTCTGTTTTATCTGGGTCGGGTTTGTTCTGGTCCTGTTCTCTTTTGGGAGTACCAAACTCCCCCATTATATTCTCAGCGCATTCCCGCCGCTTTTTATTCTGTATGGCGGCGTTTATGAACGATTGGCGCGTCTGCGATCATATCTTGTGCCGGCAGCCGCTTTTCTGGGATTGTTTTTGATTCTTCCGCTGGCCATTCCGCTGGTCATGCCTTACGTCCGGGATGATTTCGCCGTTTGCGTGATGGGAGCCGGCCAGCCGCTCTTTGGTGCGGGCTATTATCTTTTCTGCGGTCTTCTGACCGTTTCCGTGATGCTTCTTTTCTTTCTCAAACAATCCGGATCACTGAGGCCTGCCATCGTGGTTTCCGTAGCTTATCTGCTTCTGGTCAATCTGGTCCTGATGCCGCGCATCGGGGGGTTGATGCAGTCGCCGGTCCGGGAAGCGGCGCTGATTGCCTCCCAGCTTCCCGAACGGGCGGTGATGTGGGGGCATACCCTGCCCAGCTTCATGTTTTATACCCACAAATTTGTTCAAATGCGTCATCCTGCTGTAGGGGATTTGCTGATCACCAAAAAGACACGCCTGGCAGAAGTCGGCGCACATGAAATCCTTTATGAGAAAAATTGTATCGTCCTGGCGCGAGTACTGGGACAGCGCCCATAATCCCATTTTTACGCTATCGGCCCTGTCTTTGATGTATGGCCTTTAAAACATAAGGAGATACAGTGGCTGTGATGATCCGGTAGCCTCTGGCATTGGGGTGAATTCCGTCTGCCAGGTTGAGTTCCGGCTTGCCGGCAACGCCTTCCAGAAAGAAAGGCATAAAGAGGATATCTTCTTGATCGGCAATTTCGGCATACAGCCGGTTATATGGTTCGGTATAAGACGGGCCATAATTGACCAGCATTTTCATGCCCGCCAGAATCACCGTGATCCGGTGTTCTTTAAATGTTCGAACCATTCGCAAAATGTTGTTACGTATCTGGCGAGGATCGATTCCACCGAGGCCGTCATTGGCCCCTGTGCACAGAATAACGATGTCGGGTTTCAGCGATAGCACCCGGTCGATGCGGGACAGCAGGCCGCTGCTGGTCTCGCCGCTGATGCCGGCGTTAATGACTGTGCAGGAAAACCCCTCTTTCTGAAGCGTTGCTTCAAGAAGGGCCGGATAAGCCTGGTGTTCTTCAACCCCATACCCCTCGGTGAGGCTGTCTCCCAAAGCAACGATGGTGAGAGCGTGAAGAGGCTGACGGGGCGCTGGCTGAGAAGGACTGGAACCTTTTTCTCCGCAGCCGGCCACACAGATTGCGGACATGACGCCTCCCAGGATCAGCAGCATTTTATGAATCTGAATATGAAACCGCATGGCAATGGCGAAAAATCACCTGAAGGTTCTTGCCAGTTTTATATTTTGACACCCTTTTCATACAATATAAGGATAGAGAATGCAATGCAACAGGGCCAAAATATAAAACTGGCATGCTGGATTGCTGAAGTCCTTCGAAAACATCGGGGCATGACCCGGAAACTGTTTGCAAACCCGCTTCACCCGTATACGATCGGGCTTTTTAATTCGCTTGATCAATGGGTTGCTCGCCTCCACGGATTTGTATTGCATGTTAAGAGATTACTTGTTAAGGATTCTTCAGAAATCAGCTTTGAGCAGACAGTCAAGCGGGCTTGAAACAGCGGAAATATCTTTCTCCATGACATGCGTGTATATCTCTGTGGTTTTGACGTCGCCATGGCCCATCAACTCCTGAACCACCCGGATATTGACCCCGTTTTCCAGCAGATGCGTGGCGAACGAATGCCTAAACGTATGGCAACTGACCCGTTTGGTGATGCCGGCTTTATCCACAGCCGCCTTCACCGCTTTTTGCAGACCGGATTCAAGAACATGGTGACGTCTGGTGGCCTCACTACGCGGGTCCTTGCCCCCCTTCGCATCCCGCACGTAAAGAATATTGCGATCCATATCCAGGTCCTGCACCCGCAGGCGGACACATTCCATGAGTCGAAGTCCGCAGCCGTAAAGTATTTTGGCCATGAGCAGGTGTGTTCCTGCCATATGAGCCATTACGCACCCAACTTCAGATTGCGTCATAACCGTTGATGTCTTCTGGCCTTAACCGGTTCGAGTTGATCTTCAATCGGCTGGTCCAGTACGTGGCGGTATAAAAAAATGATGGCAGTGCCTGCTTTTGAGTTGAAGCGGAGACCCGACCCTGTGTGGCCAAATGGCTTAAAAAAGCGTCGATATGGACTTTTCCCATCTGGGAAGGATGGGTTTGACTGCCATGAAACTTGATATACCTGACGATCCAGTCACAATATGTCTGTTCCGTGCGATAGGCATAATGATGGTAGCGCAGGACCTGTCGCATCTGTTCCATCAGCTTCAATTTCGGATCGGGCTTAAATTTGGGCTTATTTTCCATGTTAATTATCTTAATATTTGAATAGATGGAAAATTTTATGTTATATATTAGCGATAGATGGAATGGTTTCCATCTATTCATACTGTTAGACCGCAGGACTCCACATGGCTGATTTGTGCGCATATCTTGCCAACTGCTTGGTAGCCGGTCATACGATGACGAGAAACGCGAATTCCTTGTCTCGTGACACTATCGAGTTCAACTGCGGCAGGCTTCTCCTTGTTCTAAAACAAGATGCCGAGGTGGTTTCTGGCGACTTGGAAAAACTCAAAGGACGTTTTTGCGAAACATCAAAGGTTGTGGTTAGAGATGTGGCTGCTGAGGATGTGCCAACCGTACTGAAGGTCGTCGACAGACTGTGTTGGCTTCTATCTTTTGCCGGGCTGTCCCGCGTGCTCTGTTATAGATACGAATACCCAGACGGAAGCGGGCTAGGCACGCACCACACGGTATTCGGTGTCGCAGACTATTTTCGGCCAACTTTCGACATACGCGATGGCCAAGTCGTCAAGTCTTTCGTCGAGCAAACCTATCCAAACTTCGTCCGACTTGAGCAGTCCCGAAAGCTCAACGTAGTGATTGACTACTTCCTTCAAGCTGAGCGCCAGAATCAACCAACCGAGTGCAGGCTGATATTCACACTTGTATTGCTCGAAAATCTGAAATACACCTACGCTCACGCCAAGCCAATTTCGTTTGTCGATGGCCACTTCATAAAGCCGAACGGGGAACGGTACTCTTTTAAGGAACTGCTGAAAATGATGTTTCGCGAAGTTGATATGCGTCCTGATCTGAGTAGCGCCGTGAGCCTACGAAACGAGATCATTCATTCTGGCTTATCGCAGGAGCCACATCACCAGCAATGGGCGATGTACGAGAAGATTCATGACCTTTTGCGGGAGTACATTCTCAGACTTCTTGATTTTCACGGAACCTATCTTGTCTATTCATCGGATAGCAATGCCCAAGCTGCGGTCTAACCCTGCGTTCGAGGCGACCTGTGCGAAAAGCCGCGCAGGCGCCTCAACTTCACGTTATACAAGGGAATTACATGAAAGAGTTGTTCGTCAAAGGCATTGCTGCTGAAGATCAAGCGTACAATAACCTGCGCGACATCCAGAAAGACTGGATGATTGATGCCAGAATGTTCTGCGAGGAGTTGTGGAAGGTTTACTGTCCATATGCTGATGATCATTTCCTGACTGAGATTCAACGCGACTTTTACTCACGTTTTTGGGAAATGTACTTGGCTTGCAGCTTGATCGATATGGGGATAAACATTTCCTGTCCGAAGCCTGGGCCGGACATCCGGATCAATACTGGCGACAGCGTTACATGGATAGAAGCAGTGGCACCCACCGCGGGGGCTCCGAATAGTTCGGATGAAGTTAGGCAGTATGAGGACTTAGAGGCACACAATATTCCTGAAGAACAAATAGTTCTACGGTATAGGAATGCCATTCATGAGAAGTACAATACCAAGTATTTCGAGTATCTGAAAAAAGGGATTGTCAATAAGACTGACAGCTATGTGATTGCAGTTAACGGCAGCAAGATACCATATTCCAGGACGGATTTTAGCCCTCCACGAATCGTGCGAACCGTTTTACCTGTTGGTTATCCGCAAGTAACAATTGATCGAAAATCAAGCCGAATAACAGATACATCCTCCTATCAGTACAGGGATAAGGTGAGTAAGAAATCGGGTTCGGAGGTTTCAACAGCTTTGTTCTTTGAAAACTTCTATGCCGGCCTTTCCGCGGTCCTGTTTTCCAACGTGGATCCAACAAACCGCCCTCAATTCCTTGGTCAGGACTTCGTAACCGTGCATAATCACCGAGCGTCAAACCCTGTTTCCGAGGAGTTTGTCAGACGAGGTATGGAATACCGAGTAAGGGACACGGACGATGGGTTTCAATTGTCGTCATCTGAACTTGGCTGACTTTGCTTTGTATAACCCGTCGTTCCTACTGGATCGCCGAAAAAGCCGGCTCCCAGTGAACTCTATGTTATGTGCTCCCCAAATGCGAGGAATAATCTGTGCCACATGAAGCCAAAGCGTACCTGACAATAGGACAAAGTAGCGATAGGTATATTGTTTGTGGCACCTTTGAAGATAAAGAGTGGAAAGCACTTTTAGATTTCGTACAATATGCAAATGATCTCGTATCTATTCAGTTAATACGAGATGGTGGCCCGGCTACGCTTAACCTCAGCAACAACGCAGAATCTGGGATGTCTTATTCAGTTGAGTTGCCACCGGAAGATCAATTACTTGCTCTCTTGCACCGGATTAGGCCGTTTATTTTGCAGAAAGAGCCTACTAATTTTTATCAAGTGTGTAAATATCTCAGCAGACGGTTCGCTGACGCACCCTTTAGGGATTTTTTAAAATCGCTTGGTGAACACTACTCAGGTAAGCGGATGCAAGATATTGTCCGAGTTCAGTCGAATCAAGTTCTTATTAATTCGGAAGAAACTTTGATGAAATGGCTTAATGCCCATGAGTATCACAAAGATCAGGGTAAACAAGACGAATTGAAATCTTTGCATCAAGTTATGCCTTTAGAGGCTTCGCGAGCATTTTTTGTAATGATGTTGAATGAAAAGGTGAAAGCAATTTCTATTTTGGCCAACTTTATAAATGTTATGGCGGGCGAACAAGAAACTTTTGGCTGTACTTTCAACTGACACTTGCACATAACGAATAAGGATAGATTGTGAGAGCGAAGCGAACCACAATCTTGTCCGTTGGTTGGACGAGCCCGATTACTTTATATAAGGAAATATCTTTTTTTGAAAGGGGTTTTAAGAGAAGCTTTAACGAGGTACGCTTTTTTCAGGGCGTGGGGGCGCTTTAGCATTTAACATGCTTAATATCCATCTGAATTATTTAATAAAGTTTTAAACCTCCTGTTGGAAGTTACTGCCAGCCCTTGCCGTAAAGTTAAGTTACCCTGATTCCAGTGCAGGATAACGAAAACCAAGAATAGTCATTGGGGTTTGACAGCAGGAGCACATAAAAGCAGGTCTTGGCCGCTCTTTGATAACTTTAATAAAAACCCGCAAAATCAATTGCACAACAGACACCAATGTTTATGAATATCCGGAATGGACTGTATTGATGGCGGCAACCAATGGCGGACAACTTGATGTTGTAAAAATGTTGGTTCGAAAAGAAGCAGCCATAGATATGCGGGACAAAGATGGCAAAACAGCGCTGATGATAGCTGAAGGGAGAAGGCAGATTCAGATAGCTGAGTTCCTTAAAGTCGCAAAAGCCGAAAGTATAAAAAGGAAGAATGACCAGTAATCATATTGGGAGGACACGCCAGACATAAATCTGGTGGGCGCCAATTTTGCGTTTACCGCCTTTGGAACCCTGGGGCATGGCGCCGGCAAACGCACCGAAGAGACAAGGTCGAAATCCAATGGTTTTTATTCTTGACTTGAACATCAGAAACTCCATAATGGCTGCATCTAAAGGCTTACACACCGAATGCGGGTGGTAACAAATCGACTTTTTAGTTACGGGAGTGAATCCGATGCATTTAAGAGACAACCGATTCATAAAGGCAACTTTTTTAATGATCGCAGTCTTCACCCTTGCTGGCTGCAGCGGGAGGCTGGTCACCTATCAAGGAGACAAGGTTACCCAAAAGAATCTCTTGGTCCTGCTTAAGGATGGAAATCAGCAAGGGGTGTGGAAAACCAATGAGCTTGCAATAACATATCAATATCAGATGACGCCTGAAGCCTTGAAGATTACCGGAACCACCGATCTGGTCGGTGGATTCGCCCTCGGATTCAGATGGATTACACGCCTTGCCGTGTACCTGTTGTTTCTCGACAACCAGGGAATTGTTATTGAGAACGTTCTTATTTATGCATTAGGAAATCATCACGCTACGGATTCGATTCCCATGGCTTTTGAAAAAACAATGCCCATACCTGAGGGAGCCCGGACAATTTCCTTTGCTTATGACGGAGTGCTGGATGGAGAGTACGACATTTGGTTCTCTCCATCCAGACATTGAAATCAAAGACTGGGTTTATAAAACCGTCGAAAAAGACTTGCCTGAAAACTTAAGTCTGCTTTTTCGTGGGTTGCTACTTCCAAATAGGGTCGCGATCAAGAAGTGTTCAGAGATAATCCGGGTTTCTTAGCAGTCGTTTTCTGTTTTTTTTCCAGACAATCTCTTTTTTCCGGCCCTTGATTTTTTGAGAGACCGGCTTTTCATTTTGGAGTTCCAAGATAAAACTCCCCGGCGTTTTGGGGTGTTGCGGGGAAGGATCAGGTATCTGCTCTTTGGGCTTTCTTTCCAGAGCCAAAGCCGGTCCGGTAAAACACCTCGGAGGAATATGCTCGGCAGTCAACAGGGAGCCCCCGGCTTGATAAAAAAGAATGTCCTGTTCCCTGCATTTATTGCAAAAAACCGACAATAATACTGTGTTCGGATCAATACGTCTGCCAATTCTAAGCGCCATGTCCCTGTCTGAGCTCAAGACAACCCGTGAATATGCAGACGGCGATATCCCTTTTTCAAGAACATGCGCATGGGCTTTTTGTCTGACACAGACATAAAGCAATTTTGGGGGATCGGGAGAGATCGTATGTATGGGAAGATGGCTTCGATCAACCGAGCGAATACGACTTCCCGCAAGTTCGATCGGCGGCTCGGGCTCCCGAAGCAGCAGTTCATGAAAATGTGCTTCCCGGATAAATTTCCAATCTTTTTCCTCACCGATTGCCTTCAGGAGCATTCGAATGGGAACAAATCCATTTTCATCCGTAACCAGCCCGAATTCATATGGCCGTCTTCCCAGGATATAGGATAACAGTTTCGACAATTGGTGTAGTGTAATATGGGTTTTCATGCGCCTGTCTGTGAGTTCGAACAAAGCATGGGTTTTAATGCTGACCGGAATTGAGCTTGATTAATTCTCTGTCGGATTATATAAAAAAGATCAGGCATTCACCAACTTCAGCCATAGCCTTTTTCAAGTTTGGTTACAACCTGAAAAATGATTAACGACCATTATTGTTCTATCGAAAGGAGCCTTCCGGGTGTTAACTATTGTATCATCATCTGAGATTGAAAAGAAACAGGTTGAAATGCTGGTAATCCCGGTTTGTGAAGATGCAGACATCCATCCTCCAGCCTTCATGCCGGAGCTGATGCATCAAGCCAGAGGTCTTAAGGAATTTAATGGTGCCGACAATGAGGATATTGTGTTTTACGCGCCATCCGGTGTTTTGGCTGCTCAGGTCATGATCATTGGACTGGGGAAAAAGGATAAGTTGGATGGAGAAATACTGCGAAAAGCCTGCGGCAGGGCCGTCAAAAAATGTATTCAAAAAGAGATCTCCGAAGCCGTGTTTGTTGTTCCCTTTATTGATGTGCTTTCTATAGAGCCGGATGCTATCCTTGAAGCCATGGTGGAAGGGGCCTTGCTGGGAAACTATCAGTTCGACCGGTTCAAAAAACCCAAACACCCGTCGCTGCTGAAGATCGCGTTTGCCGTTTCCGAAAAGTCCGTACAGCATGCAAGGCTTTTATCGAAAAAAATTAAAATTATATGCGATGGAACCCTTTTAGCCCGTGAATGGGTGATCACCCCTTCCAACCTGAAACGACCGGAACAATTTGCCTGGTCATTGGTCAAGATGGCGGAAAAGGAAAAACTGAAAACCGAGGTTCTGGATCATACTGCTTTGAAGAAGAAAAAATTCGGCGCGCTTCTGGCTGTTGCCGCCGGCAGCGATGCCAATGCCACGATGGTTATTCTGGAACACGATCCCGGCAATACTACTCAAACCCTTGCACTGGTTGGAAAGGGCGTTACCTTTGACTCCGGAGGGATTAACCTGAAACCCCAGGGATCTATCGAGGATATGAAGATGGATATGGCAGGCGCCGCCGCTGTTGCCGCCACAATGATTACCGCGGCAAGGCTTAAGCTGCCGGTCCGCTTAATCGGCGTCCTGCCGCTGGTGGAAAACATGCCTTCGGGTTCCGCAACGCGGCCAGGGGATATTGTCAAAAGTTTTTCAGGTAAAACCATTGAGATTAACAATACAGACGCTGAAGGAAGGTTGATTCTGGCAGATGCCCTGTCCTATGTCATTCAGACCTACAAGCCGGATGCCGTCGTTGACCTTGCCACTTTGACAGGCGCTTGCGTGGTGGCCCTGGGTGAAAGGATTGCCGGCGTGTTCTCGCCGGATGACAGGATGTCCGAAACGCTCATCGCATCCAGCCGGAAAACGTTTGAACGGTGCTGGAAAATGCCGCTTCCGGAAGACTATAAAGATCTTTTAAAAAGCGAGTTTGCGGATATTTGCAACATTACCGGCTCAAAATGGGGAGGCGCCATTACCGCGGCACTTTTTCTATCCGAATTTACGGAAAATACCCGATGGATGCACATTGACATTGCCGGCCCGGCATACGTGAAAAAAGAAACCGCTTATTGCGGCGTCGGCGGAACCGGTTTTGGGGTCAGATTGCTCTGCGACTGGATAGAGAAGACGGCCGGTTTATCTTTCTGAACCGATATGATTTTTGCCATTAACGAATCATGCAGGATGTGACCCATTTTTCAGCGATCGCCTGGTATGTCTGAAGTTCGTTTTCGGCGATGCGGTAATCGTTCTCTCTGAAAAAATCAGGATTCAATACATGAGAGAGCCGAAACCGCTGAAGCACATACAAATCCGCCCCCTGAATCAACCCACAAATTCTCTCCACGATCTGCTGATCGATCAGCGGTCTGATGCAGGTGGTTCTAAACTCATGAGAAAGCCCGGATGTTTTGATCAACCGAATACAGGAAGTTATCGCATCCGTGTTGCAATCTTTCTGAATATATTGTGGGTAATGCTCGGGGACTGTCTTGATGTCCATGGCGACGTAATCAACCAGTCCCATTGAAATCAGTTTCTCCAGGACATTCGGGCAACTTCCATTGGTATCGAGCTTGATGGGATACCCCATCCGCCGGATGGTCTGGCATACGCGGATCACATCCGGATGAAGGCATGGCTCGCCGCCTGAAATCACCACGCCTTCCAGAAATCCTTTGCGCTCTTCCAGAAAATCATATGCGGCCTGCTCGGGCCATTGCTCCAGAGACAACCCTTTTGCCAGTTCGGGATTATGGCAGTAGGGGCAGTGAAAATTGCATCCGGAAAAAAAAAGGACGCAACCGACTTTTCCCGGATAATCGATCAGCGTACTTTTTTGAATTCCTCCGAAAACCATTTATAACCCAGCAGCAACCGCCGAGGATAACGGGCCGGCAGGGTCCGTAATATAAGGAATGGGGGGTTCGGGAATTTGCAGATTACAGGGTTTCATTTCCTGAGTATTCAGATCGAAGGTATTGCGGATGGCATACTCGGCCTGCTTGCCGTTGTTCCACTGCTTGACAGGCCTCAGATAACCCACCACACGGGAATATACCTCGGTTTCCTGGCCGCAATCCTTGCAGGTTTCCTGCTCGCCGATGAGATAACCATGCGACGGACAGACGCTGAAGGTTGGTGTCAGGGTAAAGTAGGGAAGGCGAAACCGGGTGGACACATTTCGAACCAGATGCTTGACGGCGTCGATATCGGTGACCTGTTCTCCCAGAAAAATGTGAAGAACGGTTCCTCCCGTATACTTGGTTTGAAGCTTGTCTTGAAGCGTCAGAGTTTCAAAAATATCCTGGGTATAATTGACGGGCAACTGGGTTGAATTGGTGTAAAATGGCGCTGCTCCGCCTTGATAATCCGTTTCATTGGCGCAGACAATATGGGGATAGCGTTTCTTGTCCATCAAGGCCAGGCGGTAGGACGTGCCTTCCGCAGGAGTTGCTTCCAGATTGAACATGTCTCCGGTTTTTTCCTGAATGCCGGAGATCGTGCCGCGCAGAAAATCCATCACCTCAAGCGAAAACGCCTGACCGGCCGTTGTGGCAATGCCTTCTCCGATAAAATTGACACAGGCTTCGTTCATGCCAATAATGCCGATGGTTGAAAAATGGTTCTTCCAATAAAGGCCGGTTCGGCTTTTGATGTCTCTCAGATAGAACTTGGAATAGGGATACAGATTTTTATCTGTAAATTTTTCAAGCACTTTTCGTTTGATATTCAGGCTTTCAACAGCCAGGGTCACCTGCTCAGCCAATCGGGACAGAAAATCGTCTTTGCCTTGGGCAAGAAATCCGATCCGGGGAAGATTGATGGTAACCACCCCGATAGAGCCCGTGAGCGGATTTGCGCCAAAAAGTCCGCCGCCTCTCTTTAAAAGTTCACGGTTATCAAGCCTGAGCCGGCAACACATGGATCTGGCATCTTCCGGAGACATGTCCGAATTGACAAAATTCGAAAAATAGGGAATTCCATATTTTCCGGTCATTTTCCAGATCATTTCCAGGTTGGGGTTGTCCCAGTCAAAATCCACCGTAATATTGTATGTGGGGATGGGGAAGGTAAATACCCGGCCCCTGGCATCCCCTTCCATCATGACCTCGGCAAAGGCCCGGTTGATCAGATTCATCTCAGCCTGAAAGTCGCCATAGGTTTCATCTTTTTCGTTTCCGCCGACAACTACAGGCGCGTTCCGAAGCGTGGAAGGCACCTGAAGATCAAGGGTAATATTCGTAAAAGGGGTTTGAAATCCCACGCGGGTCGGAATGTTGATATTAAAGACAAATTCCTGAATGGCCTGTTTGACCTCAAGATAGTCCAGGTTGTCGTATCGAACAAACGGGGCCAGCAGGGTATCAAAGCTGGATATGGCCTGAGCTCCGGCTGCTTCGCCCTGGAGCGTATAGAAAAAATTAACGATCTGACCCAGCGCGGAGCGAAGGTGCTTGGGTGGCGCGCTTTCCACCTTGCCCTCAACGCCTTTAAAGCCGGACTTGAGCAAATCCATCAGATCCCAGCCCACGCAATAGACCGAAAGCAGACTGAGGTCGTGAAGATGAAGATCTCCGTTTTTGTGCGCATTGCGGATCTCCGGCGGATAGATGCGATTTAACCAGTACTCCGTGGTCACATCAGAGGAAATGTAATTGTTGAGTCCCTGAAGCGAATAGCACATATTGCTGTTTTCTTTGATTTTCCAGTCCAGTTTCTGAATGTAGTGTTCCACAAGGTCGATGCTGGCTTTTGTAGAGATACTGCGAATCTGGGAATGTTGTTCCCGGTACAGGATATAGGCTTTGGCCGTTTTATGAAACGGGGAGTCCAGCAGAACCCGCTCAACGATGTCTTGAACCTCTTCAACTTCCGGATGTGGTCCCAGTCGAAGTTCGTGGGCCAGGGTTAATACGCGAAGCGTTAATTTTTTGGCTTCGCGTTCTTCAAATTCGACGGTTGCCTTTCCAGCCTTGGCAATCGCCGCCGTAATTTTGGAGGAATCAAACTCGACAATTCGGCCATCACGTTTTTTGATATTTTCGAACATGAAATCACCTCGGGTTATTCAGAAGGTCACTGTGTCTGTCGCAGGAGCGGGTTGTGGAAAAAAACGAACCGAATGGCTGTTTTTTGAACAAATCGTCTAAAAGACATCCGGCATTTTTAAAAAGATTATTACAAGATGTGGTAATGTGTCAACATATAAATCAAGATATTGTATGTGGCGCGAAATATATCGATGGTTCCTGAAATTCGATAAAAGTTACTTATTGATAAAAATGTATTATATTATTAATTATAAAAGATAATGACAAGAAGCAGTAGCGTCTTGAAGCGAGAATTATTTGCCGGTAACGAAGTAACTATTAGGAACGCTGATTTTATGCTGAGAACCGCCATTTATCCCGGATCATTTGACCCTGTAACCAACGGACATATTGATATCATTGAAAGAGGGTTCAAGCTTTTTGATAGAATCATTGTAGCGATCCTCCATAATCCCGCCAAAAAATATCTTTTTAGCGTAGATGAGCGCATGACGCTGCTTCGAGAGAGTTTAAAAAAATACCCTGATATCGAAATCGAAGCATTTGATGGACTTCTGGTTGACTATGCTGTTCAGAAAAACGCCCAGGCCATTCTTCGGGGCATGCGCGCAGTGTCTGATTTTGAGTATGAATTTCAGATGGCATTGATGAATCGAAGGCTCAACCGAAATGTCCAGACCGTGTTTTTGATGACAGGACTTCGCTGGATATTTACCAGTTCTTCCATCATCAAGGAGGCAGCCTGCTTTGGCGGCAATATCAACGGGATGGTTCCACCTGCCGTTAATCAAAAGCTGAAGGAAAAATTCGGTCGATAATAGATCGTCTGTTCCTGGAAACGGAGTCAGCATGGGCCTGCTGGATGGCAAGAAAGCACTGGTTTGTGGGGTAACCAATAAAAGCAGCATCGGTTGGGGAATCGCAAAGGCGCTTCATGCTCAGGGCGCCCGGCTGGCCTTTACCTGTGTGGAAACCAATGTCAAGCGGTTGAAAAGACTTGTTCCTGGACTCGACTCCGACATCGTTATTCCCTGTGACGTTCTTAAGGATGAAGACATTGCCAGCGCTGCCGAAACCCTGCGGAATGCCTTTCAGGGAAAACTGGATATCCTTGTTCATTCGATTGCCTATTCCAATATCTCAGATCTTGGAAGCGAGTTTATTCAAGTCTCCCGATCCGGCTGGAATCTGGCGCTGGAAGCCAGCGCCTATTCCCTGATCGCGCTTTCCCGCGCATTTCGACCCATGATGACGGCCTCCGGGTGCGGCTCCATCATCACCCTGACATTTATCGGCGGAAGGTATGTTGTTCCAGGCTACAATATCATGGGAATCGCAAAAAGCGCCCTGAACATGTCGGTAAAATATCTGGCTTATGATTTGGGGCCCGACCGCATTCGGGTCAATGCCATTTCCGCCGGACCCATCACGACCTTTTCATCAATGGCTGTTGAAAATTTTGATACGGCGCTGCAACTGGTACAGACCCATTCGCCACAGTTGCGGAATATCTCCCTGGAAGACCTGGGCGGTACCGCCGTCTACCTGGCTTCGGACCTGTCCAGCGCGGTTACCGGGGAAATCCTTTCCGTGGATTCCGGCATGCATATCCTGGCGCCGCCAGCCATTGCCCATAGAAGATCACCCCAAAAAGAAGGCGATGATTCATAGGAAAGACATCATGGACATGGATGACAAATTCGCAGTGGTCGTCACCGACTGAAAAATACACTTTACCGTACCATGGGTGAATTCGATGAAGAACATGGCTGTTTTTATTCGCCTGGCTAGACCGCATCAATATCTGAAAAATGGATTTATTTTTCTTCCCCTGTTTTTTAGCTACCAGCTTACCCACTGGCAGTCGCTCCTTCGCGTGACCCTTTCCTTTCTGGTATTCTGTCTGGCAGCCAGCAGCGTTTATGTATTGAATGACCTCAAAGACATTCAGGATGACCGGCTTCATCCCGTCAAAAAAAACCGTCCACTTGCAAGCGGAGCGATTTCAGTGACGGAGGCCAGATATTTTATGATCCTGCTGGCCTTATCTTCTCTGCTGCTGGCGCTGATTTTTCCAGATTTTTCCGTACTGTCGCTCACGGCCGGATACATCGGCATGAACATCGCCTATTCGTTTTCCCTTAAACACATTCCTATCGTGGATGTGGTAACCATTGCAACGGGATTTGTCCTGAGGGTGTTTGTCGGCGGGCATGCAGCCGGCATACCGGTCAGTCACTGGATAGTGCTCATGACGTTTTTGCTTGCCCTGTTTCTGGCTCTGGCCAAGCGCCGGGATGATCTTCTGTTGGCCACGGATGGGGAAAAGCTGCGCCGCAGCCTGAACGGTTATACGATGGAATATGTTTCCTTGAGCATGGGGGTGATGGCAGCCGTGACCATTGTCAGCTATATCCTCTACACCCTGTCTCCGGAAGTGATTATCAAGCACGGAACAGACAACCTTTATTTGACGACATTCTGGGTGATTGTCGGGCTGTTGCGATACCTGCAGATCGCGCTGGTGGAAAAATTCAGTGGTTCTCCGACCCGGACGCTTATCCGGGACGTGTTTCTCCAGATCACCATTGCCGGCTGGTTTGCGCATTTCGTTTTACTGCTTTATATTAACCGATAACATCGATTGGATTATGAAAATATCATTTCACCTGTTTGCCAATTTACGCTCCTTTTCCCTTTCGACCGACGGATGCGGGGAGTTGGAGCTTGCGGAAGGATCAACGGTCGGGACTGTTACCGATGCTCTGAGAATTCCCCCCGAAACCGATCGGGTAATCCTTCTGAACGGCCATCATGCCAAGGAAGATACCCGGCTTTCAGAAGGCGATAGCCTGACCTTTTTCCCGCCCATAACTGGCGGATAATTCCTGCTGTTACAGTGATTTAGACCATGCGACCGCATTCCCATAAGATATTGCAGAAGGTAGAGCAGGCCATTTCACGCCAGAACATGTTCAGCAAAGGTGATAGCGTTCTGGTATGCGTGTCAGGCGGACCCGATTCCGTTGCCCTGCTTCATATTCTGGTTCAACTATCCCCTAAATGGGAGTTGACGATTGGAATTGCTCACCTGAATCATTGTCTGAGGGGGGCTGAATCGGACAGGGATGCGGATTTTGTTGCCGATCTGTCCGCACGTCTGAACCTTCCCTGCTATAGCGAAGCCATCAATATTCGAAACGATCCCGCATTCCGAAAACTTTCGCTCGAAGCAACCGCCAGGAAGGTCCGATATGATTTTTTTGATCGCATTTGTCGCCAGAACGAATATCATAAAATTGCGATGGGCCATCAACGGGATGACAATGCCGAGTTGATGCTGATGTTTCTGTTCCGCGGCAGCGGCCCGCTTGGCTTTTCCGGAATTCCGCCTGTCAGAGAAGGCAGAATCGTCCGTCCTCTTATTTCCATTGGCAGAAATGAACTTGTTGCATTTCTCAATGAAAATGCGATAACATATCAAGTTGACAAATCCAATCGCGACATGCGGTTTTTGAGGAATCGGATCCGTCATGAAACAATCCCCTATATTCAGGCTTGCTGCAATCCCGGGATTGTCGAAACCCTGAACCGGTTTTCCAAAATTGTCCGATCCGAAGACGAGTGGATGAATGAAATCATTCAGCCCATTTATGAAAAAGCACTTGTCAGCACGAGCGAGCACCGGGTGGTGTTGGCAATATCGGCCCTGACGGCATCTCCCGAAGCGGTCCGACGCCGGGTGATTCGTACCGCCATCGTTCGAATTAAAGGGGATCTGCTGAGAATATCTTTCTCTCATATCGAGGCTGCACGGGAACTGGCTGAACGACAGCAATATCCGGCTCAACTGACGCTGCCGGATGGCATTCGGATTCAGCGAAATAAAAGCCTTCTGACATTTTATCAGGTGGAAGAATCTTTGCGCAGCCAGAGGCGGGAACTCCGGCGCAGGCCACAATCTTTTTTCTATTCTGTTTCCGGTCCCGTTGAGCGCGTAACCCTTTCCGAAACCGGCGCGGTGCTGATATTTTCGGAAATACCCATCGGATCTTGTATGATGGACAACCTGTCCGATAAAATTGCTTTACTGGATATGGAGATGCTGAATTTTCCGCTGATTCTGCGAAATATTCAGCCCGGCGATCGGTTCAGCCCCCTGGGAGTGGCCGGAACACAGAAGATACAGAAATATTTTATTGACCACAAAATTGATCGCACCGAGCGCCGGCAGTGCTCGGTTCTTTTGAGCGGGAATGAAATTGTCTGGCTGTCTGGCCATCGAATCAGTGGCCATTTTAAAGTCACGCCTTCAACCCGACGGGTGCTTAGAATCGAAATTTGTCAGCCCGCTCATTCAGAGCTTGCATAACCCGTTATGATGATTAATTTATAAAATTACGTGGCTTGACTTTTGAATCAGAATTCATCATTTTTTGTTTTTGATGAACTCATAAAAAGGCTTCACCTTTACTGTAAGGAGGACCGTTTGAATCCGTTTTACAAAAATCTGGCCTTATGGCTGGTTATCACCTTGATGATGATCATGCTGTACAATCTTTTCAATCAACAGCATGTTGCAGATACCACCATCAGTTACACCGAATTTCTTTCTCTGGTTGAGGACAGCCGGATTGCAGATGTGGTTATGCAGGGCCAGGAACTTTACGTTACCGACACCAACCGCGGCCGATTTAAGGTCTATGCGCCTCAGGACAGCGATTTGATCGGTATTCTTCGGCAAAAAGGCGTTGCCATTAACGCAAAACCCCCTGCAGAATCCCCCTGGTACATGTCACTTCTGGTATCCTGGCTTCCCATGATTGTGCTGATTGGCGTATGGATTTTTTTCATGCGACAGATGCAGGCCGGTGGCGGAAAAGCCATGTCATTCGGGAAGAGCCGCGCCAAGCTGATGTCGGATCAGTCGGAAAAAGTCACCTTTGAAGATGTTGCAGGCATTGATGAGGCCAAGGAAGAGCTGGGAGAGATCGTCGAATTTTTAAAGGAACCCAAAAAATTTACCCGCCTGGGCGGACGCATTCCCAAAGGGGTATTGTTGATGGGCTCTCCGGGAACCGGGAAAACCCTTCTGGCCAGAGCCATTGCCGGCGAGGCCGGCGTGCCTTTTTTCAGCATCAGCGGTTCTGATTTTGTGGAAATGTTTGTCGGCGTCGGCGCCTCCCGCGTTCGGGATCTTTTTGTTCAGGGGAAAAAGAATGCCCCCTGCATCATTTTCATCGATGAAATTGATGCCGTTGGCAGGCACCGCGGAGCCGGACTCGGCGGCGGTCATGATGAGCGCGAGCAGACTTTAAACCAGCTTCTGGTGGAAATGGACGGATTTGAATCCAATGAAGGGGTTATTCTGATTTCTGCAACAAACCGACCGGATGTTCTGGATCCGGCCCTGCTTCGTCCCGGACGGTTTGATCGGCAGGTTGTGGTTTCGCTTCCGGATATCAAGGGCCGCGAACAAATCCTTCGCGTTCACATGAAAAAATCCCCGATTGCACCGGATGTGGATACTGCGGTTCTGGCCAAAGGTACTCCCGGTTTTTCCGGCGCGGATCTGGAAAATCTTGTCAACGAAGCGGCGCTTCTGGCCGCAAAGCGAAATAAGGAAAAAGTGGACATGATGGATCTGGATGACGCCAAGGATAAGGTTTATATGGGCCTGGAGCGAAAATCCAAGGTTGTCAGGGAAGAAGACCGCAAAACCACAGCCTATCATGAAGCCGGCCACGGATTGGTTGCCCGATTGCTGCCCGGAACCCATGCGGTCAATAAAATCACGATTATCCCAAGAGGCAGGGCTGCCGGCATTACCTGGTTTCTGCCGGAAGAGCAGGATTTCCGGTATAAGGATCAGCTCGAGAGCGAGCTGTCCGTGGCTTTTGGCGGCAGGGTTGCGGAAGAGCTGATTTTTAATCGGATCAGTACCGGTGCATCCAATGATATCAAACAAGCCACGGAACTGGCTCAGAAAATGGTCCGCGCCTGGGGAATGAGCGATTTGCTGGGTCCCTTGTCCTATGCCAAAAATGAAGAGCAGATTTTTCTGGGCAGGGAAATTGCCCAGCATCGGGATTATTCCGAGGAAACTGCTCATATAATTGACAGTGAAATCAATAAATTGATCCGTAATAACTATGAGCGGGCCAGACATGTTTTGGCGGAAAACATGGAGATTTTACACAAACTGGCAGCCCTTTTGCTCGAAAAGGAAACCGTCATGGGCTCGGAACTGGATGCACTGATTCGCGCGGTTCGACCTGATTTTGAGTTTCCATCCAATCCGCCTATCGAGGCAGAAGCCGTCGGGGCATGATAAAAAACTACGACCTATCGTGGGCAAATCATCACCTGAAACTGGGTCCCCGCACTTGCATCATGGGGATTTTAAATGTCACTCCGGATTCTTTTTCAGATGGCGGCAAGTTTTTCGCTTTTGACCATGCCGTCTCTCAAGCGGAAAAACTGGTTGCTGACGGAGCAGACATTCTGGATGTGGGCGGAGAATCCACCCGTCCCTTTTCCGATGTCGTGACCGAAGAAGAAGAAACCCGCCGCGTCGTTCCGGTCATCGAAGCCATCGCCAGGCGCGTGTCCGTACCCATTTCCATCGACACCACCAAATCCGGGGTTGCCAGGCGTGCCATTGAAGCCGGTGCCTCCATCATCAATGATGTCGGGGCGCTGCGATTGGATGCCGATATGGCAAAGGTGGCCGCGGCATCCGGCGTCCCGGTGATTCTGATGCACATGCTGGGAACGCCGAAAACCATGCAGGTGGCTCCGGAATACGAGAATCTCCTTTCGGAAATCAGGACGTTTTTAGCCGCTACCATCAGTCATGCCGTCAGCCAGGGTATTTTGCGGTCCCGAATCATTATTGATCCGGGAATCGGCTTTGGCAAAACCATCCACCACAACCTGATGCTGATTCGATGCTTGAGTGCCTTTGCGTCGCTGGATGCGCCGATACTCATCGGGCCTTCCCGAAAATCCTTTATTCGAAATCTTCTTAAAACCACGGATCCGGAAGGCCTCGACCCGGGTATGGAGAGCATTGAAACCGGAACGCAGGCAATCGTTGCCGCCGGCATTTTAAACGGCGCTCATATCCTTCGGGTTCATGATGTGGCGCGAACAATGACAACCGTAAGGCTCATGGATGCGTTGAAGGGGATATCCGATGCTTCTTGTGATTGATGTGGGAAATACCAATATTGTCCTTGGCGTTTATCACGAACAGACGCTTCTTAAAGACTGGCGGATTCGCACCGAGCGCAATATCACGGAAGATGAGTTTCATATCCTGGCCTATAATTTGTTTGAAGGAAGCCGGATTCAGCCGGATCAGATAGACAGAACCATCGTTTCCTGCGTGGTTCCGCCGCTGGTCAATATCCTGGATGCATTCTGCCGAAAATATCTTCATCATTCCCCGGTATGGGTGGATCCCAAAACGTATCAGGGAATGCCGATTCTCTATACCAATCCCGGAGAAGTCGGTGCAGACCGGATCGTCAACGCCGTTGCCGCCTTTCACCGGTACCGAACCAGCCTGGTCGTTATTGATTTTGGCACAGCCACAACCTTTGATGCCATTTCTGAAAACGGCGCCTATTTAGGGGGTGCCATCAGTCCCGGCATCATGATTTCCGCGGAAGCCCTGTTCAAGAATGCTTCCAAGCTGCCGCGGGTTGAAATTTTTACGCCGCCAAAGCAGGTGATCGGAAAGGATACGGCAAGCAGTATTCAATCCGGTATCATCTATGGCTATGCGGGACTCGTGGACGGCATGGTCACGCGGCTGAAGGCCGAAATGGGCACAAACCCCAAAATCGTGGCAACCGGCGGGCTTTCGGTTCTGATAGCCGGCGTTTCACACACCATCGACGTGGTTGAGCCGGATTTAACCCTTGAAGGCCTGCGGATCATCAGCGAGGAATTATAACCTTACATTTCCATTTCAGCCTCGATCTTCCGGATTTCCTTCAGAAGCCTTTCCTTCTCATCCTCAAGCAATTCTTCCTCATGAAGTCTACGTCTAATACCGAGCAAAATCATTTCCAACCGATAATCCGAACAGGTATATGTCATGGAATCCAAGCCTATCCTCTGCCTGTTTTTGCCAGTAATTCTTGAAACGTGCTGTAAAATGCCAGATTCTCATCAATGGAACGGCGAAGAATTTTGGCGATTTCATCCAAGTTCTTCAAATGGATAACCACATTGACACTTTTATTGAAGGCCGCCATATTGTCCATGGTTCGAAACCGTGTCGTTATCAGAGCCACAAAAATGTTTCGGCGCACAGACGTCATCACGTCATTCAGATAGGTGAGAATCGGATTGTCATCCGGAGATGGGCAGTCAAAAAGTTCATTCAAGACGATCAGGTCAAAGGAGTGAAACCGCATTTTTTTTAGCGCATCGGATGCGTTTGGCGGTTCTACCGTATGATACCCCATTTGTTTGAGTACAAAGCGCAGTTTGGACAGAATTGCTGGATCGGATTCACAAGCCAGGGCTGTTTTAACACCGGGTCCCAGAAAATCGAATGGTTTTTCCGAGGCGTCATAGACGCTGGCGGAAATGGTTTCAATCAGATTTTTATCACCTGAGCGGGTTGGAGGAACGGCTTTGATCGGATCGTTTTGAATGGCCGGTCTTTGTGCGCGAGTATCCAAGGTGAGCCTGTTTTTACAGCGCGGACAAGGAATAAAAACAACCTGTTCAGAGGGTATTTTTTCATCGGATATGTTAAACTTTCCAAGGCATTGATTGCAGATTACCTCCATTTGCCAATCCCCCTGTCAAACCCTGCGCTTTTTATTTTTTCCATATTGTCGGTCAACTTCAAGGTGTTCAATATCGGTTGTCGATTCGCCCCGTTCTGCCTTGATAGAATCAATCCCGCGGCCAACAATTCCTTTGCGGGAAGCGTAAGCCATGGCTGTTTCTTCAGTAATCAACCCTTTCTCGTAAAGTTGGACGATGGAATCATCAAAGGTAGTCATGCCAAAGGCTTTACCGGTCTGAATAATTTCATAAAAGGTTTTGCCTTCGGATTCTCCGTGTAAAATGGCGTCCTTGACCCGTAAATTGGCCCCCATGATTTCAAATGCCGCTACCCTGTCGCCACCAATTCTGGGAAGCAGGCGCTGACAGACAACCCACCGAACGGACTCCGCAAGACGGATTCGAATCTGATTTTCTTCTTCGGTATTGAACATTCCCAGGATTCGGTTGATGGTCTGTCCGGCATCTACGGTGTGGAGTGTGGATAGAACAAGATGGCCGGTTTCCGAGGCATTCAGGGCGATTTCAACGGTTTCCCTGTCCCGCATTTCACCAACCAGTATCACCTTCGGCGCCTGCCTGAGAGCCGCTCGAAGGCCGTTGGGAAATGTGTCGAAATCGCTTCCCATTTCCCGCTGGTTGAATGTGGACCTCTTATGCGGGTGCTGGTATTCAATCGGATCTTCCAGTGTGACAACGTGAACCGTCAGATTTTCATTGATTTCATTCAGAACGGCTGCAAGGGATGTGGTTTTACCGGTGCCGGTTGCACCGGTCACCAGAATAATTCCGTTTTTCTCTTTTGCCATTTTAAGAAAAGATTCCGGAAGATCCAGGTCCGCACAGCTGGGGATACGGCTCTCCAGCTTTCGCAGGACAATTGAGAACTTTCGCTGGCGTGAAAAGATATTGACCCGGAATCTGGCCTTCCCCAGGAGTTCATATGACAAATCGCAGGAACCTTCCTTGAGCAGAATTTCGGTCAGGCGGCGGTCATTATTCAGAAGATTCAGGGCAAGAATTTCTGTCTGAAACGGGGTGAGTTCTTCAAAATACGGACTAAATTCCACGGGGATCAACTGACCGGAACTTTCCACCTGAAAGGGTTTTCCAACGGTAATGTTCAGGTCGGAAACATTTTTGGTAAACTCCAGCATTCGGTTGAGGATATAATCGCATTCCTGTTTTCGCATCACATCCTCATTATTCCGGAATCAGGCCTCGGTAAAATCAGCCGGGGGTGTTTTTAAATAGGGGCGAAATTTTCCCTTGTCATTGGCCTTGGCATAGGCGTCATCCGGATGGATCATGCCTTTATTTAGAAGCTCCATGATGGCATCATCCAGAAGCTGCATGCCGTAACGTTTGCCGGTCTGGATAGAGGAGGGAATTTGAAACGTCTTTGCCTCACGGATCAAATTGCGGACAGCCGGAGTCGCAATCATGATTTCCAGCGCTGCACAGCGTCCCTTTTTATCTACCCGCTTGAAAAGAACCTGGGCAACGACGGCCCTCAATCCATCCGCCAGTGTGGAGCGGACCTGTTCCTGTTGATTGGCTGGAAAGACCTCAATAACCCGGTCAACGGTCTTGGCGGCGCTTGATGTATGCAGGGTTCCAAATACCAGATGTCCGGTGGAAGCCGCTTCAATGGCCAATGAAATGGTTTCCAGATCCCTCATTTCGCCGACCATAATAATGTCCGGGTCTTCCCGTAGCGCCCCCCTTAAGGCAGCGCTGAAAGTTCGGGTGTGAAGCCCCACTTCCCGGTGATTGATAATGCAGCCCTGACTCTGATGAACAAATTCGATGGGATCTTCAACCGTAATGATATGATCCTTTCGGCTGCGATTGGCGACGTCAATGATTGCGGCAAGGGTTGTGGATTTGCCGCTTCCGGTGGGGCCCGTGACCAGAACAAGCCCTCTGGGCAACAATGCCAGTTTGGGGATAACTCCAGGGAGCCCCAGTTGTTCGGCAGTCTGAATGATATTGGGAATTTGGCGGAAAACAGCGGCCACGCCATATTTTTGCATGAAAAAATTGGCTCGGTATCGGGCTAATCCCGGAATTTCATAGCCAAAATCCACATCCCCGGTTTCTTCAAAAATCTTGACCTTGTCTTCAGGGGAAATCTCATACAACATGCTTCTCAGGATATCATTGTCCAACACCTTATATTTGATGCGTTCCATTTCGCCGTTAATCCGGAGCACAGGGGGCTGACCCGATACCAGATGAAGGTCTGATGCTCCCTGATCATGCATCAATTTAAAAAAAGCATCGATTTTGGCCATAAGAAACATCCTCTATCATGGCATCATAAAATTCACTTAAGATGAAGCATCAGTCTCTTTTGACAATCTGGACCGATCATAATCCTCATCATGCATTTTCATCTGTGTCTTTCCCATTTCAAGAAGTTTATAGTGAGCCTCAATAATGGAATGGAGCTGGGCTTCCAATTGAATGCGCTGGCTTTTCAGCTGAATGATATCTTCATGAATCTGGGCAAGTCGATTGCTGGCTTTATTCATGATCTTTTGAGCCTTAACCTCGGCATCGGAAATAATCATTTCCGCGGATTTTCGGGCGGTTTCATTCATCTGATCGATTAATTTTTCAGAGTCTGTTATCGTTTGTTTCAAGCTATCTTCCCGGACGGCAAACCCATTCCGTTCCTGTTTCAGCGTTTGATTCTCTTCATTGAGCCGTTCATTCTCATCATAAAGGGCCTCAAGGGTATGTGCAATCTGCTCCAGGAATTCATCCACCTCTTGAATATCAAACCCCCTGAACCTCACACTGAACTGATGCTGCTGAATGTCCAGCGGCGTGACTTCGATATCTTCTCTCACGATTTCACCTTACATCATCATGCTGAATGATATTCTTTTGAGCGTGTTAACCACAAAAGTCTGTAAAAAAATAATCCCTAAAAACACAATAATGGGAGAAAAATCAATTCCACCGAAACTGGCCGGAATCCGCGAACGAATCTGAACCAATACGGGTTCGGTTACAGAGTGGATAAAGCGGACAATGGCATTATAAGGATCTGGATTCACCCAGGACAGAATAGCCCTTGCCACAACCACCCACATATAGAGGCTCAATGCAAGATCAAGCACCTTGGCCACAGCCATCAGAAAATAACCTATCATGTACATTCGATCACTTGCCTTTCACCGGACGCGAAAATCCTTTGAATCTCCTTTCCGAGGAGAGTGTTAAATGGGAATGGGCGACCCGTACGGAATCAATGCTCAAGATTGAAGGGCAGCCCGATTTTATTGGCAGGGGAAGGGTTTGCTGTGCAGATGTTGTGCATTCCAAATCCAGCCAGCCAATAAGATGATTTTTTCGCTCACCGTCTTCTGGATGGGGAATATGGAAAGGGCCTGGGAAAAAGAAACCCGTCTTTGACATGGACATCACTAAACAACTTAGGGGTATTAAGTTTAAGAGGCTCTTTTGGAACAGGATATCCCAAAAGACAAGACTTCATGAATCCGATCCAGAACGACGCAGTCTTTCATGCAGCCTGGAAAAGCATCTCGAATCTCACACTCCCGACAAGGGCTTTTGACCAGATAGCCAATCTCAAAATCGAATCGGTATTTAAAATTTTTCTTAGTTGGTATATAGTCCATAAACGGAAAATAAGGGTCAAGAAGTATATATTAACGGTGATTGTTATCATAAGATTTCATGGATAACAAGGAATTTAAAATTTCTTACAGTCAGACAGAAGAGGATTTATGAATGCAGAAAAGGCGTTTTCCAGGCGCTCATTTGGCGTTATTTTACTGTTTATGGGGTTGTTGTGTTTGCTGGTCATGGCTTTGGGGTATTGGGGCATTGCCCATATTTCGGTCAGGCTAACGGCATTGGCATCAGCGCATCCCGATATTGCCGACTTCAAGGCTGTCGCAAACTGGGCTGCCGATACAAAGGGCCGTTTTATCTGTTATGTAGCTCCGCTAATTGCTGCCGGGTTTGCCTTGTGGAGTTTATTGCTGTGGCTGGCGATTCGCCGCAAACCGTCGAAACTGCAGACGGCTTTGCCTTCATCTCAGGTCTGTGAACCCGAGAATCGCCTCGACAGAGAACAGCAGGACAAGCGACTGTTTATCCATCTGTTGAGCATGTTTCAGCGCGAAGGCAGACTTCTGGATTTTTTATCGGAAAACTTGGATGGCTATGAAGATGCTCAGATTGGCGCCGCTGTTCGCAGTATTCATGAAAACTGCAATAAAGTCACACTCAAATACCTATCGCTTCGACCGGTTCTGGATCAGGAAGAAGGCCAGACACTTACCCTTCAGAAAGGGTTTGATACCGCTGCCGTCAAGTTGGTGGGAAATGTCGCCGGAGAGCCGCCGTTTACCGGTGTCATCCGCCACAAAGGATGGAAAACCGGAAAGCTGGAACTGCCCACCCTGTCCGCAAGTCAGGATGCATCCCTGATTGCTCCGGCGGAAGTTGAAATTTCATAGTCCGTTGAAAGGAAAACCAATTTGTCTTTCTCAGAATTTATCATTGGAATTGATCTTGGGACCACCAACAGCGTGGTGTCGTATGCCAGGGAAGGGGGGTCCATACAGGTTTTCGCCATTCCTCAGCTTACCGGTCCCGGAACCATTGAAAAACAGGATATTCTTCCCAGCGCCGTGCTGATTCCCGGAGAAAATGATACGCCTTTTCAGGCGCTTGTGTTGCCGTGGGACACGCATTCCACCCAGGCCATCGGTGAATTCGCGCGAAACAGAGGGGCTGAAATTCCCCACCGCCTGATTACCTCGGCCAAATCCTGGCTTTGCCATGCTCTGGTGGACCGGAACAAACCCATTCTGCCGTGGGAAGGGCCCGATAGCCACCTCAAGCTGTCGCCAGTTGGCGCATCCGCTGCCATTTTACGTCATATTCGGGATGCCTGGGATTATGAAATGGCCAGAAACGCATCCGGATTCGACGATCACCTTCGCATGGAAAACCAGGAAGTTTTGCTTACGGTTCCGGCATCGTTTGACGCTGTTGCCAGGGAACTTACGGTTCAAGCCGCGCAAATGGCCGGCTTGAACCACGTCACCCTTCTGGAAGAACCCCAGGCCGCCTGCTATGCCTGGATTGAAGCTTCCGGGGATAACTGGCGTGGAAAGGTAGAAAAAGGCGATTTGATTCTCGTTTGCGATATCGGCGGCGGCACAACGGATTTCAGTCTGATCGCGGTGTCTGAACAAAATGGCGAGCTGGCCCTGGAGCGGATTGCCGTCGGCAATCATCTGCTGGTGGGCGGAGACAACATGGATCTGTCGTTGGCCTATACCGTATCGCAGAAAATGGCTGAAAAAGGGACCCGCCTGGATACCTGGCAGATGCGCGGGCTGTGCCATACTTGCCGAAAAGGGAAAGAAACGATATTGTCCGGCGGTATGTCCGAAGACTACTCCATCACCTTGCTGGGAAGGGGCAGCAGCCTGATTGGCGGAACGCTGAAAACACGACTTTCGGTAGAGGATGTATATCGGGTTCTGCTGGAAGGATTTCTGCCGAACTGCAACCTGTCCGAAGCGCCGGTAAAGCAGCGGGCCATGGGAATCCGGGAAATCGGCCTTTCCTATGAATCCGATCCCGCCATCACCCGCCATCTGGCCTGGTTTCTCAGCAGCCAGTTTGATGAATCCGGAAAGCAAAAGCTCCCCACAGCCGTTTTGTTTAATGGCGGCGTAATGAAAGCCCCCCTGCTGCGTAATCGGGTTATCGAAGTATTGACAGCGTGGGCGAAGACGGCCTCCGGTCCTTCCCTGCGGGAGCTGCCTTCACGGGATTTCGACCGTTCCGTTGCACGGGGTGCCGTCTATTATGGCCTTGCCCGTCGCGGCGGTGGCATTCGCATCCGCGGAGGTCTGAACAAGTCCTACTACATCGGTGTTGCCGCGTCCATGCCGGCTGTACCCGGAATGCCCGCACCGGTAAAAGCGCTGTGCGTGGCGCCTTTCGGCATGGAAGAAGGCACATCGCAGGCCATTGAAAACCGGGAATTCGTTCTTGTGGTCGGAGAGCCGGCCCAGTTTGATTTTTTGGGGTCCACGCTGCGCCATGAAGATCGGCCCGGTGAGGTGGTTGAAGCCTGGGAAGGCGAAATTGAGCTGGCGACCACCCTGGAAACTGAACTCAGCGGAGAGCCGGGCACCCTGATTCCGGTGACCCTGGAATCCCGGGCCACTGAGATCGGAACCCTCGAAATCTGGTGCATCTCTCCATCAGACGGACGTCAATGGCGCCTGGAATTTAATGTCCGGGAACCAAGGGAAACACCTCCATCACATTGTCCATCAAGTCCATGACCAGAAGCCTGTTTCTCAGCAGACTTCCCCGTTTGAGCAGAATTTTGGCCACTTCCGAACATTCAAGGGATGCCATTGACAGGGCGGTATAGGGCAGTGTCCCCAGGGAGGCTTCGGCGCCTTTGGTCGGAACCATGTCTTCAGGGCCATAGATCAGACTCAGCCCCGGATCATCCGGAAAAACGGTGGTGATCTGTCCATAGGTTCCGGCAATGGCGGCGGAGACCAGTGGAATATTGGCGGCTTTGGCGGTTTTTTCCAGAACAAACCGGTCCTTGAGATTATCCAGGCAGTCCACAACAACATTCGCGCCTTCGATGAGCTGTGTACCGTTCAGGGTATCCAGAAACACTTCATGAATGCGGGTCTGAACCGACGGATTTATTTCCCGGACCCTTTTTTTGGCTGTTTTCGCCTTGGAAGCACCTATCCGCTGCTGCGCGCTGAGAAGCTGGCGGTTGAGATTGCTGTCTTCAAAAACATCCCCGTCAATTAAGGTTAAAGCGCCGATTCCCAGCCGAGCCAGGACTTCGGTTACAGCGCCGCCCAGGCCCCCCAAACCGACAATGCAAACGCAAGAATTGAGCAGAACAACCTGGTCTTGGCTGGAAAATGTTCGCATGTTCCGGGCATAGCGTTCCGGAATTCCGTGGTGGGTAAGGGCAAAAATTTCCGCCATTCGGCCGTCATTGCTGAAATGAAGTTTTGCCGCATTTTCAATGGCCCGAGTCGATACGCTTTGGTAGGGCGTCCCATCCGGAAACGATCGGGATGTCGTACTCGGTTTGATGGAGACGGGTTCATCACTCATCGGCCCTTCCTTTCATCCGCCGCCAACCGGCGGAAAAATGGCCACGCGCTCTCCGCCAGAAAGTATTGTGGATAAATCGCCTTTTTGTCCGTTGACAAAAATCAGCTTGGCGGATTCGATGGGAATCCCCAGATGAAGCGCCAGGGCGAGAACCGTTATTCCCGGGTCGATCGGAAAGCTGTCGGAATTGTCAGGCGTGTACCGGCCAAGCGATGCAAACAGCTTGATTTGGATGGATGTCTTCATATAGAATGATATTCCTATTAAAAAGAAGAGATAATCATCATTAAGGATAACATAACGCACTCCAAAACCAATCTCAATACCCCCGTGATCATTTCGGCATCTCGCAGAACCGATATTCCCGCATTTTACATGGAATGGTTCATGAAACAGATGGACAGCGGGGTGTTTGAAATCCAGAATCCCTACAACGGCCGGGTATCCTGCATATCGGCTACTCCGGACAAGGTGCGCGGCATTGTCTTCTGGTCCAAGGATTTCGGCCCTTTTATTCGAGGAAACTATGGCGACCGACTCATTCAAAAAGGGTATCATCTTTTTTTCAATTTCACCATCAATTCCACGGATCTGTTTCTTGAGCCCCATGTGCCTTCCCTTTCGGAGCGGCTGGGGCAATTGGCTTGTTTAAGCCGCCGATTTGATAAGCGGTGCATTCAGTGGCGGTTTGATCCGATTTGTTTCTATCAGGTTCACGGCCACGCAAGGCGCCACAATCTTCACGATTTTCTTCAGATTGCCGATGCTGCCGGCGACTGCGGAATCCAGACCTGCATTACCAGCTTTATGGATCATTATCCCAAAATTCACAAGCGTGTGCGATCCATCAATGGATTCTCGTTTTTGGATCCCCCGGATGATCAAAAAATGGATATCTTTTTGAAAATGGAAATGATCCTGCTATCCAGGCACATTCGATTGCTTACCTGCTGTGAGCCGAAATTGATGGATCAGCTTCCGCCGCATTCGAAAATCGGAAAAAGTTCGTGCATCTCCGCTCATCTTCTGGTAGAAATATCCGGGGAAAGATTAACGATCAGAAAGGACAGGGGACAGCGAATCCATCAGGGTTGCGGGTGTCAGACGTCCGTGGATATCGGATCCTATACCCGTCATCCCTGTTATCACAACTGCCTGTTCTGCTATGCAAATCCGAAAATGCGATCCTGGTAAGTAAAAACGCTCTTAACTGCTCACGGTTCTCATTGGTTCAGGAAGGAAAATATTATGCAAGAATGCAGCTTGTTTGAAAACTGGGGTACTTTTCACAAGGGCATGAATGCGGACAGCATTCAGCTGTCTTTCGCCAACCATCTGGAATACTCGCTTTCCAAGGACCAGTACACGGCAACAAGCCGTGATCTGTATTATTCACTGGCCCTTACCACCCGGGACCGCCTGGTGGAGCGATGGATTCACACCCAGCAATGCTATTACCAGCACGATGCCAAGCGGGTCTATTATCTGTCGGCCGAGTTTCTGATGGGCAGGCTTCTGATCAACAACCTGATCAACCTGGGAATTTATTCCGAGGCTCAGAAAGCCATGGAAGCGCTTCATATCGACATAGAGGATCTCTCGGAAAACGAACCGGATATGGGCCTTGGCAACGGCGGTCTTGGCCGCCTGGCCGCCTGCTTCATGGAATCCATGGCAACACTGGAAATACCGGCTTATGGATACGGTATTCGCTATGAATTCGGCATCTTCGACCAGGCCATTCGGGATCTGGGGCAGGTGGAGCTTCCGGAAATCTGGCTGAAATACGGAAACCCCTGGGAGATTCCCCGTCCCGAATACACCCTGACGGTTCATTTCTATGGTAAGGTCAAGCAGATTACGCTTCCGGACGGAACCCTGAAAACCGAATGGGTGGATACCAGCGATGTGATCGGCATCGCCTACGACACGCCCATCGACGGATACGGCAATGAGACGGTGAACACCCTGCGGTTGTGGTCGGCCCGTGCTTCCAAGGAATTCGACCTGAAATATTTTCAGGGCGGAGATTACCTGAAGGCGGTCGAGGAAAAAAACATCTCCGAAAACATCTCCAAGGTCCTCTATCCCAATGATCACATCTATGAAGGCCGGGAGCTTCGTCTGAAACAGCAGTATTTTTTTGTTTCCTGCTCCATTCAGGACATCGTGCGCCGGTATTTGGTGACCCACACCACATTTGACGAATTTCCGGACAAGGTCGCTATTCAGATGAACGACACCCACCCATCGCTGGCCATTGCCGAGTTGATGCGGATCCTGATGGATGAGCACGGGCTCTCCTGGGAAAAGGCATGGGACATCACCAACCGTACTTGTGCCTATACCAATCACACCCTTCTGGCCGAAGCCCTGGAAAAATGGCCGGTCCACATGTTCGAGACCTTGCTTCCCCGGCACCTGCTGATCATTTACGAGATCAACCGCCGGTTTCTGCGGGATGTATCGGTGCGGTATCTGGGAAATGAGGAAATCATGAATCGCATGTCCCTGATCGAGGAGGGTACGGAAAAACAGATTCGCATGGCGCATCTGGCCATTGTCGGTTCCCACTCGGTGAACGGGGTGGCACAGCTTCACAGCCGACTGCTTCGGGAAAAGGAGCTGAGAGATTTCGACGCCCTGTATCCCGGAAAATTCAACAATAAAACCAACGGTGTCACGCCACGCAGGTGGCTCCTGGCCGCAAATCCGGACCTGGCGGACCTGATAACCGGTAACATCGGAGATGCCTGGATCACCGATCTGAACCAGCTTCGAAAACTGGAGCCGCTGATCGACAATCCGGATTTCATTCTGGCCTGGCAAGCGGTCAAACAGAAAAACAAGGACCGGCTGGCTCGGATCGCCCTAAACCTGACCGGCGTTTCCGTGGATTCCGCCTCCATTTTCGACATTCAGGTCAAGCGGATCCATGAATACAAGCGCCAGCTGATGAATATTCTGAATGTGGTTTACTGCTGGTTGAAGATCCGGCAGCAACCGGATCAGGTCTTTCACCCCAGAACCTTTTTCTTTGGCGGCAAGGCCGCTCCCAGTTATGTGACGGCCAAGATGATCATCCGACTGATCTGCCATATCGGGGAGATGATCAACCGGGACAGTTTGACCGAAAAGCGGATCCAGGTCGTTTTTTTGCCCAATTACCGGGTGTCTCTGGCCGAAAAGATCTTTCCGGCATCCGATGTGTCCGAGCAGATCTCCACCGCAGGCTACGAGGCTTCCGGAACCTCCAATATGAAATTCGCCCTGAACGGCGCCCTGACCGTCGGCACCCTGGACGGCGCCAATGTGGAGATTCAGGAAGAGGTGGGGTCGGAGAATATTTTCATTTTCGGGCTGACTGCCGATGAAGTCCCTGCCATCCGCCCCTCCTACAACCCAATGGATTACTATATGAAGGACCCGATTCTGAAACAGGTGATTGACCTGATTCGGGAAGGGTTTTTCTGCCCCGAGGATCCGGATCTGTTCAAACCCCTGATGGATGCGCTTCTGAATGAAGACCGTTATCTGGTGCTGGCGGATTTTGAAGCCTATCACCAGTGCCAGATGAAAGTGGATGCTCTGTACCGGGACCGGGAAGCCTGGACCGCCAAATCCATCCTGAATGTGGCGAGGACGGGAAAATTTTCTTCGGATCGCACCATCCTGGAGTATAACCGCGACATCTGGAGAGCAGAGCAGTTATCGGTTATTCGATGCAAGAGGGATGTCGGACGTGCATGCTGAAGCTCGGCCGGAACTCCTTTTCAGGCCCATCATGGATCAGTATCTGAATTATCTGCTGATCGAAAAAGGGCTTTCCGCCAATACCCTGGACTCTTATAGAGTGGATTTATACCGGTTTGCGGATTTTCTGCACTCCTGCGGCATTCGGAGCCTTTGCGAGGCGGATTCTCCCGTGATTCTCAGGCACCTGATCAGCTTAAGGGATTCCGGAATAGGTCCCCGCTCCCGGGCACGGCATCTGGTGACCCTGAGGGGATTTTTTAAATTTCTGGTCCAGGAAAAGATACTGGAGCGAAATCCGGCCAGCAGGATCGACCTACCCAAAAGCGGCCTGAAACTTCCGGATGTGCTCTCGGTTCAGGAGATCGATCGCATTCTAAACATGCCGGATACGCATAAACCCACGGGCATTCGCAACGCCGCCATGATCGAGCTGATGTACGCCGCCGGGCTCCGGGTGTCCGAGCTGGTGACCGTGAAACTTCAGGATGTCAACCTGGACGGCTGTTGTGTTCGCGTTTTTGGAAAAGGCGCCAAGGAACGCATGGTGCCGTTTGGACAGCCGGCCCGGCAGAAAATCGATTTTTATGTGACAACGGTCAGGCCGCTTCTCCTTCGCCCGCATATCAGCCCGTTCCTGTTTGTCGCAAGGGCTGGTAAACCCATGACCCGGCAGGGTTTCTGGAAGATTCTCAAGCAGTATGCACGGGCTGCTGGAATCCCCAAACCCATCACGCCCCACAGCCTGCGCCATTCCTTTGCCAGCCACCTTCTGGAAGGTGGCGCGGACCTACGATCGGTTCAGATCATGCTGGGGCACGTGGATATTTCAACCACCCAGATCTATACCCATGTGGCAAGGGATCATCTTAAACGCATGCACGAAAAATATCATCCCAGGGGGTGACTGCCATGAACGGGCTGCTGTTTATCGACGATGAGGAAGGCATGCGGCGGTCGGTCCTCCGCGCGCTGCAACGAGAATCCTACCCGATATTCACCGCGGAAAACGGGGAAGCCGGCGTACAATTTGTCCAAGACCATATTTCAAATATCGGCACCGTGATTTCCGATTTTAAAATGCCGGGCATGGACGGACTGGAGGCCCTGATCAGCATCGGAAAACTGAATCCGGACATTACCCGCATCATTCTGACCGGCTATGCCACCGTGGAAACCGCCATTCAGGCCACAAACGAAGGTATCGACGGATTTCTGACCAAGCCCTTCGACAACCGCGAACTGCGGGCAAAAATCCATGAAATCACCATTCGAAAACGCCTGAGACAATTTGTATCGGATCCGGTCTACCGGGAAATCACCGATTCTGCGGAGGCACTCAGACCCCGCTTTCACGAGGTCACCATTTTGTTTTCGGATATTCGTAATTTCACGAAAATGTCCCGCAAGGCAGATGCCCATGACATCGCCGCGTTCCTGAACCATCATTATTTTACGCCCATGGCGGAGATCATTCATCAGCACAACGGAACCATGGATAAACACATCGGCGACAGCATCATGGCGGTTTTCGGGGCACCGGTCCAGCATGCCGATGACGCGGTCCAGGCAATGCGGGCGGCCGTCGACATGCAGAAAAAAGCTGTCGAGATCAACATGGCGCTTGATGCTGGCTGTGGTTTCCGGCTGAACATCGGCATCGGTATTTCCACGGGAAAGGTGTTTTCGGGAATTCTGGGGTCGATTCGCAAAAGGGAATTTACTTCGATCGGGATGGCCGTCAACATGGCGTCAAGGCTGCAGCGCCTTGCAAGCGCGGGCGAAATTCTGATCTGCAGTACCACTCGGGACAAGGTGTTTGAGGCCACAAGATCTTTTGGTCAGGCCGAAGCCCTTCCCCCGGTGATCATAAAGGGACTCGAAGGGCCGATCACCGTCTATAGGGTGACGAACTCGTAAAAAGCTATGTGACGCTGTATCATCAAATAACTTCCCCGAAGTTATTTGGAAGTCAAAATTGGGTTTTTTACGAAGCCATCTTATTTTGTTTTGACGACATTATCAATCTGAAACCCGCCACCGGAAGTTGCCACAGCCTCGGCGCTGTCCAAAGAAACAGTCGTGATTTTTATTTCTCCGATCTTTTTCCCGGGAAGCAGGAACGTCTGTCCTTCAGAACCCTGAATTCTCGGTCCCGGTTCATAAACCTTCAGCACACGCCCGGCGGACAAACCCGATCGGCTGCCGGATGAAAGGGTCAGGGTTTCTCCCGATACCTTGGCGACATATCCTTTCCAGGGCGTTCGCTTGACGGCATCGCATACGGCATCCGCCATCTCCTGAATGATTTCAAAAACCGCCTTTTCAACTGCCGGAATCGAACTGATGTTCCCCTTTCGAATACTCTCAGCCTCTTCGTCGGTCAGTTTCAGTTCGCGGGTAAAGGTTTCATCCTGATATTTGGCGCCGGTTTCCGTATCGTAGACTTCAGTGGTGGCACTGACCCACGCAAACGAAAGTTTTTTTCGGAGCCACAGAATTCCCGAGTCCTGTTGCCGAACTGCGATGGCGGAAAAGCGGCTGCTTTCAACGGCCGATATGCCAAGCTGTTTTCCGATTTTGATTAAGGCCAGACTTTCCGCCGGGCCAACGGATTTCTGAAAAAGCAGGTTCAGTGCTTGTGAAGCCTCGGAATTCTCTGACCCGGTGAGAAAAAGATCGGGGCAGGATTGGGGAAGGGTCTCAAGATAGCGGCTGTCAATCACCGCGCCCATATCCTGCTGGGCGGCGGCAACCTGGTTGTTCAATCCGGTCCTGAAAACCGTTTTCTTCAGATCACTGTCCGGGGCTTTGAAATCCCGAACCATCTTCCCCGTGGATTTTTTTAAATTCGAATAGGTGCCGCATCCACACAATAAAGCCGCTGCCAGCAGCAGGACTAGTAGCGGAATTTTTCTGAATCGAAGGCTCATGTCGTCCTCTCATAAACTGCGGTGACACAGGTGGTGATGCCGCCTCTGGCAGTAAAATCCCCGGAGACTTCCATGCGTTTGGGTTCCAGAACCTGCACTAGGTCATCCAAGATCCGATTGACGATGTGTTCATAAAAAATACCGACATTGCGGTACTGCAGCAGGTAGTATTTCAGCGATTTCAACTCGATGATCCGGACGTCCGGACGGTATCGGACGGTAATGCAGCCGACATCCGGAAGGCCGGTCATGGGGCAGAGCGATGTATATTCGGGCTGAGAAATGGTGATATCGATATCCCTTCGATCCCGGTACTGATAGTCGATGGGATCCAGGACGTCGGCCTGGATGCGGTCCGGGGATGCCGGCGTGGTGGATGGTTTTTGTTCAGAAAACTTGGACATGCTAATTCTCCATAAATGGCGATTGGGTAATTTTTCCTGCTGATTCAGCGCAGTTTTTCGATTTCTGTCAGTAGGCGATTGAAAACCTCCCCTGCCTTTCCCATGATGAGCAAATCGCTGATATCCCGGGTCAGGGGCGTTTTTTCCGAATTGATTTCGATGATCCTTGCCCCGGAACGCTTGGCAATGACGGGCATATACGCAGCCGGCTGAACCAGGGCGGAGGTTCCGACAACCAGCATGACATCACAGTTTGACGCTGCCTGCCGGGATCGGCTCAGGTGATCGGGAGAAATCATCTCTCCGAAAAAAACGCATTCGGGCCTGAAGATGCCGCCACATTCGCATCGCGGCGGCATCTGAGTCAGGTCAATGCGGCGGGTTTCCAGGCGATGACCGCACTGCATGCACCGCTGCCAGGCGAAATTTCCGTGAAACTCGATAACGTCCGTATTTCCGGCAATCTGGTGCAGCCCATCGACGTTCTGGGTAATGATGGTTTTCAAGATGCCCAGCGTTTCCAGCCGGGCAAGTCCCAGATGCGCACTGTTGGGCATGGCCTTGTCCACCACGTCCTTCATTTCCCGAATCAGAACCTGCCAGATCTTCGCCGGATCTTTCATGAATGCATCGATGTGGGCATATTCCATGGGATCTATTTTTTCCCATAGCCCCCCTTTTCCTCGAAAAGGGGGGATGCCGCTTTCCACCGAAATACCGGCGCCGGTAAGTGCAACCACCCGGCTGGCTGCGGCCAGATCACGTGCAGCGCTTGTGATCAGGGAGTCCATGGCTTGTATGAGTCTCTGTTTAAGTAAGTGTAAATCCGCGATCATGCATGCCGATCAACAATGCTGACGACGCTCGCGTTCAAATTCATTTTGATCTATACGCATTCCCTTATTCAAAATCAATACTTAAGTGACCCTGCTTTCCTCGGAATTCCGTGACGGGTTCTCATTGACAGTATGGTAGCCGGGTGGTATAAAATTACGAATATGACGCGAATCGATTGAAAAAGGCAGGGATAACGAAACAGCAATGGCAGAAATCATCTCTCTGAACGCCAAACTTCAGCTATCTCAGGACAAACGGGATGCGCTCATCCGGAAACGAAAGATTCTGGCGGTTCAAAAAGTCTTTCAGTGCAGCCGCTGTGCTCAGAAGTGCGAAAAATGTGGCGTGCACACCGAACTCAGCCCCGAAACGCGTATTGATCACGATCATTCCATCGGATGTCCCTACCGGTTCTGCGAGAGTTGTCAGGATGAATACAGGGATTTCGTCAATCGGCTTAAAGGCGGAGGGGATCCGGCCTGCTACTGGCATAACGAAGCTTGGTTCGAAAGCTGGAGAAGGTGGATCGACTACCAGGCGGCAACGGATCGATATCTGAAAACTCCCGAATTTTTTCAGCTCCTACAGGAGTTGAAGCAGAACCGTCTTGACGAATAGGAGGCTTATATGTTTGGTTTGGGAATGTCGGAACTTCTTGTAATTTTGGTTATCATACTGATTATTTTCGGCGCCGGCAAGCTTCCGGAAATCGGCGGTGGTATCGGCAAGGCCATAAAGAATTTCAAGGAAGCAACAAAGGATTCGAATTCAAAAGAACCGGACAAGATCGAAGACGATAAAAAACCCGGAGCATAGCGATTTTCCGAGCCAATCTGTAACACAACAGGCGGCGACTGGATTTGTTCCAGGCCGCCTTTTTATATTGAAAACCATCTAAAACATGGATGAACGCGGATAGCCAGGTGTTCATCCATGTTTTATTTTTCAGCGTTCCGAGGGGCGAAGGACGATTCGCGATCCATCTGCTCCCGGATGCTTTTGAGCTGTTCGGCGATTTCGCGGGACTTCAGCAGCAGTCCATTCAGGGTCTGGGAGACCTGGCCCTTGTCGGTTTGGTGACCATCCGCCCACTGCGTGATTCGGGAAATATCCGTTAAATAGGCATCAAACCGCTCCATCAGGCATTCCAGCAGAGACTGAAAGGCCGCGTCCGCGAGTTTTAATATATACTGGAATTTCAGGTTTTCCCGATAATCCTTGAAATGTGAGACTATGGAGCGTTCGGTTTCCCGTTTCATGCAATCCACCCCGTCTTTCAGGGCGTGAATTTCATCCTCCTGTCTGTTTTGAATCGATTTTTTCAGCAGCCGCTTCACCAGCGTAACCAGCGAATAGCACCCCAGTTTCACAACCGCTTCGGTTTTGATTCGGGCGGAATATCGAAGCGTGACGCCGGCGGACGGCAGTCGAAGCCCGGATCGGGATTTTACGGCATCCAGATCCGGAATGCGTATGGGGACCATTCTGTCCTGAGCCGGCGTAAACCCCAGGCTGCTCATGGAGGTGCGGTAGTCAGAAAGGGCATCCTGCAGCAGGCCGTCATAGGGTGTGGCGATTGTCAGCAGGTATGCCGCGATCTTTGCCTCTTCTTCCCGGACGAAACGAATCACCTCAGGCATTGTGGATTCCGTTACAAACGTATCCAGGCTGTGCTTAAATTCCTGAAACACCAGGAAAAGGGCCTGGGTGAAACCGATTTTCGGGGTTTTATCCTGAACAGGATCAATTACTGCCGCATATTGACGGATGAACCGAAGCATGCCGGAGAGAACTTCCCCGTAGCGAACGTCAAAAAACCGGTCCACGTTCGTTTTAAGGTCCTGCCTGATTTTTTGCAGCGCCCCGTCCAGGGTGCTTTTCATCATTGTTTTGAGCTGAAGGATTCTGGCATCATGGCGCTTTATTTTTTCCAGCATTTCGACTGCACTGACAGAATCTCGGTTTAGTATATCCAGATTGAGATCGATCCAGTGATCCATGCCGGCCGAAATCACCGTGAGGCGCTCCACCGGATTTCGAAGCAGTAGCGCATAGCGTTCGTGCAGAAGCATGCCGTCAAAATCGGTCATGAACCGCTGGGTTTCGCTGTCGGAAAACGCCGTAAACGCCTGTTCTTCCTGCCACTGGAGAAGTCGCATGTGGTCTTTTTCGCTCAGGCCGGACTCGGTATTTTCAAAGAGATTGTACAGGGAGGACAGTGTATAAATGCTGGGAGAGGGTTTAATCAGCGAAATTTCTTCCCGAATGCGATCGATGAGCGGCAAAAGGCCGTCAACGGAGTCATGCTCGCTGAAATCGCAGTTAACGACGAACAGGATATGTTCCGCCAGGCCCATTTTCTGGATCATGGACAGGAACCGGATGTCCGCCCGCCGAAGGCCGGTTCGGCTGCTGATCACGTATATGATCAGGTGGGTCAGGAGCAGATAATCCTGGATCATGGCCAGGTGAAGGGGATTTGGGGAATCGCTGCCCTGACAGTCGGCTATCTCCAGGTTGCTGTCCAGAATGTCGGCGTTGATTTCAATTTCGATATCCTTTAAATAAACCGCCAGGGAATCGTTTCCGACAAAATCGCGGTGAAGCGCAAATTCCTTGTCTTCGTAATGCCGGACCACGGTATCGGTCGAAATGATGTCCTTGACGCTTTCAAACCCTTTGAGATAGGAGGCCATCAACACGCTGTTTTCGTTTCGTGTGCCGTTGCTGATCAGCCGGTCCGGACCCAGTGCCGACAGAGCCGACTGGAGCGCCGATCGGCATGCGGCCTGCCGGAAATCGAAGGATGCGGCTTCGGAAGCGACCGGCATCGACGGCAGCAGTACCATGGCATGTTCCAGGTCCGAGTGAATCTCTTCCCAGGATTTGAAGTAAAGCGTTGCCTTCAGTCCCTGGCCTTTGCGAACCCGCGTGACAATGGAAGTGACAACGCCGGCGCCCCGCTTGAGATAATCTCCTTTCAGAAACGCATTGATGAAGGTGCTTTTTCCGGATTTGATGGATCCGACAACCGCCACACGCACCCTATCCTCCGAAATCGGGTGGGAGATATGGTTGCATGTTTTTTCCCAATCATTTCGAATGGCCCCGGAAAGCCCCGGAATGCCTCGGGCCGTGGTTAACAACTCCGCCATGTTGCCGGCGGCACGCAATAGATCTTCTTTAAGGATATGAAATGAGCGCATCGATCGATGTTATCCGAATAGGAATATCCGAATCCTTTCCTTGGAAAGCTGTCTGTTTTTGCCCGCTCAAGGGCATCAACCGGGTACTTTTTGATTGATGATCGGCCAGTCGCGACCGTTCATGGAAAAAACGCATAAGCTGAATAAACTACATGTTATTTGATTCATTGTCAAAACGATTTGAATACCGGATTCCGTTTTGGCGAAATTCAATCGGAAAAAAAGAGAATCAGACATAATGTCTTGTAAAATCCGTGCGTTTATGATATTTTATTCAGAATATGATCTTGAGGGGGAATTTGAACGATGTCAGAAAAAAATCCCGAATGTCCGCTGTACAATCCCTTGAACTGCAAAGAATACTACAATCCCAAGCTCTGTGCTTTTGTCAGAAAAGACCGGGTCTGCCTGAAGAAAAAAAAGCCCAAGTCCAAAACCAAGGAGGATTCCAGAGAAGATTCCACGGAAGAAAGAGATGAACAGCCATGACTGCTATGCATGGCCGGCCGCCGCGGACAACAGCAGCGGGTCAATTCCCATTTTCTTTAAGGCAGCGTCCCACCTATCTTCGTTATTGATGTCAAAAATAATCGCCTCCCACACCGCACTGGTCAACCAGACATTTTCCTTGATTTCAGCATCCAACTGACCCGGCCCCCAGCCCGCACAGCCCAGCGAGAGGATATAGGATTTCGGCCCCCTGCCATGAGCAATCTCCTGCAGGATATCCATCGTATTGCTCATGGCCAGGGATGGCGTGACCATCAAACAGCCTTTCCAGCCAAACGGCTTTTTATGCAGAACGAATATTTCACCGGGAAGAACCGGACCTCCGGAATGGATGGGTACGGGCGCCTTATGTGGGGCGGCTTCAATTCGAAGCTCGTCGAAAATATCCTTTTCCGTCAGAAAGGGATGGGGACGGTTGACAACGATGCCGACAGCTCCCTGCGGCGTATGTTCGCAGATGCAGACAACGGTCTGGAAAAAATTCGGATCCGTCATGTTCGGCATGGCAATCAGAAACTGCCCTTTCAATGACGTTTCTCTGTCCAAATCAATTTCCATTCGCATCCCTTATCCAGAAAACCGCCCGTCTTTTTTCTGTAAACGGCCATGGTCCCATCATTCCGGTTTCAAGCATGAAAATACCCTGTGAGCTGGCATCCGGGGATTCTCACTATTTGCCGATATCGTTCAGCAGCAGGGTAATCGGCCGGTCGTCATCCACATTTCCGGTAAAATGAACCGGCTCGGGTATTCGGTAATCGTCATCTCCCGGAGTTGCGGCAAGCCATTTTTCCCGAAGGGCCTTGGCCACGAGAAACGCCGGCGAACGTACATCCACCAGACTTTTTTCCAGGACCAGCGCCAGCCTTCCGTTTCGTTCTTCAAGGTGCATCAGCGGCGCAATGGGAAGGCCGATCGGCTCCCAATCGGAAAATTTCTTTTCCAGGTTCCGGATGGCGGCCATCTGTCCGGTGGCCCCATTGGCAATCAGGCTGAAGACCGTCCATCCCAGGTTATAGGTATACACGCAGTCAAATTCCGTGGGAATGCTTCCCCTGCCGTCATATCCGTAAAAATGGGTCTGGGTCTTGAACTGGGGAACGGATTTGTTATAAATTTTTTCGATTCCCGGCGGAATTTTCTGATCTTCCTCCATTAGATTGGCTCTGATCAGGGCCTGCTTCAGGGTTTTAAGGGACATGATGCTCTCTTTGACCAGAAGATACAGGGTGTTGTCATAATTTTTGAACAGTACCGGGCCAAAAATATCGGGGTCCATGCCGGCGGCGACAAGCGTTCTTCGGTAATACTCGCGCTCGATCCCCATTTTGTAGATGCCTTTTTCCTTGAGGATGTTGAGATAGTCCTTCACCAGCCCCATGACCACCTTGTCGGTTTCAACCAGGGAAAATTGGAAATTGCCGTGACTGTCGCGCTCCAGAAGCAGCCCTTCCTGAAAAAAATCCGGAATATCGTTGAACAGATCGTCATCACGGGTGTTCCACACCGACAAATCGCTGGTCTCCCGGTGTGCCTTGGCCAGACGGCGCAGGTAGTCTCTCTTATCCTCGAGAACGGGAAAATCCAAATGGAAATCGGTATCATGGGTGCGGTTGTATACGCCGATAATGGTGTTCAGTTTGATAATGAATATCTGGATTTCATTGATGAATTCCAGCACCCCCTCCGGAATGACCATTACCCCGCAATTTTTTCCCACCGCTGCCCGGCGGACAATGGCATCACAAACCACTCGGGACAGGTGGCGAAGGGTCATGCCATATGCCGTATAATCGACGGTGCCGGCATTTTCAGCGGCTTCGATCCGTTTATGGTCGACGTAGTCCGCCACATCCTCTCCAATCAACGTAATATTGGCATGGGTCTGAAGGGCCACCTCCAGGGCCAGATGACTGGCCGTCCTTCCCATGACCTTGCAGATGTGCCAGTATTTCATGTCCGAACTGCAATCCGTGCATAAATTGCTGACTTCCTGGGCAAAGGCTCTGGCTGCGGAATGGAATCCGAACGACACGGCGCACAGGACTTTGCCGGTTGCATCCCGAACCTGAACATCGCCATCGATGGTCTTGGGAACCCCGATGACCTGAATACCGTCATCGTAGAATTCCTGGGCCATAAAGGCCGCATTGGTGTTGGAGTCGTCTCCGCCGACGATGATCAGGGCATTCAGGCCCAGGTTTTTGCAGGTTTCCCGGGAAAGGGACATTTTTTTGGGCGTGTCGATCTTGGCGCGACCGGTTTTGATCATCCCGAACCCTCCCAGATTCAGATACTGCTGGATCCGTACCGCAGTCAGTTCCACGGCCCTGTTTTCAATGACCCCATCCGGGCCCATTAAAAACCCAAAGATCTGCGTATCGGGATTGGCTTTTTTGGCTGCATCAAAGATTCCGGCAATGACGTTATGGCCGCCGGGCGCAGGGCCACCGGAAAAGACGATACCGATTCGCCGTTGTTTCCGGTAACCCTCTGAAAGGTTAATGTCCGAAGCGTCTGCACCTTCAACCGCCTGGACTTTATTGCGAATGATATTGGGAAGCAGCCTTTTGGCCTCATTGTCGATTTCAAACACAAATCCCTCTTTTTCATGCAGCCGGGTTACGGGCGAAGCAAACACCCCGCACAGGGCGGGCGCCATCTTTCTGTGACTGACAAGCTCCGGATTGATCTTGCTGGTGATTATCTGAACATCCGGATTGCTGAGTATGGCCTCAATTCCATTCGGTGCTGACATGCGGTTCCTCCTCATCGGTCAAATTTCGGCTCTGGTGTTGACTCCATGAAAAAAGACAGGGGTCTGAAGAATCAGGAAATTATTTAACAATAACTGTCCGTGAACCTGGATGTCAAGATGAAACCGCCTGCGCCGGTCATGCGGGTGAGGGGACGATAATGCGCGTGATGTTTCAATTTCTCTCGAATAATTGAAACAATCTACCATATCTTGTAGAAGAAAGCGAATGTGACCCCTTTCCATTGTGTTTGGACTTTACAATTCGAACGGTTGCTGATAAGCTCGTTCCGAAAAATAAAGTGAACTGCTGATTGCAAAATTGGGAAGACTTCATCATATGAAGCTGAAAAAGCTGGAACTGACGGGATTCAAATCCTTTCACGAAAAAACCTGCCTCCATTTTCCGCCGGGCGTATCGGCGGTTGTCGGACCGAACGGGTGCGGGAAGAGCAATGTCATGGACGCTCTCAGATGGGTCATGGGAGAGCAGAGCGTCCGGCAGCTTCGCGGCAAGGCAATGGAAGACGTCATCTTTTCAGGAACTTCCGGAATGCCTTCGCTGAACATGGCGGAAGTGTCCCTGACGCTCATCAACGACAACGGTTCGGCTCCGGAAGCGCTCCGGGAATTCTCGGAAATCATGCTGACCCGGCGGATCTACCGTTCCGGCGAAAGCGCGTACCTGATCAACAAACAGCCCTGCCGGCTGAAGGACATCCACCATGTCTTCATGGGAAGCGGCATGGGCGCCAAGTCCTATGCCCTGATCCAGCAGGGGAATATCGGCGCCATTACCGAAGCCAGTCCGGAGGATAGAAGAGGGTATATCGAAGAGGCAGCCGGAACAACCCGGTATAAAGCCAGCAAAACAGAAGCCCTTCGAAAGCTGGAAGCCACCCAGCAGAACCTGCTTCGGCTGACCGATATCCTGTCTGAAGTCAGCCGCCAGATGAAGACCCTTGAGCGCCAGGTTCAAAAAGCCGAGCGTTACCGCAGAACCCAGAAAAAAATCAGGCGCCTGGATATTCGGCTCGGGCTCCATTTATTTGATGCCCTCTCGCTTCAGATTCAGCAGCATCAAGTGCTTCTGGCCGAGGCCGGCGATCAGGACGTCTCCTGTCAGTCCCGGTCCGGCCAGTTGGAGGCGGCAATTGCGGCCATCAAATTCCGTCATGTTCAAATCCATGAAACCCTGTCCGGCTTCCGGTCCCGGAAATTCGAGTGCCGGCGGCAGATCGACCGGCTGGAAAATGATCTTGGCCATTTAAAAAAGGACATGCTGCGACTGACTGCGGAAACCGAAGCGCTTGAAACCTCTTGCCGCGATCTTGAGGAAAAAGCGGCCAAAATCACACAGGAAATTTCGGATTTACAACATCAGGCCGATCGGGCTCAAAAAGACATCGAAGCCTTTTCCGTGACCCTGGATGCCGAAAAAACAGCATTTCAAAGCGCACAGACCCAATTGTCGGATCTCAAGAAAGAGCGCGATGCCATCAATGCCCGCCTGATGGACTTGACCGGCAGGCAAGCGCGGCATCAGCATGTCTTTCAGCATGCTTCCGCAAGCCGGGAAACCCTGAAAAGGCGTCTGAAGCGCATTGACGAAGAAGAGCACACGGCCAGAAAGGGCTTGTTCGAATCCGAGAAGGCGGAAAACACGGCCAGAGCTGCCCAGAAATTTCATCAAGACGAGGTCGCCAGGCTGGCAGCGTGTGTGGAGCAGCAGAAACAGCAGCTTCAGACATCGAATCAAGCCCTGGGACAACAGGTTAAAAAGACCCAGAGCCTGGACCTGGAAAAAGCCAGGGCAGGTTCCAAATATGGCGCGTTCAAAAAAATGGCGGACAATTTCGAATGGTATCACGGCGGGGTTCGGACCATCATGAAGCGGGTCAACCACAAATCCGAATCCGATTTGCCGGAATTATCCGGAATCATCGGTCCGATTGCCGACATACTGAATCCGGCTCCGTCTTACGAAACGGCCCTGGAGGCGGCAATGGGAGAATCCCTTCAGTATCTGCTGGCAGTGAATTCGGAAGCCGGGCTTCGGGCCATTTCTTTTCTGCAAAACCAGCAGGCCGGTCGCTGCGGATTCATTCCCCTGGATGAGATCAGAAAGCCGCCCATAACCGTTGCGACGCACGCAGACCGGCTGATCTGCCATGTTCATGTCCAGCCCGAGTTCGAACCCCTTATAGAGGTTCTGCTGGGTCATGTGGTTCTTGCGGAAACCCTTGACGAGGCGATTCGCATTCAGAGCGATTCAGAATCCGGCCAGATGGCAGTTACCCTGGATGGCCAGGTGATTTCTCCGCAGAAAATCCTGATCGGAGGCAGCAGCGATTCATCGGCGGGGATTCTATCCAAGAAAAAGGAACTGGCGGCCCTGGAGCTGGAAATCAGCCGGATCACGCTGGATCATGACGCGGCACGCAAAACACAGTCCGCAATGGAAGCCGATGTCAGGGAACAGGAAACCCTTCTTCAGAAAAGCATCGAACAAAAAAACAACGCGGTTCAGGAAGAAGTTCAGGCGGAAAAACACGCCTATAAAGCTGCGGAAATGCTCAAACAGGCCAGGCGGCGGCTGGAGATGGCGCAACTGGAACAGGAACAGCTCGGCGGCGAAGACATGGATATGGAAGCTGAAATCGCCCGGAACCAATCCATCCTATTGCAGGTCCAGCAGGAAATCGCCGATGCTCAGACCGCGATTTCCCGTACAGCGGAGGCCATTCAGGCAATTTCAAGGGAAACGGAAACTGCCAACCAGCGGTGGATGGAATGCCAGCTTCAACTGACCACCCTGAATGCTCAGGTGGAAAATACCCGAAACACCCTGAGGCGGCTGTTGAATTTTCGTGAGGACGGGCTGCAGCGAATCACACAGATTTCAAGCGACATCGCCGAAAACCGCCGGAAGATCTCGGCCGGCGTGCTGAAGATCCAGACCGATGAAAATCGTCTCAAGCTGGATTATGAGCAGATTCAAGCGATTGAAGCGGAGCTGCATATCCACCAGAATGAGTATGATGCTCTGGAGCGGGAGATTGCAGACAGCAGCGCCACGCTCGGCAGCATTCACCAGGAGCGTGAAAAAACGCTTCAGGAGATCCGACTGCTGGAGCTTGAAATTTCCCGAATGACCCTGAAGCAGGACAATATTCAAGCCCGCCTGACCGAAACCTATCATCAGTCATTTCCTGAAATCCGCCTGGAAGCGGCAGCCGTTGCCGACACAGACGAACATCTGTCTCCGGCGGACATGGAAAGCGGGCTGATCCGGCTCCGGTCCAAGATCGCCGGAATCGGGGATGTCAATCTCGAGGCCATTTCCGAATATGAAGCCCTGAAGACCCGGTTTGACTTTCTGGAAACCCAGCGCCAGGATCTGAACAAGGCCATTGATGACCTTCACAAACTGATTCACAAAATCAATCGGGTCACTCAGGAACGATTCATGGAAACCTTTCACGCGGTCAATGAAAAAATCCAGGAAATCTTTCCCCGCCTCTTTGAAGGCGGGACCGCCCGGCTGGTTCTGACGGATGCGAACAAACCGCTGGAGACCGGCGTTGAATTCATGATTCAGCCGCCCGGAAAAAAGCTGACGCGAATCAGCCTGCTTTCCGGAGGCGAGAAAGCGCTATCCGCCATCGCCTTTATTTTTTCCATATTTTTAATCAAACCCGCCGCGTTCTGTCTGATGGATGAAATCGACGCGCCCCTTGATGAATCGAATGTTTTCAGATTCAATCATCTCCTGAAGCTGATCGGCCAGAAATCACAGATCGTGATGATCACTCACAACAAGCACAGCATGTCATTTGCGGATACGCTTCTGGGAATTACCATGGAACAAAAAGGCGTGTCCAAAGTGGTTTCAGTGAATCTTGAAAACCAGGCAGATGGGAAACAAGCTAAAAAGGCTGAAACAAAACTGTCTATTCCGGATCCCTGGACCCTGGCTCCTACCGGAAACGGGAAACCAGGCGATCGATGCCGGTCATGAGCCGATCCGGGCGGGTCAACAGGCTGATGACCAGGCAGCCGTCCTCTTCAAAATCATAGAAATATCCGGGATGCACCAGCACATGGTCGGAATCCAGGAGCCGGCAAACCATGTCTTCATCAGAAATTCCATTCTGCATGGCAATGACGGCAGTCCATCCGCCTTTCCGCTCAAGCATCCGGCCGGTTGTCAATCGGTCGCAGGCTGCGTTCAAATATTTATAATTGGTTTCAATCCGGGTGATGACCTGATTCTGAAAAAAGTCCCGCTGTGCCATCAAGGCCGGAAGTGCCACCTGAACGGGGGTGGATGCCGACAGGTACGTATCGGAAATCATTTCCAGATTGTTACATGCCGACACGCAAAGGGGCTTCGGTCCGCTCACCTGTATCCATCCCAGCTTAAACTGGGGAAGTCCCAGCACCTTGGAAATTCCGGACAGCGTAAAGGTCAGTGCGCCGGAATTTCCAGCGAAGGATAACGATGCATCGGGGCTTTGAGTCGAAACATAATCCAGAAAAACCTCATCCACAATCAGGGCCAGATCATGGTTCCGGCACCATCGGGTGAGCTGATCGCGCTCATGGGGCCGGACATAGGATCCCGTCGGGTTGTTGGGATTCACCAGAATAATGGCCCGGGTTCGGGATGTGGTCAGCGATTTGATCTGCTCCAAATCGATCTGCCAGCCCGTATCCGGCTGATAGTGCAACTGGTAAGCGGCTAGATTGACGGACTCCAGGCCGGCCAGAAAATCAAACAGCGGATAACTGGGCTGGGGAGCCAGAACCGTATCTTCGGGATCGCAGAGCAGCTTGAAGAGGCAGGCGTAAGACTCGCTGGTGCTGGAAGTCAAAAATACCGTTTCCCGGTCAATGGCCTTTCCGTGGTGCTGGTAATAGTCCACGACCGCCTGCCTGGCGGGAATCAGGCCCCGGGGACTCGGACGATATTCCAAAATGGCAGAAGCCGAAATGGCGCGGCACACGGCGACCGAATCATAATCAAAACCGGTTGTGGTCGGGTTTGTCTCGGTGAGGTCCACCAGTTCGGCGCCGGATTGCTTCAGGGCTTCGATACTTCGGGTAATGCGATTGGTGGACAGGTTCCAGCTCAAGCGGGAAGAGAACATGCGGTGATCATCCTGTATCGGTTAATGGCGGAGCAGAGCAGGTCCTGACAGCCAATTCAGAGTATCGAAATCATCTGGGCGTAAAGACATTTCAGCATCTCGTAAATATGATTAAAGATAGGCGCTATTACAGAATAATCAATTGGATATCTATTAATATTAGATCGTTATTTCAGGTTTTAGGTAATAACTTCTCTACAGCAACCCGGGTTGCCCACCGTAGAAAAATCTTTGAATATTTGGCGCCGGCAAGATACATTCCGAATATAAATACCAAATGGGAAAAACCGTACAATAACGGGCCGCCGATAACAACCAGCAGGGGTTTGTCCAGGTAAACGGATATGGCGCCCAGCGCGCCAATGGCGGGCCAGGAGATGATGTAGCTGAAGAGAATGGCCGAAACACCCATAATGATTCGGGCGGATGGTTTCTCCTTGAATGCGCTTAAATCAGCCTTGTCATTTAAGGCTGAACGCACATAATCTGTTTTAGCAATACGGTTTAAAATGTTTGTTTTTATCATTTCTCATGCCTGACTGGAGACGTCCATATCATTACATTTATGTCTTCTGCGCTGTGAAGTGTATAATTAATACAGGCTGGATTGTGCGTATATCTCTTGAATAAGAAGAGGCTGCCTGCGAAAGATATTTTAATCCAACCCATTGTATCATACAGGCTTTCTTTTTGAAGCAAAAAATATCCAATTGTGTTCTCAAAGAAAATGACCGACACAGCAGGCATAGAGCTTGGCCGGGGACACTGATAGCGTCCAATTCCCGGAAATTATCAAATTGACTAATTAATCAAAATGAATATATAGATGTCGAAAAGCGCACATCCCACACCAAATTGGCAGAAGTATAAACGGAAGTCACCGATCCACTGTGGGCCCAGTTCGTGGTACTGTTCGGTAGTGAAGTGGAACGCCGGTATCCGATAACGAAGCAGATGATTTTTATCGAAACCGATATAGCCGACATAATTGAGCGGAGGAAATGGACAAGTCAACCAATTACTGGGATTATTTCGATAAGATCTACTGTATCTCGTTGGATAAGCGTTCAGATAGACGTGAAGAGGCTAAATCGCAATTCGAAAAAATTGGTCTTTTGGAATATGTCGAATTCCATATCGTCAAAAAGCATCCATATGATTCCGAAGAGGGTATTTATGAATCTCATATGGCCTGCATAAATAATGGGTTGATGGCTGGCGCCGGCAAGATTGTTATATTTGAAGATGATATTTTATTTGACGGATTCAGTCCGGAACGCCTTAAACAGTGTATCGATTTTATGAGGAATAACTCTGACTGGAAAGCATTTTTCTTCGGATGTCTGGTTTCAGGAAGCAGAAGAACGCATAGCAAGGGTGTGCTAAAAATTAAATATCGCAGCTTAACCCACGCTTATGTTCTGAACCGTGGTTTTGCCGAATTATTAGTAAAAAAGCCCTGGCGGAAGATTGCTTTCGATTCAGAGCTGAAATCTTATAAAGACGGGTTTTTTGCGGTCTTTCCTTCATTTGCATTTCAGAGTAATTCCCCGACCGGGAATAGCAAGTATTTAGGATTGGATAAATTCCGGCGGTTATGCGGCGGTCTTCAGCGCATTCAGAAAAGAAACGAGTTATTTCATCGTTACCGGTCGATATTCATCGTCTTGCACGTTCTCTTTATCCTGCTGATCGGTTTCTGGTTTTTTAGATGAAGGGATATTCATGTTTTCAGCATGTTTGAAAATCGTTTCTGTCGCCGGTTTGGGGCTTACCCTCCTTCTGTTCATATTCTTCATATTGCCGCCAATGGTTGAATATTTGCTTTGTAAACGAAATGAAGACCCCGCAGAGAATGGGAGCCCCAGCGAGCGGGTTCTGTGGCGGTACCGGAATACGGGAGCATATCAGAGGCTGTTTTCCCGCTTTAAACTGCGCCTGGATCCGATGTTTTCGGAGCTGCCGTCTCTTTTATCGAATTCAGACATCCGGACAGTCGCGGATATCGGGTGCGGCTATGGTGTGCCGGCATGCTGGATTCTTGAGCGTTTTCCGGATGCGATGGTTTATGGAATTGATCCCGATCCGAGGCGTGTCAGCGTGGCATCCCGGGCGGTTGGAAAAAGAGGACTTATTACAGTTGGCGGTGCGCCGGAGATTCCAAAGACGCCAGGCTCGGTAGATATGGTCACGATGCTGGACATTATTCACTTCCTGGATGATGATCAATTCAGGCTGACATTAAAAAGACTATCCGTTATACTCGGGCAAAAAGGGCGCATTCTTATCCGCGCCACCCTGCCGCCGGCATATCCATTTCCCTGGGTGTGGTGGATGGAAAACCTAAGAAATAAAGCGACAGGAATTCAATGTTATTATCGGATCTTTGATGAAATCGAAACAATCGTCCATCAGGCAGGATTTGATATTGAACTTACCGCCCCGTCCGGTTCCAAGGGAGATCTGGTTTGGTTCATACTGAATGTCAGAAAGTAGCGTTTCTCTCCATGGCTGAATGGACCGGCCTGGTTTCATTTCTGACAGCAATCCTGCTGTCTTTTATAGATGTACGATTCTCCGTCGTTCCGCTGGCGGGATTTGTCCTGCTATGTCTGGTTGCTCCCTTTCTCCCCTTTCTGGGGTATTACCTTCCCATCATCAGTCGCGGAAAATCGCGCGAACAGGCGGTCGCACTTACCTTTGATGACGGCCCGGACCCGCTTTCCACTCCGGATCTGCTTCGGTTGCTTTCAAAACATCGGGTCAAGGCAACCTTTTTTGTCATTGGGGAAAAAGCGACCGAGCACCCTGAATTGGTAAATGAGATCGTCCGTCAGGGTCATTCTATCGGGAATCACACCTATACCCATGACAATCTGATGCTGCTCAAAGGCAGCCATCACCTGTTAAACGAAATCGAAAAGACGCAAAATGTATTGTGGGAATTGGGTGTGATACCCTTTGCCTTCCGCCCGCCGGCAGGCGTTACCAGCCCCGGGCTGCATCAGGTTCTTCTGCATTTGAATCTGTATACCGTCAATTTCAGTTGTCGCGCCTTTGATGGCGGCAACCGAAGAATCCGGAATCTTTCAAAAAAAATTCTAAAACGCGTGCATCCGGATGATATCATTCTCCTTCATGACACGAGACCGAAGAATGACCATCTGTTTTCCTGTTGGCTGAAGGAAATGGATCAAATACTGACGGGCATAGGGGAAAAAGGTCTTAAGGTGCTTCCGTTGGCGACCCTCATTGGGAGACCCGTTATGGATGTCAGCAAAATCGGGTTATCAAGTTTTCAGGCTTGAAAAATACCATTTTTCACTTTTGCCAAGATACTTGGATCAAGTATATGCCGAATAATTGACAAAAATATATCGATCGTGATATCGTAGTACAAAATATATCGATGGAGGTATTGGCATGCAATCAGTAACCGTATCACCAAAATATCAAGTCGTTATACCAAAAACAGTCAGGGAGGCATTGAATCTTCGTCCGGGCCAAAAAATGCAAATTATGGAATATGCTGGACGTATCGAACTTATACCGGAACGTGATATCAAAGAACTCCGTGGATTCCTCAAAGGCATCAATACGGAATTCAAACGAGAGGAAGACAGAATATGAATATCGTGGATTCTTCCGGTTGGCTTGCATACTTCGCAGATGAGCCCAATGCCAAGCATTTCCTGCCCCCTTTGAATGATTCCACTAAACTTGTCGTCCCAACGGTAACGATATACGAGGTTTTCAAGGTAATTCTTCGGGAATCCTGCGAAAATGACGCACTGCAAGCAGTTATGGCCATGCAAAAGGGAACGGTTGTGGATCTAAAAGCACCATTAGCGATCGTCGCTTCAAGGCTAAGTTTGGAACATAATCTTCCAATGGCGGACAGTATTATTCTTGCAACGGCTCAGGAATTTAATGCCATCCTCTGGACCCAGGATTCAGATTTTAAAGATATAAGCAATGTGAAGTATTTCCCCAAGAAATAAGAAACGGCCAGCCCATAAGGTCTGATCTGACGGTCGCACCCTGACCTTGTCAAGATTCACCTTTCCGTAAGAAAAACCAAATACAGCAAAGCACCACTGTTGCACCGCTGTCTTTCCAGTGCATGGAATCGCAGCAAAGTGCTTGTTATTTCAGTGCCTGGATAGATAATCGTTTAACTTGCCGGACAGCGTTATCATGTCGGAGGGCATCAAGACGACGGTGGTCGTGTTCTTGTCCGCGCCGATTTCCTGAACCATCTGCATGCGGCGCAGTTCGAGAGCCAGGGGATTGGCCGCGATGATTTTTGAAGCTTCGGAGAGCTTTATCGACGCCTCGCATTCGGCATCGGCCTTGATAAGGCGCGCACGTTTTTCGCGTATGGCCTCGGCTTCCATCGCCATAACGCGCTGCATGGAGTCTGGAATTTCTACATCCTTCATTTCAACAATTTCAACCTTGATGCCCCACGGTTCTGTCGCCTCGTCGATAATTTTCAGCAAGGTGCTGTTGATCGTGTCGCGTTCTTTTAAGACCTCATCAAGCAGATGCTGACCGATAATGTTACGCAGGCTGGTCAATGCCACCTGATAAACAGCCGACTGGTAATTCTGCACGGCAATGATGGCCTTTTCAGGGTCACATATTTTGTACCATAAGACAGCGTTGATTTTTACGGTCACGCTGTCCTTGGTAATGGTTTCCTGCTGTTCCACTTCAACAGTGACCGTACGCAGATCTACTATCGCCTGTCTTTCAACCAGAGGAATGATCCAATAAAGTCCGGGACCCTTGAGAGTTTGATAGCGCCCTAGACGAAACACGACACCGCGTTCATATTCCTGAGCGATTCTGAAGCCGGAAATAACAAACACAGCAATTACGATGAATATCGGCAATAGCACCATATGGTAACCTCCTCGCTTGTTTAAAATAGGTCTTACATAAACGGTTTAATCGTCCGCATTAAAACCCGTGAGCAGTTTATCGGCGGAACCGGACCAGACAAACCCGCCGCGCTGCGCGGCTCTCATCGCTTCAATGATTTCGTCATTGCGCCACGGTCTCGACCGTAAAGACCTCACGCACCACTATGTACTGGGTATTGCGTTGTTAAAGATCAGCCAGGCATTGCCGGACGAGCTCCTGCAGGTCGTTGATTTCCTCTCCGTTAAGCGTGATGCATCCTGACTTGTCAAGGCTAACCGTTCCATAAGAAAACCCATTGGCGGGATTTTTTTCAATTGCTATAAAGAGTGCTTCTACCGGAATCCGGTTGATTTTTTTAAAAACAGGGGGGGGCTCCGGGTGGCAGACGCCGCACACCATTTTGTCCGTATCCCCACAGAAGATGGCGTTCAAAGCCAGTTTGAGACAGGTCAGCGCGAATGCGGATTTTTCGTTAATAACGAAGCTTGATCCGGTAAGCCCGAATCGAATTGCCACGTCCCCCATGAAACTGCTGGGGAGGGTATAGGAGAATAATCCCGGACTGGCGCCGATTCCGCCATCCGGCAGGACCGTATCGAAATAATCAAAGTCCGTATTCAGGCAGCCATATTCCGTGGAAGTGATGATGCCGATATTGCGTTTTTCCGTCCACATATCCAGGCCCGCATCTTGTAGGGCAAGCGAGATGGCGGTCATCCCCAGCCTTGAATATTTATCCATTCGCCGGGAAGACGGGTATGATCCGTCAAGGGGAATATCGGGCAATTGTCCATCCGCCGTCACTTCTGATATGGCATTCAGCATGGCGAAGGTCTTGATGTCCTTTCCGCGCCACAGGCCGGTTGAAGCGATCCAGCCAATCCCTGTAATGTCTGCAATGTTGATTGTCATCGCTTCCCAAGGATTAGAGCGGCGTTGATGCCCCCAAATCCCGAATTTGTTGTCAGCAGATAATCTCCTGAAAAAGATATCGGCTCGGTGCTGACCCAGCCCATTGCCTCATCCATCGGAGTTCTTAACCCAATTGTCGGGGGTGCCACCTGACAGGACAGGGTTTTCATTCCCACAGCCACCTCAATGCCGCCGGCGGCGCCCAGCGTGTGTCCGATGGCGCCTTTGATTGAAAATACCGGCACCTTTCGATTTTCAAATATCTGCTTGAATGCGGTAAGCTCCATCAGATCGTTGTAAATCGTGCCCGTACCATGCGCACAGACGGCATGGATTTCATCTGCCGGAATTCCCGAACCATGCAACGCCTGAGAGATGGCCTGAATAAGGCCACAGCCGTTTCTGGCAGGAGCCGTGATATGTGTGGCGTCGTTTGCGATTCCCCATCCGTGAATGGTTCCCATGGGAATCCGGTGCTCCTGTTTTGCCCGCTCCCGGCTCATCAACAGCAGCGCAGCCGCGCCTTCGCCCAGAGACAAGCCGTTTCTGTCCCGATCAAAGGGCCGGCAAGGCAGCGGCGAGAGGGCTTTTAAGGCGGAAAAGCCGGAGAAGATGAATTCGGTGACCATATCCAGACAGCAGATCAATACCACGTCAGCGCATCCGGCGGCAATCAGTGCGGCTCCCTGCGCCACGGCGATGGTGGAAGAAGCACAGGCTGAGCTGATGTTAAATCCCCTGCTATCCAGACCCAGTTTTTCAGAAACGATGGCGGGAAGTGATGAAAGCAACATATCCTGGGTATCAGAGGAGTTACCGGTGCTGACTTTTTCCAGATTATCAATACCCGCCTTTGTGGTTGCCGTGATCAGAAATGTGTCGGAAGGGACCGGCGGACCCCAGTTGTTGAAAAGGCGGTCAAGGAGAGCGTGCAGCATGGACCTGCTGCCGGAGGGTTTTAACCCTTCGATACAGCCGGCAATCCCCGCGCTGTAATTTTTCACCGGAAAACGGTTCAACGGACGAAGAGCGGTATTTCCAGCCAGCAGTCCCTGCCACAAGCCATCAAGGCTGTCTGACATGGCGGTAACCGTGGATGCATTTGTGATGACAGGCGTGAGATCCATAAGTTTTCTATTTATTGTTTTCAACGAACCAATAACTATTTTTCAATGTAACGACTCAGCCTTCAGCCTTGGATCTTCGATCTTGTATCCATCCGAAAAGAGCCGGCGTTACCATCAGCGCGGCGGGTATTGCAGCGCCAACGCCCAGCATGACGGCAATGCCGATGGAGTGCATGGCCGGATGGCGGGCCAGAATCAGCGCGCCAAACCCGGCCATGGTCGTAAGGCCGGATACCAGCACGGCTTTCTCTGTTTCATGGGTATATCCCCCGGTCAGCTTGCAGACGATGAATATGCCATAGTCAACGGCCAGCCCCACGATTAAAATCGCGGATAATATATGAAAAATATTCAAGGGAAGTCCCTTCCATCCCAGGACGCCCAGCATCACAAAAACCCCGGTAAATCCTGGGATCATGGCAAGCAGGGCATTTATGATATCTCTGTAGAGAAGATAAACCAGTGCAAAATTAAGAACCACGGCCCCCAGGATCATCCAGAAGAGATCTTTTCCCATGAGATGGCTCAGGTGGTCCCCAAAGCGGGTTTGGGAAACAAAACGCACGCCCTGAATATTTTTCAGATCCGATTGATAAAGGCCGGATACTTCCGCAGTGTCGGGAACCAGCGAGAGCACCCGCACGATCCCGTTCTTTTGAATGATCATGCCATCTATCATATCGCCAAGACCCTTGGACCTCAGTAGATCAGCCGTCACAAGAGGCAACTGCCAGTCGATGCCGTCAAAAAAAGGTGTAAACGCATCCTGTGAAAAGCCCGCATCCCCGCCTTCTTGTTCAATGAGTGCTTTAAGTTGGGAAACTCTCTCCCCGGACCAGAAATCCCTCCAGTGCGCCTGCCGCAGGCGCTGTTTGGAGACAGAAGGAAGCAGGGGAGAAATGCTGACGATCTGATCCGCGGGAAGGCGACTCGTCAACTGACCAAAAAGCTGATCGTTTACCTCAAGCGCCTGATCCAGATCATGGCCTTCAGAAAAAAGCATGGCCGTTCCCCCTCCGCCCCAGGTCTTCTGGAAATAGGTTTCATCTGCCTTCAGGTCCGGAGTCGTCAGGTTCAGGGATCGCATGTCGCCATCAAAAGTAATTCCCTGGGCTTTCCAGATACACAGCAAAAGAAGACATGCCCAGAAAATGATGATAACCGTTCCGGATCTGCGTTGGCGGATTGTCCACACCTGTTTTTGGAAAATCCCCCTTCTGGACGAAACCCCGATGAGGTGCGGAAAGGTTATCAAAGATATGAGAAGCGCGGCGCATATCCCCACGATCGAAAATGAGGATACCTGCCTGAGGCCCGGAAGCGGTGAGAAAAGAAGTACGACAAAACAGGCCAGAGTGGTCAGCCCGCCAAAGACAATGGGAACCGTCACTTCATCCAAAACCGCCGGCTTTTTGCTCTCGCCCCCGGGCAGCGCAAAATAGACCTGGACGGCAAAGTCGATGGTGACCCCGAGAAGCACGGAGCCAAACCCAATCGTGATCGCGGAAAAATGATCGTAGAACAGTCCGGTAATACCGGCAATGCTCAGGGCCAAAACCGGGACAAGCAGAACAAACAGACCTTCCCAACAGAAAAGGAACAGGGCGATAATGACAACGATTCCTAAAAATGAGCTGCACATCACCACAAACACATCCTGCTTGACCGCATTTGCATTGGTGGCAGTATAGCGATGCGCGGCCATGACAAAGGCTTCCATGGGTTGTTGAATCGAAGCCCGGATCAGGCCATCCAATTGAGCCATCAACGCCGAGCTTTCCCGTGAATCGGTTCCATTTATCGGGGTTTCGGCGATGATCAGAACATTTTTCCTGCCCTGGCTGACAAAGTGCTGGTTCTCGATGCGCATTCCGGACAAGAGATTGGCAAATCTCAGTTGTTCAAATAGCAGGCCGGAAAGATTCAAGGGGTCATTTCGGAAAAGCTCTTTTTTTATCCATCCTTCAGGCGTGATGAGTTCCTGGTACATCGCCCTCATGCGCTCCCGAATCTGCTCCGGTGTGACTTTCGAGGCAAGCTTTTCAAAATTATCGTCTGAAAGGAGACTGGGAATGGCCGAAAGCATCCAGGAAAAAAACTCGGCACCAAATAGATTGCCGGGACCAGTGGACACGCGGGTGAAGAAAGGCGGTTTCATGGATCCGGCAAGAACATCCGCCGCAGCCATCAACTGGCCAAGATCCGCCCCCCCGCGAAGATTGATCACCACTTTTTTGGCAAATGGAGAATCCTGAAGCAGGGAAAACTCCTCACCGACAACGGCGTCCCGATCCGGAATCATGAACTGAATATCCTCGTGGATATCCAAAAAGGCCATGGCAAGCGCGCCCATCAGGACAAACAGGAATGTCACGCTATAAAGAATTTTTCTTCTGGGGGACAGCAGGGTGTACAGGGTTCCAAAAGGTTTGGTAAATGTCATGGCGTTAGAATTTTTCATCCGCTATCGGTTCGTTGATAACTGCGTTAAAAAAGCGGATAACGATTTCATCCCCTTTCTTTTCCTGAATTCTTACAGAAGTGACATACGTAAGATCGGGTGAAAAGACCAGCGTCACCTGACTGACATAATCCCTTTCACCGGCCATAAGCGGGATAAGTCCCAACGTTACCGGGTCTTCGCTGATCACCGTAAGGTCATAACGGTCCTTTAATGAAGCAAAATCGGCGCTGGTCCAGGCAACAATCTGTTGTATCAGCACCTGTAAAAAAGGGGCCTCAGATAGCGTGATTTTTTCAGGCGATTCGGATGTCCCCTGCCACCGTTTGGCCTCCTGGCCATTTACGGAAAAGCCAGCGAGGCTCGGATCGATTGTCTCCCAGCGAATCTTATCCGGTTTGGCAAAGAAAAATCGCCCTTTGGAAATCATTGCCGCTTTGAGCATGGCGGTACGCCTTTCCTGCTCAAATGCCGACGACATGGTATGAACCTTTTTTACGGAAAGGGAAATGCGAGAGAACACATCGCCTTCAGATACCTGGGCCGGTCCGGAGCCGGGTTCTTCGGCGCACCATCCACACGAGAAAAGCCCAATACAAGCAACCATGCACCAAACAGTCACGAGCCTGACAGATTCCGGCAAAACACGAAAATAGGTTAAAGAAAAAAAACGGCTCTTTCCTTCGAAATCCATGGATTTATACCTCATAATGTCCAATAGGCAGTATTTGTTGCCAAGGTCGCTTTGGAAGCTATAAAAGAAACACGAATATGGCTGTTTACAATATAGCATTCACATTACCATGCTTGGCCGGTGGAGGCAACAGGCCATAGAGCATATAAAAACCGGTTTTTCAGATGGAACTGAAAAACCGCTTCACCAGAGTGGATTGCGCTTTTGAAGCTTGCTATACCGCTCGGTGCGAATTATCATGCGAGAGGTAAATTCAAAAAGGAACATTTAAGGGCTCTGGTCCGGAAAATTACGATAAGGAAGGCTCATGCGTGCAGTGGTTCAGCGGGTTAAGGAGAGTTCGGTAACCATCAACAATCAGATGATCAGCCGGATCGGTCCGGGGCTTCTGGTGCTGCTGGGTGTGTCCGAAGCGGATGATTCAGGGGATGCGATTTATCTTTCGGAGAAGATTCCGCACTTGCGGATTTTTGAGGATGAAAACGGAAAAATGAACCGATCTCTGATGGAAATCCGGGGCGAGATGCTCGTGGTATCGCAGTTTACGCTGCTGGGGGACTGTCGTAAGGGCCGGCGGCCATCGTATATCCAGGCCGCCGGACCGGAAAAGGCCGAGCATCTCTATGAAGTGTTTGTTGAACAGGTCCGGGAAAAAGGCGTTGCCGTGAAAACCGGCCAATTCCGTGCCATGATGGATGTTGCGTTGATAAATGACGGACCCGTCACGTTGATTCTGGATAGTAAATGACATGAAAAAATCAGGTTTAGAAAGCTTTTTTGTGACAGGAGTTGTTCTTCTTTGTCTTTTGGGAAATATGGATTCGCCTGTCCTGGCGGATCAGGCGCAGACAGTCTCACGATTGCTTTCCCTGATTCAGGAAAAGGATGCGGTGTTGTTAACCGATCCTCAGGGAAAGGTTCTGGCATCCGGAAATGCCGAAAAACTGCTGGTTCCGGCATCGACCCTCAAAATCCTGACCGCACTGGTGGCGCTTCACTATCTCGGAGAGGACTTTCGATTTGTTACCGAATGCTATTCGGACAAGGATCAAAATCTGAAGATCAAGGGGTACGGGGATCCCTTGTTTGTGTCGGACGTGATGCCGGAATTTGCCAGACAGGTTCAAGCCCGTATTCACCGTTACAAGGATCTGGTTCTGGATGATTCGGCGTTTCAGCAGCCCCTGCAAATTCCCGGAGTCACCGAGACCACAGAGCCATATGATGCGCCCAATGGCGCATTCTGCGCCAATTTCAACACCATCAGCTTTCAGAAAACATCCGGTGGCAAATACGTCAGCGCGGAGTCCCAAACCCCGCTGGTTCCTTTTGCTGTATCCCGGATCCGCGCTTCGGGAACGGACTCCGGAAGGATCGTGTTTTCTCATTCCCAGGGAGAAAGCGTACTGTATGCCGGGCATCTGGTCGCCAGTTTTCTGATGCAGCAGGGGATGGCATCGTCCGGACAGATTCGAATCGGCAGGGTTGAAGAGGGGGATCAGCTCCTGATCCGGTATGTTTCCCCATATCTGCTGACTGACGTGATATCCAAGCTGATGGAATATTCCAATAATTTTATTGCCAATCAGCTTTTCATTGCCGCCGGCATTCAGGCGTATGGACTGCCCGGAACCATAGATAAAGGCATTCGGGCATCACTGGAATTCCTGCGAAAAGAAATGCAAATCGAAACCCTTCAACTTGCCGAAGGGTCGGGGATCTCAAGGGAGAACAAACTTTCTGCAGGGCATCTGGATCAGCTTCTGGTCCGGTTTTATCCGTATCGGCAGTTGATGCGAAGGCAGGGAAACGAGCTGTTTAAAACCGGAACGCTGAACGGGGCCCGTACCCGGGCGGGATATATCGAAGACGGAAAAGGGGAGAGTTACCGGTTCGTGGTCATGATCAATACCGCCGGTAAAACCGTTGATCCCGTGATGGAAATCATCCGCGGGCTGGCCGGCTCTTAAAGAAGATTGAAGAAAGTTGAGAATTCGGGGGGCCGGCCCATTCCAGCTTTTTAGCTTTTTAGCTTTTTAGCTTCCTGGCAGGTGTCCGTGTGAATCGGCCCGCTGGTAATATGCGCATAGGCGCTGTGATTGTGAATGGATTCAAAATTCTCCGCACTGACGGAAAACCAGGTGATGTTATTGTCCGCATAAAGCTTTTTGGCGACGTCTCTGACGATGTCTTCGACAAATTTGGGGTTGGTAAAGCCTTTTTCCGTGACGAATTTTTCATCCACCCGCTTCAGGATGGAGTAGACTTCGCAGGATGAGCAGGTTTCAACCAGCTCGATCATGTCCTCCATCCAGATGAATTTCTTGAATCGGGTGCTCAACCGAACCTCACCCCGTTGATTGTGGGCGCCCACATCGCTGATTTCCTTGGAGCAGGGGCAGACCGATGAAATCGGAACGATTACCTCGGAAACCAGGTCGATACCGCCGGAAGGATCGCTGGAACCCAGAATCCTGCAGGTGTAATCCATCAGGCCGGGAGCGCCGCTGACCGGGGCCTTTTTCTCGATAAAATACGGAAAGGACACCTCGATGTGAGCGGATGCGGCGTTGAGATGCTTTTTCATCCGGTCCAGCACCTCGGAGATGCGCTTGAGGGAGATTTCCGGCCGG
>Ga0268283_1000060_pt1 | contig 112616 bp, 112 predicted proteins | sample saktaG_13_FD_190140 | JGI IMG/M metagenome (GOLD analysis project Ga0268283, IMG submission 190140) | Saline water microbial communities from Sakinaw Lake, British Columbia, Canada - sak_2013_06_06_36m | ecosystem: Environmental > Aquatic > Non-marine Saline and Alkaline > Saline ...
TCTAAACTTTTACACTTTGGACACTTCTTGCTGCTTTTTTAAAACTCATTTTAGATGATCCTTTACAAACCACCATGGTAGCGAGGTTTTCTAAGGGTTTCAGCCTCTATTTTTTTTCATTACGCCTTGTATTCATATTTATTTTCTTTTAACATATTATTGTAAATTTCTTGCTTTTTAGAATAGGTCTCTTCTGGAATAGCTACTAATACTACAGATTCATCATTCGTTTCATGTAATGATGCAAAAAAGGTAGATAAAGTATTTTTACCTGCTCCTCTGTCCCCTTCAATCAAAATCACTTCTGCTGTATGAACAGCTTCATTCAAAGTCATACAAAAATCCTTTCACGCAGCTAAATTCTTACCTAATTAATAAAAATAAAATATAATTTTATCTTAAAATTCTTTTAAACTATTACAATTAGCGAAGTTTAAATCAAATAAGAGGGCAATACCTCTTTTAGTTTCTGATAAATTCGCTCAAAATCGGTTGAATAGACACGAGTATGGGCAATGGAAGTAATAAAATTGGTATCTCTTTCCCACCGTGGAACGAGATGCAGATGAATATGTTCTGCGATCCCTGCTCCCCCTGCTCGTCCAAGATTCATCCCGATATTCACCCCATGCGCCCCAAAGGACTCTTTGAGCATTCTGACCCCACGTTGTGCTAATGCCGTTATGTGCAGCCATACATCCGGGTCAAGTGATTCAAGGGCGTCAGTATGATGATGAGGGATAATCATAAAATGACCCGGAGTATACGGATAGCGGTTCATCACAATAAAGCAGTGCTCATCACGGTACAGCACATGATGTTCTTCATCTAATTCAGGGGTTTCACTAATATTACAAAAAACACACCCTTCTACTTTTGCTCCGGCTATGTACTCATTGCGCCATGGGGCGTATAAAATATTTTCCATTAAATAAAGTTTGGTGCATCGTTGGCAAAGAGAATGATGTCTCCTGCACGTGTCACTTCTCCGAGAGTTTTAACCATTTGAGCTTTATCGCTTAACATTATCACTTCCGCTACTCTTAACTCTTTTTCAAACTGCACCGCATTGAGAGCGCCCGTAATAATGGCAATATCAAATACATGATTAATCGCCTCAATCAATTCAGAGTTTAACTCATCCGTACTCTCTACAAGTCCCGGAGTTACAATGACTTTGCGCCCTGTATGAAGGGAACACAAACGCACTCCCTCAAGCATCCCATCGATATTACCGTTGTACCCATCATCAAGGATAATTTTACCCCCTGAATCAATACGCTCTAGTCGGTGCTCAACGCTTTTGAGGTTTTTGACCGCTTCTACCATCTCATCACTGCTCATCCCCATCTCATCGGCGATTAAAAGGGCTGCATTGATATTCATCGTCTGAAATCCGCCCAACACTGACGTATGAAAATGGTGAGACTGATTCCCCAATAACAAATCAAAATCAGTTCCCTCCAGTGTAGCGTTAAGATTTAAAATCCCCTCACCAAAAAATGTCACTTTATCATGCGGTACATCGGTTACGGAAGTGTGAATAAACGCCCGTTTAAGTCGGTTAGAGTGGATAATCTCAAGTTTGGTTTGCTGAATTCGTTCTAACGTTTTAAAATACTCTAAATGTTGAGGCCCGACTTTACCTACAACCACAATTTGAGGATTAAGGAGTTGTGTAATCGCATAAATATCACCGATTTCACGCGCCCCTGCTTCACACACATAAATTTGTGTATTGGAAGGCAAGGATTCATTGACATCACGAATAATCCCTCCAAGCGTATTGACACTGCGTGGTGTAGCGTAGACGTTAAATTTGGATGCCAGTATCTGCGCGATGAAATTTTTCATCGACGTTTTGCCATAACTTCCCGTTACACATATAATAGTGAGTTCCGGCATCGACGCTATTTTTTTCTTTGCTTCTCGTTTATACGCCTCAAATAAAAACTTTTCAGTTGCCCATGAGAGCACATATGCTAAAAATAAAGGAAAAAATACACTGTACGTTTGAGCAATCCCTTTGAGAGTACACAGTATGTTTAAAAAGATGGTGATCGAGAAAAGGAGGATTAAAAATCGTTTTACCCGCCACGTCAATACCAGTTTTTTATCAAGTTTAAAATGCCAATATCCCAAAAGAGGAAGATAGGCAACCAAAATTAGCGGAGCATAGACACCAAGAGTATAATACACCAAGAAAGGAATAACAAAATAAAGTGCATGCCACCATGACTTATGATGACGAAGAACTACACGTTCAATGCGGTAGTCATACCATTGGAGATTAGTAATCAAATACCATCCCAACGCCATTACGAAAATCATATTACTCATAAAAGCGATTAGTTGCATATTATCCATTATTTATTTTCTCCTATACTTTTCTCTATCTCATTTGCAATCAACTTTCCCTCTTGAAAAAGAAAATAGTGATCCCCTTCAAATGCAACCAATCGCGAGTCTGCAATCAGAGTCTTAATCACCTCACCCGTCCATAAAGGCGTTGCCGTATCCATCTTTCCAAAACATAAAAGAGCTTTATTTTTAAACGCTTTAAAGTGATTAGTAAAATCTTCATTGACGACATTTTTAAACGTTTGATACATTGACTCAGACATTCCTGCCACATCATGGGCGACGAAAAAACGACGTAATGACGTAAGTCCTGTAAATTTTAGAATTTTAAAGAGAGCAATTTTGGCACGGACTTTAAACGGTTTGGGGACTAAAATTCCTGCTGAGGCTACAAGTACCAAAAGATCAGGATTAAGAAGTGTAGCTACTTTTCCACCGAATGAATGTCCTAAAACAATCTCTTTAGAAGCACCGATTTCACGTAAAAGAAGTTCCATAATAGCAGCGTAATCCTCTGTTGTAAGGGCAACATCACAACTGCTTGACCCAAATCCCGGCATATCGATGTAAATATGGCGAAAGTCATGAAGAGTTTTACCAAATGCCTGTTTCATCAATACTTTGGATGAGCCCCATCCGTGTAAAAATACAATGTCTCTCTTTTGTGCAGGATTGAGAATTTCATAGCTAATGGCAAATCCATTGCCCTTGTAGAGGAACGATTTTACTGCCACGTTTATTTGCCTTTGGCGCAAGATATAGAATGGATATAGTCATACTGTACTCTAATCTCTTTTTTAGCAGGGAGCGAGCCCAAAAGTTTCGTGATGGAAGCGCTAAAATCTTCAAAAAGGTAATTTGCCATCGAACCTGGGATTGGATTGACCTCATTGAGATAGACTTCACCCTCGATTTCAAAGAAATCACAACGAATCAAAGCACCCTTAAATAACGGGGTATAGATTGTTTTAAATGCAGCTTGAAGCTGTTGTACTAAAGCTTCAGGAATCGACGCTTCGGCGACGGTACTGGAACGGGAAAAGTCGAGATATTTTTTCTCAAAATCCAAAAATTCTGCTTTTTGTGGTTCTTCAACGATGGAATAGGTAATCTCTCCTCGCGCACTGAAACCTGCGAGATTGTACTCTTTTACCCCGCTGATGAAAGGTTCAATCAATAACACCTCATCAAATTCAAATCCGACATCCAATGCATATTCAAGTTCGTCTGCTTCACGAACAATACTGACACCAATAGAGCTTCCAAGACGTGCAGGTTTGACGATAAAAGGGTAAGCAGTGGCAATAGAGTTACGATTGGCTTGGGTAATGGCTTCAAAAGGGAGCGTTTTAATCCCTAGTGAACTTGCAAGCCATTTGGTGTAATGCTTGTCAAAACTGAGCATCGATGCCTCTTTGCGAGGTCCGATAAACGAGATTCCGTAAAAATCAAGCAATGCGGCAATAGTGCCGTCTTCACCATCTCCACCATGGATAAGATTTAAAATCGGCATCGTATGCATCTTGGAACCGAACATTCCGCGCTGCTCAAAGCCACCCTTCGTCAGAGAAATTTGAGGCATTTTCAGGTGTTCTCCGCGAGAGAAAGTAATCGCTTTCATCTTGGAGCCTTCTACGAGATAAAAACGGTGATCTTGGTCACAGAAAATAAAGCTTAAATCAAATCCCTTGAGCTTCCCTTTGACCGTAATAGCACTGACGATACTAATCTCATGCTCGAAGCTCGCTCCGCCGAATAAAATGGCTAATTTCATATTTACTAATCCTTGTTAAAATTTTTGTAGTTGTTTTAACGCTTCTTTGACAAGCGTAGGGGTATCTGTACCACTGCATTTACTAAGAGCGGTAACAATCTGCTCTTTTTTGAATCCAAGAGACTCTAATGCCATCAATGCTTCGCTAGATGCACTCGTCGTAAACGACTCGCCTTGAAGCAATACAGCGTCAAATCCAGCCAATTCGACCATAATCCGTGCCGCACTTTTGGGTCCAATCCCTGGAACTTTTTTCAATGCATTGACATCTTTGGATGAAATAATACCCGCAAACTGCTCCGGCGTAAAGGTCGAACAAATAGCAAGGGCCGCTTTTGGTCCGATTCCGTTGATTTTAAGCATCCCCTCAAAGAGTGTTTTTTCACCTTTTTGGGCAAATCCGTACAATTGCTGTGCATCTTCACGAATGATATGGTTGATATAAAGCTTTACCTTTTCATTGTTTAAGGTAGAAAACGTATGCAAACTGATAAACACTTCATAAATAACCCCATTGACTTCTAAATGAAGCTTGCTCGGCTCTTTATGCTCAATATTTCCGTTAAGTCCCACTATCATTTACTCAAAACCTTAATGCTAAATTCTCCATCTTCATCGAGATGCAATCCCAACATATTCTCATCACTGTTTTCGGAGGGAAAATACGTAACATCCACACGAGGATCGATGAGTTTAAAAATAACTTCATTATAGTTACGCCAACGATCATGATTGATGATACGCGCCTCAAAGATCTCATTTTGTAATGATGCATAATGACTGCTTATAAGAGAAAGATAAGATTGCTTTTCATCAAACTCCTCCCGTAGTGCGTCAAGTTTACGCCGGAATTGCTGAAACTGCTGAAACTTTTCGACGTATGCTGAGGGAATTTTAATATTATTGCGCTTATAGTGGACTAATTTTTGTTTAATATCCTCGTATGCACTCATATTTGCTTTCATTGTCTGTTCATACTCCAAAAGCTCCTTTTCAACGATATGAAGTGCTTTTTTTGCCTCCTTCATTTTTATCGCTTCACCCTCCAAAATATCACTCGATTCATTCAAAAGAGGATCGATGGTTAAAACATTTTCCCCTCCCTGAAGTTTTTTAATCTCAATAGTCTTGGATGCGGTTAGCTTTGTATGCGATCCCAATAATTCGATAAAAATTTCTTTAGCACGCACTTTTCCTCCGACGGCTTGGGTAATAAAAACTCTCTCTCCCTCCACTTCACCATGCTCAAGGCGAGTGATATGTATCTCTTTCCCATACGCCTTGCCCTTATGAATATTGATCGATAATTCATCAGCACTCACTGTAGCACTGCTATGCACCTGTCCCTGAATTGTCGCTTTGTGTGCGGTAATCTTCGCTTCAGCACCCACATTCCCCTCAACATTGATAATATTAACCGTAACAGCCATTCCTGTACCGATAGCATCTTTGAGGGAATCTTTTTCTTTGACATTGATCGATACATCCGCATCAAGTTCCGTATCAATGGATCCCGTAGAGCGAAAACTAATCTCACTCACATCCATTTCGGTTTTAATATCATATATTCCACCTTCGAATGTCACGTAACCTCCGACACACGCATAAAATCCTATGCTTTTATCATTCTCCTCACGTCTGATTTTTTCACTGATGGTAAACGTAGGCTCATTACGAATAATGGGCTCTTTTGGAGCAATCAATTCCCCTCTCACGTTTCGACCTATTGTCCCTTTAATCGGTTTAATGTACTCAATCAACAGATCATTTTCAACTACGCTGACAATATATCCGCGCTTAGCGTAATTAACCCTGCCCGCTTCATCCATATCCTGATGTTTTTTATCATAATGGAGAATCAGCTTGTCATCTACAGTTAGGACCGGTTCGAAACCTTCAGCAACAACATAACGCTCTTGGGTTTCAAAATGATACGTTTGATTAATTCTAATTTTGGCAATCACGTCAAACAAGTTGGGAAGCATCATTGAATCAAAAAGTCCAATCAATAAATTCGCTCTGAGCTTTTTCTTTTTAATTAGCTCGAAAAAGCTACTCTCAAACTCCTCATCATACGTTACATCACTTCCGGCTTTAATGGTTAAGTAAATTTTACACAGCGTCCCATTACCGCCAATAGAAATATCCAAAGAGTCCAGCTTGCCACTCTCTCGTATGGTAAAAATTTCTACTTCATAAATTTGTTTGAGTTCAAATTTTGGATTTAGATACATCTGTTCCGTAATATCTTCAATCTCTTGTGAACTCACTTCAATCCAATCATCACCATCGGTGAGAAGACGGATAAAGGTTTGCGTTTCCAAGAGCCTAAAATCAAGAGTTTTAATGGATACTTTATGATTTGCAGCAATATTCATTAACTCTTTGGCAACATTGCCGGTTCGCACAACCATAGAGGGTATGCCAGAAGAAGTATTGGACGATTCCGTTTTTTTTGCAAACAACGCCATTCCGAATCCCCTACTCTATAAATATGAGCTATTTTAATCACATATCGGTTAAACTTACGTAAATTTTAAAAAACGGTCTCGCAATCTATGTTCAAATCCATATTCTCCAACTCTTTTGGCATTCTCATCTCTCGTGTCACAGGGCTTGGTAGAGATATTTTAATGACATCAGTTTTAGGTGCTAATATGTGGAGTGACATTTTTTTAATGGCATTCAAGTTTCCCAACCTCTTTCGGCGCATTTTTGCAGAAGGGTCATTCACCCAAAGCTTTATGCCTTCTTACATCGCTTCGGGGCAAAAAAGTGTTTTTGCTGTTGCTATTTTTATTCGCTTTATGGCATTTATTGTTGCTTTGTCCTTTTTAGTCACCCTATTTCCCGAATTTTTTACAAAACTTTTGGCATGGGATTGGGATAAAGATCTTATTAGCAAAACGGCTCCCCTCACGACGATTAATTTTTGGTATTTGGATCTCATCTTTATCGTCACCTTTTTAGGGACACTTCTGCAACATAAAGAACATTTTTTTACAACAGCTTTTTCAACGGTTTGGCTCAATATTGCTATGATTACCGCACTGCTGCTCTTCAGTAAAAGCGACCCAAAAACCATCGTCTATGCACTCAGTTTTTCGATTCTCATTGGCGGAGTATTTCAGGTTGTCACCCATCTGTACACGATTCGTCAAAAAGGGCTATTAAAAATTCTAAGCGGGGGCTGGAAATACCGAAAAACCAAAAATGTAAAAGTTGAAGAATCTAAATTTGCCTCTCTCTTTTTCCCCTCACTTTTGGGGAACTCCACCGCACAGATTGCGTCATTCATCGATACAAGCTTGGCATCATTTTTAACGGCAGGTTCGGTATCCTATCTCTTTTACGCCAACCGAATTTTTCAGCTCCCCTTCGCCATTATTGCGTTAGCTATCACGACCGCTTTGTTCCCCAGCATCGCTAAAGCGATTAAAAATGAAAACCATACTCTTGCCTATCAAAACCTGCACAAATCGTTTTGGTTACTCAGTGCGCTGTTAGGAGTATCAGTTTTAGGGGGAATGCTGTTAGCGGAACCTATCATTTGGCTATTGTTTGAGAGAGGTAATTTCACGATTGCCGACACCCACAATACGGCAGATGTTTTGATGATGTACATGGTAGGACTGATCCCTTTTGGACTTGCAAAGCTTTTTTCATTGTACCTGTATGCCATGCACAAGCACCTCAAAGCTGCCAAAATAGCCGGAACATCCCTTATCATCAATCTCATTTTTTCTCTACTGCTTATGAAGCCCATGGGGGCAGCCGGATTAGCCTTGGCTGGGAGTATCGGAGGGATTGTTCAACTTATTCTCACAGCCAGAGAAATAGGATGGGGGATAGTTTTTGATATTCTAAAAACTAAAAATAGTCTCTATTTTATCCTCGGAGTGGGAAGTTTTGGGGTATTATTTTACACTTTAAACCATTTTTTACTGAACTTAATACGATAAAAGAGAGAGTATGTTACTTTATGACAGCGTAAAAAAAACAAAATTAGAATTTAAGCCTCTACTAGAGGGAAAAGTATCCCTCTATGTTTGTGGTCCAACCGTGTATGACGATGCCCATTTGGGACATGCTAAAAGTGCTCTGGTGTTTGATCTATTGCGACGTGTTTTAGAAGCAGATGGATATGAGGTCATCTACGCACGCAATATTACCGATATCGATGATAAAATTATTAACAAAGCCCGTGAACTAGGCATTAGCACACATGAAATCGCCACTCGTTATACCACAGCCTACACCCAAGACATGAACGCCATAGGGGTGCGTCCTCCAACGCTCGAACCCAAGGCAACCGACTCCATCGACGCAATGGCTGAGATGATTCAAAAGCTCTTGACTAAAAATCATGCGTATACCATCAGCAACGGTGATATTTATTTTGATACGGCAAGCGATAAAAGCTACCTCAGCCTTTCCAACCGCCAAAGCAATGAAAATGTTAGCCGTGTTGAAAAAGTCAGTGAAAAACGCTGTGAAGCCGATTTTGCTCTTTGGAAAGCGGTACATGACGAGAGTGTTGCCTTCGACTCTCCCTTCGGGCGCGGTCGTCCGGGATGGCACTTGGAGTGCTCCGCGATGATTGAGCGCTATCTTTTTAGTGGAGAGGGCAAATACGCCATCGACATTCATGGAGGAGGTGCAGATTTGCTCTTTCCCCATCATGAAAATGAAGCGGCACAAACTCGCTGTTCCAGTGACCATGAGCTGGCAGCATATTGGATGCACAACGGTTTTGTCACCATTGACGGCGAAAAAATGTCGAAGAGTTTGGGAAACAGCTTTTTTCTCAAAGATGCCCTCAAAGAATACAACGGTGAAGTCCTGCGCTTTTATCTCCTTAGCACCCATTACCGAGGGGATTTTAACTTTAATGAAGAGGACTTAATCGCCTCTAAAAAACGTCTTGACCGTCTCTATCGCCTCAAAAAACGTCTTTTTGGACTCGATGCTCCCCAAATCAAAACAGATTTTTCAACAGCCCTTATTGAGGTTTTAAGCGATGATCTCAATGTCTCTAAAGCCTACGCCCTTATCGATGAGCTGATTGCGACCGCCAACGATGCACTCGATGCCAATCCTAAAGACAAAGCTTATCGTCAAATGTTACTCTCTTCTTTATCTACAGTTCAAACTGTATTGGGATTCGGAGGACAAAATCCATTCGAATATTTTCAATTCGGATTGGATGAAACCGCAAAAACAACCATCAATGCTCTTATTGAGCAACGCAGTGTTGCCAAACAAGCAAAAGATTTTGCTGCATCCGATGCTCTACGCGATCAACTAACCACACTGGGAGTATCGATTATGGATACCGCTTCGGGAACTTTTTGGGAGATACGGGAGTGAAATTTCAAGAAAGTTATAAACGCTACTGGCCTTACATTAAAGGGTATAAATTCCAATACATCATGGTTTTGATTGGGATACTTCTTACTGTCACTGCAACTGCAGGAACAGCGCATATTATGCAGCCTCTTATGGATAATATGTTCATCAAAAAAGAGCCTCAAATGCTCTATTTTATCCCTGCTTTATTAATCGGAATTTATACTCTAAAGTCTATAGGTCGTTATATCCAATCGGTTTTTACAACGCATATCGGTATGCATATTATTTCACGCCTCCGTGAAGATTTACTCACTAAAATGGTCTATATGGACATGCAGTTTCTCTATACCAACCGCAGCGGCGAACTTATCTCACGAATTACCAACGATATTGCACGAGTACAATACTTTGTCTCCAAAATGCTTCCTGAATTGGTACAAGAGGGTTTCACGGTTATCGCCTTAGTCGGTTACGTTATTTATCTCAATGCAACGTTGGCATTTTGGGCTCTGTTTGTTATGCCGGTTGTGGTATTTCCCCTCATTAAAATCACTCGACGGCTCAAACATCTCTCCCACCGTTCTCAAGAGAAAAATGCCGATCTCATGACCCGGCTCACCGAAGTATTCAATAACAGTGAAATCATCAAAGCCAATGCAACCGAAGCGTATGAAATGAAACGATTTCAGGATGAAAATGACCATTTTTTCAACCTCAATATGAAAGCAACCTATACCAGTGAACTTGTATCACCGATTATGGAAATGATCGCTTCAACAGGGCTTGCTGCCGTGATCTTTGTCGGTGGTCAACAGGTGTATTCAGGTGCCATGAGTGTTGGAGAATTTACCGCTTTTTTAACCGCCATTGGTCTGGTTTTTCAACCTCTTCGTCGTGTCAGTGCTATCTACAGTAAAATCCAAGATGCCCAAGCCGCCAGTGAGCGGGTATTTCACATTTTTGATTTGGATAATGCCATTAAAGACGGTCCAATACCCTTGAATGAACCAATTACTCAGCTGAGTTTCGACAATGTCACTCTCAAATTTGGTGAAAAAACAGCACTTAAAAATCTTAACCTTACCATCCATGCAGGTCAAACAATCGCTCTTGTCGGGCAAAGCGGTGGGGGGAAAAGCTCTCTCATTAACCTTCTTTTACGCTTTTATGACCCTGATGAGGGAAATATTATTCTTAACCATCATAATCTCAAAAATTACACCCAAGACTCACTCCGTCATCAAATTGCAGCGGTCTCTCAACGGGTGTATATCTTCCAAGACAGCTTGGCGGCTAACGTTGCCTACGGTACCGAAATTGACGAAGAAAAAGTGCTCAATGCGTTAAAAATAGCCGATGCACTTGACTTTGCCAATGATTTACCAGAAGGAATTTATACCGTCATGCAAGAATTTGGTGTCAATCTTTCAGGTGGTCAGCGTCAACGCATTGCCATAGCCCGGGCTATCTACAAACATGCCTCATTACTTATTTTGGATGAAGCAACCAGCGCGCTGGATAACGAAAGTGAAAAGCGGATTCAAAGCGCCCTAGAGAGTTATGCCAAAGACAAAATCACCATTATTATCGCTCATCGACTTAGTACAATCGAACATGCCGATGTGATTTTATATTTTGAATCAGGTGAGATTATCGCCGAAGGTTCCCATCGCTCTCTTTTGGATAATTCAGAAGCATATCGCCGACTTGCAGGGAAAATGGAAGCCTCCTCGTAGAGGATAATGGGTTCATAAATGAAGTCTAACCTTTTTTTGAGTATAATCACCATTATTTACTCTTTTTTTAGGTAGGGGCACAATGTTCGATTACGAAACGTTAAAACCATGGTTATTCAAATTTCAACCCGAAACGGCTCATACACTGGGGGAACTTGTATTACGAGGTGCGAGCTATTGTCCTCCTCTTTTTAATCCAATGATTGCCAGAAATTTTGTTTCTCACCCTTCTCTTACCCAAGAGCTTTTCGGACGGACGTTTCTCAATCCGGTTGGTTTGGCGGCAGGGTTTGATAAAAATGCCACTATGATTCCGGCATCTTTGGCTCTAGGCTTTGGATACAGTGAAATCGGTACGCTTACTCCTAAACCTCAAGAGGGGAATCCCCGTCCGCGTCTTTGGAGACATATCGAAGAAGAGTCGATCCAAAATGCAATGGGCTTTAACAACGATGGACTGTTTCGTATCAGCCACCGCCTCAAAAATATTTACCCTTTCAGCGCTCCCATCGGTGTCAATATCGGTAAAAATAAAACAACGTCCGAAGAAAATGCCCTAAAAGATTACACAACCCTTATCAAAGCATTGCACGAATACGCCGACTATATGGTTATCAACATCTCCTCACCTAACACACCGGGGCTTCGTGATTTACAAAACGAAACCTTTATCAGTGAGCTTTTTTCCCAAGCAAAGGCCATCACATCTAAACCGATTTTGCTCAAAATTGCCCCCGATATGTCCGAAGACCAAGCTGTCAGCCTGTGTGTTCATGCAGTAGAAAGCGGTGCAGATGGGATTATTGCCACCAATACCACCATTGACTACTCCCTCGTCAGTGAACCGGAAGAGATCGGAGGGTTGAGTGGTGAAGTTTTGCGAGAGCGCAGTTTTTACATTTTTGATGCGATTGCGCGTGAACTTTATGGTAAAGCCATCCTCATTAGTGTCGGCGGTATCAGCACACCAGAAGAAGCTTATCGCCGAATTCGCGCAGGAGCGTCACTTGTTCAGCTTTATACGTCTCTTATTTTCAAAGGACCTGAAGTGGTCGAAGAGATTAACAACGGTCTTATCGACCTAATCGCCAACGATGGCTACACCTCTATCACAGAAGCCATAGGTGCTGATCGAGCATGAAATCGCTCACTGTATTATTTTTGACACTAGGAACCCTTATGGCCTCATCATTGCCTCACTATGAAACCAAAACACTGAAAAACGGGCTGCAAGTCGTCGCTATCCCGATGGAAAATAACTCGAATGTTATTTCAACCGATATTTTTTATAAAGTAGGAAGCCGTAACGAAGTAATGGGTAAAAGCGGAATTGCCCACATGCTCGAACACATGAATTTCAAATCCACCAAAAACCTCAAAGCAGGCGAATTTGACGAAGAGGTCAAAAGTATCGGGGGGATGAATAACGCCTCCACAGGATTTGACCACACCCACTATTACATCAAATCCAGCAGTGAAAATATGGGAAAATCACTCACTCTCTTTGCAGAATTGATGCAAAATCTAAACCTCAAAGATGACGAGTTTCAGCCTGAGCGCAATGTCGTTGCCGAAGAGCGTCGCTGGAGAACTGATAACAATCCGATGGGATATTTGTATTTCCGCCTTTTTAACAGTGCCTACGTCTACCACCCATACCACTGGACGCCGATTGGATTTATGAATGATATTCAGACATGGACATTAGAAGATATTCAAAAATTTCATGCCACCTATTATCAGCCTAAAAATGCCATTCTTGTCGTAACAGGCGATATTAAAGCAGCAAATGTTTTCAAAGAAGCCCAAAAACATTTCGGGTCGATTCCCAATACTGTTGATATTCCAACTGTCAAAACCATCGAACCAGAACAAGACGGTGCGCGACGGGTCGAAGTACACAAAGAAAGCGAAGTAGAGATGATTGCTATCTCCTTTCCGATTCCCAATTTCCAACATGCGGACCAGCCCAAACTCTCTGCAATTAGCGAATTGCTAAGTTCCGGCAAAAGCTCACGATTGTACCGTACTCTCGTGGATGAAAAACGTCTGGTCAACCAAATTCACGCCTACAATATGGAGACCATCGATCCGGGCGTATTTTTATTCTTAGCCATCGCCAACAAAGGGGTAAGTGCTGAAAAAATCGAAAAAGAGATTTGGAAAGAGATTGCAAAACTTCAAAAAAATGGGGTAAAACAAAGCGAACTGGATAAAATTAAAATCAGCACAAAAGCCGATTTTATCTATTCACTCGAAAGCTCCACTTCCGTAGCCGAACTTTTCGGAGGCTACTTGGCACGTGGAGATCTTGCCCCTTTAGAGCGGTATGAAGATTCCATCAAAGCCCTTACATCCAAAGATATTCAAGAGATGGCAAAACGCTATTTTAACCCCACTACATCAACAACCATCATTTTACGAAAAGGTGAAAAATGAACATTGTAACCGGTTCAACAACCGCACTCATAACGCCATTTAAAAATGGAAAATTAGACGAACAAAAATACGCAGACTTAATCAAAAGACAAATTAACAACGGCATTAATGCAGTGTGCCCTGTTGGGACAACTGGTGAAAGTGCCACATTAACGTACGATGAAGATAGAAGATGCATGGAAATCGCCGTCGAAGTGTGTCGTGGAACAAAGACAAAAGTCTTGGCAGGTGCAGGGAGCAACTCCACCGCAGAAGCGATCGAAGCAGCCAAAACGGCACAAAAATGTGGAGTAGATGCCATCTTTTCCGTAGCTCCGTATTACAACAAACCTTCTCAAGAGGGTCTTTATCAGCACTACAAAGCGATTGCCGAATCTGTCAGTGAGCTTCCCTTCATGCTGTACAATGTCCCAGGACGAACCGCAGTAGACATCAGTGCCGATACGGTTATCCGACTTTTTGATGACGTGGAAAATATTTACGGAATCAAAGAGGCAACAGGGAGTTTAGAACGTACCATCGAACTCCTTTCACGCCGACCTGATCTCAAAGTATTTTCCGGTGATGATGCTATTGATTATCCTATCCTTGCAAACGGTGGAGCCGGTATTACTTCAGTGACTTCGAACCTTTTACCTGACTTGAAAAGCCAATTGGTTGCCAAAGCGTTGGTAGGTGATTTTAAAGGTTCAAAAGCAATCAATGATGCTCTTTTCCCTATCAATAAAGCGCTCTTTTTAGAATCAAATCCCGTTATGATAAAAGCAGCCATGTACATCGCGGGACTCATCGATACCCTGGAATACCGATTACCGCTTGTCCCTCCAAGCAGTGAAAACCTAAAACGACTTGAAGAAGTTATGAAAAATTACACCATCACAGGAGCATAAAAGAATGACAAATATGAAAGGCAAAACACTCGTTATCACGGGAGCCACAAAAGGTATCGGTCAAGCCATCGCCGAAAAATTTGCACAAAACGGTGTCAATATCGCCTTTACGTATAACAGCAATGCAGAAGTTGCCGGAGTATTAGTACAAGAATTAGAAAGTAAATACGGCATTAAAGCCCGAGCCTATCCTCTCAATATTTTAGAAACCGATGAGTTCAAACCTCTTTTTGAAGCCATTGATGCTGATTTCGACCGTGTAGACTTTTTTGTCAGCAATGCTATGATTTATGGTCGTCCGGTTGTCGGCGGATACGGTAAATTTATGCGTCTCAAACCACGCGGACTAAACAATATCTACACCGCAACCGTAAACGCTTTTGTCGTCGGAACCCAAGAAGCCGCTAAACGGATGGAAAAAGTGGGCGGTGGAGCAGTCGTAACGATGTCCAGTACCGGCAATCTCATCTACATCGAAAACTACGCAGGTCATGGAACCAACAAAGCAGCTGTTGAAGCAATGAGCCGCTACGCAGCCGTTGAACTTGGAGAGATGAACATTCGTGTCAATGCCGTATCCGGCGGTCCAATCGATACCGATGCACTTAAAGCATTTACCAATTACGAAGAAGTCAAAGCAGAAACGATTAGACGCTCTGCAATGAACCGAATGGGCTCACCCAATGATATAGCAGGTGCTGTTTATTTTCTTTGTACCGAAGAAGCAAGCTGGATTACAGGTCAAACCATAGTGGTTGATGGTGGAACTACTTTTAGATGATTAACATCCCCAATCTTCTAGCATTCTCACGCTTCCTTATCGCTCCGGTGATGTTTTGGGTTATTCTTAATCCACAACTTTTTACCGATCAGGGTTATCACATATCATGGAGCTACTACACTGCTGCATTGCTTTTTGTCATTGCCAGTGTTACCGACTTTTTTGATGGCTACATCGCTCGTGAACTCGATCAAATTACCATCGTCGGACAAATTCTCGACCCTCTTGCAGATAAGATGCTCACACTGGCTGCTTTTTTGGGGCTGATGATGAGTGGTGAGGCTTCGGCGTGGGCGATTTATATTATCATTGTGCGCGAGTTGTTTATCACAAGCCTTCGGACGCTTTCCATCTCTATTGGAATTGATGTCAGTGCATCGCTTATGGGTAAACTCAAAACCGTGATTCAAATGATTGCCATTGGATTTTTATTGATGCATTGGAGCGGTGGTGTATACCTATTGTGGGGGGCGGTTGCTATTACCCTCTACTCAGGCGGTGAATATTTAGTTGGATTTTCAAAAGCCTATAAGGAGAACAAATGAGTTGGATTGCGGCACTCTTAGTTTTATCTCTTCTTATCTTTTTTCATGAACTAGGACACTACAGCGCAGCACGTTTTTTTGGTGTCTATGTCGAAGTATTTAGCATCGGGTTTGGAAAAAAACTAGGCTCATTTAAAGCTTTTGGAACTCAATGGCAAATTTCGGCGATTCCTCTGGGCGGTTATGTCAAAATGAAAGGGCAAGACGACCTTGACCCCACTGCCATCAGTTCTGACAACGACAGCTATAACTCCAAAAAACCGTGGCAGAGAATCATCATCCTCCTCGCAGGTCCACTGGCAAATTTTCTCACCGCATGGGTACTTTTTTACACCATTGCTCTGGGAGGTCCGCAAGCACTCTCCCCTGTCATAGGAGCGGTAGCAAAAGACTCTCCTGCACAAAACGCAGGACTCCAAAGCAATGATAAAATCATCTCCATCAACGGTACAGCCATTACCCAATGGAATGAACTCTCTGATGCCATCAAATCTTCCACAGGGATACTGACATTAGCCGTTGAGCGCAATGAAACACAGCTTTTTATCCCCCTCACTCCTCGCATCACAGAAGCAACTAATATGTTCAAAGAGAAAATTCAACAACGGATGGTAGGTATTGCCCCATCAGGTGCTACACATACCCTCCATCTTAGCTTCATCGAGACGCTAGAATATGCCTCGACGCAAACCTACGACACTTCCTTTCTTATTTTTCAAAGTGTCCAGAAACTCCTCACGGGAGTCGTCCCTGCCAAAGAGGTTGGTGGAGTGGTGAGCATCGTCCAAATCACGGCCGATGCTACGAGCTATGGATGGATGTCTCTCTTTTTCTTTGCCGCCCTAATCTCAGTAAACCTCGGTGTTCTTAATCTCCTCCCCATCCCCGCACTTGATGGTGGGCATATTGTCTTTAATCTCTATGAGATGATTCGTCGTAAAGCCCCAAGTGAAGCAGTTATCACACAGCTCACTATCGGTGGATGGGTCATTTTATTGGGATTAATGACATTGGGACTCTATAACGATATTTCAAGGCTTATCCAATGACCTCCTTAGAGCAAAAACTTCACTTCGACACCATCATCGAGCGCATTGAAAAAGCACGATTGCGTGTCAACGATCACCATATTGTTAAAATTGTTGCAGCTAGCAAGTACGTTGGTATTGAAGAGATACAAGCACTTTACAACATCGGTCAGCGCGCTTTTGGAGAAAATAAAGTTCAAGATATGAAAATAAAAGTGGATGCACTCGAAGATTTGCCGCTTGAGTGGCATTTCATCGGAACACTCCAAAAAAATAAGATCAATCAGCTCATTAGTCTCAATCCCTATATGATTCATTCCATTGATTCACTTGACCTTGCTCACGCTTTAAATGAGAGACTGATGCGTGAGGAGAAAACACTCCGAGCGCTTGTGCAGGTTAATTCTGCCTACGAAGAGAGTAAATCAGGCTTTCATCCGGATGAATTTACGCAAAACTACGCCCAAATAGGCTCTGAATGCCCAAATCTTCAACTCATGGGGATTATGAGTATTGGAGCACACAGCGATGAAACCAAAATTATCCAAAAAAGCTTTGAGATCACAAGGTCGCTCTATGATCAGCTTCCCAATGCAACAGTATGTTCCATGGGGATGAGTGGCGATTTTGAACTCGCCATAGAGTGTGGATCGAATCTTGTAAGGCTAGGTTCTCTCCTTTTTAAACACGTATAACTCTTTAAGATTTATAATGAAATGTGATACTTTTACGATATAATCATCCCTATAATATTGGGTTTGGGGTGATTATTGAACAAAATTCGCAGAAGAGCAACACTCTACGCTATGGGGATTGTTCTCGCCCTTGTTGCCTATTTTGTTTATTCCATCCTCCAGGATAAAAAGCGTGTTTTGGAAGAAAAAACCCATTCTCATCGTGAACTTCTCAAAAATGCATTTGAACTTTCCATCCTCGATACTGAAAAAGGGCTCAATCACTACGCCTGTAAAATGCTCACTGACCACCGAATTATCGATGCCTTTGAAGCAGGTGACCGAAATACCCTTTATGCTCTTGCCCTCCCTTATTTCAACGAAGCACATGGACGCGGTGAAGCCGACTTAACCGGTTTTATCCGCTGGGATGGAATCCATTTTCTTCGCCTGCAAGATCCCAAAAAATTTGGTGATAATATATCCAAAAAACGCCCGATAATTGCTCAGGCCATCCAAGCACGCCGTCCTCTTACCTCTCTTGATGTAACACTCTATAATATCTCGGTTGTAAGCATATTGCCTATTTTCAAAGAGGGTCGCTTTCTAGGAATCGTTCAAGTATCTGCCAACATCAACTGGATACAAAACCGTCTCAATGCTCATTCAGGGATTAAATCGGCATTGGCTTTTGATACCAAAATCCTTCACACTATTCTCCCCTCTAAAACCAAACTCAAGCACTATTCAAACTACTCAATCATCTCCTCCAATGACTCTTTGTTTGACCGTTTACCTAACAACTATGCCTTTAGTTATTCCATGCGTCACACAATTGGAGGGCGTACCTATATCCTCGCATCTCGAGAATTACGTACCTACTCTAACAAGCCTATCGCACGGATGATTTGTGCCCTTGATATTACCAAAGATGAAGTCGCGTATCACCGTGAAATAGTAAATTTATTACTAGCCAGTACCGTGATGCTACTTGTCCTTGGTGCCGTTTTGCACATTGCTTTCAAAACACTCATACGACGAATAAGCCGTAAATCTGCTAAACTTAATGAGCAGCTGCGCCAACAACTCTACACCGATTCACTCACAAAATTACCAAACCGAAAAGCACTCATTGAAAATTTATACGACCAAAAACATCTTGGTATTCTCCTTATCAATATTGATAATTTCAAAGAGATTAATGATTTATACGGTCATGAGATAGGAGACAAGCTTTTACAGGTTGTTGGGGAATCGATCCAAAAAATTGCGATAACATTTACCCTTTCTCTGTATAAAATGCACTCGGATGAATACGCCTTATTGCTTAGTGATAAGCTTAATACCGAAGTATTTGATGAAATGGCTCACACTATTCTTCATACTCTTAATAATACCTATTATGATATTGATGGAATTAATATATTTGCCACCGTCAGTATTGGGGCTGATTTTTGTCTCGAACCCCACTGTGATTTGATCGGACGGGCTGATATGGCACTCAAAACCGCAAAAAAACAAAGTTTATCGTTTTTAAAATATAATGAATCCCTCCTCATCAAAGAAGAGTATCTCAATAATATCTTGTGGAGTAAAAAACTCAAAGATGCTATTGATACTCAGCGTTTTATTCTCTACTATCAAGGTATTCACGAGGCTTCCACACAAGATATTTATGAGTATGAAGCCCTCATAAGGATCATTGATACGGATGGTTCTATTATTCCTCCCATTGCCTTTTTAGAGATCGCCAAAAAATCGCGTCTTTATCCCCATATTACCCAATTTGTTATTCGTACTATTTTTAAACAACTTCACACAACACTGCATTCCTATTCGATTAATCTCTCTGTTGCAGATATTCTAAATAGCGATACCCAAACGATGCTTTATACACTTTTGAATGAATCCAATGTCGGCAATCGACTTATTTTTGAGATTTTAGAGAGTGAGGGGATTGAAAATCATACAGAAATTTCAGCCTTTATAAGCCATGTAAAAGCATTTGGATGTCGTATTGCTATTGATGATTTTGGAACGGGATATTCCAATTTTGCTCACATTTTACGACTGAATGTTGACTTCATCAAAATCGATGCATCCCTCATCAAACATCTCGATGTTGATCTCAGTGCGCAGGATATTGTTCGTACTATTGTTGAGTTTGCCCATCGCCTCAATATCAAAACCGTTGCAGAGTTTGTTCACTCACAAGATGTTTATGATGAGTGTCAAGAGTTGGGGATTGATTATTTACAAGGCTATTATTTAAACGAACCAAAACCGTTTTAAGCGAGGGTGATAACAAAGCCCTTCTCTTCACCTTCAAAAAGAGAAATATCACCTCCATGCGCCTTGGCAATCTCTTTTGAAAGTACCAATCCCAATCCGTTTCCTCGCTCCTTGGTACTTTTAAACGCTTCAAAAAGCCATTTCTTATTTTCAATAGCAATACCCGAATCAGTAATCACAAAATGGTGCTTCTCCTGCGCATACGCATAGGTCATCACAACACGACCCTCATCCTCATCATCCAGTTCAATCGCGTCAATGGCATTAAAGATAAAATTACTAAAAAGCATCACCAAAAGATCCAAATCACCACTGAGCTCAAAATTCTCTTCTGGAAAGAAAAAATCAATTTTTTTAGCGTAACTGTAATAGCCAATAGCCTGATGAAGTTCACGCTCAATGCTCTCCCATGATAAAAGACTCTTTTGAGCCTGCACCCCTTTGGAAAACATCAAGGTTGCTTTGATAATTCGCTCGATTCTGTAAAGTGATTTTTGAATCTCAGTGACAATGGGCTTGTTTTCTTCCTTGACTCTTTTCATCAATGTCGAGGTGAGCAAGGCAATGGCACCGATGGGATTGCGTATCTCGTGGCTGAGATGCGCCGCCATCTGCCCCATAGTGGCTAGGTTTTCTTTTCGTTTTTGCTCCGTTATATCGGTTGCACTCAACAGATATTTTTCATTGTGATGTGCTGATTTGATGAGATACGAGTGCTCATCAAAACTCACTTCATAATCTTGTTCGTCGTATCTCAAAATATCGAACAACTCTTCAAGAGATTTGGCTTGCGAATTTTGCAAAAAAATCTTCCCATCTTCTTCGACAATCCATATCGCATTGGGTAAAAATTCGATGACCTGCTCAATGGTTAATTGAAGATGGTTGTAAGAGTGACGTAACGCCACATACTCCTCTTCAGCCCGATACGTCTGATCGATGAGAGCTTTGAGCTCTTCGGGGGAGACCGTCTCAGCCATTAATATTCACCAATGCTCAAAAGAATCTGCTTCAAACCATACGCATCACTCACACCCGCCAACTCTCGAATCGAATGCATCGCAAGGGTCGGTACACCCACATCAATCGTCTCAATCCCAAGTCTTGTTGCCGTGATGGGACCGATGGTTGAGCCACACCCCATATCACTACGGGTTACAAATGTTTGTGTCTCTATCCCTATAGCCTGCGCACATTGCACAAAACGTCCCATTGTTCGAGCACTGGTTGCATAACGCTGATTGGCATTGATTTTGATTGCAACCCCACGATTGAGAAGCGGTACATGCTGGTTCTCATGTTTAGAGGGAAAATTAGGATGAAGAGCATGAGCATTATCGCACGATACCATAAGAGATTGACGCATTAAAACAGAGAAATTCTCCCCTGCAATACGACGCAAGACCTCTTCCAAAAATGTCCCCCCTGCCCCGATGTGTGAATCACTCCCCACCTCTTCATGATCCATACACGCCAAAACCATCGGTGTTTTTGTCTCAACTAAAGCAGACAATCCCACATAACAACTCAGCAAATTATCCAACCGTGCCGAGGAAATAAACTCTTCTTTAATCCCGACAAATGACCCTTTTTGAACATCATAAAAACTCAGCTCATGCGCGAGAAGTTTTCTACCGCTCACACTGGCTTCCTCCATAATCCATGATGAAAAATCAAACTCCTCTCCACAAGCAATCATCGGGACAATATCGGTTTGAGCATTAATAGAGTGCGACGAATTCGCCTCACGGTCAAGATGGATGGCGAGGGATGAGAGTATTCCAATGGGTCGTTTGAGATTTATGAGTTTCTCACAACGCTTTTTATCCTCATCCAAATAAACAATCCGCCCCGCAAGACTGAGATCACGATCAAACCATGGATTAAACAACACCCCGCCATAAGGCTCAACCCCAAGCCGTATCACCCCTGCACTTGACGTGACGGGATTAGGCTTAAGACGCAGATGGGGAGAATCGGTATGCGCTCCCACAATAGTATAACCCTTCTGTACACAAGGTGGATAAGTAAAGGCAATGAGTGAGGAATCATTACGAGTAACATAATATTTCTCACCCTCTATTGGCTTCCATACTTCACACTCATCGAGTTTGTGAAACCCTTTTGTCTCCAAAACTTTTGCCATCTGCTCCACAGCGTGAAATGGTGTCGGGGAAGCATCAATAAATTGGATTATTTCTTCGTTAAATTTGCGCATAATGCCTCCTATTTCAACTCACCCCAGTGATTGCCGATATGCATCGAGGTCTTGAGCGGAACCCGCAGTTCAAGGATGTGCTCCATCACATTTACAAAACGGCTCGCGTATTCCTCTGCAACATCTTCGTCCACCTCGAAAATAAGTTCATCGTGGATTTGAAGCAGCATCCGCGCTCGAAGTCCCTCGGTACGGATCATTGTATCGATCTTGTTCATCGAGAGTTTGATAAGATCGCTTGCGGAGCCTTGGAACACCGTATTGACCAATTCACGCTCGTAGGCGGCTTTGAGCATTGGAGTCGCCGTGGCAAAGTCAAAATATCGTCGGCGATGCAATAATGTCTCGACGTATCCCGTCTCTTTAGCCTGCTCGACAATACCGCTAAAATACTCTTTGACATTCGAAAAGGTTTCAAAATAGCGCTCAATTATCTCTTTTGCCTCTTTGGTACTAATCCCCAAGGTATCAGAGAGTTTTTTACTTCCCATTCCATACAAGAGCCCAAAATTGACCGTTTTGGCAATATGGCGTTTGGACGGGGCGTCTTCTTCTCCGAATAAGGCAATGGCGGTTTGCATATGAATATCATGACCGGCATTAAATGCAGAAACCAAGACACTATCCTCACTGAAATGAGCCAAAAGACGTAATTCAATCTGTGAGTAGTCAATCCCTATAAGTTTTTTACCCGTAGGGGCAACAAAGGCTTCACGGATTCGCATCCCTAAGGCTGTTTTGACGGGGATATTTTGAAGATTGGGATTTTTCGAGCTGAGTCGTCCCGTTGCTGTCCCTGTTTGGACAAACGACGTATAGATACGTGAATGTTTATCCAAACGTGCCAAGGCAATCAGCGGTTCGATGTACGTCGAATACAGCTTATGATATTCACGGTATTGCAACAACAAAGGAACAGCATCATGGGCATCTCTCAATCCCTCAAGCACCTGCTCATCCGTACTGTAACCCGTTTTGGTTTTTTTACCGTGAGGAAGTCCCAGTGTTTCAAATAAAATCACCCCCAATTGCTTGGGGGAATTGAGATTAAAAACTGTTCCACACATTGTATGAATTTTTTCCGTCAATGTTGAAAGTTCATTAGAAACTTCAATTTTAAACGTTTCGAGAACCTCAATATCCACAGCGATCCCCGCTTTTTCCATCCCCAACAACGTCCCAATAAAAGGAAACTCAACATTCAACGCTTCATCTAAGGCAGTATTTCCCCCTTTGAGCAGCAATTGCTCGCGTAATACCTCATAAAGACGATAAGTGATATAGGCATCTTCTCCTGCATATTTGCACGCATCTTCGATGGCAACGGAGGAAAAATTCTCTCCCCGTTTTACCGTATCTTTAAAATGGATCATCTCATGATTGAGCAATGAAAGGCTCAGATTATCCAGGGAAAGCGAGCGGTTAGAGTCACCAAGCCACGCCATAATAATGGAATCTGCATAGATGGGAAGTTGTTCAACTCCTAAAAATCGAGTCACAAAATGGAGATCAAACTTGAGATTATGACCGATAACTTTGCCTTTGAAAATCGTACGAATCGCATTTTTTGCTGATTCTTGGGAAATTTGTTCTCCGACACCCAGATAGTTATGGCTTAGGGGAACGTAATAACCGCTTGTGCCATCCATGCTAAAACTAAATCCGACCAACGTATCCGTATGAGGATTAAGTCCCGTGGTTTCCGTATCAAACGCTACAATCGTCTCCGAGGAAATAGTAGAAACCAAAGTCATAAGAGCTTCATCTGTGTCAATAAGGATACTGCATCCATTGGGTGTATCGCAGTGTGGCACATCATTTTTGATGGCTACTGATGTCTCACGCGAAGGCTGTGTCTCTTCAAACAATGCTTTGGCTTTAAGGGTTCGTAAAACCGCATTCATCTCATAATGAACTAACTCATCATAAATAGGGAAAAACGGGTTGTCAAAATGCATTGCATAGTCATTAAAATCAAAAGACTCAAAAACATCACCACGCAATTTCACCAGCTCGCGCGATCGGAAGGCATCATCACGGTACGTCTCTAACAACCCACGAATGCGGGGAGGATTAACCTCATCAAGCTTTTCATACATCGAATCAAGTGTTCCAAATTGACTAAGAAGCTTTTGTGCTGTTACTTTACCAATTCCCTTAACTCCGGGAACATTGTCTGCCGTATCTCCGATAAGCGCTTGATAATCAATAAACTGTTTGGGATGAACTCCGTATTTTTCATCACAATGACGTTCATTCATCACTTTTTTACTGATTGCATCGACCAAGACCACCACATCATCTTCGATCAATTGATACAAGTCTTTATCATGAGAAACCACCCGAACAATATGACCTTGAAGTCGCGCATGGTGTACTACCGAAGCGATCATATCATCGGCTTCATACCCACTCAAAAGAAGGGATTTATACCCCATTTTTTCAATCCAATTGATGGCAACAGGGAGTTGTTGAATCAGCTCTTCAGGAGCTGGAGAGCGATTGGCTTTATAATTGGGATCAATTTCTGCACGAAAACTTGGTCCCTTGGCATCGAGGGCAAAAATGAGATAATCACTGCTGTGATCTTTGTGAAGCGAAGCAATAAAATTAATAAAACCGGTCAAAAGACCAGTAGGAAAGCCATGCTTATTTCTAAGAGGAGGAAGGGCATAAAACGAGCGGAAAAAAAAACCAAACGTATCAATAATGGTAACTGTTTTTTGTCCCATTAATTAAGAAATTTGTTCCATAACAATATCGATTGCTTTTTGCAATGCAACGGTATTCAAACCTGCTGCTTCAGCTTTTTTAAGCCCTTGAATAATTGCTCTCTCTGACAATGGATTATTAATCGGCAAAATCGTTTTAATAATACTCAGAACCATAGAGAGTTCTTTGATTTCATCGGGTGCATTCTCAGGGGCATCAGAGTGTTCAATCATCGAAACAAATTCACGATCAAAATTCCAATGGGTAAAAATAGCTGCTGTAACTTCTGCCGTCGTTGCTTCAACATAACTGCGCTCAACACTCGATATATCAATCGCCACTTCAATATCCGATTTAAAACTCGTCACCACATCTTCTTGAATAATATCGCTTGCAATAACAATTTTACCCGTCTCTTGCAAGAAAGCAGCAAGAAAGAGTTTATCCGCTTTCGCACGATCAACTTGGTTATACCATTTTTGCGCCAAAACGGCCTGCATCGACGAAACTTCGGCAAAATGTTCTGAACTGATCCCATACGGTTCCATATCTACGTTCAATAACTTTCGTACTGAATTACCCAAACCGATAGAACGGGTCATACTCATCCCAAAAAGAGATACAGCTTGAGCAACACTGCTAATTTCACGACGAAGGCTGTAAAGGGGAGAATTTGCTGCTTTGAGCAAATTGGCTACGATCATCGGATCATGATCAACCGTTTTAACCAAATCACTAATCGATGAATTTGGGTCATTACACACCCGTTGCATATCAATAACCGTTTTTGGAAGCGGCGGCAAAGACTTAATGCTATTAATCATCGAACTTTTCATTACATATTCCTCACTAAAACCAATTGTTTTGTATTATACCTTAGATAGATGATTCTTAAGTTCAATTGCCAAATATTTTCCGGTAAAACTTCCTGTCTCTTCCCAATGTTTTGCAACACTCTCAGGGTCGCCTTGTGCCACGAGCAATCCACCGCCTGAGCCACCCTCAGGCCCTAAATCGAGGATATAATCCGCATTTTTAATCATATCAAGATTATGTTCGATAACCAGTACCGAATTGCCCAGTTCAACAAAATTATGAAGCACTCTCGTGAGACGATTAACGTCATCAAAATGCAATCCTGTTGTCGGTTCATCGAGGATATAAAGTGTTCTTCCCGTATCGCGACGACTGAGTTCTTTGGCGAGTTTAATCCGCTGTGCTTCACCCCCTGAAAGGGTGACGGCATTTTGACCCAAAGTGATGTAGTCCAATCCCACATCGCTTAACGTCTGTAAAATCACTTTTATTTTCGGAATGGGGGCAAAAAATTCAAGCGCTTCACCGACACTCATATTGAGTACATCGGAGATAGTTTTGCCTTTGTATTCCACTTGCAACGTTTGGAGATTGTAACGGCTGCCGTGACACGAATCACATTTGACCATAATGTCAGGCAAAAAGTGCATCTCAATCTTGATTTCACCCTCACCTTGACACTTCTCACAACGACCCCCTTTGACGTTAAACGAAAATCGAGATGCCGTATATCCACGGATCTGTGCCTCTTTGGTTTTTGTAAAAAGATTACGGATTTCGTCCATCACACCCGTATAGGTCGCAGGATTGGAACGTGGAGTTCGCCCGATGGGGCTTTGGTCGAGATAGATGACTTTATCGAGTTTTTCAAGCCCTTCTACTTCAACCCCTGCCACACGATTTACTTTACGAGCATGGTTGAGAATCTCACGGCTCACGGGGAGAAGGGTTTGTAAAATCAGTGAGCTTTTACCGCTTCCACTGACTCCCGTCACACAGACAAAATTGTTGAGAGGGATAGAGACACTTAAATCAGTAATATTATTGAGTGTTACGTTTTTAATGTGCATCCACTCTTTTTGTTCTCGTCGGTAAAAATATTCGATTTTTTTCCGTCCTGAGAGATATTGTGCGGTTAGAGTATCGCTTTTTTTCATCTCTTCCAATGTCCCTGCAAAAACGACATTCCCCCCGAATTTTCCCGCCCCTGGACCAATATCGACGATGTAATCTGCATGCTCTATCGTCTCTTTATCATGCTCAACGACGATAACCGTATTCCCTTTTTCTTGCAAAGAGCGAAGCGTTCGGATAAGCTTTAGGGTATCACGCTCGTGTAAACCGATACTGGGTTCATCGAGGACATACATCACCCCCGTAAGCCCGCTCCCGATTTGACTGGCGATACGAATACGTTGCGCTTCTCCCCCGCTGATAGTACGGGCATCACGACTAAGGGAGAGATACCCCAACCCTACATCGTAAAGGAAAAAGAGCCGTTCACGGATTTCATTTAAAATGGAAGCCCCAATCATCGCGTTTTGTTCAGTGAGATTTTCGAAGGTTGTGGGATTGGTAAACCACGCATAAGAATCTTTGAGCGGCATTGAGATAACATCACCTATCCCTTTATCAGCAACACGTACGGCAAGAGATTCCCGCTTTAGACGATGTGAATTACAGATATTACACGGTTTTTCTGACATGTAATCGGCAAGATCTTTTTCATCTTTAAAAATATCATAAGCAATACGAACAATCCCCGGCCACGTTCGTTTGATAGGATGATCTTGCCACTTAAACTCAACATCATCGATAGTACCATGTAAAATCGCCTTTTTTTGATGCTCTTCGAGAGTATAAAACGGCTCACTAATATTGATTCCGACGGTAGAACAAAATGCTTTTAAAAAGGTAAAGTAATATCCTTTATTGAATCCATAAACAATTTTTATAGCGCCCTTTTCAATCGGGAGTTCGGAGTCGATAATTTTGTCATAGTCGAGAGAATAGCGGATACCAAGACCATCACATTCACTGCACGCACCCTTAGGAGAATTGAATGAAAAAGACAACGGCTCAAGGGGATCAAAACTCACTTTACAGTCAAAACACGCACTGTGCTCACTGTAATGAATCAGTTTTTCGTGCAACCCAACTTCATCAGAGTTTTGGATTTCAATTTCTACTTCACCGTAACTCTCTTTGAGCGCTTTTTCAACATCTTGCGCCACGCGGTCATGATTGTCTTCTTTGACTACTAGACGGTCAATAACGACTTTTATCGAGTGTTTTTTTGTCTTTGAAAGCTCAATTTCTTCATCCAAACGTACCATCACCCCATCAATCATCGCACGAACATACCCTTTATGGCGCAATGACTCAAGAATATCCGCAAATGACCCTTTTTTCTCCCGTACCAACGGTGCCAAAATAACAATTTTAGAGTTTTCAGGAAGTTTTAGCACCTGATCGATGATATCTTGTGCCGACATCTTCGTAATCTTATTTCCGCATAAATGGCAATGCTGAATTCCAATACGGGCATACAGCAATCGCAGATAATCGTAAATTTCCGTAATCGTCCCCACCGTAGAGCGCGGATTTTTGGAGGTTGTTTTTTGATCGATAGCAATAGCAGGGGTGAGTCCTTCGATCTTATCGACATCAGGCTTGCCAACACGATCCAAAAACTGCCGTGCATACGAGGACAGTGATTCAATATAACGTCGTTGCCCCTCAGCATACAGGGTATCAAAGGCGAGAGTCGATTTTCCGCTCCCACTGATTCCAGTACAGACAATCAGTTTGTTTTTAGGAATCTCAAGAGAAATATTTTTAAGGTTGTGCTCTCTGGCACCAATAATTTTAATTTTATCCATAGTTATCCTATCCCGCAATGAATTTGTAAGCCGTTAGGCTGAAAATAAAAATATAAAAAACAACCAATGTCTGCTTATAATGACGTAAATGAACTTTATTTAAAAGCCAGATTCCCAAACCGATTCCTGCTAACGAAGAGGCTGCCATCACGGCACCTGCATACCAGTTGAGCATCCCTAACATCGCGAAAGTAACCAAAGCAGAGATAGAGGTAAACATCACAAAAAAAAGCCCTATCGCCGAAGCTTTTTTGAGTTCAAATCCCATAAAGCTCACTAAAATAGGGGTCATCAAAATTGAGCCGCCGACCCCAAGCATTCCTGAAAATACCCCAATACCACTTCCGATAAGCGCATACAACGGTCGGTTCACCACTTCAGAACGAGTGGGTTTAGGAGAAGAGAGGACGAGTCGCCCAAGGGTAAAAGCCACCATCCCCAAAAAAATCCATTCTAAAACAGATGCATCAAGAGCTTTCACCAATAACCCTCCAATTCCGGCACCAATCAATCCGCCAAACCCGAAATATTTAATGTCGCTAATGGTGTATGTTTTATTTTTTTGATGTATGTAGGCTGCCATCAGTGAACCTGCGACCATTTGCATCACCGAGATACCGATTGCCTCTTTTATCCCAAATCCGAGATAAAGGAGCAGCGGGACACTAACCGTCCCTCCCCCTATCCCAAAAAATCCTGAGAGCGTGCCCACAACAACACCCAAGAGTGATAATTCAATTGTCATATAGTCACTTTATTTTTCTAACATAGTTCGCGATTATACTCACTTTACCTCTATTCTTTCCTTGTAAATTTACGCTATAATCAACAATAATTTAGAGTAAATTTTAAGGATGAGGTACACATGCTGTCATTTATTATCAAAGCGGCTGAGAATTTTTGTATCCATCAAATCCGTCTACCCCATCGTATTGAACCTCAATACCCAAAAAAGAGAACACTTATTGCTTACCTTGATATAGAAGATAGCTATGGTGAGAAACATAGAGCCTATATCGGATGCGATGATATTCTCTTACAATGCATTACTGAAATTTTCTTAGGTGAAGAAACATCCGATCAGGAGACACTACGCGATATGTTACTGGAAACAACCAATATGATTGTAGGAAGCGCCAAAGTCCTCTGTGAAGAAGCTTCCAGCAATCCTTTTACCATTTCAACTCCTTATTTTCATATCAATGATCATTTTACTCTTGACGCAGAAGGGTGTCACACTTTTCATGTTGCGGATGGTGAAATGGGTATTGCACTAAAGGCATTATAATTATGGTTGACACAGCCCTTCCGTTACCAGAAATTCCTACCATAGAAAAGAAGAATGGTTTCGATTCCAAAAAAGAACTTTCATGGATGGATTATGAGGGGTTACTCGATATGGAAGTGGAATTTGTCTCTGATTTGGGACAAACGACCCTCTCATTGGGTGAAATTCTAAAACTTGAAAAAGGTTCGGTTATCGATTTGGGAAAACCCGCAGGTGAAAGTGTCGAGTCGTATGTAAACCATCGTATTATCGGTAAAGGTGAAGTAATGGTGTATGAAAAAAATCTTGCCATTCGTATCAACGAAGTACTTGATTCAAGTGCAGTTCTTTATTATCTATCCAAAGAGAGACTATGAAAAAAATTGTTCTGCTTTTACTCTTAAGTACCGTTGTGTGGGGATCAAAAATCCTTAGTTATAATATTTATGATCGTCATGAACGTGTTGACGTTATGCTTACGTTTGATACTCCTTATGAGGGAGTATTGCGCCAAAACCAACAAGGCAGTATAATTACTATCAAACTTGAGGAAGCGTCCATTGACTCCCCTCTCAATAAAAATATCAACTCCTCTTATCTTCAAAATATTACCATTACACCCATAGGTGATCAGATTCAAATTACGGCAAAAGTAAGCAATAACGTCGTTTTGCAAGCATCCAAAACATCCGATTCCTATGGACTTCGATTACGCTTTAGCCCTTCTGCCGCTGCACCCAGTATAACAGAAGAGTCAACCGAAAAAGTCTCCTCGCTCCCCACCAAAGACGGAAGTGAATTTGAAAAAAGCTATTATGTTGTTATCGGTATTTTAGTGATCGGTATCGGTATTTTATTTTGGCTAAAACAAAATATTGCAACTCGTGCAACCGCCATTCATGCCGCTCCAAAAACGCCATGGCTTTTTAATGCAACAAGCAAAAATACACCGCCAATAACACCTACCCCAATAAGCAATATCGAGAGTGGTGGAGTACAAATACGATTTCAAAAAACACTTGATCCCGCTCATTCCGTTGCGATGCTGGATTATGGAACACAGAGTTATTTGGTTTTATTGGGCAACAATACTATCTTGCTCGATAAATTTCAAGACAATATTCCCATCACACAAAATGAATTTGAGACTCTCTTACGCAGTAAACATCAAGAACTTGACAGTTTTTTTCAACTTGGGACATCCCAAGATGAATCCTTCGATTCCTATAAAGAAAAAGCTTCCGGGGTCTATTAAGCGTTATTCAACTCATAGCGAGAATAAACGTCATACGCTTCTTCTCCGCCTGTTGTAGCGATAACATCACGGATAAGCTCCGCTGCTTCTTTACGGCTTCCGCCGGCATACCCTTTGGCATAAATTTCAGCGAGTGTGATTTTCGCGGCAGGTTCTCCCTGAGCTACTGCCATTTTGAGATAATAGGCTGCTTTATCAAAATCTTCAGGAACGCCCATCGCATTTGCGTAAGCAAAGCCTGCACTCACTTGTGCGGGTAATATTCCGGCTTCTGCCGCAATCGAATAATACTCCGTCGATTTGGCAAAACTTCGCTCAACCCCTTGACCGTTATAATACATCGTTCCTAGCGCATACACACAGCGAGGATCTTGCGGGGTTGATGCTAAAATCTCAAATACTTCTTTAAAACGCCCTACTTCATAATATTTCATAGCTGTAACATAAAAATCAACTACCATTGTATTGGAACCTTTTTTAGGAGAGATTGTAGCAAGAGTGGCTAAGGAGAGACTATAGGAAAAGATTTACTTCCAAAACTATATCTAGCACTCACAGCTCATTTCAAAAGGTTTAAAGCCCTCGCCTATCTGGGTATGGGTTAAGAAAAAATCATCGACCACCTTGCGAAATTCTGAGGGGTTATCAATACGATTTACCGCATCACGCATCGCTGATGCACCCTCGTACCCCTTGGAATAGGTATGAACATGCTTACGAAACATGATAACCCCTCTAGGTCCATAAAACTGTATCATGCCGTCCAAATGTTCCATAATGATGGCGTGCTTGAGCATAGAATCAACACTGCTACTGCCAGATTTGAGTTGATGAAAAATCCATGGCGCACCCACAGCACCGCGACCAATCATCACCCCATCACATTTGGTATGCTCCAATACCCATTGAGCTTTTTCAAATGAGTCAATATCACCATTGGCAATCACAGGAATAGAGACAGAGGCTTTAATCTCAGCAATTGCATCGTAATCGACAGGAGCTTTAAATTTTCCCGCACGGGTTCTTCCATGGACTGCTAGAAAATCCGCTCCGCACGATTCGACCAACTTGGCAATTTCAATATGATTTTTCGTTTCAAATCCAAGACGAATTTTGACACTCAAAGTGGGTCTTGTAGACGTTTTTTTGATGGTTTCGATAATGCGTGCCATTCGAGGAAGATCATTAAGGAGAGCACTTCCTGATCCATGACAGACAATTTTTGGTACTGGACAGCCACAGTTTAAATCAATAATATCGATATAGTCTTGAGTATTGAGAATTTCTACTGCACGACGAACGACCTCTTCCTCAGAACCTGCAATTTGCACCGAATAGGGATCTTCATTGGGGCTTCGCTCCAGCATTTTGAGTGTTTTAGTCGAACCATGAATGAGTGCATTCGAACTGAGCATCTCACTCACGGTTAAATCAGCACCAAATTTTTTGACTACATTGCGAAACGGTAAATCGGTATACCCCGCAAGAGGGGCAAGGGCATAAATGGGGATATCAAAGGAGAGTTTTGGAGTCATCTAAATCTTATTTTCGTAAAAATAAGGCAATATCGTAATGTTTGTTAGCACGTTTCAAATCACGATAGGCTTTGAAAATCAGATAATCATCTTTGGATGTATTGTTAAGAATTTCATTCGCGGTATCAACCATTTGCAAATCATACAAGGTATAAAAATACCCTTCCATCGCATCATCGTTTGTTTCACTAAGAGTTTCAAACAAGCGAATACGTTGTTCCGGAACCATATTTTTTGCCATAGCAATGGAGAGATTAATATAATCTTCTGAAGTCAGTTTTAATGATTGAAATAACGAAATCAACTCATCATTGCCCATTTCAATACCATTTTCGGCATTGTTAATACGTTGGACAAAATCACTCAGAGAGGATTGTTTGAAAAGTTGTTTGTATTTCAAAACAGAGCCAACCGAAGCTGTTTTAACATACGATTCATACGCTTTAGATGCCACAACATCACCATACGTATCGGCGCGTGACAATACTTCATCGGCACCCAACTCTCCACGCGCTAAACGGTTAAGATTGTTTTGAATGGCGATAGAAGTAGAATTGGCTAAATGGAACTTTTTAATATCCACTTTTTTCTTATCTTTGACATCGCGCAATAAGCCCAAGGCTTCATCAATTTTTTCGTTACCCACTTCTCTAAGCGTCTCATACGGAAGGATTAATGAATTATCCAATAATTTCCCCATGAGCTTATACGCATCGCTTTTAAAAACATAATTGCGCTCACTCACACCCAGCAAGCCATCACGGAGGGCATCAATCATCTTTTCATTGTCACGGTTTAATTTACGAAGCTTTAGATTTCCAAGCAACGCATGAAACGCCATATGCAATATACTAACAAAATACATGAGCGCAACAGGAACAGCAACCCAAAATGCAATAGGAAGATTTGGGAAATGTATTCCCAATAAATCAAATGATATTGCATCCTTATCAATACTGTAAGCAGCAATACCCACTAAAAAAATAAAAATAAATGAAGCAATAGTATAACGTTTCAACTGCATTTGGCTCTCCTTTTAAACTCTATTTTTTTCAACAATCGGACGACAGATAATACAGTAGCGTGCATGAGGTTTAACCTTGAGTCGTTGAAACCCAATATCATCTTCACACATCTCACAAACACCGTATTGCTTTGATTTAATTTTAGCCAAAGCAGTCTCAATTTCGAGTAACTCTTGAGATTGTTGTGCGCCAATAGCACTCTCCACCATGTTGTCATTACTGATTGAAGCGTAATCGCCCTCGTCGTTGAGTTCACACTCACGCAGTTGCATCATTTCTGCTTCAACCCCATTCAGATTTTTAATAATTTGCACCTGACGGGCAAGCAAAATTTCCTCGAAATAATGCAATTCATTCTCTCTCATACTGTTCCTTATTTATGATAGGGGTGGTTACTTAGTAGGCTAAACGCACGATAAATCTGTTCTAGCAAAACTGCTTTCGCAATTTTATGACTCATCGTCATCTCAGAGAGGCTAATAACACTATCACACTTCGCAACAAACGACTCCTCAAAGCCGTACGCCCCTCCTATGAAAAATTGTATCGCGATTTTATCACTTATAAGCTTACTAAATGCCAAAGAGTCCATTTTTTTTCCATCAGGATGTAACGCTATCGAATAAGTTTTTCCTATCATAGGCTCCAGTAGCTTTGTATAGGCACTTTTAGAGGCTTCGGGGCTGATGGTGTGCGCTTTTACAATCTCTTTTGGAAAGAGTTCCACATCGTCAAGTTTTGCAAAACGAGAAATCATTTTCATCTGTTCTTGATAAAGGGGGTCGTATAAAGAACGCTCTTTTTTAGCGATAGAGATGAGTGAAATAGTCACAGTAATCCGCTTCCAATCACATGATAGGTAACGTATTTAAAGACATCCTCCATTTTTACACCACCAATAGCCCCTACGGGATGCTTGGAGTGTGATGCCAGTTCATCAAGGCTCTCACCTAAAACTTTTGCTTCACTTTTCGTCGAAGTTGCACGATACGCACCCAAACCGACATAGTGTATATCAAGCCCATTTGCAATCTCAATTTCTTGTTTATTATGAGTGGAGAGTCCAATGATTTTATCATTTCCAATGGCTATTTTGAGTATTTTAACGGCACGAAGAGGATCAGCATCAATCGCATATAAATCTTCTTGCCCGATATGAACTCCATCACAAAAAGAGATGAGTTCATAATAATCATTAATAATCAAAAATCCATCCCATAACCGACGTAAGAGAATCAAATCGTTTTTAATAAAGGCAATATCATCGTGTTTGTTGCGGTATTGAATGATTTTTGCGTTATGTTCTTTGGCTTTTTGGATAAATTTTTCCAAAGTGACATCTCGTGTGCGCAAGGCATCACGATCACACAACGCATAAAGCTGCATTAGGGGAGGAGAAGTTTGAGAAGATCAGCCAGTGTCTCTTTGAGCTCACTGCGGGGAACCACCATATCAATAGATCCTTTTTCAAGCAAGAATTCCGCACGCTGAAACCCTTCCGGAAGATCAGAACCAATGGTCTGTTTGATAACACGCTGCCCTGCAAAACCAACCAATGCACCCGGTTCGGCAATAATAATATCACCCAGTGTTGCGAAAGAAGCACTAACTCCACCCATGGTTGGATCAGTTAGAAGCGATATGTAAGGGAGCTTGGCATCCGCCAAACGCGCGAGGGCTGCGGAGGTCTTGGACATCTGCATAAGTGAAAAAGTACTCTCTTGCATCCGCGCACCGCCACTGGCACTCACAATAATCAAACCCTGACGTTTTTCTAGGGCACGATTAATAGCACGAACAATCTTTTCACCTTCAACCGAACCCAACGATCCGCCCATAAAGTTAAAATCAAAGACCACAAGCTGTACCGGAGTATCTTCTATCGTACACTCTCCACTTACAACCGATGAGTATCGTCCATTTTTCGTAAACCCTTCTTCAATACGGGCAGCATAACTTTTTTTATCCACAAATTGGAGCGGATCTACGGGCTTCAACGAGGCATCGTATTCAACAAAACTTCCCTCATCCGCAATTAACGCTAAACGCTCATTAACACCGATACGAAGGTGAAATCCACATTTAGGACAAACATGGTTTTGCTTCTCCATCTCTTTGTAATACATCAATGATTGACATGCAGAACACTTTACCCAATGCGATGGCGCTTCACTTTTGGTGGGCTGTTTCTTTTTTTCAGAATCTCCAAATAGATTAAATAGACTCAAAAATACTCCTTTTCTACAATCAAACGTATCCGCTCAAACACTTCTTTATCGGAACTTAACAGGATGTATCTCTCATCACTAAAGCCATAAAGGTGTTGGCTCAAGAATAAGCCAGCTTGGATATCAAACTTTCTCATTGTACCTAAAAATAGCACATATTTCACTAAGGGCGCATAGGCAAGCGAGAGGGCTAATGCTCCGGGAGAGCGAAATTTAAACTTTTCACCTATCAAAATCTTAATCAGATCAGGATGTTCATACGATTTTTCAAAGAGACCGATTTTGGGATTTTGCGAGGAAATGAGAGCTAATTTAAGAGTTGGATTATCTAAATTGGTTTTGTAATATTCCTCAGATGTACGAATAAAAATATCCCCATTGACGAGATTACACACGATACCCTCCGTTGTTTCACCCTCCATCTCTCTTGCGATAGAAACACCGTAATAAGGGAAAGAAGAGGAGAAATTATCACTTCCGTCAATGGGATCCGTGATAATATTCACATTGCTTTGGGGAGACATCCATCCACTCTCTTCGGAATAAAAAGAGCCAAAAGGCTTGAGATGTTTAAAAAGGACGGATTCAGCCACAAGATCGAACCCACTGCTTATATCACCACCATCACCTTGGGTATGCGAATCAAAAAGGGTACTATCATTCGAACTGATGATACACTCACGAACCTCGAGGAGTGAAAGAATCACTGCATCGATAAAAGCACTCATTACTTCAACAGTGACTTTGCAATAGCGCGTGCTGCTTCACGTCCGTCGTATGCTGCTGTGACAACCAAATCTGCACCACGGTAACAGTCACCACCGGCATAAATACCCGCTGTTGTAGTTTGGAATTTTTCATCGACAATTATTCCGCCCCAGCTATTGACGGAGATACCGTTTTCTGCCAAAAATCCAGGGACTACAGGGTCAAATCCAAGTGCCATGATGACAACATCGGCGTTGACAGTAAAGTCTCCCCCTTTGATCTCTTCCATCTTTTGGCGACCGCTCTCATCTTTTGCACCCAAAACGGTTTTGATCATACGAACGGCGATTGCTTTGCCGTTATCTCCCAAAATTACCTCTTTAGGAGAGGCATGAAAGACAAAGTCCACCCCTTCTTCAATCGCATTTTTGTACTCTTTTTGTGATCCCGGCATATTGTGTGCGTCACGGCGGTATAAACACGTTACGTTTTTAGCCCCTTCACGTTTGGCAGTACGGACACAGTCCATCGCTGTGTCCCCTCCTCCAATAACAACCACTTCAAGATCTTTAAAATCAAATTGCTTATCATACGAAACAGCAAAGTTTTTACGTTGAATGGCAGTTAAATACTCCATTGCTGCATAAACATTGGATGCATTTTCCCCTGCTATTTTTGCACCTTTGGCTTTAGTGGCACCGATACCGATAAAGACAGCATCGTGTTGATCGGCAATAACATCAAATTCTGCATCTTTGCCCACTTCGCAATCAAATACAACTTTCAAACCCGCTTCTACGAGAAATCCGACACGACGGTCAACGATTTTTTTATCGAGTTTAAAGCCCGGAATACCATACGTCAGCAATCCGCCTGCACGGTCACTTCGCTCATACATGGTAACTGAAATCCCTGAGCGTAATAAATACGTTGCCGCCGAAAGACCCGCAGGACCTGAACCGATGATGGCTACTTTTTTATCCGTCGTAATACCCGGAAAGAACGGTTTAAGCCCGTGCTTGAACCCTTCTTCATTAATAAACGTTTCAATAGAACCAATCGTAATGGCTCCATGTCCGTCATTAAGGGTACAATCCCCCTCGCAAAGGCGATCATGAGGACAAATACGCCCCATAACCTCTGGGAATGGTGATGGCTCATTTGAGAGATTGAATGCAAATTTCAAATCTTTTTCAGCAACCGCTTTGAGCCACTGAGGGATGTAGTTGTGCAATGGGCATTTGTTAAGACAAAACGGATCACCGCATTGGATACAACGATCACTTTGTGATGCAGCCTCGTGTTGTTCAACCGGCTCATAAATCTCACTAAAATCTTTGAGTCGTTGTACAACTCCCCGTTTAATAGGATCAATTCGTTCAATAGTTAAAAATTCTCTCATAAGTGTTAGTCCCCTTTATCAGGATTAAGTGGCAATTTGGTTAAGTTTTTAGGTCGAACTAGCCAGAAATTTCGAATCTCATTACGGAAATTATTGAGAAGAGCCTGTGCTTTTTCACTTTGTGTTTCTGCTGCATAATCTTTTAACAGACGTTTGAGATAATGTCGTGCTTCATCCCCGTCATCGGTATCAATACGCAATGCATCCACGAGCTCACGGTTTACATTTTCAACAAAACTGTGATTTTCATCGTACACAAACGCGATACCGCCTGTCATACCTGCACCGAAGTTGATACCCGTTTGTCCCAAGATAACCACGATTCCACCCGTCATATATTCACACGCGTTGTCACCTGTCCCCTCGACGATAGCCAGTGCCCCTGAGTTACGAACCGCAAAACGCTCGCCTACAGACCCTGCAATAAAGAGTTTACCGCCCGTTGCCCCGTAAAGACAGGTATTTCCACCTGCGGCAAATGCCTCACCTTGGTTACGTGATTTAATAACGATTTTACCGCCATGCATCCCTTTACCGATGTAATCATTGGCTACACCTTCAAGACGGATAGTGACCCCATGAATCAAGAATGCACCCAAGGCTTGACCTGCAATACCTTTTAGATCAATCTTAATCGTATCGGTTTTGAGCCCTTTGTCCCCATAATATTGAGCAATTTCACCACTCACTCGTGCACCAAAACTGCGGTTTAGGTTACAAATATCACGTGTAATTCGGATAGGACGTTCCGGATTTTTGATAGCATCCATTGCTTCGGCTAACACATCAATTTCATACGCATTATCATCAAAAGGTTTGTTGCTTGGAGATTGGCATGTATTTACCCCCTCTTCACGGTGTAAGATATTACTGAAATCGAACTTACGAGCAAAATCATTATCAATAATGCGCAGTAAATCACTGCGTCCTACTAACTCTTCCATGGTTTTATAGCCGAGTTTCGCCATAATTTGACGCACATCTTCTGCCAAATAGGTAAAATAGTTGATGAGCTGTTCCACGTTTCCTTTAAAATGCTCAGAACGCAAGGTTTCATTTTGGGTTGCAATTCCCACTGAACATTTGTTGAGATGACAGATACGAAGCATTTTACAGCCGACAATGGTGAGGGCTCCCGTACCAAAGGCATAACTCTCAGCCCCTAGCATTGCGGCTTTTACAATATCCTGACCGCTTTTGAGCCCGCCATCCGTTTGAAGATGAACGAGACCTCGGAGATTATTAACTTTGAGGGCATTGTGTGCTTCAGAGAGACCTAACTCCCATGGATTTCCTGCAAACTTAATAGACGTCAGAGGAGCCGCACCCGTACCGCCGTCTCCGCCGGAGATGATAATTTTATCGGCATACGCTTTAGCAACACCTGCTGCAATCGTCCCAACACCCGCGGCAGATACAAGCTTAACCGCTACTGTTGCAGCGGGATTTACCTGCTTCATATCAAAAATCAGCTGTGCCAAATCCTCGATTGAGTAAATATCATGGTGAGGCGGTGGCGAAATCAGGGTTACCCCTGGAGTTGTGTGACGAAGGCGTGCAATCAGTCCTGAAACTTTATGCCCCGGAAGCTGTCCTCCCTCACCCGGTTTTGCCCCTTGAGCGACTTTGATCTGAATCTCTTCAGCCGAACGCAAATAAGCCGGAGTTACGCCGAACCGTCCTGATGCCACTTGCTTGATTTTAGAATTTTTCAATGTATCAAAACGAGCTGAATCTTCTCCACCCTCACCTGAGTTGCTTTGCGCTCCGATAGTATTCATAGCCACGGCTAAACACTCGTGTGCTTCAGGAGAAATAGAGCCCAAACTCATCGCTGCGGATGCAAAACGTTTAAAAATAAGCTCTTTTGATTCAACTTCTGAAATATCAATACTTGAACGATCGGATTGAAATTCAAAGAAATCGCGGATAAATTTTTGACCGCGTTTATTAACAAGTTCACTAAGACGATCAAAATCTTCCCTCTTGCCACTTTTTGAAACAGCATGGATGGCATGGATAACATCCGGATTAAAAGCATGATATTCTTGATCATTATAAAATTTATAAAATCCGCCAATTTTGAGAGGAAAAATACGGTTAAACCCATTTAGTTCAAACGCTTCTTTATGGTTTTTATTCAAACGTTCATCAATATCTTCATACGTCAGTCCCGGAATAAGAACATGCGAGTCTCCAAAACATTCATCGACCATTTCACGGCTCAGTCCGATGATGTCAAAAAGTCCTGAGTTGCGATACGAACCGATGGTTGCAATCCCCATTTTTGACATAATTTTGAGCAATCCGCTATTAAGGGAATGGTGTGCTGCTTTGAACGCTTCCGCACAATTTTCTTCATTTTCATTGGCTTGTTTCACACGTGCCGCAATGGTGGTAAATAAAAGACTCGGATAAATAGAACTCGCACCGTAGGCAATAAGCGTTGCCGCACCGTGAGAATCAACCACTTCACTCGTACTGGCTACAATCGAGCCCAAATGACGTATTTTTGCTTCCAATAATGCACGGCTGATTCGTCCTACTGCCATAAGCATTGGAATGGTTTTATGTTCACTGTCAAATCCGCTGTCATCGAGAATAATGATTCGCACACCCTCTTCTTTGACCGCTTTTATAACCTCTACGACTAAAGCATCCAGTGCCTCACGTAAACTTCCTTTATACGCAGTTGAAAAAACTTCGTTGGTATACGAAGGGTGAAATCGTGGAGATTTTTTATCTCCGAATGATTTGAGCACTTCAAGTTTTTCTTTGAGCATAATAGGTGAAATAGCCTTGAGACGATTCGCATGCGTAGGGATTTCATCCAAAATATTATGAATTTCTCCAAAACCGGTGTTAAGACTCATCACCACTTTTTCACGAATCGGGTCAATCGGAGGATTGGTTACTTGTGCAAAACGTTGCTTGAAAAAATCACTAAAGTTACGCTGAACGGTACTAAATGCTGCAAGTGGAGTATCATCCCCCATCGAACCAACGGCTTCTTTGCCATCACGCATCATCGGCTCAATCACTTGCTCAATAATCTCTTGTGTAATGTTAAAATAACGCTGACGCTGAATCAACTCATCGACTGAACAATCACATTTAGTTTCGTACTGGTGCTCTACATGCTCTTGCAAGTAGGTCATGTGTTCATTGAGCCAACTCATATACGGATTAGACGTTTTTAGATATTGATTAATATCTTCATCTTTAAGCACTTTTCCGAACTTCAAATCAAGCCCGATCATTTGCCCTGATTGGAGACGTCCACGCTCTTTTATCATCTCTTCGGGAATATCAATAACCCCATACTCACTTGCAATGAGGAGCGTGTCATCATGTGTAATAATGTACTTCGACGGGCGTAATCCATTACGGTCAAGGACACATCCGATATAACGACCATCGGTAAGTGAAAATGCAGCAGGACCGTCCCATGCTTCAAAAACCGTTGAGTGATATTCATAAAACGCACGCAACTGAGGATCCATGTGCGGAGCATTTTGCCACGGTGCAGGGATAATCGCACGCGCCGCTTTGAAGAAATCCATACCATTGGCAATCAAAAATTCAAAGAAATTATCGGCACTCGCACTGTCCGAACCGTGAGGTTGAAGAATCGGAAGAAGACGTGCAATCTCTTCATCGGTAAACACTTCACTCTTGATAGATTCTGATTTCACCGCAACATTAAATCGGTTTGCTTCGACGGAATTAATCTCACCATTGTGCGCAACCGAGCGAAACGGTTGAGCCAAACGCCATTTAGGGAGAGTATTGGTCGAAAAACGTTGGTGAAAGAGTGAAAAAGAGATTTTGAAATTCTCGTTTTGGAAATCGGTATAAAACTCCTTGATATGTGTAGGCATAATCAAGCCCTTATACGAAATGACACGTGAGCTCATCGAAGGGATGTAAAAATCCTGATCTGCTACCAGCACATGCTCGGTCTCTTTTCGGCTCAAATACAACAATGCATCAAAACGTTGTGATGCCATCAATGAATTAGGAGTAATAAAAATATGGTAAATTTCAGGAAGGCTCGCAAGGGCTTGTTCCCCCAAGGCATTGGTATCGAGAGGAACGACACGCTTTAACACTACTTTTAAGTCATTGTTGGCACACGTGCGTTCCAACAAATCCAACTGAGCAACATCCCGTGTAAAGACAACAGCAATGGCATACATTTCAGGTAATTCAATCCCGTTTTCTAATGCCGTTGAGCGCATAAACTCATGGGGAATCGAGAGGAGCAATCCGCTTCCATCTCCCGTCTTGCCATCGGCAGCAACTGCACCACGGTGCATCATTCGTTCAAGCGCGGTAATTGCGTTTTCAAGCGTCTCATGAGAAGGACGGTTTTTAATATTGGCGATCAAACCAAATCCGCAGTTATCTTTAAATGATCGTAATAAATCTTGGTATTCCACTGATATATCACCTTGTCTCATCGGAAAATTCCGGAAATTATTTCTATTTAATCTCTTTTTAAACATAAGTAGTCTAAAGAGGATGGAAATTTCTTAATTTTACCAGTTATTAGGTTAAAAAGTTTTAAAATTAGGGAAATTTTAGAGAATAAAATAAAAAAATGTGCGGTGAAGTAACAAAACATGCAGGGATTTATCATCAAACTCAGCCGAGTAAAAGACGAAGATATGATTGTTACTATCATATCCGAGGATTGCTTAACAACCCTTTATCGCTTCTACGGCGCTCGACACAGTCCTATCAATCTTGGTTTTAAAATCGATTTTGAAGCCGAAACCTCACTCAAAAGCTCTATCCCCCGAATGCGAGATGTTATCCATCTGGGCTTTCCTTGGATGGGGGAATACAATCGTATTCGCATTTGGCAACAATTCATTGCCCTTTTTCATTCCCATCTGCAACATTCGGATGAGATTGGGAGTTTTTATTTTGAACTCTTAGAATCAGCTGCCCAACATTGGAAAAATCAAAATCCCAAACGGCTCGCCATCGAAGCCTACGTTCAACTTCTCGAACACGAGGGGAGATTGCACCGTGAACTCAACTGCTTTTTTTGCGACGATCCAATTTATACCGACATTTCCCTCATCCGTGCATTTTTACCCGCACACAAAGAGTGTTCCCATACTCTCTCCATCAACGCCAAAGGTCTTTCATGGCTGTATGACCATTATTCGACACTTTTTTTGGATGATTTTGAAGTTGAGCGTCTTTGGCATGTTATTAATGAGGGGCTTTAAAGGTATAGCTTTTTTCGCTTTCTAACTATCTGTCTACAAATGAAACAAAAAGACATTAGATAATGTTTATTGATAAGTTTTTAAATGAACCAATACTTTAAGGAAAAAGTTTCCATACTTAATCAAATATAAAATATGTATTAAAGTAGAGGAATTCATATTATGCCGTATAAACTAAAAGAAGCTGACTGGCGCAGAATTTTCGATAGCGCGCCTGATCCGATTTTCCTGCATGACCGAAAATTTTGTATTGTTCTTGCCAACCGTGCCTATTTCGAGTGTGCAGGCAAAACCGAACAAGAAGCTATCGGAAAGCCTTATTGGGAAGTTTTTCCCAAAGATTCCGGTCCGATGAAATCGTGTGTACATAGTATTGAAAAGCATGACAATAAAGAAGAAGAAGAAGAAGAGATTCGTCTTTCAGATGGCAGAGTGTTTCTTTCTCGAAGCACAAAAATGACGGATAAAGTAGGAAATTATCTCTATAGTTTCCATAACCTCACCGATATTACTGTCATAACGCAAACACGGGAACGCATTGAGCAACTCGGTCGTCTGTACCGCATGATTTCTCTCGGCAATCAAGCGCTTGTGCGTGCCAACGATGAAATTTCACTGGCGCAGGCAATATGTAATGTGTTGATTGAACATGGAGGGTACCGCACTGCATGGGTTGGACTCAAGGGTGATGATACGGAGAAAACGATTCACCCCATCGCGGCAAAAGGGATTGAGATCGGTCAGCTTCGAGAACTATGTCTGACATGGGAGGACAATGAACACGGTCAAGCACCAACAGGAACCTGCATTCGTACGGGAAAACCTATCCGCCATTATAATCTTCAGGATGAAATACCGCAATCTCTTCTTCCGATTACCTTGGAGTTGGGTAGTGTCGAATCGTTGTCTCTTCCGCTGATTGTCGCCGAAAAAATCATCGGTGCCATAACGGTTAGCGCTACGCAACACGGTAAGCTTGGCGAGGAAGAGGAAGCTCTACTGATGGAAATGGCGGGCGATCTTGCCTTTGGGATTAGCAAACTGCGTGACAACATGGAGCGTATCGATATTCTTGAAAAACTGGAAGGAAGTTTGGATCATGCCGTTACCGCCATAGCCGCTACGGTTGAGATGAGGGATCCCTATACGGCAGGGCACCAGAGAAGAGTTGCCAAGTTAGCCGCCGCAATCGCGTCGGAAATGGGGCTTCCAGCTGAACAAATTGAGGGCATTCGTATTGCAGGAACAGTTCATGACATCGGTAAAATTCATGTTCCTGCAGAAATTCTCTCCAATCCCTCAAAACTTAGCGATGCGGAGTTTTCCATTATAAAAACCCACCCTCAAGTCGGCTACGACATTCTCCGTACAATTGATTTTCCATGGCCGGTTGCGCAGATTGTCTTGCAGCACCACGAAAAGATGGACGGTTCCGGGTATCCTAACGGCTTAAAGGGGGAAGATATTTTGATTGAATCTCGAATCCTTTGTATAGCCGATGTTATTGAAGCGATGGCATCCCACCGTCCGTATCGACCAGGTTTTGGTATTTTTCCGGCTCTACAGGAGGTCTCACGCAACAAAGGACAGTTATATGATTCTCATGTTGTTAAAGCTGTACTGACGCTATTTTTAGAGAAAGGATACGAGCTGTAAAACATCGGAACATTTTTTGCTTGTTGTTATATAACTATTACAAAGAGTATCATTATGAGCAAAAATAACATTCGAGAAGCACTTTTAGCACAATTTATCGATCCGCCAAAAGTTAATCTTTATGCTTCAAATAGAACACTCCCTGCAACACGAAAGGGGAAAACATTGGCCGATTTTTATACGGAAGTTTTTAAAAGCAACAAACCGCTTTATGAGACCAAAAGTGCGAAAGAGCTTGAGATAATGATGATGCAAAATCGTAAACTCATTGAAGCAAAAAATAAAAGACGTTAAAGATATCGTTTAAATATCGTAGTGATGGGGTTGGTACGCGTGATCAAGATCGGAGAGTTTTGAGGCGAAAAGAGCGCGCATTTTTTCTTCTATCTCTTTCCAATAATATTCCAAAATCAAGCTCGATCCTACATTACCATCAATCTTATAAAATGGTCCTTCAAGCGCTTCAACAATCTCTATCACCTCTATTTCATGTGGCTGACGGGCGAGTTTGTAGCCACCGGATGCGCCCCGTGTGCTGACTACAAGATTGGCTCTACGCAAAATTGAGAGAAGTTGTTCTAAATATCCATGCGAAATTTGGGTCATTGCCGAGATTTCACGTACTTGCATAGAGCGAGAACGCGGCGCATGTGAGAGAACGTGCATTGCCGCCAGTCCATACACTGCTTTTGTTGAAAGAGCAGACATTACAGAAAACCCTTTGGATAGATTTTTTTGGCGGCACTGTAGACTTTACACGCAATACAATAATTAAAAAACAAATCCAAAAGAACACAGCTTATAAATATCCCCGCAACACTCCATACCCCTAGAATCCATCCGCCAAAATCAGCAATCAGCATACTAATCATAAAGATAAGACCAAAAAAAGCAGCCAATCGTTTCGCCCCTGCATCCTCAAGATGGGTAGGAAGTTTGAAAATCTTTTGAAAACTATTGGCAAATTGAAATACTGGGCTAAGTGTTTTGTAACCGCTAAGTCGAACAATAAAATCAAGTATCAAAAAGACTAAAATCCATTTTTGCATGGTTATCAAATAGACAATAACACTGCTCATAACAACAGCTGCACTGATTTTACTAATGGTTGAATCAATCTGTCGAAACAGTAAAGGGCATGCTTGTGACATAAATAACTCCTACTAAATTTTCTGCCATTTTAAAACCATAGCACAAAAATGTCAAGTATCCATACCAAGTTACTACTATATAAATACTATTTTCAATTTTGTGATACAATTGTGCGAAATTTAGAATTACAGGATATTTTTATGAAAAAAAGCTTACTTGGACTCTTGCTAGCCTTTGCATTACATGCAGATGATATTTATGAAGGTGATGTAAGCGCACCCGAGGCACATGCGATGCAAAAAAAAGGGGAAGCTATTATTGTGGATGTTCGCACCACGCTCGAATTCATCTATACGGGTCACGGTGAGGGTTTTATTAATATTCCGGCATTCGAGTGGACCTATATCCCAAAATCAATCGAAGAACGGGTCAAAAGTTCAGAATTTGAACTCAAAACGGATAAGACAAAAGGGCATATCGATACTCAGAAACTTTATGATGCCAAAGAAGTCATCAACAAAAATTTTGTAACCGATGTCATGGCAGCCATGAAACTTCGTAAAGTGGATTCGGTTATCCTTGTATGTCGTAGCGGACCACGCTCCAAAGCAGCAGCCAATCTGCTCACCAAAGAAGGGATAAAAGCCTATAACCTTGACAATGGATTTATGTTTGGATGGAAAGAGGCAAAAATGCCTTTTGATGGGTATTGATTTAATCACTATTTACCTGATGTATGCATTCCCAACGTGGACGTTGGGAACGAGAAAATATATATTTATCCTCTCGCTCCCAAGCTCCAGCTTGGGAGTGTATAACTTTTAGTCACTCATTACCTGATGTTATGCATTCCCAACGTGGACGTTGGGAACGAGGAAAAATTTCTATTTTTTTTATGGAATACGCTTTAAATGTCTAAATTGAGTTGATGCACCGACATCATTTCCATTTTCTTTTCGTAAATAAGCGACTAAATCACCTGAAGTGAATTGAATATTATCGAACGAAAAGGGGATGATAACTTTGTATATATCCCATTCTTCAATATGATTAGAAATATCGGTACGAGTAACGCCTATACGACCATCTTGAAGCAATGACCAATTAGATACGGGGGGATTTTTTCGTGCGATGTCCATGTCTGTAGTTTTTTTGAAAGGACATTTGGTTTGCCCTGAAATTATGACTTGTCTTAATTCGCCATTTGGATAGTAACCCATTCCATCACAGGTAATCGGTAAGGGTCCAAGTGGATTTTTTTTAGCTAAACGTGATCCAAAACGAATTTTTTGAGAGTTTTTAGGAAATATCCAGACTCCTTCTATATCATTCTTCGTAGCAGGTTGTAGCTCTGGTCGATAGGGGGTAAAGGGACAGGGATATAGTTTCCACAACACTGCGGCTGCTTCTTGTGCTGTCGGTCTACTTGAGAAGCCGTTAAATTGCAGATAACTTATTAGATTAGTACGAATTGTTTCAATAGAATCAGTAGGAGCAGAACACATAGTTGTATCCTGTTGTTTTTGAAACATATCTAAAATAAATATCCCTAGAGGATCTCTAGGCATTGTTTCTACTACCAATTCGTTAGCGTTTAGATGCATGAAACTTAGTACTAACAATAATATAGATAGTATAAATCTTATCAACTTTGCTCCGATAGTTTTTTCATCTTGACAATAAACTTTTCAGATGATTATAAAGAAAGTATATCGAAAATAATTAAGAATATATAAATATATTTTTCCTCGTTTGTATAGCTTTTAGTCACTCATTGCCTGATGTATGCATTCCCAACGTGGACGTTGGGAACGAGAAAATATATATTTATGAAAATTAAATACTAAACATAAAGCTTTTAAATGGCTCATAGTTACCTTGATCTGCTTCTTTTAATGATGCAATATAAGTGAATCGTGCATCACTCACTTCGGTAATGTTCCCACCCCATGAAAGAGCTTGATACCCCATCTTTAAAAGCCATAGATCAGTAGCTAGTCGCGCCCATCTCCCATTTCCGTTTGGAAAGGGATGAATTTTTACTAACGTATGATGCAGACGTACCGCTGTGTCCTGATAATCCCAAGAACTTTCCCAATATTTTAAATCGTCTTGAAGTTGATACAAACGTTGATGAATCATATTGGCTTCGACACCTATAGAAGTTTGTGTGGTACGAAATTCTCCCGCCCAACTCCAAACATCACCAAACATCTCTTTATGGAGTTTACGGAAAAAGCTCAAATCAAAAGTTACTTTTTTGAGAGCCAACGGGTTAAGAGTGTATTTTACATAGGCTTTTAGAATATTTTGCGCTTCGGCATCGTCCAGTTCAGCACGAGTGATAATCTTTTTGAGTTTTAACCCTGATATATCGTCTAGGGGAGTTTCCCCCTCTTTGTCAAATGTAATCATGCCCAAACTTGCGATTTTGGCATTTTCGAGATCATTGCTTTGGCTTGGAAAAACATTTTGTTTTGTACTTCGCTTCTCGGCGATTGGTTTTCGAGGGCAGAAGTTTGAATCACTCGGTTCACAATCTCATGCGCTTTTTTCTCAATTTGCGCCTGATAGAGTGCTTTTGCCGATTGCTTTGGTTTAATAGCGATTTCACATCCCAAAGCTACAGCTATTTTATCGAGGGAATCGAGAGATATATCCTGCCCTAAAAATGCCCGTTTGACCGTAGCAATCCCTAATCCTGAGCGTGAAGCAATAGACTCATAGGGAATAAATAGTGCTTCTTTTTGTTTTTTGAGTTCAGATAGTATCAATGACTTAAACATAGTGGCTTCTTTTAGTATCATATTTGATACTTTTAATTTTCATAAATGTATCATAAGTGATACATTTTGTCAAGTAATCTAAAAATTTATTATTGCTATTTAACTTTTTGCCAATTCAAGTAGTAAGTGTAACACACGATTAAGCTACAAAATAAGATTTCATAATTTTATCCCACATATCAAAGATTGCTGTCTCATTTAGATTTTCAAAAGTGAAGACTAAATACCTGACCCCTTTCTCAAGCTCCAGCTTGGGAGTGTATAGCTTTTAGTCACTCATTGCCTGATGTATGCATACCCTATAGGGCACAAGCACCTCTTCGAGGTTCCCAACGTGGACGTTGGGAACGAGGAAATAACCCTTCGACAAGCTCAGGGCGAACGGAACAGCACTATCGTTTAACGACGTCACTCTCTTTTACCCAATACTCTTCATCCGCAGATTGCCAAACACGATTCACAAAATAACCTGTGATTTTAACCCACCCACCACTGCTGGTTCCTGAGGTAAACGACCGTCCAGCTTCCCACATATCGACTTTTGTTCCATTGGGTGCATTGTAAATGGAAGCAATCGTTGCCATACGATAGGCTGAGGGAGCTACTCTTTTTAGGGTGGTTGCGGATACTGTTTTAGCACTCTTTTGACGTTCTAGTTCCAACGCCAATTTATCTGCTTGACGGCGCTTTTGCTCATCCATTGTTTTAGTGTCAATAACGTGTTGTTTAACCGGTTGTTGTTTGATTGCTTCGGCTTTTAAAAGTGTTTTAGGTGTATTTTTCGGAACTTCCAACTCTTTATAGACTATTTTTTCAACAACCTTTTCTTTTACAATCGGTCTGTCTTTATAGACCACTTTTTCTACTATTTTTTCCTGCACAACGGGGCGATCTTTGTACACTACTTTTTCAACAATCTTTTCTTTTTCAATCGGTCTGTCTTTATAGACCACTTTTTCTACTATTTTTTCCTGTACAACAGAGCGATCTTTGTACACTACTTTTTCAATAATCTTTTCTTTAGCAGTAGGACGATCTCTGTAGACTATTTTCTCAACTATTTTTTCGTGCTCAATAGGACGATCTCGATACACCACTTTTTCAACTATTTTGTCTTTTGTAACTGTTTTGACTGTTGTACTTTGAAGATTGGTAATGGTTGTCTGAGCTGCAGCAAGGTCACGTTGTAACGTATTAATTTTTTCATTTGACTCAACGGTTTTGGTAACAATTTTTTCCTGTACAACAGGGCGATCTTTATAGACAATCTTTACTCCACCCGCTTTTTTTAACTCTTTTTGAGCAATCAATAGGTCTGCTTTAGCAGATTCCAAGGCATGTTTGAGTGTTTCACGCTCTTGCGTAGAGACTCTTTGCGTATGAAGCTGTGAGATTAAATTTTTATTTTGTACCGTTGCTTCACGGTACGCGCGATCACGTGAAGTCAGCGTTTGCTCCAAGCTCTTAATCACTCCATTTTTTTGAGTAATCTCTTGCGTTAATGATTTATTTTTACTATTGGATTCCACCAACACTTTGGGTTCTATTCCCTGCACCGTACCCTGAGTGGCTTTACACTCTTCATACATGTGACGAAGTTTAGAGACTTCATTTAAAATTGATTGAGGATCACTACTCGCTGAATTCAATAAGGTTGCAAAACATAATGAGACTAAAATCGTTCTCACGACAAAACCTTTCGAGTAAGTTTTACCCCCATCTCAAGATGGTGCGTATAGGGGAATTGATCAAACAGAGCCATTGCTTGAATCTCATGGGTCTGGTCTAAAATCTCTAAATCTCGTAACAGTGTTTCAGGATTGCAGGAGATATACAACAGATGATCAAACCGTGCAGCAAAGGCACAAGGCTCTGCCCCTAATCCGCTGCGAGGAGGATCGACGAAAAGGGTTTTCAGAGAATAGTCGCTTACTTTAAGCCCCTCTAAACGGCGAAATTCACGCACGCCATCCAGTGCTAGCGTAAACTCTTCGGCACTGAGACGGATAAAGTCGATATTACCAACAGCATTCAGCTCCATATTACGCTTTGCGGCGATAATAGAGGCTTTAGAGATTTCGGTTGCGAGCACTCGATCAAATTTGGCGGCAAAAGGGATCGTAAAATTACCCGCACCGCAATAAAGCTCCAGTAAATCTCCGCCAATTCCTTCAAGCTGTTCAAGTGACCATGAGACCATTTTCTCATTAACTAGGGCATTAGGCTGAGTAAAACTGTTTTCGATATGGACATAACGATAATCACGATTTTTTATATGGAGGGTTTCGGTGACATAATCTTGGCTTAAAACGATTTTTTGTTTACGGCTTCGACCGATGATATAAATCCCAAGTTCAGCTTCGATTGCTTTGGCATCTGCCCTCCACTGCTCATCAAGTGCTCTGTGATAAATCAGACTCGCTAACACTTCACCGCTGCTGCTGGTCAAAAAATCGATTCCGAAAAGTTTGTATCCCAATTCGTATTTTTTGATTTCACTTAAAAGAGGTTGCATAATACGCGCTATTTGCTCATGGACGATAGAACAGTTGGTTATTTTCACTACCCCTTGCTTATCTGCACGGTTCATGGCGTAAAAAGAGCCGTCATCATCATGATACACTTTAAATTCGGCACGGGAACGATAATGTTCTTCTTTGGACTCAAAGATGGCTATCTTTCCACTAAAATAGGGTAAAAATTGTTCTTGAATCATTTGAGTTTTAGAGGCTAATTGCCCCTGATACCCCTCTTCATACAGCCTGCAACTGCCACAAATTCCAAAATGTTCACACTGCATTAGTACCCCTACTTAACACTGGCAATGAGGTTTCCGATGAGGAGATTCCACCCATCGACCATGATAAATACCAAGATTTTAAACGGCATCGAGATCATAACCGGAGGCAACATCATCATACCCATCGACATCAAAATCGAAGCAACCACCATATCGATGACCAAAAAGGGTAAAAAGAGCAAAAATCCAATTTCAAAGGCAGTTTTTAGCTCACTGATAACAAAGGCGGGGATAACAATCGTCAACGGTACTTCTTTGATGGATTGAGGGTTTTCCATGTGCCGAATACGCAAAAAGAGGGCTAAATCTTTTTCACGGGTATTGCGCACCATAAAGTTTTTAAACGGATCGGTTGTTTTGCTAAACGCTTCATCGTAGGAAATTTTGTTTTCCGTATACGGTTTTATCCCCTCATCGTATGATTTCTGAGCGACAGGTTCCATCACGAATACTGTGAGGATGAGGGCGAGCATCACAAGCAGCTGTGTCGGCGGAACTTGCTGTGTCCCCAACGCCTGACGCAAAAAACCAAATACGATAACAAAACGGGTAAAAGTGGTCATAACCAAAACAAGGCTTGGTGCTAAAAAGAGCACGGTAAGCATCATCAAAATATTGAGAGAACTTACTACCTCTTTGGGAGATTCAGGAGCAGCGAGATTAAAACTCATGGCAGGCATCTGCGCATCAGCTCCCCAAAGGGCAAAGGGGATTAAAAGAAATAAGAAGAAAAAACGACCCAAACCAACGCTCCCAAAATAAAGAGATGATAATACCATAGACTAAGGGCTATTCTCGATTAATTCTGATAAAATCACATGATTATTTATTACACAGGAGCATCTATGTCCAGCCCTCTTTCCATCGTTATTCTCGCCGCCGGAAAAGGGAGCCGGATGAAATCGCCTAAAGCAAAAGTACTCCATGAGATTTGCGGGCGAGAGATGCTTTACTACAGTATCAAAGCTGCGTCAGAGATTACCGATGATGTTATCGTCGTTGTCGCGCACCAAAAAGACGCCGTCATCCGTGCCATGGAAAAACATTTTTCAGGATTAACATTCGTCACCCAAGATACCGAAAATTTTCCCGGTACAGGCGGGGCGATGATGGGGGTTACTCCAAAATACGATGATGTTTTGGTACTTAATGGGGATATGCCGCTTATCACTAAAGCCTCTATTGATGCATTTATGAACAGCCCTAGTGACATCGTTATGTCGGTGATTGCCCTCAAAAATCCTAGCGGTTACGGACGTGTTATCATCGAAAATAGCCATGTTGTCCGTATTGTCGAAGAAAAAGATGCTACTTTTGAAGAAAAAACCGTCCAAAGCGTCAATGCAGGTGTGTATGCTTTTAAGCACCACGTCTTGCAAACCTATCTCCCCCGCCTTTCCAACGCCAATGCCCAAAGTGAATACTATCTCACCGATATTATCGCCCTTGCACGAGCTGACAATCTTACCATCACTCCGCTTTTCGTTCATGAAGCAGAATTTAAAGGGGTTAATTCCAAGAATGACCTTGCAACGTCTGAGATGATTATGATGGATCGTCTGCGCCAAAATTGGATGGATGCTGGGATTATCATGCAGCTGCCTCACACGATTTATCTCGAAGAGGGGGTCAAGTTTGAGGGAGAATGCATCGTCGAAAACGGTGTACGTCTATGCGGTGATACCCTCATTGTCAATTCCCATATCAAAGCCCACAGCGTTATCGAAGAGAGTATTATCCGTAACTCTGACGTAGGGCCAATGGCGCATATTCGTCCACTAAGCGTCATTGAGGGAACTCATATCGGTAATTTCGTTGAGGTGAAAAAATCGACTCTCACCGGAGTCAAAGCAGGACATTTGAGCTATCTCGGTGACGCAACTATCGATGAGGGGAGCAACATCGGTGCGGGAACCATCACCTGCAACTACGATGGAGTCAATAAGTACCAAACTATCATTGGTAAAAATGTTTTTGTGGGAAGCGACACGCAGCTTGTAGCCCCAGTGGAAATTGCGGATAATGTAATGATTGCCGCAGGAACAACCGTAACCTCAGGAAAATACGAAAGCGACATCCTCATACTCAGCCGCACGCCCATCCGCAAAATCGCAGGATTTTTCACCAAATTTTTCGGCAAAGACCTATCATGCTAATTCCCACAAATTTGCTAGCGGGCAAAAAAATTCTCCTTGGGGTGACCGGTTCTATCGCGGCTTACAAATCGCTGGAACTGTTGCGTCTTTACATCAAAGCGGGTGCTGACGTAAGCGTCGTTATGAGCCCTGCTGCCAAAAAATTTGTCCAACCGTTGAGTTTTGAAGCCCTCAGTAAAAACCGTGTCCTTGATGATACCAACGAATCGTGGGCAGGGGATGATTTTAACCACATCAAACTCTCGCAGGGGTCGGACATCATGGTCATCGCTCCGGCAACTGCCAACACCATCGCCAAACTCGCTAACGGAATTGCGGATACCATCCTCACCCAATGTGCTCTCGCCTTTAGCGGCGTAAAACTGCTCGCCCCCTCTGCCAATACACACATGATTCAAAACCCGATGATTCAAGCATCCATGAAAATGCTTGCCATTGCCAACTACGATAGTGTTTCGACCCAAACCAAAGAGCTGGCGTGCGAAACCGTAGGAGATGGGGCTATGGCGGAACCCATCGAAATTTTCTGGAATACAGCGCGCATTTTGCTCAAAAATGATTTTTGGGTCAATCGACGGGTCATCGTCACAGGTGGCGGTACGATAGAAAAACTCGATGATGTCCGCACCATTAGCAATCGCTCAAGTGGGAAAATGGCATCCTCTCTTGCAACCGCACTTTATTTACGCGGTGCGGATGTAAACCTCATCGCGACTCGATTTGAGAATGATTTGCCTTTGGGGATTCATACTATCGATGTCGAAAGCTCGGAGGAAATGGGCGAATATCTCACCGATTCCATCCGTATCGCGAAAAAAGGGAAACTCTCCAAACCTTCCCTCATCCACGATGAACCCATATCTCTTATTCAAAAAGAACCGTTTCTTTTTATGGCGGCAGCAGTGAGTGATTACATCCCCATCCATCCCCAAAACGGAAAACTCAAAAAAGAGATGCTAGGTGACACATGGACTATCCCAATGAAACAAAACATCGATTTACTCGCTTCGTGTGCCAAGGAGGGGATAAAAACCATCGCGTTTAAAGCCGAAACTGATCCTTCTATTGCGAAAATAAATGCTCAAAAACTGCTCACTACTAAAAATGTCGATGCCGTTTGTCTCAATATCATCAATGACACAAACCCTTTTGGCAGTGACTCCAATGCTATTGATTTCATCACGGCGAACACAACACACACCTTAGCAACAAACGACAAGCTTTCACTCTCTCTCCAACTTCTCGATCAAGCCTCTACTTTATGAATAACCTTCCCTCACACATCGCGATCATCATGGACGGTAACGGAAGATGGGCTGAAGCTCAGGGGAAAACCCGTACCTTTGGACATGAAAAAGGGTCTGAGACTGTTCGACTGATTACCACCCATTGTGCCTCAAATTCTGAAATTCAACGGCTGACTCTTTATGCGTTTAGTACCGAAAACTGGAAGCGTCCAAAGCTCGAAGTCGAATTTTTGATGAAACTGCTCGAAAAATATCTCAAGGGTGAGCTTCAAACGTATCTGGATAACAATATTCGCTTTGAACCTATCGGGGATTTATCCGCATTTTCATCTTCCTTGCAAAAAACCATCCAAAATGTTTATGATTCAACCGCCCATTGCACGGGACTCATTCAAAGCCTTGCACTCAATTATGGAGGACGCGATGAGATACTGCGAGCTGTCCATAAACTCAATGAAAATCAAAGTGCCATTACTGCCGAATCGCTCAATAATGCCCTCGATTCTGCCAGTGATGTCGATTTGCTTATCCGTACGGGGGGAGACCACCGCATCTCTAATTTTTTACTGTGGCAAAGTGCCTATGCGGAGCTCTTTTTTACCGATACGTTGTGGCCGGAATTTAGTGTGGATGAGTTGGAGAAAATCATCACGCAATTCAAAAAAATTGAACGACGATTTGGAGGAGTACATTAATGGAGTGGTTATTAGTCTTTATTTTAGGAGCGGCAATCGGCTCATTTATGAATGTGTTGATTATACGTACACCGCGTGAGGAGAGTGTCTCTTTCCCCGCATCACATTGCATGAGCTGCAATACACCTCTGCGGGCTTGGCACAACATTCCTATTTTTTCATGGCTTTTTTTACGGGGAAAATGCAGTTTTTGCGGTGCTAAAATATCTGTACAATACCCGATTATCGAAATGCTAAGTGCCTTTATTTTTCTTTTTACTGCCATGAAACTGGGAATAAACCTCCATGCATTGGGAATAGCACTTGTTTTCACCTTTTTGCTTTCCCTCTCAATGATCGATTTTTATTACAAAATGGTTCCCGACAGTCTTAACCTCTTGGCGCTTACGTTTGCGATTTTAAGTGCAACGTCATTGGGACAATTGGGCTACAACTTTACCAATGCTCTTCTCTTTGCGGGCGGATTTACGTTGTTGCGTTTTTATCTCTCCTACGTACTTAAAAAAGAGGCTATGGGGGAAGCGGATATTATGATTGCCGCAACCATGGGTGCCGTACTTGGAGTCCAGCTTGCCCTTCTTGCTATTTTCCTCTCCGCACTGTTGGCTCTACCTGCATTGCTACTCACACGCTCTGATGATGAAGATTCAAAGCAGCTCCCTTTTATCCCTTTTCTAGCCATGGCAACATGGATTGTCCTGATGTTGGATACGTATGCAACAGCCTATTTGGCAGGTTTGTATGGATAAATTACGTCGCTATATCTTTTCACACCTAAACGTACTGTTTTTCTCTATCTTTATACCGCTGTTTACGATTGCATCGGTTATTTTTATGATAAAATTGGCAACCTACACCTCTATTATTCAGCTGAATATCGGTGAAATGGGAAAACTCTATCTCTTTGTTTTGCCCGAATTATTGTTTTATACTCTCCCTATTGCCTTCGTTGTAGCCGGTGCTCTCACCCTTTATCGTCTCTCCAATGATAATGAAATGGTAGTCGTTTTTTCACTGGGGATCTCCCCCTCATTTTTAGTACGGATATTAGCCCTTCCTGCCTTTTTATTGACGGTTGTTTTATTTGTCGATTATGTGGTCATTACCCCGTATGTCAATTCAATGTCTAAAAATTTCTTATCCCACAAAAAAGCCGAAGCCAAATTCAACCTAAGCGCATCCGAATTCGGTCACAATTTCGGCGACTGGATGCTTTTTATCAACAAAAGTGATAACGCTTCACGCTCGTATGGAGATGTCGTCTTATTCAACAAAGATCTCAAAGAAGAAGTTCTTTTGGTAGCACATACAGCTGAACTTCTCAATGCACACGGTAATTTGCAACTTCAGCTCAATGATGGTGAAGGGTACAGCTACCATGATGAGAACTTCAAACGGATGAACTATAAACATCTCATCATAAATGACGTCATAAAAAGCGACAGCACCTTGTATACCGACACACTAACGTATTGGACCATGTCTCCCTCTGATCAAGAGTTCCGAACACGTCTGCTCATTACCAATGCCCTATTGAGCCTGCTCCCCATCCTCTCACTTTTTTTAATCGTTGCTCTGGGTGTTGTCCACGCCCGCCACCAAAAACGATGGATATATTTGTGGCTTTTTATCTCCATAGTCATCTTTTATTCCTGCGCAATCATTACGCAACGGTGGCTTGGATTCCACGCCATTTGGGCGGTAGCACTGGGCTGGCTGTTTGCCACCTATTTCATCTACAGACGGCTTGTAGGTAATCGCTTTTGAATCGTGTCAAAATCACTATGAGCTACAACGGTTCGGCGTTTATGGGTTCTCAGCAACAACCCGACACGACCAATACCGTCATCGGAACCCTCATCATTGCTTTGCGACGACTGCGCATCCATACCCTCCCAAAAGGGTCAGGGAGAACCGATCGCGGTGTTCACGCAACGCATCAAGTGATGCACCTTGATTTGCCGTTGTACTGGAACGATCTGCGACGTCTCAAAGATATGCTCAACATGCAGCTCCCCTCTTCCATCCGTATTGGACGCATCGAGTTTGTTGACAATGAGTTCCATGCTCGCTACACGGCACGTAAACGGGTTTATCGTTATATCCTTAAAGAGGGAAACACGAACCCTTTCGAGGACAATTTCATTACCTTTGTCCCCACCCTCAACCCCGAAGCCATTATCGATGCAATCAGCCTTTTTGAGGGAACCCACAGTTTTGAATTGTTCAAAAAAAGCGGTAATGATTTAGACCATTTCACCCGTATCATCTATCGTGCCTACGCCTACACCCACAAAGGACACCTTATCCTCTGTTTCGAAGGAAGCGGTTTTTTACGCTCCCAAATTCGTCTTATGGTTGGTTTTTTACTCCGTATTTCAGCGGGTAAATCAACCAAAGAACAGCTGCTCGAACAACTAAACTGTATCAAACGTCACAGCACCGACATCGCTCCGCACAATGGGTTATATCTTACACACATAAAGTATTAGCTTCTCCGTCATTCCCGCGAAGGCGGGCGAAGTGCCCTTTGGGTGAATCCAGCTTACTTTTGGGATGGATCCCCGGGTCAAGCCCGAGGATGACGAAAAGCATACCTTAGTCATCTACACTAAACTATCTTGATACACCTTGCATTATTAATCCTATTTCGTTAAAATCACAGCCTAAAATAACTAAAGGAAATTCACCATGGCAAAACATCAATTTCAAACTGAAGTCTCACAAATTTTACATCTTATGATCCACTCATTGTATTCAAACAAAGAGATTTTCGTTCGCGAACTTGTCTCAAACAGTTCGGATGCACTCGACAAGCTCAACATGCTCGTCCTCACCGATGAAAACTACAAAGGAATCGCCTTTAACCCACGCGTTGACATCATTATCGATCAGGAGGCAAAAACCCTCACGATAGCTGATAGCGGTATCGGTATGAACGAAGCGGATTTGGTCGAAAACCTCGGAACCATTGCCAAATCAGGAACCAAAGCGTTCTTGGAAAAACTCTCAGGCGATCAGAAAAAAGACTCCAACCTTATCGGTCAATTCGGTGTCGGTTTCTACGCGTCGTTTATGGTAGCGGATAAAGTCGAAGTTATTTCTCGCAAAGCGGGAGAAGAGCAAGCGTACAAATGGTCATCCATGGCAGGGTCAGAATACGACCTAGAGCCAGCAGAGCGTTCTAGCCATGGTACGAGTATCATCATGCACCTCAAAGACGAGGAGAGCGAATTCCTAGAGACTCACCGTATCGAGAGCATCATCAAAAAATACTCCAACCACATCCCTTTCCCGATTTTCATGGACAAAGAGGAGTGGGTAGCACCTGCTGAGGGCGAAGAAAAAGGTCACAACGAAACCAAAAACGTCCAAGTCAACAAAGCAAACGCATTGTGGACAATCTCTAAATCAGACATCACCGATGAGGAGTACAAAGATTTTTACTCTAGCATCGCGCATGATTCAAGCGAGCCATTGCTATGGATGCACAACAAAGCCGAGGGAACACTCGAATACACCACCCTCTTCTACGTCCCTGCAAAAGCACCGATGGACTTGTACCGCGTTGATTACCAAAGCGGTATCAAACTCTACATCAACCGTGTATTCATCACCGATGATGAAAAAGAGCTTATGCCGACTTATATGCGTTTCCTACGCGGGGTGATCGACTCTGCCGACCTTCCGTTGAATGTCAGCCGTGAAATCCTCCAAAGCAACCGCGTTATGGCGAAGATCAAAAACGCATCGGTCAAAAAAGTCCTCAGCGAACTTGCAAAAGTCTCTGAAAACGACACCGAGAAATACGACGCATTCTACAAAGAGTTCGGCAATGTTCTCAAAGAGGGTCTTTACAGCGACATGGGCAACCGTGAAAAAATTCTAGAGCTTCTCAAGCTCAATACTCTGAATGCTCACGAGCCGGTCATGTTCAGCAAATTTGTCGAAGGTGTCGATAGTGAAAAGAAAGAAATCTATTACATCACAGCCAAAATGTCTCTCCAAATGCTCAAAAACTCTCCGAGCCTAGAGCGTTTCAAAGCAAAAGGGATTGACGTTCTCGTTCTCAACGAAGAGATCGATACGATCGTATTCCCGATGGTAGCTGAGTACAAAGAGTACAAATTTATCAATGTCATCGACGCAGTTCTCGAAGAGAGCGAAGAGGAGAAAAAAGAGCACGAAGAGACAGCCAAAACTCTTGAAACGTTCATCGGACAGCTCCAAAGCGCATTGGGTGAAAACGTATCAAAAGTCGAAACAACATTCGACCTCACAGACTCTGCCGTATGTCTAAAAATCGACAAAGAAGATTCAGGCTACATGATGGCGCAAATGATGAAACAGTTCGGCAACATGGGCGGAGACATCCCAGCACCCAAACAAATCCTCCAAATCAACCCGAACCATGAGTTGATTAAAAAGCTCTCGGATAGCGCAGATATGAACCTCATCGACGATGCGGCACACGTATTGCTCGATCAAGCGAAACTTTATGAGGGTGAAACGCTTGCGGATACCGCAGGGTTTATCGCACGATTGAATCGTATTATGGCGAAGGCGCTCTAATCACTCCGTCATTCCCGCGAAAGCGGGAATTCAGCTTTCATATTCACAAAAATCTACATTTTAAATTTTTTAGCTACAATATTTAAAAAGGAATATTATGAAAAAAATCATTTTTTTAAGTAGTATAATTGGAATAATATTTTCAGGATGTGCTGAAAAATCTGGAGTCTATCCCGCAGGAAATAATACACATTCAATATCAAATCAAGCTGCAACAGGCTTTTCTGGTATGCAGGATATTCGAACAGATGCATACAAAGAAGCTTCGCAATATTGTCAAAATTTAAATAAGAGTTTTGAAGTTATAAGTAATGAAGAAACAAAACCACCTTATATTTTTGGAAATTATCCTCGAATCACTTTAACTTTTAAATGTATATAAAAAGCTACTTTTTCTCGTTCCCACGCTCCTAAGTGGAAGTATATAGTTTTAAAAATAATCTGTATTCCCACTTAAAAAGTGGGAAGGAGAAAGCTAAAATAAGTCTTTTCCTCGTTCCAAACGTCCTCGTTGGGAATATAGACTAATCAAGCTCCAGATTGGGAACAAGTAAGCACTTTCTAATACTCAATACGGTCTCGTCCCTCTTCTTTGGCTTGGTAAAGCTTCTCATCGGCACGTTTGACCAGATGTTCGAATGGTTCATTTTCCTGACGGTATGCGAGCCCTGCACTCAGGGTAACAGAGAATTTTTTGCCCCCTTTTTGAAACTCAATGGCATGCACCTCTCCACGGATACGTTCGGCAACCTGAATCGCTTCGTCTTTATCGTTGCACAACATGGCTATAACAAACTCTTCACCGCCGTATCGCACGCCGATGTCACCCGTACGTATCGATTTTTGAATCGCTTTGCCCACCTGCGAAAGCACCTTATCCCCGTAAGGATGCCCATAGGTGTCATTGACGATCTTAAAATGATCGATATCGAGAAAGATAATCGCCAGATAAGCTTGTATGGAACGGTCGTGACTTGAGATTAAAATGGGCATTTTTTCGCAGAGGAAGCGCCTTGTCAGCAGCGATGTCAATGGGTCATGTGTTGCCAATTGACTCAGTTGTTTTAAGAAATGATTCGACATCAAAATGGAGACCAGAATTAAAATAATAAATACAACAGCAACAATCGCGATAGCACGGTAGACGATCTTTTGAATCTCTGCTTCCATATCGTCAAGGTAGATACCGGTACCCAGTACCCAGTTCCATGGTTTAAAAAGTGTGACATGGGAAAGTTTACGATAAGTGTTCTTTTCACCGGGCTTTGACCAGTAGTAATCGACCCACCCCCCGCCGGCTTTCGCAGTCGTAATAAAATCTTTAAAAAGATATTTTCCTTCAATGTCCCTCATGTCGAGCACCGATTTCCCTACCAGCTCCGGATTGTGGGGATGCATTAACATAATACCTTCAATATCGTTAACCCAGAAATAACCCGTTTTACCGTATATCGCCGATTGTAAAGTGCTCATCGCCATGTGCTGTGCCCTGTTTTCACTGAGCTCCCCCTTCACTTGCAAGGTATAAAAATGACGTATGATGCCGGTTCCCATATCGATAAGCTGCTGCGTTTGTAACTGCCGTTCATGATAGAGGCTTTCGGTAATCGATTTAAGCAAGATCAGTAAAATCACTACCATACCCAACAGGCTGATCGCAGCCAGAACCGCCAGTTTCGGTTTAATGTTGAGCTTGACTAAATTTTTATCAGTTATTTCGCTTGTCATAAAACTGCCCCTAACTCAGGAAGATACAAATATAAATTATTATAATCCATATTTATAAAATAATGCTAAAATAGCGCCAATGAAACTGTTTATCTCTCTGATCAGCACTCTTATCCTATCAACCACACTGTTTGCCGCTCCTACACAATGTGAAGGGCTCTATTACGGCAACGAAGCTCCCGATATTCTAAACGCTAAACTCCTCCCTAAAACCCAAGAGCTGTGCTATAGCACCTTTGCCCTAATGCACTCAGGAATCTCCCGTACACCGTTATGGAGTGCCGAGCACCTGAGTAAAGAAGGGTTACGCCATAAGACCAAAAGAAGCAATGATTTTCATCCTGACGATCAATTAAATACCGATGAGCGTGCCGAACTCTCCGATTATTCCCGTTCGGGCTATGATCGCGGTCACTTGGCACCCGCTGCCGATATGGGCGACAAACAATCACAGCATGAGTGTTTTACCCTCGCCAATATGGTTCCTCAAAATTCTGAAAATAATCGTGGGATATGGTCGGCAATCGAAGGTGCTACACGCCATTTAACGAATGAGAAAGGGGAACTCTACGTTATCACCGGACCCATCTTCAGCGGTTCACCGATTAAACGGATCGGCGGGAGAGTATTGGTCCCCTCAAAACTCTATAAAGCGATCTACGATCCCTCCAGCGGGCAAGGGGCAGCCTATCTGGTCAGCAATTCGCCTAGCAACGATTATGAAGTAATCAGCATTGCGCAGCTAGAGCAGATGAGTGGTCTACAACTCTTTCCCAAAATGGCTCCGTCCGACAAACAAAATGCGATGGATTTACCTGATCCGCAAGAGCATCACGGCGGTTCCTACAACAATCTTTCGAATAAAGATATAATTCATATAATTGAAAAACTTTTGAAACGGATGTTCTAAAAATGCCCACTCAACCTTTTATAGCATATAAAAATGAAGTTGACTCACTCCAAATCGATAATTTAACGGTCGAGAACCGTCTGGACCGCATCTCGCTGTACGGTTCTTTGGAACTTACCAAAGACCGCCAAGGGCTTGAATCTGCTTTAAAACTCAAACAGATTATCGATGCCTCAATCGATGCGCTTATACAAGATAAAAATTTGCCGGATCGTATAGAAATTAAAGCAGCTGAGAGTGTTGAAAATCCGTTTTGAAAGATAGGAAAAAGAGACCGGCTCCTTTTCTAATTTATCTTTATAAATAGTTATCTACTGGGCAAGAGAATAGTCAAACTCATGAAATATTTTATTGTGAGGGTCTTGATGGATAAAGTGATTGGCTTCTAATAGCCGTTCACAAATCGATTCGATCGTATCCCCTTTTTTTAATACGATCAGACTCCCTTTTAGATGATAGTCCTGATAGTAATTAACCAATTTTTCCAATGCCGTTCGAGCGCCGATATGATCCACAAACGTGAATAAAACTGCTATGTAATGGTCATTGATTTTTCTTGCGACATCGCTATGGCGTACACTGTCCATAAGATACGCTTTATCAACATCGTAATCATTGCAGGCTACTAAAGCCAAATTAGCATCAATGTTATATCTATCAAGTGTATACAGAGCCATTTTAATATCATGTTCAAGCGTAAGCATTAAATCAAGTACACTTAACTCTTTCATCTCATTCCTTTTATATTGGCCTTTTTTAGTCTGTTAAAAAGATTGCTATTTTACCGAGTATCCCTATTTTTAGCAAAAATCACTGCAATACCCTTTCCCTCGTTCCCAACGTCCTCGTTGGGAATGCAGACGCATGCTATAATACTCTCCCAAGCTGGAGTATTCTAAAAGATTTTTTTCGGTCAAATATATAACTCACTTTTAAACTAAATACAACTACAATACCAAGATAGTCGAATCAAAACATTCTGAAGCATAATTAAAAAGAGAGAAAATGAACATTATAAAAATTAGAAAAGTTTGCCGTCCGATTCGTATACTTTTGGGATCAGGACTTATTGGTTACGGATTATACAGTGGTAATACATGGTTTTACTTAGGTGTTTTTCCGCTAATAGCTGGAATATTAAATTTTTGCCCCCTATGCAAAATAACAAAACAATGTGATATTTTATAGATAGATATAAGCTGCTTTTTACAAATAAAATCAACAAGGATACCCCATAAAACCATCTGCCACCAATAGAAAAACACCTCCTAAAAGAGATTATTCAAAGCCTCCTCAAAACTTTCAACGTAAGGCACCGCCGAAAAAAGAAAATATTGAAACCACTCAAAAAAATGAGATCAAAACGATGTTTATGACCTGGTTCAAATCCAGCAGAGCGCTTGAGGGTCATGTTATGACCAAGCAAGATGTTATCAACGGTATTTTGAAAAAATTAGGGCCAAAACAAGATCGTCCCTTTCAAATTGCTATGGATGAGCTGAAAAATGATGGTTTGATCGAAATACAAGAAGATGGAGTGACGTTGGTGTTGACGGCAAAAGGTGCCGATCTTCTGTAAGGAGCAACACTATGTTTAAGAAAATTACTTTATCCCTATTCGTCAGCCTTTCACTTATCTCATCTGCTCATGCTAAAGAAGTGGGCGCTTGGGATCTATTTGGATGGATGGAAACATTGCAAGGCGAATGGAAACTCTCACCGGCCAATCAGCAATACGGAACCGAATCGTACAAACACAAAGCTGTATTACCCCTCGTAGGGACAAATATGACGGGAATATCCTTTAGACTCATTGGCGGGGATGTAACCATCCACGAAGAGCTGCTGCCCAATACGACTAAGCAAATGGTGACCATGTACCACTGCAAAGAGATCGCCTGTACCAACATCAAAGCGACCCACTATTGCGTCAAGCAAAATCAGCCCGAGTTCATCGCCAACCTCTTGACCAGCACTAAAAATAAAATTGTTTTCGATTGTGATATGTCCACCGAACTTTGTCAATCCGATGAGGACCATGTCCACCAAATCATCCATGAGATAAGCGATGACGGCAAACATTTAAAAACTTCCTATTTAAGTTGGCAAAATAAAAAACCGAAAACAGATAGCTCTATCTATCATTTTGATCGAAAGTAATTTCATCCGAAAATAGTAGAGAGTTGTTACGATTATTTTTTTTCTAAAAACTTTCCGCATCCCTTTTCAGGGGTGCCGCCGAATTTTTTTATCTCTCTGGCTTGATTGTTTTTAGCAATCTCGTTTCGTTTGCATTCCTCTTTTTTAATGCACTCATCATTCTTGCATCCTACATCATGCGGTACTTCTGCCATGATTGTCCTTATATTTTTTATTAGAAATTTTAACGTTTTTAATCTTACAGACATATATTCGGATACTCACACATTCTCCAGCCAATCTTATTTATGAGCACCTCTGGTAAAGCCGTTTTTTTAATACCAAGTAAAAATAGAGTAAAATTACCGTCCAACACTAAAAAAAGGATTATCATGGCATGGGCAACCGCAAGACATATATTAGTAGACACGGAAGAAGAGTGTAATACTCTCAAAGCAGAAATAGAAAAAGGGACGTCGTTCGAGACCGTTGCTCAAAGCCATTCCAAATGTCCCTCAGGCAGAGACGGTGGAGATTTAGGTCAATTTGGTCCTGGGCAAATGGTTCCTGAGTTTGACAAAGCCGTATTTACCGGTGATGTCGGCGTTTTATACGGTCCTATCCAAACACAATTTGGTTACCATCTTTTAGAAGTAACCAGCAGAGGTTAAAACCCTTGGGAGCGAATAGGTTATAATACTGAAAAATAACCCAAGGTTGCTCCCTCATGTCAAAACACCCGACACTTTTACAACAATTTCGCTCCTTCTGTTTTCAAAACAATGCAACTGACCTTGAAAAAGCGATAGAGTATTTTGCGGTATTTGGCGCAATGGGGTGGAGTGTGGATATGTCAAAACCCTTGGATGACCTCATCGTTGAGAAGATATTGGCAAACTACGGTTATATCCATGGAGACATCGCCAAAATCACTCAGAGCAACAAAACACACCATTCTCTTCTCACTGCACTGGCAAGCGGGGATCGGCGGGAATACTCTGCATTTAGACGCGCTAACATACCTCGAAAAGAGGGAGAAGAGTCGGCGGCTTTTTTGATTAAATTCGGATTACTGATTCGTGAAAAATCTCAAGAAGAGCCGGCAGATACGAGCGAAGAAGTCTCTGATCGACTTGTATTTACCGCCCCTTTCATGCGCTTTTGGTTCTCCTGTATCTCTCCGTATTACAAAGGAGTCAAAGAGGGTGATTTCACCGAAGTCAAAGAGCGCTGGGAAAATACCAAACAGACGTTTTTTGATTCAGTATATGAGGCTCTTATCATAGCTCTTGTCCAAAAGAATTTTAAAGAAGATCCCTTCAAGAAAATAGGCTCGTACTGGGATAAAAGCGGTGAAATCGAGATATTGGGGCAAACAAAATCGGGTAAGGTCGTAGCGGGTGCGTGCAAATACTCAAAAGCCAAAGCCAACAAAAGTGAGTTGACCAAACTCCAAGAAAGATGTAATAGCGCAAAACTAAATCCCGATATTTTTGTCATCTTCTCAAAAAATGGATTTTCAAATGAATTTAAAAAAGAAAAGAGTGAAGAGGTGAGGCTCTTCACTCTTAAAAATCTCAAAACTCTAATAGAAAATCTGAACGAAAAAGATCTTCTCGTCAACACGAATAAGAAATATTAATTATCCGATAAATACTCAAGGTCTCCGATGCAAAAGTATATTCATTACGACCCCTCACCCGAAGAGATCCACTCCTACTCTATGCAAGTGAGTTCGGATAATAACCACCATTACTACAAAATTCATCTCCCTGAACTCACCGAAGGTCAGCGTAAACATATTTCTAGACACTATAGTGTTTCTCTTAACATTTTAGAAAGTGAACCCTATCTGATATTGGTCAGGATTACTGACATCTAAGATACTCATGTACGCTATAATCGCGTATGCGAAACTCCACAGAAACTTCTTTTGATCTCATTGTCGTAGGTGGTGGCGCAGCAGGTCTCATCGCTGCTATTACCGCCGCACGTCGTGGCAAAAAGACCCTTCTCCTCGAAAAACTTTCCAAAATTGCTGCAAAACTCAAAGCCACAGGAGGGGGACGGTGCAATCTGACCAATACTCTCTCCAACAACGATTTTATGGGACGTTTCGGACGCGATGGTCGGTTTATGACCCCTGCTCTAAGTGCTTTTGATCACCGTGCATTGATGGCATTTTTTGCACAAATAGGAGTGGAGAGCCATGCCCCTGATGGGTATCGCGTTTTCCCCGTCTCTCACAGTTCGGTAAGCATCATCACTGCACTCGAAGAGGAGATGGCACGGCTTGGTGTCACGTTGATCTGTTCTGCACGGGTAGAGAGTTTAGAGCACGATGGTATGCGTGTTAGCGGAGTAAGTACGAGTGAGCAATCCTACAGTGCTCCAAATGTCATCATCGCCACCGGAGGACTTGGGTATCCGCAGCTGGGAGCCGAGGGGGATGGATTTACCCTAGCTTCTACTGTGGGGCATAAAATCACCGAGCTCTACCCTGCCATGATGCCGCTTCGAACCAAAGAAACATGGGTGGCTCATTGTCGTGCCGACACAATACCCAAAGTGGAAATCCGTATCGATTTGCCCAAAGCAAAAAACATCCGGGCTCATGGGGATCTGATTTTTACCACTAACGGTATCCGTGGTCCTGTCGTCCTCGATGTCGCTCGTGAAATTACTCCGCTAATCGAAAAATACGGTGAAGTTCCATTGCTCATCAACATGACCAAAGGGCTCAACGAAGAGCAACTGCGCAATCACATCAAAAATGAGATTTACAAAAATCCTGAGCAGTCCATATTGACTCATATCATGACGCTTCTTCCCGAGTCTGTTGCCCGCGAGCTGTGTACTCTAGCAGGAGCCAATCCCGATAATGGATTCAATAAACTCGAAGGCTGCCAGCGTGACAAGCTCATCAGACTCCTCGCATGGACACCGCTCACGGTTATCGGGCATGATGGATTTAAGATGGCAATGATTACCCGTGGCGGTGTCTCACTCAAAGAGATATGCCCCGAAACGATGGAGAGTAAAATACTCAAAGGACTTTATTTTTGCGGTGAAGTGATGAATCTCGATGGTCCTTGCGGCGGATACAATTTACAATGGTCCTTTTCCAGCGGATACACGGCAGGACATTTAGGAAAATTGACTTCTAAAAAAGAGATATAATGATTTCTATGAAAAATTTTAACTTCTTTCTTATTTCTCTTGCTGCTTTAGTAGTGTTCAATGGATGCCAAAAAGAGAGTGTACACATTTATCAAGGCTATGCAGAGGGGGAGTTTGTCAACATCTCCTCCTCCCAAAGCGGTAAGCTCGACAAACTCTTTGTCAAACGGGGGGATCAGGTTTCCAAAAACTCAAACCTCTTTGCTTTGGAATGTGAAAGTGAAATATTGGCTCTGCAACAAATCTCCGCTGAACTCTCCGCTGCTCAAGCAACTCTGAATGATTATAAAAAAGGGGCTCGTCCCGAAGAGATAAAAGTCATCGAAGCTCAACTCTCTCAAGCGATAGCCAATGCCGAAAATGCGTCCATCCAATTAAGCCGAAACAGTCAACTTTATCCTTCCAATGCCATTTCTAAAACACAATTTGATGACTCTACCGCTTTAGCAAAAACCACTGCTGCCAAAGTCAAAGAACTTCAAAATGGACTCAATGTAGCCAAACTCGCCAAACGAACCGATCAAATTTCTGCACAAGAAGCCCGTCTCCAACAACTCCGATCTGCCGTAGCACAGGCACAATGGAAAGTCGATGAGAAAGCTCTGAAATCTCGTGGAAATGCTTTGGTTTTTGATACCCTTTACCGTGAAGGAGAGTGGGTAAACGCAGGAGGCATCATCGTGCGGCTCCTCCCGCCGGAAAATATCAAAATCCGCTTTTTTGTCCCGCAAAAGATTGTAGAAGAGCTTGGTATCGGTCAAAATATTACCATCGTTTCACGCAGTGACGGAAAAAAACTCTCTGCCCGTGTCACCTACATCTCAACCGAAGCAGAATATACCCCTCCAATCATCTACAGCAATGAGACCAAAGAGAAACTCACCTATATGATCGAAGCTTATCCCAACCGTATCAATGCCCCGCATCTGCATCCGGGTCAGCCTGTGGAAGTCTCTCTTGATCGCTAATGATTTTGCCATCGATGTTCGAGGACTCAATAAATATTTCGGGGACAAACATGTTGTCAAAAATCTCTCACTGCAAGTGGGTCACGGGGAAATCGTTGGATTTTTAGGCCCTAACGGCAGCGGGAAAACGACTGCTATTCGGATGATGTGTGGCTTGCTAACCCCCGATAGTGGGGACGGGCATTGCCTTGGATACAATATTGTGACCCAAAGCGATGCTATCAAACGGGAAGTGGGTTACATGACCCAAAAGTTCTCCTACTGGGAAGATTTAAGCATACGGGAGAATCTCGATTTTGTTGCGCGGATTTATGAACTTGCGAACCGTAAAGCAATCGTCACCGAAGCACTCCACTCTCTTGGTCTCACTTCCCGAGCATCCCAACTTGCAAAATCACTTTCAGGGGGATGGAAACAGCGGCTTGCCCTCGCGGCCTGTATGCTCCGTCATCCCAGATTACTCCTCCTGGATGAACCCACAGCAGGAGTTGACCCAAGTGCACGGAGAGATTTTTGGGAAGAGCTTCATGAGCTGGCTGCATCTGGTGTTTCAGTACTCATCAGCACCCACTATATGGATGAGGCAGAGCGGTGCCACAAACTCGCCTATATTGCTTATGGAAATCTTCTTGCGTCAGGAAGTGCCAAAAGTATCATAGAGAGTCAGGGGCTATCTACTTATGAAGTTAGCGGCAATGGATTGATGGATATTTCCAAATTTCTCAAACAAAGCGATGCGATCGAGCAAACCGTTATTTTCGGCTCGACACTCCATGTAAGCGGAAAAAATCCTCACGCGATCGAAATGGCATTAAAAGGGGAAAATTTCAAACCGATTCCAACATCACTCGAAGATGTTTTTATCTATTTGATGAAACATACCTCTGATAATTTCGAAGAGGTCAGTGATGTTCGTTAGCTCCTTTAGTTTCGCACGGTGGTGGGCAATCGTCTTAAAAGAGTTTCTCCAGCTCAAACGCGACCGTGTAACGTTTGCCATGATGATCCTTCTCCCCATCATTCAACTGACAATTTTCGGATTTGCCATCAATACCGATCCCAAACATCTCCCGATAGCCGTCGTCACCTATGATCAAAGTGAATTTACCCGCAGTCTCATATCGTCGATGCAAACCTCTGAATACTATACAATCGACACCCGATATACGACACAAGACGCTGCACAAGAGGCATTTAAAAAAGGGGAGATTCAATTTATCCTCACCATCCCTAGCGATTTTACCAAAAAACTTCTGCGAGGGGAAAAACCCTCTCTCCTCCTTGAAGCCGATGCTACCGATCCCATTTCTGTCTCAACCGCCCTTGCATCGATCGAGGGGATAGCGGCCACAGTTGCTAAAAAAGATTTAACCGGTCCCCTCTCAGTACTCTCAAACCAGAAAAAACCTTTTGATCTCCGTGTCCATCGCCTCTATAATCCCAACGGTATCAATCAATACAACGTTATCCCTGGGCTCATGGGGACACTCATGACGATGACACTTACGATGATGACCGCCCTCGCCATCACCCGTGAACGCGAACACGGCACGATGGAAAATCTCCTCTCCACCCCTGCTCGACCACTTGAAATCATGACAGGGAAAATCATCCCTTATGTGTTTATCGGACTGGTTCAGGCTACGTTGATTTTATGCGCATCCTACTTTGTCTTTGATGTCCCTTTCAACGGCTCTATTACTCTGGCTTACGCAGTTGCACTGCTTTTCATCGCCGTTAACCTCACGATCGGTATTACCATCTCTTCTTTGGCAAAAAATATGCTGCAGGCACTGCAACTCACTATTTTTTATTTTCTCCCCAGTATCATGCTTTCAGGATTCATGTTCCCTTTTTTGGGGATGCCAAAATGGGCACAGCATGTGGGTGAACTCCTCCCCCTCACCTATTTTAACCGTCTCATTCGGGGGATCGTCCTCAAAGGTAACGATTTCACCATCCTATGGCCTAATATTTGGCCCCTGATGATTATCGGTATTATTATGATGACACTGGCCGTCAAATTTTATAAAAAGACACTCGATTAAACTATGTACAAAATTCTTCTTTTACTTCTATTCGCCATAACTCCGACATTGGTGTTTGCCAAAATCAAACACACGATCCATATCCCCGAGTTTGATGACAATGATACGTTTGAAACATTCAGTGTGGATGGGAGTATGACCAATTTTTTTCATAATCCCGGCAGTTTAAATGCACGGCCTGATTTGAGCGGAACAGCCTATAATCGCTATGATGTGAATGTGGAGTTTCAACGTGAAGCTCTTTTTATGGAAGCGGATATTGCCTGTTTAACGGATAAAGATGCAACAAACTCATTCACAACCCTCAGTGAAATCGATAAAGATTTTATGATAGGCTATCGTAATGACGTAATCGATTTATATGTCGAATATGAACATGATACACCTACCAATCATACCTTGACACGCTCTTACACCGGAATAGGTGGTCGATACACTAACGATACTTCTTTTTTAGGTTCCAAACTCAGTTGGCTCATTGATATTGAAAAAGTGATTACCAATAACCAATACGGCTCACGGCCGGACGGTACAGGTCAAGCCAATATGATTGTTGATTTTCATCTCGATCTTGATCTTCCGGATCAGTTCTCTTTCTCAACCGAACAGATTGTCTATACCGATAAACATAAATATGTGCAGGGAAGCGAGTGGGATAGGCTCTTCCAAATTAACTACCAAATTTTCTCAGATGTTATTTTATTGGTGTATCAAGAGGTGGATACCTTTTTGGACATGAGACAGCCTCGACAAGTTTTTTGGGGGGCAGGAGCCGTGTATGAATTTTAACGCTATAATGCCACCAATTTTTTTATCGAAACGAACCGTATGAACACACTTTTTTTCTCCCTTATTTTCCTGTTTCAAACACTTCTCTTTGCGGATGCAAACGGTATTTATGACATCCGAGGTTCATCGCATTTACTCGATGCCAATATGTCCCAATTTTTGGATAAATGGCGCACTGATACGATTACCCCTGTACAAAACGGCACCTATAAAAATATATTCGTTAATGGCGATACCACCAAAAAAATCATCACATTGACGTTTGATGATGCCCCCGATGAGAACAATACCCATAAAATTCTCGATATTTTAAAAAAGCATGATGTCAAAGCGAGCTTTTTTATGATTGGTTCGACGATGAATGATGAGAATACCACCGCCGTAAAACGCTGTAGTGATGAAGGGCATTTCGTTTTAAACCACAGCTTTAACCACCCCCGTTTTACCAATCTAAATGAAACTGAAATCGTCGCGCAACTAGAGCTTACCTCCACGCGAATTCAAACCCTTACAGGAAGCTACCCCCTCCTCTTTCGCCCCCCGTATGGTTCCATCAATCAACACGTCGTAGACACCATCAATACGTCAGGCTTCACCATCATACTTTGGTCGCTTGATTCACTTGACTGGATACTCAAAGACCCCTACGCCGTGGCAAATAACGTCATCTCTAATGTACGCAACGGTGATATTATCCTCATGCATCGAAATCCCACCAGTGTTGCATCACTGGAAATGGTCATCGAGACACTCCATGCTACTGGCTATACCTTCACAACTGTCGATAAAATGCTGGGGCTCACAGCCTATAAGCAATAACTCGCTATAATTGCACCACTAAAATTGTGTCGTAAAAAAGCGGCACATTCCCTCGAATTACCGAGGCCACACTCCTAAAGGACTCTTATGTCATCTGAAATTCAACGTAAAAACCACCGTATCCACCCTTGTAATACCGAGCGCAAATCTGAGCTCCTTAATTTTTTAATCACGCAATACCCTGAAAAGAAAATTCTCGTTGCAACGGCTAAAAATTCAAAATCAATTGAACTTTCAACCACTGCAAATGTAACGGTTGTATCTGACGACGATATGAATGCTTCTGAAAAAAATCAATACGATATTCTTATCAGTTACGATCTCCCTGAAAAAGCAATCATCTACATGACCCGTTTTGCCCATGCACGAGAGATGGCACTTGTCTTACTTGGAGCTGAGGATCAAAAAAATCTCTACGGTATCGAAACGCTTTTAGGTCGCACCATTATCCAAGAAGCCATTGCAGGATTTGAACCAAGTTTTGGAATTGCCGTTGATAATCAGCAAAAAGCCGAAGCAAAAGCACGACGCGATGCACGTGATGAGGAAGAAGCACTCAAAAAAGAACGATGGGCACGCAAAGACAAAGAAAAGCCGAAATTTTTAGGCAAAGATGAAAATGGCAAACCCATTTTTGAGCAAAAAACCCGTGAGCGCAACCACTACATCGATGGTACTCCCCGTAAAGATGAAGAAAAATCAACCAAATCTCAGTATGCCAATAAACCGGTATTTTTTGGTGACGATAAAAAACAATTCAATAAACCAAAGCCTGAGGGTGAGCGAAAACCTTATGGAGACAAGAAACCATTTGGCGACAAAAAGCCTTTTGGTGAGAAGAAACCTTACGGGGATAAAAAAGAGTTTGGAGAAAAGAAACCATTTGGTGACAAAAAACCGTATGGTGATAAAAAGCCTTTCGGAGACAAGAAGCCTTATGGGGATAAAAAAGAATTCGGAGAGAAAAAGCCATTTGGTGACAAGAAGCCTTTTGGTGATAAAAAACCATTCGGAGATAAAAAACCATTCGGAGATAAGAAACCTTACGGGGATAAAAAACCATACGATGCAAAAAAATCTTTTGATAGACCTGCACCCAAAGTCGATGCAACACCCGCACGACCTGCTCGCCGTATCAATGTAAAATCATTGAAGCCAAAAGAGTCTGGAGAATAAATACCTATTGCCGTCATACCGTACTTGATACGGTATCCATTAGCAATTTATAGATTCCGTGTCGTGGCACGGAATGACGAGACTATTTTTCTTCACCTCTAATCTATCATACATCTTCAACATATTATGATAATCGTCATGCAGCGTCACATCAATTAAAAAAGCCTCCCCTTCTAAAATCTGCAATGCCTGCTCAACTTTTTCACGTCCATAGATACTAAACAACGCTTCTTCATACTCTTCCCACACACATTCTGCTTCCCCCATTCGGATGAGTTCTGCAACGATATGTCCCATTTTATTGGTTCCAAATTCAAGCAAGGAGAGGGCTTCATCGGTGTTACCCAATAGCAAATGTATTTGTGCTTTGAACTCTTGCATCGTAAAATTAGTCGCAAATATAACCCCGATGTATTTTTCCACATTTAGCGTCTCTTCGAGTGATTCGACGGCATCGAGAATGTCATCCCCCTCATACTCCTCGAAATTTAAAACCATATCGCGTATCCATTTGCCGTTGTTCTTGTTGTTAAAACTCATATCCTCTATCGGATAGACTTCCGAAACACCGGGGACAATCATCTGACACGAATAGAAGCCCAAATAGTTGTATTCACGTAAATACATCTCTTTGTTCAACTCCTTTAATATGCCAGTGAGATACCCAAACTCTGCATCTGAATCCTCTCCCTCATAGTTCCACGGCGCATACTCAAAACTTTTTTTAGCACTCAAAAATCCAAATCCGAGTTTGCCGTTAGAATCAATAAAATGAGATTCGAGATTAAAGCTGTCAGAGACCAAACTCATATCAAACGTCGGGACTTCAAAGGCATCGAGATTTTCCAATCCACGACCTTGCATAAGTTCCGTCATAGTACGCTCCAACGAGACTTGTAAAATCGGATGCGCCCCGAAGGAGACAAATAATGTCGAGTTTTCAGGATTGATAAGAGAAATCGCCGTCACAGGGAATTTCCCCCCCAACGATGCATCCAAAACTTCGACAATAAACCCTCGTTGACGCAATGCCATTACATCTTGATAGACTCTGCGAAATGTTTGTAAAACTTCATCAGGGTACTTTGGCAGGGCATAGCCGTTTTTGATAATCTCTATTTTGGCATATCGCTCAAAAATCTCACTGAGAGCCTGTACCTGTGCTTCAAGCGGAGTATTTCCCGTAGCAAGTCCGTTGCTCACATACAAATTACTGAGGATATTAAGAGGGATATAAACCATTTCACCCGTAGTATGCTGGATAAACGGCAAGGCGACTACCTTATCCTCATAATCGCTGTTATAATCAACCCAATCTTCATCACTTAACTCATTGTTGGGGTTATAAATAGCGTGCAATGAGTCGTTTAAATAGCCTTCACCAAACTCAAACGCCACTTCATCGGGATAATATTTCCGCTGGGGTAGATAAAAATCAATGAAAAAATTATTGGTTTGCAACCGCTCGATGTATTCCCCCAACGCACTTGCTTTTGAGGCATCCGAAACAATCCCTTTGCCATTAGAGTAAATATGACGGGGGGCTTCGATGGAAGCGAGATTAACCGAATAGCAATGTTCTAGCGGATGTTTTTCATCCGAAAATACCGCTTCGCATTCAACGTCGGTTAACACTGCTTCCATTTTTTTGATGGACTCTTCGAGTGGCGAGCTTTTAGATAAAAGATTCATACATTTCCTTGTTGTTTTTCAATTTCATTGACGACTTGACGCATTTTTAACAGTGAATCGGGATTGAGCGAAATCGAATCAATCCCCTCCCCAACCAAAAATCGGGTAATTTCAGGATAATCCGAGGGTGCTTGACCGCAGATGCCGATGTATTTTCCTCGCTCTTTGCACGCACGTATCGCCATACTAAGCATACGAGTTACCGCTTCATTACGTTCATCAAAGACCGATGATACCAATGCACTGTCACGATCGACTCCAAGGATGAGTTGGGTAAGGTCGTTGGAACCGATACTGTATCCGTCAAATATTTCTAAAAACTGATCTGCCAGTATAACATTAGCAGGGATTTCGCACATCGCGTACACTTCCAATCCGTTCTCCCCCTGCACCAATCCCGCTTCCTTCATCACCGCTATCGCTTTTCTTCCCTCATCCGGTGTACGGACAAAAGGGAGCATCACTTTAACATTCGTAAGCCCCATCTCATCGCGCACTTTCTTTAACGCTTCACACTCCCACATAAACGCCTCTTTGTAGTGGGGAGAATAATAACGGCTCGCACCCCGAAATCCAATCATCGGATTCTCTTCAACCTCTTCATACGCTTTTCCGCCGCTCATGTGTCGGTATTCATTCGATTTAAAATCGCTGGTACGAACAATCACAGGTCTAGGATAAAACGCTGCGGCAATCATCCCTACCCCCTCAGCAACCTTATCGATAAAGAATGCTTTGGGATCATCGTATCCTCGCATTGCCGTTCTCACAGCCGCACTCTCGTGAATCGTTTTACCCTGTGAAAGCTCCACTAATGCCATAGGATGCGCATTAACGTAATGGGTAATGATAAACTCCATCCGCGCCAGTCCTACCCCGTCATTGGGAAGCTTCGCTATTTTAAATGCAATATCGGGATTCCCGACGTTCATGTAGAGTTTTGTCACCGTCGGGGTGAGATTACCCAAATCGATATGACTGATTTCATACTCCAGTAATCCTCCATAAACACGACCGCTCTCCCCATCGGCGCAACTCACCGTCACTTCATCGCCATCGTGCAGTATTTCTGTCGCATTGATCGTCCCTACAATCGCCGGAACACCGATTTCGCGTGCCACAATCGCCGCATGACACGTTCTTCCGCCACGGTTGGTGATGACGGCAGAGGCTTTTTTCATGATCGGTTCCCAGTCAGGATCCGTAATGTCGGCAACAAGGACATCCCCCTCTACAAACCGTTCCCCCTCGTGAGGAGAATGGATGATTTTGACCCGACCGGAACCGATTTTCTCGCCGATGGCTTTACCGCTGAGGAGTATTTTCGGCTCTACACCCTCTTTGAGACGGTATTGCTCAAAGCTGTTATCCCCCATCTTACGACTCTGTACCGTTTCAGGACGGGCTTGGACGATATAGAGCTCTCCATCTTGTCCGTCTTTTGCCCATTCAATATCCATCGGACGGTATTCGCCTGCTATTTTTGTGTAATGTTCTTCGATAAGGAGCCCATAGCGCGCCAACGTTGCCACCTCTTCATCACTAATCGAAAAACGGTTTTGGAGAGTTTTAGGGGTAGCTAGATTGATGGTAGTATGACGCTCATCGTAGCGCATGGTGAGGGCTTTGGAACCGATTTGACGTTTGAGTATCGATATTTTCCCCTCTTTGAGAGTCGGTTTAAAGACATAAAACTCATCAGGATTTACCCGTCCGCCGACGATATTTTCTCCCAATCCCCAAATCGAGTTAATGAGAATCAGATTTTCCGAACCGTTTTCCGTATCAATCGTAAACATCACCCCACTGCTCGCCAAGTCACTGCGTACCATTTTTTGAACCCCCACCGAGAGGGCAACGGCAAAATGGTCATAGTCACGACTGTGCCGATAACTGATAGCACGATCGGTAAAGAGGGATGCAAAACAGCGCTTTACGTGTTCTATGAGCATAACTTCGCCACGAACATTGAGATAGCTCTCCTGCTGTCCGGCAAAACTCGCATCGGGCAAATCTTCCGCCGTCGCCGAAGAGCGCACCGCCACATCGACCGATGCCATACCATATTCCGATTCCATGATACGATAACTTTCGGCAATTTCGGTTTTTAGAGCCTCGGGCATTTCACCCGAGAGCATCAACGCTCTTATTGCTTCGCCACAAGCGTTGAGTGCTTCAATATTGGTCAAATCGACATCCGCAAAAAAGTGACGGATTTTTGGCTCGAAACGGTTATGCTCGATAAATGCACGATACGCATCTGCTGTCACGGCAAACCCTTCCGGTACTTTCACCCCCAACACTTTGAGAGAGCCTATCATCTCTCCTAATGAAGCATTTTTACCACCGACCAAAGCAATATCGCCCAAACCAAGCGAATCCAATCGACGAACATAGCGCATACTTTCTCCCTTTTGTTTCAAACTACAATTAAAATAAGAATAGCACGAATTTGCCAATAACAATACAATTTATGTTATATTTGCATAAAAATTTATGGGTGGGTCATGGCTATTATCTCAATCGCATCAACCAAGGGGGGCGTGGGTAAAACCTCCCTCGCTTTTTCTCTCGCCAAAGACCTTGGATATCGCTACGCCACCAACGATATGTCAGTCGTTCTCAACAAATACAAAAATGCACGCTACTATCCTAAAAAAATACCTCTTTACGAAGATACTGTCTACGATTTCGGAGGATTTGATGCCGAACACGCCGATGAGATTTTACGCAGCTCAGACATCATTCTCGTCCCCACTACCAATGATTTAAACTCCATTATGAAAAGCCTGATTTTTATCAAAAACTACAAAGAAAAAACCATCCTCGTCTTTGCCAATATGATTGACAATCCTAATGATGCCACGATGATAAAAGCAAAAATCCACGAACATTTCCCCAACCTCGCCTTTACCTATCTTCGCCGTACCAAACTGCTCAAAAATGCACTGGAATCCGGTATGAGTGCAAGCGAGCTGTACGAATCAAGCAAACATTCTCAGCACCTCTATAAACAAGCATTTAGCGAATACAATAAAATACTTAAACTGTTTACGACTGATGGGCACTATTTTAGTGCATCCCAATCATGAGTACGATTCTTCTCACTACTCTCAACTCTCGCTATGCCCACAGCGCCTTAGGACTTCGTTATCTCTATGCCAACTTGCATGAACTCCAAGATGATGCCAAAATAGTCGAATTTACCATCAATGAGCAAATCCAAACCATCGCCGAAGACATTTTAAAACATACCCCTAAAATCATCGGCATCAGTGTCTATATTTGGAATGCTTCTCAAATAGCAGAACTTATAGAGATACTCAAAAAAGTTTCTCCGGATACTGTCATTGTCCTGGGAGGACCTGAAGCCAGTCATTTGCCTCATCGGGTTGATTTATCACGCGCTGATTACATCATTAGCGGTGAAGGAGAAGTGGTATTTTATGAGTTATGTAAAAAGATACTATCTCCCGTCATCCTCGGGCTTGACCCGGGGATCCATCCCAAAGAAAAAAGCTGGATTCACCCAAAGGGCACTTCGCCCGCCTTCGTGGGAATGACGGAGGAGAAGCCCCAGTTTATCAAAGCCCCCATGCTTGACCTAAAAACCATCACTCTCCCCTACCGTGCGTACAGTGACGAAGACGTAGCGCATCGCACTATCTACGTCGAAGCCTCACGCGGATGCCCTTTTGAGTGTGAATTTTGTCTCTCGTCTATGGATGACAAAGTACGTAATTTTCCGCTGGATGAACTCATCGAAGAGTTTGAAATACTGTGGCAGCGGGGTGCGCGAAGTTTTAAATTTATCGACCGTACCTTTAATCTCAACATGACGTTTGCCAATCGCCTCCTAGACTTTTTCCTCTCCAAGGAGCCGCCTTATTTCGCCCATTTTGAAGTCATTCCCGACCATTTTCCCGACGTGCTCAAAGCCAAAATAGCACTCTTCCCGCAAGGGTCATTGCAGCTGGAAATCGGTATCCAGACCTTAGACCCCATCATCGCAAAAGGGATTAACCGTCCATTACGGCTGGAAAAAATCTATGAGAATCTCCGATTTTTAGAAAATGAAACCTCCGCACACATGCACCTCGATCTCATTGTCGGACTTCCGGGGGAAACATTAGCAGGGTTTGGACGTAATCTTGATTTGCTTTGTACACTGACCCACAGTGAAATCCAAATCGGTATTCTTAAAAACCTCTCAGGGACGACTCTCTCACGCCACGATAAAGAGCATGGGATGATTTACAGCGATACACCGCCGTATGACATTCTCCAAAATAACAATCTAAGTTTTGAACAAATCCAAAAAATGAAACGGTTTGCACGGTTTTGGGATATTTTTTACAATAGCGGAAGTTTTGAAAATACGGTTAAGTTGCTATGGGATGAGGAAAGTGTATTTAACTCATTTTACGCCTTCAGTGAGTGGATTTACACCCAAACGCTCTCTACATGGAAAATATCTCTGGATCGCCAAATAACCCTCATCTATGATTATCTCATCCTAAGCCATGAGCCTGAAGTCGTACAAAAAGCACTGATGGAAGATTTATCAAAAAGACCCGAAAAAACAATCCCTTTTTTCCTGCGACAATCAACAAGTGAAAATAAAAAAAAGAGTGATAAAAGCATAACGCCAAAACGGCAGGCTAATCGGATTTAAAATAGTTATGGTATAATTATTTTGCTGGTACAACTTTTCATTCGTTTAATGGAGCGGTAAGATTAAGGTCGGGGGAGTAATTACCCTCGACCTTTTTTTTTGCCCTCCAAAAAACGAATGAAGGGGGTCTTTATGGATAAGTATGTATCAGCACTACTACTTTTGTGCATTTTTGCACCTATGCTCAATTGAGTGTAGCCAAGGGGTTTTACCCCTTGCCCCCTCTATCTAAATCAAATTTTTCCTGCGACAATCAACAAGTGAAAATAAAAAAATAGTGATCTCCGTCATTCCCAACTTGATTGGGAATCCAGATCTTCTTAAAAAGTTAGTTATACAAGAAGTCTATTGAAACCTCATTTTAAGAACTAAGAGCACTGGATCCCCGATCGAGTCGGGGATGACGATAGCAAGTATCTTTTTTGACCTCTATCTAAATAAAATATCGCCATTTCGTCATTCCCAACTTGATTGGGAATCCAGCTCTTCTTAAAAAGTTAGTCATGCAATAAGTCTATTCTAAAATATTTTGCAGTGATTGTATCTTCTCTTCAAGTTCATCAAGTTTATCATTACAAATTTCATAAATTATCTGTGCGTCAATATCGATATAGTGGTGCGTTAGAATCTCTCGTGTTTTGATGATTTTGCTCCAATAAAGCCCATCCGCAACTTTAAGTAATAAATCATGCTCTTGTTTATCAATATTCTTGATTGCTTCACCAATCCCTTGAAGTCTCATGGAGATAGCATCAAGCCTGTCTATACCTTCATCGTTTGCTAAAAAGTCATCACTACTTTGAATAGCTTCAAATCTTCACTTAATCAAGGCTATTGACTCTTGGATAAATATAATAAGCTCTTGAAGATTTGCCTTATCCATAGATGACTTCTTTTTGGATGTTGTCAAATATTACTCGGTTATTATTCGGATGTCGATAAAACAGGTCAATCTTTTTGTGATACAGCTCTTCCAAATATACCCATAGTCCTGCTACATTATCAAAGCTCTTATTACGAAACTCAACATAAAAATCCAAATCGCTCTCATTTGTTTCAAGACCTTTAGAATAGCTACCAAAAAGCCCTATTTTTTCGACACCAAAATGCTCTTGGATATAGGGTTTTTGCTGTGTGAGTTTTGAGAGTATGATCTGAACAGCACTTGAAGCCATCGACTATCCTTTGATAAACGTATATTTTATCTAATTAATTATACCTTTTTTGCCCTCTATCTAAATAAAAAAACATCAATTATAAAAAAAAGTAATGGGATAAGAGGTGCACCAGAGTGACGAATTCTGGCGCGAAAGCTTTATTTAAGAAGAAGAAAAAGGGCCCGAAGGCCCTGAGGAGAAAGAACTTCTTAGAACTTCAAAGAAGCGATAACACGGAATGTGTCAGTCGTTTTGTCACCAACATCAGTATTTTGAACATCTTTCTTAAACTGTGTATAGATCGCTGTTAAATCAACTGGTCCTGCTTTAGTATTTGCAGTAACATCCCATGCTGAGAAATCACAGTTTGCTGTACTTGCACCAACTACTGGAGCTGTAAGACCACCATTGTCACCTCTTTTTGACTGACCATAACTTGCAGCAAGAGCTACACCTGGAACCAACTTAGTTGATGCACCAGTTTTCCATGCTTTAGTATCTGGAGCCGCTGCGATCTCACCGTCAAAATAGATACTGCCAAGAGTAGTATAGACACTTGATTTATCGCCTGTTGCAACGTTGGCAAATCCGATAGTACCTTTACTTACTGTTGAATATGCAGCGTAAAGGTTTACACCCACTACATCTACTCCTGCTTTAACTGCAACTACATTCGTATCTTTACGCTCTGCAGTTCCCATAGCTGTAGTAAGCGTATTAGATGAAGAATCTGGATTCATCCCTGCGTATTGTACACCAAGAGTAATCATATCGATGATTTTTGTATCTGCTTGCAACCAGTATGCAGTTGCAATATCAGGGACATTGTAATACCATGCTTGAGCTGTTGTATTTGGGATTGATTTATTGATAGCACCCGCTGCATACGCACCGCTTACACCAAATGTACTAAACGTACCATTTTGAGCTACCGTTGTACCACGACCAGCAGTCGGTTGTAGCAAGCCTACACCATTGTGTTTGCCTACCCATGCACCGACCAATGTTGTATCCGGTACATCATTATTGAGCAATACTGCCGCTTCAAATGTATTTTCTACAACGTTCCATGTTTCAGTGAATGCCAATGGAGTATTCAACGCTTGGCGACCAACTTTAGCCGTTGTTTTACCTGCAGTATATGCCAAGTATGCTTCTTCTACCCATGATTGGTCATTTAACGCAGAAGCTCCTCCTGCAGTTCCAGCATTGTCATATTTTGCTGCCGGAGTAGCTCCAACCAAATTATTTTCAAGACCAAGAGTTGTAAGTGCAGTCATTTTTACACCGGCACTCAAATTTTGTAACAAATCTGCTGTTGCACCAACGCTTAATTTAACATCAGCTGATGAGTTATTAGTTTTATTGAAAAACTTTTGATTTGACTGTAGATCACTCGCTGGATTAGCAGCTGTAGCAACTCCAGCAGCTTGTCCAGCATACTCAGATGTTTGATACCAAAGCTTCGCTTCACCGTTTACTTTTACATTATCAATAGCGAACGCACTTGTTCCCAAAGCCATTACGGCAACTAAACTTAATTTTCCTAATTTCATTCTTTCTCCTTAGAAAAGCCGTCCTAATAAGTAATACTTATATGGATCTTGTGGGTAGTTTACCATTCATTTCTTAAAGAAATCTTTGTAAAGTATTGTTTTAATACTAATATCAAGACTTTAAAGTCATATAAGATAAAAATGTGATAAACAGTGTTACCCTTCGACACGCTCACTATAAATTACCAGTTACGAATACGAATATGGCACGACGTGCACTGTTTTAACAGCTGATTATAGTCTTCGAGAGCATCATCCATTCGCCCTGCATCTATCGAGGCTACCATGTCATCAGAATAAAGATGGAGCATACTCGCTGTTTTTTGAGCGAATTGATAGGCGTATTTTTGATCTTTTGGCAAAATCCATTTAACGTCATCCCCTTCTAACGATTTTAAAGTCCCTTGGAGCTTTTTGACCCCTGCTTTCATCTCATCACTCGAGCTGTAAAGCCCTCCGCGCTGAATCTGTTCCATTGATTCGAGCATGATTCGCATATCTTTCATCAACATCGACCGATGGTCTTGTTGTTGTGCCGCGTGCACAGAGAGCGCCATTAGTGCTGAGAGTGTCAATGTGGTTAGTAGTTTTTTCATTTTTTCTCCTTTAGGGGGGGGTGATATTTAATCTCTCGTCATCCCGTACTTGATACGGGATCCATTACCATTTGTGGATTCCGTGTCGCAGCACGGAATGACGAACAGCTAGTACTGTATTAGTTCTTTGGAAAACTCAGTCAGTTTGACCGTTTTTGCCGAAATCGAAACGAGTTTTTTTGCTTCCGCAGGTCCATTGTAAAACTGTTTAAATTCAGGTTTGAACGATTTAAAATAGTCTTGAAATTTATCCGAACCCAAGATACCGACTGCCCAGAGGGTGTCATCTGCCGCGTGTTCCAAAACAACTGCCGAGAGAGGCTGAGTCGCCGCACCGCCAAGGACTTTTGCCCCTTCGCGTACATCGTATGCTGAGAGATGAGAAGAACAGACGATAATGCCGCTTTTATCATACGCCATCGTTTTGGTTTTTTCGGGGACATACATAATGAAACTGTCGCTTGGTGTTGGGTGCGTCAGCTGATGAGTACAAATAGCAACATACGCTACGATTGTACGATCTTTTCCTACACCGCTTTTCCATATATACTTTTCACCGCCCTCAGCGGTCAATTCAACATCACTTGCCGTTGCCTTAGGAAGATTGACCAGCAGACACGGAGTTGATGCATACGGATAATTAAAGATATAATTAACCTCTTTTTCTAACTTAGAAGCCAAAATCGGCTTTCCATCCGCATCCATAAGCTGTGTTTTTTCATACGCTCGATACAGTGTTCCATCGGATGCATACAAACTGCCTCGAATAAGCGATGGATTTACCGCCACAACTGTTGCACTCGCAGCAACAACTTTTAAAAAGTTTCTTCTATCCATGATGATTTCCGTGTGAATAATTTTATGTAAGCAGTCTAGCAGTTTTTGCATTAGTCATTCCCAACTTCACGTGCCCCTTGTGGGTAGATTGGGAATCCAGTGCTCTTAAATACAGGGGATGGATCCCCGATCGAGTCGGGGATGACGAACTTCCACTCGGGGATGACGAACGCCCACTCAGGGATGACGAACTTCCACCCTTCGGCTTGGGAACAAGAGAAATGTACTCTCGTCATTCCCAACTTGATTGGGAATCCAGTGCTCTTAAATACAATGGATGGATCCCCGATCGAGTCGGGGATGACGAACTTCCACTCGGGGATGACGAACACCCACTCGGGGATGACGGAATACATATTCATTGTTAAAAGCAGTCGGTATACCTTAACTAAAGAGGTCTCTCATAGCACCTTTGTACCAATCGCGAGTTGCTTTACCCAATCCTGTTGAACGGAATTTATCGTTAACCGTATCCCCTTTTGGAACACTCCCTTTACTTCCGATAACAGGACCTGCAACCATAAACTCATGATTAACCATAATCGCTTCTTCCGGATTACCATTGACCATTGAGTAACATACATTGGCACTTTTGTAGGGAAGAGCTGATGCAACGCTGTATGATTTGCCATGAAGGACATGTGCGATCTCTTTTGCACACTCTTTACCTGACCAGATCGCTGATTGTCCGCTTGGTGGGATTGCATGACCTACAACGTCACCTACTGCATAGACATTTGCATCGGTCGCTGTTTGGAAGGAAACCGGCTTTTCAGCACTTGTTGCCATTTTAACTTTTTTGAATCCGTCCGGAGTCGTTGCAACACCTGACATCTCGATGACCGGGTTAGACATATTGTGTGGGATAAAATTGAAAATACCGTATTTTTGCGTTTTAGTTGTCGCAACACCCACAGTATCTTCTTTGTTTGCAAACACAGTTTGAACGTACGTAATCACTTTTTTGTCGAAATCAACGTCTACAATTTTACAATTATCATTATGCTCTACAACACCTGCATTAACCTCTTTCCATGATTCTTTGAAAGCTGCCCCTTTGGCTACTTCAGCGGTTTCATTGAGGATAATCACTTTACCTTTGATTCCCTCTTTTTTCATAAAGTTAGCAATCATGCTCGCGCGCTCAAATGGAGCGGGAGGACATCGGTATTTACCTGCTGGAACAGTGATAACAACGTCACCGTCTTCCATATTTTTAACCATACGATCGAGTGCAATGTGTTCACCGCCCGGGACCAATGCCGCCGGTGTCAAACGACGTGCTTTTGCAATTTTAGCCGCATCCCATGTTGGGAACTGCCCTTTATAGTTATAATCAATACCCGGAGCCATAACCAAAATATCGTAACCCACTGAACCTTTTGAGGTATAAACGATCTTGTTTGCACGGTCGATACCTGTGACAGCTGCAGTCAACATTCCATATCCGTTTGCTTCAATCGCCTGGGAATAGTCATGTGTCAATGTACTAAGATTGACCCCTTCGATTCCGCCAAGATTACAGTTTGAAAACGGGCATGACATAAAGCTGTCATTTTTTTCAATAATTGCTACATCAAACTTTGGATCAATTTTTTTCAACTCTTTGGCAACGGTCAAACCGCCAAAACCTCCACCGATAATAACAACTTGATGACGTCCTAGCATTTTGTTTGCCGTGTTAAGATCTGCAACCGGTGCTGCACCTGTAGTTGCAGTACATCCTGACACAGCTGCTGCTGCAGCACTGATACCTGCGAATTTAAATAAGTCACGTCTTGAGATATTCATAGTTAAGGTTCTCCTATTACTGTTTAAAGTGCACGCATATTATTCTCGCAATCCTTAAACTATTATAAGATTAACTAAAATGAGCGTCAAATATCAGAATAAGAGTTTATTATAAATAAAAATGTGATAAATTTGTTATAATTCCCTGCCTACAGGCTTTTTGGAGTTTTTTTATTGTTATAATGCTATCATATACGAATAATAATTTATAAGGATGTTGCTTATGAAAACTGAAGAATGTAAAAGTCTCGAAGAGCTCCGTGGCTGTATTGATACGCTGGATGACCAAATCGTAGAACTCATAGCCATGCGTAATGCTTATGTCAAACAAGCGGCACAGTTTAAACACTCTATCGATGAAATCAAGGGTAAAGAGAGAATGGAAGCGGTGATGGATCGTGTCCGAATGAGAGCCATGGAGTTTGGAGTATCCCCTAATCTTCTCACCAAACTTTATACTATTATGATTGATGAAATGGTAGAAGCTGAGATTTCGGAATTTAGGAATGCTAAATCACTTTAGAACCTTGTTACCTCATCCCCTTGCAGTGCCATCATGACTCGACCATGCAAGCTCTCGTTTTTATAGAGAGAGTGGTGATGTGTCACCTGTGTCATAGCATTGGGATCAAAAAGAATTAAATCCGCAGTAAGCCCCACTTCAATCGCCCCTGCGCTCATCCCAACAGTACGTGCAGGATTTTTACACGCCAGTTCTACAAGACGACTCATCGTAATCGTCTCATTTTTGATAAGATGGGTATAGCACAAGGGTAAATACTCCCCTATTGATGTTGTCCCGAAGCTAGCTTCGTTAAACGTAATATCTTTATGAATATCCGAATTAGGCTGATGCAAAGCACTTAGAGAGTGAATATCTCCCTTTTGAAGCGAACGGATTAAAAACATCCGTTTTTCTTCATTCACCAAAGGAGGATTGATTTTCGCATCCGAATCGTACCCCATACAGGCTGAGTCATTTTTCAATAAATGATGTAAACCAACTTCACACTCCACATCAATTCCGGACATTCTCGCTTGTGAAATCAATTCAACACTTCGAGGTTCTGTAATACTTTTAAAAATAATTTTGATTTTTAAATGACGGGACACTTCAATCATTGAGGCAACATGAACTATCTCAGAGAGGGGTGAGATACCACTAAGTCCTAAACGTGCCGCATCTGCGCCATCTGCCATGACACCGCTTTCAAAGAGGCTTTTATCTACGGATTTATAAAAAAGTGGCTTATGTGTCATTTGAAGATATTGTGCGATACGGCTAATAAGATTGTAATCGCACAGGGTTGATGTGGATACCGCGAGTGCCCCATTTTTTAGCAAAATGGCAATATTGCTAAGAGCCCCTGCATCGTTGAGCGCACTGATACTGCATTCGATAGCCGCACCCTCTTTTGTACGTCGATGCTGATGGACAAATTCTAAGGTAATTTCGTTGTCAATACGTGGGTTCACATCACTGTTGAGAACAACCGTACTCACTCCTCCGGCAAGTGCGTAGCGTGCGAGAGAAACAAGATTTTTGCCGTTAAGCTGACCATCTTTGAGAGAGACATTTGTATCGACTAATCCGGGGAGAAGATAACATCCGCTTCCGTCAATCATCTCATCATCGACTAATGAATCACCAATCTCAACAATCACGCCGTTTTGAATTCTAACATCGCTGTGACGTTGTGAGTGTGCATCACAAATGAGTGCATTCGCAATAACCATGGTTGCTCCTGTGTTTTGCTATAATAATGATATTGTAATCTATGAAGGTTTAAAAAAGGGGAGAGATGCCTGTTTTTATTTTGATTTTTATCTCTATTACTACACTCTTTGCTGAAGCTTCGATGTATGACAAAGGGAAGAAGCTCTATTTTGAAAAAGGGTGCAATGGGTGTCACGGTTTCTCTGCCGGAGGAACCAATCTCTACCCACCCCTTGCCTTTCGTCGTAAAGAATTTTTAACCTATAAATTAAAACTGCTTCGATCAAAACAAGGAAATACTCAATTGGCTCAAATGATGATACCTTTTGCTATGGCACTTACTGACTCTCAAATTGATGCACTCACCACTTTTTTAAGTGACTATCACGAAAAGAGCAAAAAAAGCTATATTCCTGACAATTCCAATACAGGAGACGGTAGTTCATGAAATTATTGGTATCCGCGCTTGAACACTCAGCAAATGTTCACCTGCGCTATCTCATCAAAGAACTCGGCAATGATGTCGAACTGTATGGAATTTTTGATGCCTCTTTGGGAGAGAGTATCGTCGATTTACGCTCAACGGCTATCATGGGATTTGTGGATGCCCTCTCAAAACTACCCTTCTTTTTTCGTCTGAAAGATCAAATGGTAGAACTGGCGCGTGATGCGGATAAAATTTTACTAATTGACTCTTCGGGATTTAATTTACCGCTAGCCAAAGCTATTCGTAAACGCTACCCACATAAAGAAATCATTTACTATATCCTTCCTCAAGCATGGGCATGGAAGAAAAAACGTATTCCTGTATTGGAAAGAACTATCACCAGATTATGTTCTATTCTTCCGTTTGAACCCTCATACTATTCACCTCTTGCCCCTATTGAATACGTCGGTCATCCACTCCTCGATGAGATTAACGTCCAAAAAATATCGCTTGAACCTACAGGCATGATTACCTTTATGCCCGGAAGTCGTCCCGGTGAAATCAAAAAGCTGATGGGAATTTTTAAAGAGGTACGTGCTCGAATAGAGTGTCAAGCAATGCTGGTCATCCCCTCGCACTTTACGCCAGAAAAAATAGAAGAACTTTATGGTGACACGGATGCTTTTACCATCACCCATGATGCCCACACTACCCTCGCTCAATCCGATTTTGCCTTCATCTGTAGCGGAACGGCAACCCTCGAAGCGTGTCTCATAAAAACACCTTTTGCTTTGGTCTATATCGCCAAAAAACTCGATTATATCATCGGACGGGCTTTGATCAAACTGGAGTTTGCAGGGCTTGGAAATTTGTTATTTATGCACCAATACGGCAAACCGCTCCATCCTGAATTTATTCAAAACGACGTAACGGTTGAAAACCTGTATAATAGCTATATTCAAATGGATAGAGAAAAATTTTTCAATGACGCTGGCGCACTGCGAACCCTCTTGGGGCATGGAAGTGCTGTGCGTGTGAGTCAAATAATCAAGGAAACCAATGCTTAGACTTTTTTCATGGACTAAAACCTACTTAAATCGTGTCGTGAATGACAAAATCATCCCTTACGTTTTTACCCTTTCTGATGCACCGATGCTCTTTCGTGATTTACTTAAGACGAATAAAATGTACCAAGATGGTCTAAAGCTGGAAGGTAATATCCCTGGATTTCGCTTTAGTGTCGGAAAGAGCTACCTTGTTTTTATAATTTTATGGCACATGATAATGCTCCCGCCTGCCGCACTCTTTCATGCCGAGCTGGTCAAAATCAACTGTCATTTACTTATCATTATGGCAGTATTGTTTACGGGGATGTTTTTTGCGATGTACGCCATATTCAAAGAGTATCTTATCGATACCGTAGCGCATAAAATTCTCAAACGTGGATGGGAAAATCACTTTCCCCATTTTAACTATGAGCTTCATGCTACTGAAGTAGCCAATATTTATTCCGAAGCACTTGACAAAGAGATACCACACAAAGAATTGCAGCTTTATATTTTAGAGAAGCTTATTGAGGGGAAGAAGTAAAAAGACTGGATTCCCAATCGAGTTGGGAATGACGGGTTCTACTTTTTAATGCTGTTTAAAATTCCCATAAATGTCGGAATATTTGCGCCACCATCATGACGTTTCAACTTCTCTCCCTTGGCACTTATGAAATGGAAGGTCGGTGTACCGATGTATCCCAAGCCTGCCGGGATTTTATCTTTTTGTGTATCTATATGAACGGGAACGAATCCTTTATTGATGGTATCTTCAATCGCCGGCTCTTCAAACACAACGTCTTCCATATATTCACACCCCGGGCACCCCTCTCTTGAGAGCATGACCATCACATTTTTTTTCTCTTTTTTAGCCTGAACCAATGCGGCATCATACGACGGAGCCCACTTGATCTCCGCCAATGCACACGAAGTAATCAGGGATAGGGCTAATACTATTTTATTCATTTTATCTCTCCTAAATGATGTAAAAATTCTTTTGGCTCTTTAAAGCCGATGATGGTTGCGTCCTCTATTTTTTGACCTTTTTCATCAAAAAATAAAATGGCAGGTGGTCCGAAAATTCCGTATTTTTTGGTAATGGCTTTGGAGGCATCATCGTTGGCAGTTACATCCACTTGCACCAATACATACCCATCCATCGCCCCCTTAACCGTTTCATCACTAAAGGTTTTTTCTTCAAACTCTTTGCATGCGGTACACCAGTCTGCATAGAAATCGACCATCACACGTTTCCCTTTATTTTCTGCCAAAATAGCATCCAACTCTTCGATAGAGGTAATTTTTTCAAACTTTTTATGCGCGCTTGCTGGCGCCGAAACTTCTTGGTTTTTACTCAAAAAAGGGTCAAGGGGATGCAAAAGATTTTTAGCTCCTGCCATCCCTCCTCCCAGTAATGATATACCATACAGCAGTATCATAAAACCAAGTGCTTTTACATTGGAGCGTGAACTCCATGAGGGGTGTTCCCCAAGAGGTTCGAGTGCTCCCGTATTGATCGCCACAAAAATAGCCAATCCTCCCCATAATAACAAAGTCGTATTTTCATCCAAAACACGACCCATCATCCAAATGGCGATACCAAGGAGCATCACCCCGAAAATTGCCTTGATGACATCCATCCACATTCCCGGCTTGGGCATAAATCTACCTGAAGTCGTTCCGACAATAAGCAAGGGGACACCCATTCCGATACTAAGAGAAAAGAGTGCTGCTCCACCCAGCAATGCATCCCCTGTTTGACCGATGTAAATCAACGCACCTGCAAGCGGCGCAGCAACACACGGTCCCACAATCAGTGCCGACAAAAAGCCCATAATCGCGATACCGACAACACCACTTCGAGCTCCGCCGAGTTTAGAGATGCGCGATTGGATAAAATTGGGGATTTGAAGTTCATACACATCAAACATCGAGAGCGATAAAAGGACAAAGACAAGGGCAAATACCGTTATAATCCACGGTGTCTGAAACGCTGCTTGCAAATTTGCTCCAAACAATCCCGCCAAAACTCCCGCTATCGTATAGGCTACTGCCATCGACAAAACATAGACAAGAGAGAGTAAAAATGCTTTTTTCGTCCCCATTCCCTTACCCTGAGCAAGAATCACCGATGAGATAATGGGTATCATAGGAAAAACGCACGGCGTCAAAGAAAGAAGCAGACCAAAACCAAAGAAGCTGATGAGTATAAACCACAGACTTCCACCTTTGATGACGCTGGCAATTTGATCGGTTTCAGATTCACTTTTGGGGGCAGCAATCTCCTTGGCAGGTTTTGTAACAGCAGATGCATTGAGATGCGCAGGATCGGCAACACTGAGTTTGTCCGCATTCACCATTATCTCCAAAACAGTCTCTTGCGGCTCATAACACAATCCTGCCGAAGAACACCCTTGATAGGAAAGTTTGACACGAACTTTTTGCTCACCGGCTAGATCTTTACTCTCAGTTAGGTCAATATGGGTGATGGGATTGGTTTCATAGACCTTATCTCCCTCATGATCTACTGTTTTGGTTGCCGTATTAATGGTGGTAAAATTAATCCCGTCTTGCGGGTCGGCATCTTCGATTTTGAGCTTATCTTTATAGAGATAAATCTGATCACCCAACTCAATTTCAACGGCAATCGTATCCTCATCAACAGCTGTTATTTTGGGCTTGAACGCCTCATCGGGCTGTAAAAAACTGACTCCAAAAAGAGCCATAGAAAAAAATATTAAAACTAAAAAACGCATACTCAAACCTTTTGATTACTTAAATGTCCACTATTCTAGCATAACTTTTAAAACGTTAGCACGTGCTTACTTTGCATGACCCATTGTGTGAGTTGATCCATAGTGGAGCTAATCTCTTCGCTAAAGTAAGGGGTATTTTTATACATCCCACACCGTGCATTGCATGTTCCGCACGCACGCACGCTCACCCCATGCTCATAAAGTTTTTTTACCATATCATGCAAATCAAAATCATACATTTCAGGCTTTACACAAATACTGCGAGCCAAATCGACCGCATCGTTCATCAAAAAGAGGTTAACCTCTTCACCATTTTTATGCAGATTTTTTGCCAAACGTAGTGCATTGTAGGTCATATCACCCCCGTCGTAGGGGTCGTGGTTTAAAATAATGGTTGTCATAACTACTCTACCTTAAAAGAATTTATGTTATTAGCTAAATAACTAATTATCTTATATGGTATAATAAACAAAACAATTTGTCAAGGATTCCGATGCTCGATATGCAACAGAAGCTCAAAATTTTCAAAGCACTGAGTAATGAAACACGATTCTTGATTTTCAAGAACGTCTTTACGGGGGGGTATACTTGCTCTCTGGATAAAAAACAAGCCGGTGTCGAAGTCAATCCCATTGCGACATGCGTCAGTACTGTGGCAGAGCATTTTAATTTTTCTCTTCCCACTATCTCAGCACATATCAAAGAACTCAAAGAAGCCAAAATTATCACTGTTGAGAAAAAAGGAAACAAGGTTTACATCGAACCTAACATTGAGACAATACGAGAAATGTCAGCGTGTTTTCAAACGTTGATCACTAATTTCGACAATAATCGAGAGCTTTTTTTTAATGACACCGTAGCGGTTAAATAAGGATGGTAATGAAATATTCAATATCAACTCTCGCTTTTATCCTCCCCCTATTGTTGCAAGGAGAAACACTTCACGATACTTTTGCAAACGGAAAAGTAAGCGGAGACATCCGCGCATTTTGGTATGACGGGCAACGTGATCTGCGAACCGATCGAACAGCACTTACCGTCGGCGGTATCCTTAGCTATCAAACCGCACCTCTGTATGGAATTAGAGGCAATGCATCATTTTTCTCAAGCAATGGGATTACATCACTCACTCAGATGCCCGAATCGGGACAAACAAGCAATCTCAAAAGCGATGGCAGTGCGATCAATGTTCTCGGTGAAGCTGCCCTTTCTTATACGTACGATGATACTGTGGTGAAATACGGACGACAACGGCTCAATACTCCTCTGACAAATGACTATTACAACCGTATGCTGCCGAACAGTTTTGAAGCACTCACCCTCGAAAATCGTTCAATAGCCGATGTGACACTCAAGGGAGCTTATATCACCAAATGGAAATACAAAGACTCCGACCGTTTTATCTCGCCAACCAAGAACTATGGATTTCATCGTGATATATTGATGCTTGGAGCTACATCGCAAAAAGGGGGAATGAAGAATGAGGTGTATGACTACTACATCCCCGATGTAATGAATGCCCTCTATATCCAAAGCGAAACACCAAAAATTTTACCGGATAATTCCCCTTTTAATATTTCGGGTGCGGTACAGTATCTAAAAGAAAATGGAGTGGGGGATGAGCTAATCGGATTGTCTTCCACCTATCTTATCGGAACAAAACTGGGACTCCATTACGGCGATTGGAGTCTTACAGGGCTTTTCACCCAAATAGGAGATCAATCTCTTGCAGGGACGGGAGGGCGTTATGCTAAGATGGGATGGGGTGGTTTTATCACCTATACCGATTTTCAAATCGACGGCGAAACCGAAAATGCAGGTGCAGTAGCGTATGGAGCTGTTTTGACACACCGTTTTGATAAAACGCTCGAAGCATCCCTCAAATATCTACGCATCAACCAAAGTGACGCAAAACAAAGTAATCCTTGCTCTCTGACCGACAACCCTCGCCCTGATTCGGACGAATACAATTTTGATACTACCTATCAACCTACAAAAGAGATACGATTGAGATGTCGTTTGGCGTACATCAACTACAATCCAGAGAGTACGAATTTATATAAAAACCGTGCATACGATGAGGTCAATACCCGTATCATTGCTGATTATTTATTTTAAAATCAACAAAGCAAACTTAATGGTTAAAATAAAATAAATGTTCTGAAGGTATTAGACAAAAGAGGTCGTAAATCCTTATTTTTATTCATTTTTAAAATAATATAAAGAATTTTTAGTTATCTATTTTAAATAGGATAAAAATTATCCTATTTAAATATACTTCGTCCATAAAAATACCTCGTAAGGAAAAGATTATGAAAAAAAGTTTGCTTATCTTACTTGTTGTCACAGGCTTTGCGTATGCTTCTGATATTACCATTGAAAATAATAGCATTGTTAATTATGCTAATGAAATCAATGAAACTAAGGATTCAAGTCCTGTTTTCAACCCCTATTATCCTTTGGATTAAAAATAAAAATTTAGGAAGAATAGCTCTTCCTAAATTTTAAATTAATACTCCGCCTCTTCATTTCAGCTCCTTCATAGCCTCAAATGCTACACTAAGACATTTCATTTTGGAGTCTATTATGTCCAACCGTCTTGCATTCGAAGATTCCCCCTATCTCCAACAGCATAAAGACAACCCCTTCGATTGGTATCCATGGTGTGATGAAGCATTCGAAAGAGCCAAACATGAGCACAAAGCAATCTTTATCTCTATCGGATACAGCAGCTGCCACTGGTGTCACGTGATGGAACATGATGTTTTTGAAAATGAAGAGATAGCGGCATTTGTAAATCAGCACTTTATTTGTATCAAAGTTGACCGTGAAGAGCGTCCCGACATCGACAAACATTTCCAAGAATTGCACGTCCTTCTCAACCGTCGAAGCGGTGGCTGGCCCCTCTCTCTCTTTTGTACCCCAGAGAATAAGCCGTTTTATGCTGCCACCTACATTCCACCTCACAATCACGATTCAATGATGGGATTTAGTGAACTCACGGCGATCATCGCCGATAAAGTTTCCACTAATGATGAAAAACTCTTCCAAAATGCCGATGAGATCACCGGTTTTATGAAACCCAAAAATACACCGACAGAAGCTACCCGTCTGGATGAAAAAATTATGGTGCAATTTGCCAAACAAGTAGAACATAATTTTGACAACGATAATGGCGGATTTTCCAAAGCTCCGAAGTTTCCTCATACCTCTACTCTTAAAACCTTGATGAGCCAAGAGCGTCTTGAAACAGATACCTCTCGTCAAAATATTATTACCCATACACTCAATGCTATGGCACGAGGGGGGATGAATGACCTCATCGATGGAGGATTTTGCCGATACAGTACCGAAGAATCTTGGCTTATTCCCCATTTTGAGAAGATGACGTATGATAATGCTCTACTGTGTGAACTGTATGCAAATGCGAGTATACAGTTTAATAATCCACTCTATTTGCGATGCGCCACCGAAACAGCCGATTTTATGATGCATTTTATGAGGGAAGATGATCTCTTTTACAGCGCTAGTGATGCGGATACCGAAGGTGTTGAGGGTAAATATTTTGTCTATTCGTATGCTGAAATGTGTCAAGCCCTCCAAAATGCCGGTGTAGACAATCTCGATGAAGCACTGCAACAGCTAAATCTCACACCTGAGGGGAATTTTGAGGGACACTGTATCGTTACCCTCTCATCATTAGAGCGTCCGGAATGGTTTGAAAATTTTAGTAAAGAGTGTCAAAAAATACGTTCAACACGACCGTATCCGTTCATCGACCGTAAAATTAATACAGCATGGAATGCAATGATGATTAAAGCCCTGTTGGTGCTGGGAAAACAAATTCCATCGTATCAGCAAAATGCTATTACGTCACTGGATGCACTGCTTTCTTGTATGTTCATCGACGGAGTTCTTTATCACACGACACTCATCCACAAAACTCCAAAAATCGAAGCTTTTTTAGAAGACTATGCCTATTTGTCTTCCGCTCTTATCGAAGGATATCAAGCCACACTCGATGAGGTTTATCTCATTCGAGCACAACAGCTCACCAATAAAGCATTGGAACTTTTTTATGAAGAGGGGAGATGGTATTTTAGCCGAGGAACCTTTCCCACCATTGCCGAACTCGATGATGGTTCGTATCCCAGTGCCATGGCAGTTATGGTCGATGTTCTCTTAAGTCTTGGTTCTTTAATCGATGCAAAATATCGCCATTTTGCTTTTAAAAGCTTGGAATACGTCTCGATTAAACTCATGAAAAGCCCTATCTATTATCCAAAACTCACTGAGCAGACAATCCGTTACCTAAAAGGAGATCGTATCGTGAAAGCACCCAAAGCATCACTGAAGCAATTAAAATCCTTAGCATACTCATTTGTATTACTAAAAAATGATGAAAGTGCAGAAGGATTTTTGATTTGTGGAGAAAACAGCTGTTTTGCGTCGACCGATGATAGTTCTAAATTAGATGGATTAATAAAGTCAACGTTATAATATAAAGAAATAGGTGGTTATCATGCATTCTAAAGGATCAATGGCTAGAGACGAAATCGCTGAAACAAAAAATATCGAAGAGATCATCCATCCAGAGCGTCGCCAAAATGCTGAAGAAGAAAAGCAAGAAAAGCGAAAAAAAGGGCCCAAAGAGGAGCGTTTACCTATTTGGGTCAAAGAAAGCGTTATTGAATACGAAAAAGAGCTCAAAGAGCTTCAGATAGAACTTCTTAAACTGCAAAATCATGTCAAAGAGAAGGGTCTTAAAATATTGATGATTTTTGAAGGGCGTGATGCTGCTGGAAAAGGTGGGACAATCAAACGTATCACGGAGCATCTAAACCCGCGCGGCGCACGTATTGTCGCACTGGATAAACCCTCTGATGTTGAAAAAACTCAATGGTATTTTCAACGCTACACTAAACACCTCCCAAGTGCAGGGGAAATAGTTTTTTTCGATCGAAGTTGGTACAATCGTGGTGGTGTTGAACCGGTTATGGGGTTTTGTACTCCCGAAGAGCACAAAGAGTTTTTAGAGCACGTCAGTGAATTTGAAAAAATGTTAGTAAATTCAGGAATCATTCTCTTTAAATTTTATTTTTCAGTTTCCAAAAAAAAACAGGCTAGTCGATTTAAGGAACGTAAAACCGATCCTCTTAAACAATTCAAGCTCTCTCCTGTAGACACTAAATCGCAAAGTCTATGGGATCAATATACCGCTGCAAAACTTTCAATGCTCAAAGCTTCCCATACGGGATCATCTCCATGGATTATTATCCGCTCAGATAACAAGAAAAAAGCCCGTATTAACTGTATGAAATATATTTTATCCGGCATCCAATACCCTACTAAAAATAAACCTGACTTAAAAACATCAAAAAATATTTTAATTTGGGGTGATGAAGAGATCAAGCTTATTGAAAACAGTAAGTCTTTCAAAAAGAATGATGAGTTTAATGAAAAAGGCTAATTGTGATTCAATCAGCTAGCCTAAAATCTAACAATATCCTCAATGACTTTTGGGCTGGAACTGCTGCAATGCTTGTTGCTTTACCGGCCGCAATCGCTTTTGGAGTAACGATTTACGCTTCACTGGGAGGACATTATGCTGCATACGGAGCAATAGCCGGTATTTTAGGTGTTACGGCGATTGGAATTGTTGCCCCGTTATTGGGGGGAACAAATCGGCTCATCTCTGCACCAAGCGCTCCTGCTGCAGCCGTTTTATCCGCATTTTCTCTTGAATATATCGCTCTGGGAGTACATCCCGATATTATTTTTATCATGCTGATGCTCGTAACACTGTTCGCAGGAATATTTCAAATTGCTTTTGGTCTCCTTAGATTAGGACAACTTATAAAATATATGCCATTTCCTGTGGTAAGCGGTTATTTAAGCGGGGTAGGTCTTTATATTATCGCATCACAACTGCCGAAATTTTTGGGCGCACCTCAAGGATGGCATTTTTGGCAAACGCTTCAGGACCCTTTTGCATGGCAATGGCAAAGTATGGTGATTGGAGTGGTCACAATCATCGCTATGATGAAGGGGGATAAAATTTTTCGCTCCATTCCAACCGTTATCACGGCACTCATAGCAGGAATTGGAACCTACAGTGTGCTTGGATTTTTTGATTCTTCACTACTATTGCCCAACAACCCCTTTATCATTGGGGAACTCACAGGAAGTGGTGGTGTCGATTTCATAGGACTGTTTACGGGACGGTTTCAGGAACTCTCACAACTCTCTTGGAATACCATCACCCTCCTCTTTTTTCCTGCATTAACCCTCGCAGCACTTCTCTCCATTGATACCCTTAAAACCTGTGTTATTTTGGATTCTATCACTCACTCTTTTCATAATTCCAACCAAGAGCTTATTGCTCAAGGTTCAGGAAATATCACCGCATCCTTGATAGGAGGTATGCCCGGATCTGGAACTATGGGGGCGACTATGGTCAATCTCTCCAGCGGTGCGACCTCAAATCTTTCAGGTCTTTTCGAGGGAGTTATGTCTGTTGTTGCTTTTGTGATTTTAGGGAGTTTTATGGGATGGATTCCCGTTGCTGCACTGGCAGGGATTTTGATAGTTATTGGTCTGCGTATGATTGATAGACACAGTATCAAGCTCCTGCGATCACGCAAAACAATTCTTGACTTTTTTATCATTGTTATCGTTACTCTAACCGCCCTTACCGTCAGCCTTATTGCCGCTTCTGGGGTAGGGTTGGTATTGGCTATTGTATTGTATATAACCCAACAAATTTGGGCATCTGTCGTATACCGCCAACTTGATGGTAGAGAGATAAAAAGTAAAAGAGTACGCTCTCGAGAACAAGAAGCCATTTTAAATGAAAAAGGGGGCAACTTTTCACTTTATGAATTACACGGAAGCCTCTTTTTTGGAACAGCCAATCAACTTTACTCTATGCTTCAAGAGGATTTACAACATAAAAAGTACATTATTTTAGATATGAAGCGGGTTCAAACCGTTGATTTAACAGCAGCCCATATTCTTCTTCAAATCAAAGATATACTCCACGACAAAAATGGTTATTTGATTTTAACACGTTTACCGCATAAGCTTCCAACAGGAGAGGACTTAGAGAGCTACTTTAACCACGTAGGACTCTTAAAGCATCTCAGCCCCATAAAGGTTTTTAATGATTTAGATGATGCCATTGAGTGGGTAGAAGACAGTATTCTTCATGAAAGCCTTATCGAAGAACAAGGGGAAACATTACTCGAATTGAGTGATTTTGATCTTTTTACAGAGCGAAATATCGATACACTCGAAGAGATAGGAAGTCTTCTTGAATACAGATCTTACAAAAAGGGAGAGATAATCTACTCTGAAGGTGACTCGATGGGTGAAATTTTCCTTATTCGTCGCGGTTTGGTGCGTATTATGCTTCCCCATATCGGGCGAAAAAGTATCCATCTTAGTACTCTTGGGCAAGGGAATTTTTTTGGAGAATTTTCATTTTTGGAAGGGAGCCCCCATTACACAGATAGCATTGCGAGTACTGATACCGATTTATACATGATCTCACGCGAAGCATTTGATCGCTTTTCCCAACATCACAAAAAAGCATCTTTCCATTTCATGCAAAGTCTTGCAACCGTATTAGCGGAACGACTTCGACTCACACGCTCTGAACTGGGTGATGAAGTCGATGTATAACGTTAGAGGAACTTGAGTATTTCAGTCTCGATATTCTCTTTATCAATCACGGTATCTTGAACAATAGGCTTAGAAAAAAGTCCTTGTATCATGGCTGGAATAGAGATATTGGCTGTTGACGCGATGGATTTTAGTGCATCAATGTCATTTGCATCACTCTCTCCCGTAAGGGCATTCGCAATCGTAGGAGAAAACTTCGTCCACTCAGCGGTTGAATACACGATGGTTTTAAGAGGCTTTGTCGCACAACAATCATAGGCTTTAAAACACGTAGCCGTATGCGGATCCATCAAATAACCGCTGTCGTACGCCTCTTTGATATACCCTTTTCCCTCAGCACCGTTACAATAATCGGCTGAGAACATGGCTTGAAGTTTCATCGTTTCATCATCACTAAGAGCATAGAAACGTTCATTTTCCAACCCTTGCATCAACTCTTTGGTTCGCACAGCTCCAAACAAATCAAACAAAATACGCTCAACATTGCTCGAAATCAAAATATCCATTGCAGGGGATGTCGTCGGAACTACTTTGTCATTACGCAGATCATAACGCCCTGTATTGATGAGGCGCGTAAGGACGTTATTTTCGTTGGATGCGATGATGATTTTTTCAATCGGAAGTCCCATTTTGTACGCATAATAGCCACCCAATGCATTGCCAAAATTTCCGCTTGGAACATCCAAATAAATTTTTTCACCCATAAGAATGGCATTTTGACGTACCAGTTCAAGATAACTGTGGATATGGTAAATAATTTGGAAAATAATACGTCCGAAGTTCACTGAATTCGCGGCAGATAAAGCAATATTTTTAGATTTTAGGGTTGATTTGAATGTTGCAGAACCCAAAAGCTTTTTGAGTGCACTTTGAGCATCGTCAAAATCTCCATGAATCCCGATGACTTTGAGATTATCCGCATCTTCCGTCACCATTTGAAGGCGTTGAACATCCGAGGTCCCTCCATCAGGATAGAGGCACACAACACGAACATTCGCTCTGTTTTTAAAGGTCTCCAATGCCGCAGGACCGGTATCACCACTCGTCGCTGCCAAAATCAGATACTCGTCGCCGCGCTTTTGAGCGATTGAGCTGAGAACCACACCAAAAGGTTGCAATGCCATATCTTTGAACGCACGAGTAGGTCCATGATAAAGCTCACTCACATACAAATCATCACGAACTTTGACGACGGGAACAGGATTAGAGGGATCATCAAATTTATCATACAACGATAACGCTTCATCAATAACGGAGGGTTCAATATCAATACCAAGCGTTGTAAGTAAATCTTTTGCCAACACTTTGTACGAAGAACTTAAATGCTTTGTAAGAAATGCAACTCCGAGACTTGGAAGTTCCTTGGGAACATACAATCCGCCAAAAGAAGCTATGGGGCTTAAAATCGCCTCTGAAAAAGTAATTTCGTCTGAGTGAACTCCATCATTTCCGCGTGTTTCAATAAATTTCATCGTTAAATGCCCCAATGTAAAAAGTTTTTGAATTATAACAAACCCGTTCTACTCTTTGGCTTAGAGGGTGATTTGTGCTAAACTCTTTGGATGAAGTTATAAAATTATTGAGCAGGAGTCATAGATGAAAATAATCATTTGCGGTATGAGCGGTTTTGTCGGAAGTGCCTTAAAATATCATTTTAATAATCGTGGCGATGAAGTTCTTTCCCTTAGTATCCGTACTGATACAAGCATCGAATCAATTGCAAAAAAGCTTGAAGGGTGTGATGTTCTCATCAATCTTGCAGGGGCAAATATTTTGGGAAGATGGACAGCGGCGTATCAGAAATTACTCCGTCAAAGCCGATTGGAGACAACCGATAAACTGACCAAAGCACTCCAACAATGCACCAATCCACCTAAAGTATTGCTCAATGCCTCTGCTGTCGGAATTTACGATAATTTCCATGCGCATGACGAAAGTTCTGAGTATTTTGAAAACGACTTTTTGGGCACGTTGGTACGCGATTGGGAAAATGCTGCACACGAAGCTAAAAAAGCAGGAGTACGTGTCTGTTTGCTCCGATTTGGAGTAGTATATGGGAGAGGTGGCGGAGCTATGGCTAAAATGCTCCTTCCCTTCAAGCTAGGGCTTGGTGGGAAAATGGGAAGCGGAGATCAAATAATATCGTGGATTCATCTCAACGATCTCATCAATGCATTTGCTTTTTTGATCGATAATACGCAACGAGAAGGGGTTTTCAATCTCACCTCTCCCTATGCACTTTCCAACACAGAACAAACCAAAAGTATGGGAAAACTTCTACATCGCCCAACTTTTATGAATATGCCCAGATGGCTTGTAAAGCTACTATTTGGCGAGGGATCATCTGTTATTTTGGATTCCAAAGAGGTCTATCCCACACGCTTACTAGAAGCCGGATTCCAATTTACCTATCCGAAATTTGAAGATGCTATGCGTGAAATCATTACAACGTCTTCCTCATAATTACATTTACTCTAGGAATAATCCCCGAGAATTATGCTGCTGCTTTTTCAATATTTTTAAGTGATATTTTGGCTATTTCAGACAATATACTAAAACTTAATTTAGCATATCCAGTAAGCTCTCTATCTTTATAAAGATTATAGTAACTCCAAATAATCTCATCGATAAAATATAGAGCTTCTTTTTGCTTAAAACTCAAAGAATTTAAATTTTCTTGAATATATTCTCTATCATCAGATATTTCCAAGAATGTATCATCATGGAAAAAAGCTTCTAAATCAAAGCTTTCTAAGTTTGTCTGCAATCGATTTAGTCTGTCTTGCAAAGTCATCTCCCACTCCATATTTAGTTATTTTTGATCCATATTTTACAGCATGTTTATTATACCGTCTATCTTTAATACCCATTTTGTCATCCCGTACTTGATACGGGATCCATCTCCTGCATTTAAGAGTACTGGATTCCGTGTCGTAGCACGGAATGACGAGGGAAAAAACTAAATTCCATTCGTGGTGAGCTCACGTGCCCTATAGGTATGTGTCAAACCATGCACTAAACATCCTTCGACAAGCTCAGGGAGAACGCACAGTTATTTGTTTAGAGCGTAATCTGCGTCCCAACACCCTCAGACGTAAAGAGTTCAAGCAAAATCGCGTGCTCAATACGTCCATCAATGATATGGGCTTTTTGTACCCCTCCATCAACCGCTTCGAGACATGAGTCCACTTTTGGAACCATTCCGCCATGAATAGTTCCATCAAGCTTGAGTGCTTCCACCTCTGCTTCGGTGAGAGTCGAAAAAAGTTCTTTGTCATTATTCAACACACCCGACGTATCGGTCATAAAAATCACTTTACACGCACCGATAGCACTCGCGATTGCCGAAGCTGCGAGGTCCGCATTGATGTTATATCCGGGATGTCCGATAGCTTCATCGGCTCCTATTGGGGCGATTACGGGGATAAATCCTTCGCGTAAGAGATTGTGGATGACATCGGCTTTGACACTCTCTACTCGTCCCGTAAGACCAAACTTCACCGCATCTTTGGGTTTAGCCATCAAGAAATGGGCATCTTTACCGCTGATTCCGATGGCTTTAGCACCGTGGGAATTGAGCAGTGAGGTAATCTCTTTGTTGATTTCACCGCTGAGAACCATCTCCACAATTCGCATTACCTCAGGGGTACTCACCCGCTCACCGTCGATAAACTCCGTCGGAATTTTCAAATCACTCAACAGTTGAGAGATACGACTGCCACCGCCATGAACAATGACTACTTTTACCCCAACCAGATGAAGCAACACAATATCCTGAGCAAATTTTGCTTTGAGTTCATCGGAACTTTGCGCTGAACCGCCGTACTTTATGACAACAATCTCATCACGAAACTCTTTGATAAACGGCATTGCGTCCATGAGGGTTTTAACGGTTTCAATTTTTCGTAGCATAGACATAATCCTTTACGGTAGTTATTAACTCACCATCAAGCTCTAATGAAAGCTCTAAAATGGAGAGGTTGAGATTAAAAGACGACATTTTAACAAAGTCTTTTGAAGTTACCAAGAGACTTGTCGCACCGGTGCGTTTAATAATCTCTTCAAGTTCCCATTGGCTGAAAAAATAGTGATCCTCAAAATAGATTTTTTCAAGCACATCAGGCAAATACTCATCTAATCGTTGAGGTCGTGCAATCGCCGTCACTAGAACCATTTTTTCAGTTGGATTTTTGATGCTTACGTGACGTTTAAACGTCTCCTCTTCACGCACCATGATGACCGATTTACTGCTCCACAGTTTTTCACGATACGCTCCACTGGGGAGACAAAAAGTATTAGGCGTTTTTACATCGATGAGTATATCCAGCTTTTTGATACTATGCTTACCGTATCCGTCATCCAAAAATACCATTTCGCATCCCATAGCCCGGGCTTCAGCAATACCGCGTTCACGTTTTTCACTGACAATCACCACTGCATTCGGAAGACTCGTAGCGTACACCATCGCCTCATCTCCGCTTTTATAGGTATCACACAAAATATCGCGATCTTTGACCACAACCATCCCTTTGCTTTTTCGTCCGTATCCGCGTAAAACAATGGCAGGTTTGGAAAAATGTTTGGCAAGCTCAATGACCAAAGGGGTTTTACCGCTTCCGCCAACCGTAAGATTGCCGATACTGACGATAGGAATACCCATATCCAAAGGGGTACTTCGCGAATAACGAATATATGCAATCAGACAATAAATCCAACTCAATGGCAAAAGTAAAAAGGAGAGTATTTTTTGAAAAGAGGTGGGGTGATAGAGATACTGCTCACCCCATAAAACAGCTAAACGCTTCAAACGCGTGTCGCGGCCACATCTAATATGGCATCACAAATCTCTTCAACCTCAGCATCGCTAAGTGCAGCGTAGTTAGGAATAGAGAGAACTTGACTGTAATTACGCAACGCTACGGGAAAATCGTTAATACGAAGCGAATATTTTGTTTTATAATAACTGAGCAAATGAAGTGGAATGTAATGCAATCCCGTTTCAATCCCTCGCTCTTTAAGTTCACGGGCAAAAGAGTCACGATTTTTGTCAATTTTTACAATGTAGAGCGAAAAGCTATGATCTTGTTCCACAACCGGCAGCGTAATATGCGGTGCATCCGCCAATCTTTCATTAAAAATTGCCGCAATCTCTTGTTGACGCTCAATAATCTCATCTTGCTTTTCAAGCTGTACCAAAATGACCGCCGCATCAAGGGGGCTAATTGTGTACTGACTTCCAATATCGGTCACATCATACACATAGCCCAATGAATCATCATCGATTTCGAGGGCATGATGGCGCAACGACCGGGCTCTCTCGATAATCTCTTCATCATCGCTCACCATCATACCACCATTGCAGACATTACGACGCAAATGAGGACTAAAATCAAAACAGGTAATATCCGCACCCGTTGAACCGATTTTTTTCCCTTTATACGTAGCACCCAGCGCATCAGCAGCATCTTCGATGATTTTTACATCATACATCTTTGCAATTTCATAAAGACGATCCAGATCAATACTCTGTCCCGCAATATGCGATACGATGACCGCTTTAAGCTTTTTAGATTTATGCTCAAGCAAATAGGCTTCGAGTTTTTCTAAGTCAATGGTAAAAAGATCAGGATTGATATCGATAAAAATCGGCTCTGCATCAAAATGGCGTACCACTTCAGGGACAGAAGGATAAGCATTAATCGAACACAATACCTTATCACCGCGTTTCAAATCGATCGCCAACATTGCCAAATGAAGAGCTGACGTACCATGAGATGTTGAAAGGGCATACGTTGCACCGATATACGACTCAAAAGCAGATTCTAAATCTTCAATAATATTCGGGGCTTCACCGTCAAATACTTCATCTATTTTTTCGCGCTCGTCTCCACCTACTTCTACTTTGTAAAACGGAATACTCATTGCATGCTCCTCATTGGGTTATATCTCTGGGATAATTAAAATCATGATTAAGGGTACGGGATGTCAATTTTGCGATAATCGGCATCTTACGTTTGAACTGATTTTGATAAATTTTACGGATAATTAACTCTACTAATTCACTTTTTTCGCCACTCTCTAGTAATTCATCGCGTGTTAAGCGTGATTCAACGTACAGCTTTAACACACGATCAAGGTCAGAATATGGATAACCGATTTCATTTTCATCACTTTGACCTTCCCATAAATCTGCGGAGGGAGGCTTGGAAAGGATCGCATCATTCACACCTAAATAGCGTGCGAGCTCAAACACTTCGGTTTTGTACAAATCACCGATGGGATTCAACGCACTCGCCAAATCTCCATACAATGTCCCATAGCCAAGCATCAATTCACTTTTATTGCTTGTCCCTAATACCAAAGCACTTTCGCGTGCCGAAATATCAAACAGTGTCACCATTCGTAACCGTGCCGAGAGATTTCCAACTCGAAGAGGTGACATATCGTCTGTCTGATACACACGTAACATTGGTTCAATACTCTGTGTCTCACAGCGCAGTCCAAACGTTGCACACAAGGCATCTGCATCATCCAGTGAGCTTTGCGATGAATAATGTGAGGGCATTTTGACACACAGCAAGTCATTTCCGAATGCTTTGTGCGCCAACACTGCCACAACGGCAGAATCCAGCCCGCCACTAAGCCCTACGACTACTTTTTTAAAGCCAGTTTTGTAAACTTCTGATTGTAAAAAATCGACCAAATAACGGCTGATTAATTCATACTTGTTCACACAAACACCTTATTGAAATTTTAACTAATTGCATTATAACTAATTTTTTGCGTTAAGTTGTTAACATAAAACCAACGAAATACGTTTCAGTTCATCCGCACTAAATCCGGCAGATATTCTAGCCTCACAGTTGATACCTACTTTACGAGGAAAACTCTGCGGATAGTGACGCTCGATGATCTCGAAATAAACATCAGGATGGATATTTTCACCCTCACACGCAACTCTAAACCACCGATCACCTCTGTGAACATGATCGATTTCCTCATCCAATATAACCTGCAATGCTTGAATGATTTTCCCCACCATCGCATTGGCTTTCAAAGGTTCCAGTTTACTGACGATAAGAGGTGTTGCATCAAGCCCATTTGCTTCCAAATAGCGGGGGATTACCGCCATACGCTCCAACAGACTCGTTGTATTTACGGATGCTTCAAACAGTCCGTTATGGACAGGATATTCACCGTAAAAACTTCCAAACTCTTTTAATAAGCCTTCAATCATCAGAAAATGACGCACCTCATCCTCCGCTACTTTGAGCCAATCGTCATTAAACTCATCCCCAACATCACGAAATCGATACACCGCATCCAGCGCTAAATCTATGGCACTGTATTCGATATGGGCAATCGAATGCAAAAGCTGTATTTGCCCACGCACTCCACCCAATTTTTGGCGTTTTACAATCTCTTTTGGGTCTATTACCGTACAAAAATTATAATAAGAGGGGTGGGTAAAAACCCGTATAGAGGAAGAACACTCTCGCGTTACGTCACCACGAAGATAGGCGGTATAAAAATGTTTAAAAAGTTCTATCTTCTCTATAGTCGAAGGGGCAGTTAAAATTGATTCCAGTGTTGTGTAAAGTTCCATGGTCGTAATTATGCTAGAATCTAGTTAAAAAAAGCCTCAAGGACGATTAATGACCAAAGAACGTGAAGGCGAGTTACTAATGTTGGGGCTTGCACTTCTTGAGAGTTGGTTTCCTATCCTTTCCATCGTCTCCATGTCGTACATCGGAGCACTGCATACCTACGCATTTTCTTTGGTCATTGCTTTGGTTTTTTTCATAGGTATTATGGCAAAGCGAAACCGTTTTGTGGAACTTAAAAATAAAGAAGCCTACAAAGACCTTTTTCTAACGAGCTTTTGGATAACCACCCTTTTTACCCTTGTTTTTATCGGAATGCGCTACACCACCGCAGGAAATATGGCAGTTATCATCTTTTTGCAGCTTCTTTTTGCTTATCTTTATTTCAATGTTTTTGGAAAAGAGAAAATGGATACCCTCCATCTAGTAGGTGCTCTCATCATGGGAGTTGGCGCATTGATTATCTTGATTCCAGATGAGATGACTTTTAACAAAGGTGACCTCCTCATACTAGCAGGAGCTATCACAGCACCCTTCGCAAATCTCTATCAAAAAAGAGCACGGACATTTTGCTCTTCTGAAACAATTTTAGGATTCCGCACCGTCGTTGGGCTTCCTTTTATAGCTTTATTGGCATGGGCTTACGAGCCTACTATCCAGTACGAAAATTTTATACACGCCCTCCCCTACCTCCTCTTTATAGGAATAGTCATTTACGTTATCTCTAAAATCATGTGGATAGAAGCCCTCCATCGCATCTCCATCACCAAAGTCAGCGCCATGATGGGACTAGTCCCGATGATGACACTTTTATTTGCCTATCTGTACTTGCATGAAATACCCCAACTTCGTCAAATACTAGGGATTATCCCCATACTCGTAGGTGGGTATCTTTTGACGAAACCTATTTCTAACCATGTTATGGTAAAATTTAAGTAAAAAGAGCAACGATGAAAATCCTAAAACAGCCCATGGGCGAGTATCAGACGAATTGTTATATTGTCAAAATAGATAGTAAAGAGATTATCATCGATCCGGGTGTCGGAGCAACGCAGTGGGTACTGGCAAATGTTACCAATCCCATCGCCATTCTTAATACCCATGGACATTTTGACCACGTATGGAGCAATCAAGAACTCAAAGAAAAATTACATATTCCCCTCTATACACCCAAAGGTGATGTTCCTCTTCTCACTGACAGTACGTTTATGCCCAATTTGCCTGCTTCTTATCCTGACGTTGAAGTGGATGGTGATGTGACGTTTGATTTAGAGGGGATTGAGGTGAAGTTTCACCATTTTCCGGGGCATTGTCCGGGATGTTCGATGATTGAGATTGGGGATGTGATGTTTAGCGGCGATTTTTTGTTTCACAACTCTATCGGACGGTATGATTTTCCCTATTCAAGTCCGTCTGATATGAAAAAAAGTTTGGAAAAAATGAAGTTGATGAAAGACAATAAAACCCTTTATCCAGGACATGGAGGAACAACGACCCTCTTCAATGAGCAACGCAATGCCGATTATTGGTTGCGTATGCTATAAATCTCGAAAAACATATTTTTCGTAGCTTTAGAGGGTTGTAGGGACATTTGTCCCTGCCACTAAAACGGACGAGTTCGTTTTAGTGTGTAACATCGGATAGTCTTTATTCTTCAATATTTTTGAGCAAATCAAGACGGAGAACATGACGCTCCGTAATAACAGTTTTAAATTCCCCCTCAAACACTTTTATCTCATGGACGTATCCTTTAACACTCACGGTACGTTTACGCCCCTCTTTTTGATGCTCTATGGCTTCAAAAGTAACCTTGTCCCCTATGCGTACCGGGGATAAAAAGAGACAGCTTGATGAGGCCAAAACAACATTAGGCTCATTTACTGCTGCCATCGCCGCAAAATCAGCTGCACTGAAGATAAACCCTCCATGCACCAATCCTACATCATCAGCTCTCATTACTTCAATTGTTTCAAGCACTACTTTGGCATTTCCACGTTCAAGCTTCACTACTTCACCGCTAAAAGCACTGTTTACTTTTTCATGCGTTATTAAATTGTCTTGCTCATTATTCGCTATCTGCAATAAATTATTTTCATCTTCTTTGGCTGTAGCTGTTGCCACTGTTACCCCTTTTTAAGTCGGACATATCCTCGCACAGGTGCCGGGTATCCCTCTACCGTTTTACTACTATCGTCCGGATCAAGAAAATCTTCAAGACTTTGCGATTCAATCCACGAAGTTTTGCGTTGTTCATCCGAAGTTGTTACCACAGTTCCCAACACCTCAAAGCTTTTAAAGCCGGCGCGGATAGACCAATTTTCCAATGCTTTGAGTGTCGGAACAAAATAAACATTGCTAATCTTAGAATAGCCCTCTCTCGGACAAAGAGCATAGGGTTCATCCCCTTCGATAATAAAGGTATCAAGATAAAGTTCACCCTCTTTTTCCAATCCAGAAGAGAGTGCTTTAAGCATCGCGACGGGATCACTACGGTGATACAAAACACCTAAACAAAAAATCACATCAAACTTTTCTTCATAAAACGGCAAATGCTCCACACCCAGCAACTCGTACACGATGTCACTTTGTACAAAATGGTTAATCAAATCAAACTGGGATTTAAAAAGGGCTGATGGGTCAAAACCAACTACTTTAGCCGGAGAATCTTCAAGAAAACGAAACATATAATAGCCATTATTACATCCAATATCCGCTACTTTTTTACCACGAAGATTAAAATGGGGACGCAAAAAATTGTATTTTTGATCGCTTTTCCATTCGGTATCAATAAAGAGTCCAAAAAGATCAAACGGTCCTTTCCGCCACGGCATCATGAGGCGTGCGACCCTCTCTAATTCTGCCAAATCGATTGCTTCATCACTGTGGAGAGAAACGGTATCTCCTAAAACAACCGTAGACTTTAAAAGAGGAAGAGAGTCTAATGCACACCGAAGCGGTGCAATATTTTTCCATCTCATCCACTTTTCACGCTCCGCGCGAACGGCTGATAAATCCATACTGTATTCCCCAATTCAAAAGAGATAATTTTAGCAACATTAGGCTAAAATCCCCTTATGCGTATAGAAAAAAAAGCCACTCTCGTCTCCAGTTCCGTCGCGTTAGTCCTCGTAGCCTTTAAACTAACCATCGGTATTATCAGCGGTTCGGTCGCCGTATTGGCCTCTGCTATCGATTCATTGCTCGATATGGTCGTCTCTGCCTTTAACTATTTTGCTCTTCACAATTCAGACAAAGAGCCTGATGATCAATTTAACTTCGGACGACGTAAACTTGAACCGCTTGCTGCCGTTATTGAGGGGACAATTATCAGTCTCTCTGCCCTTTTTATCCTCTATGAAGCCATCTCAAAAATGGTTCAAAATGATCAGATAAAGCATCTTGATCTTTCTATTTTTGTGATGGTTGGATCAATAATAATAACAGCAGGATTGGTTCTTTTTCTCAACATCGTGGCAAAGAAAACTGGAAATATGGTCATAAAAGCCGATGCTTTGCACTATAAAACAGATTTATTGAGTAACGGAGCCGTTTTAATCTCTCTTATCCTCATCAATTTGACCGAATACACCCTGATCGATCCCATACTCGGGATAGGAATCAGCATTTATATGATTTATTCAGCTTTTCCTCTTATAAAAGATGGGATCATGATGCTTCTTGATGCAGCTCTTGACCCCCAAAGCGTTGCAAAAATAACTACTATTTTAGAGAATGAAAATGATATTAGCTCCTATCACGACCTGCGTACACGACATTCCGGATCAGATATTTACATCAGTGTTCATGCAGTTTTTAGTGTGAGTACATCACTTTTCGATGCCCATCTTGTTGGTGATAAAATTGAACTAGCGTTAAAAAATTGCTTTCCTGACAATACTGTTCATCCCCTGATTCATCTTGATCCCTACGATGACTCAGAAGTAGAACATTAAGTTACACTACAAATTTACCCTCTTGAAGAGCATATACCCGTCTCTCTAAGCGCTCAATTGTCTCAATTAATTTCTCAGACACTGCTTTGAGCTGATTATAATAATCTTTGGCAATTTCTTGATTCAATGAAGTTACCTTCTTACGCGTACCAAAAAACTTGGAAAAGAGTGAACGATCTTCATCACTGAAATAGATTTTAAAAACTTTCATGTAAACGTCATGCAGTTCAAAATGAAGTCTCTCAATCTCTTTAAGACAATCCATATTAGGAATCATTCCAAGAGCTTGTCCATCTCCATAAAACCATAAACCAAATTTACACTCCGTACACCCTACAGGAACTTGTTCTTTCGCAATGGGTAAACCCTCGATAAGAGCATGTGCACGCTCCACCCATGCGATATGTGCTTTTTTTGCATTTCTTAAATGAGTCAGTGTCTCTTCTTTATTCATATTATAAATTTTCCTTTTTTGTGCTCAGTCTATAAAGCTATTTGAACTGTTTGAAAAATAATAGCATTTTTCTATCACATCATTATTATATTTTTCAATAAGTTAAAACAAAAATAATCTTATCGTGCAAACTCTACCGTACGGCTCTCTCGGATAACATTCACTTTTATTTCACCAGGAAATTGTACTTTATGTCCGATTTCATCCGCAATTTCTCGTGCCAGTAACGCACTCTCATCATCATTAATACTCATTGCATTCACAATAACCCGCACTTCACGTCCAGCATTGATGGCATACGCTTGTTTAACACCATATTTTGCAGTTGCTATCTCTTCGATTTCACTGACACGACGCAAGAAGCTTTCCAGCACTTCACGCCGCGCACCCGGACGTGCTGCTGAGAGGCTGTCCGCCGCACACACACACGCACACTCAACACTTTTTATCTCTTCTTGACCATGATGGGCGTAAATGGCATTAATCACCACAGGATCTTCACCCAAACGTCGGCAAACCTCCGCACCTAAATCAACATGGTTACCACCAGCACTCTCTTGAGTCAATGATTTGCCAATATCGTGAAGAAGTCCCGCACGTTTTGCCAATCGAACATCTCCTCCCATCTCTGATGCCATCAATCCTGCCAGATGTGCTACTTCGAGAGTATGCGCCAACGCGTTTTGTCCATAACTCGCACGATATCGAAGCCGTCCTACCAATCGACAAAGCTCTGGATGCATAACAC
>Ga0268283_1000061_pt1 | contig 111688 bp, 102 predicted proteins | sample saktaG_13_FD_190140 | JGI IMG/M metagenome (GOLD analysis project Ga0268283, IMG submission 190140) | Saline water microbial communities from Sakinaw Lake, British Columbia, Canada - sak_2013_06_06_36m | ecosystem: Environmental > Aquatic > Non-marine Saline and Alkaline > Saline ...
ACTTTGTGATGATACTGGCCTTGAATTCGTCAGGATATTGTTTCATAAATTTTCCTTACACTATCGCCCCCTCGAGTTCAAACAAAACCCATTATTGGGAGGCGACATCTACCCTGACACAGAGGGTTTTCCTGGCTTTAAGATTCGAAATCTCAAGAATATTATGCAAAGTAAATTGAACAGAAAGCTTGAATTTATACGATTTTTCTCGATTACTTTGCATAAGGCGGGTTATGCAAAGCTTTGCATAACCCGCCTTGCGGAGTCCCTTGTTCTGTTGGTATTATCGCTCCATTACACTGCAACCGGCCGTGAGCATCTGCTCAATCAGACACAGCACACGCCCGTCCGAGATGCGTTGCCCCACAAGGGCTATCAGCTTTTCATGTTGCACCGAGCCAAAGAAGTCTTTTAAATCAGCATATAGAACTCATTCATTCCCCGCTTGTATTTCCCTCCAGACCTTGCCCAAAGCATCCTTTGCCGATCTTCCTTTCCGATATCCGAAGTTGGCTTCATCGAAAATCGGTTCAAAGATCGGCTCCAGCCGGTTCAAAAGCGCCTGTTGGCACACCCGGTCATAGACCGTTGGAATGCCTAACCCTCTGAACTTTCCCGGCTGCCCGGCTTTCGGAATCAGGTGTTGCCGTACAGGGTATGGACGGTAGGTATCTGTCTTCAGTTCCTCATGAAGTCGATCAAGATGTTCATCGAGTTTTTCTGCAAAATCCTCAAGGCTCTGACCATCTATCCCTCCGCTTCCCCCGTTACGCCTTACCTTCTCCCATGCCAGTTCCAAATTCTTCCGCTTGTAAACCTTGTCCACCAATGAGTGAACCTTCCTTGCTCCCGTTGGGTTCAGCCAGTCGGAAAGTCTCCTCGACCAATGACTTATGGGTTTTTCAGTAAGCGAACTTATCCTCGCCATTGCTCTTGCTCTTCTTCCCTTCTGTTCCGATTCCAACCACCTTTGCCGGCCGCCTTCCCCAGCCCACCCGGCTGCCGCTTGCGCGGTCACTGAGCTTTCGCTCCGCTTCAGGTACTATTCGGCCGTCCGACTACTCACACAGCGTTGCTTCCCACTTCACCTCTGCGGCTTATAGGGTCACTTATTGCGATGCCACTCACAAACTGCATGAGTCCTCCTGGAGTCATGCCCAAATCTTCCGTACCGTGCCATCCGCAAACACCTTGGTGCGATGGGTGGATGAGAACGCCTTCGCCTCCGTAGTGCAGGCTCGACCTTGCCCCATCTTTGGCCGACCGGTTCATCTTATGGGGTCGCCCCCTCGATTACAGCCCGGTACTTCTCCTCATGCCCTTCGGATTCCACCTCGCGATGGACACCCTGCCCTCCGGTTGTCTTGCGACAGATAACAAACGTAGGTCCTTCCCCTTGGCCGTATCCACCGTTTCCAGCTCTGTGCCCGTTTAGGGTTTTCCCTATTCATTTTCTCCGGCCAGCGAGGCGTTACCCCCGCTTTTGGATATGGCCCCCCTCATCCGGGAGCCAGAGGGACTTTAACCCTCCTGACTTGAGCGCTGTCCAGCGCACACTATTAGGCTATCCGACTCCCTGCTCCTTATTTGCCTTCCTCCCTCTTCGGTTGTCCGGCATACTCTCTTTGCTTCGAGAGAGGCACAGGCCTCCCGGGTTGCCGTGTAATCACAATATCAAACATGCCATGGTCTCTGACCCCGAGGAAGCAGGTATCTCCTTGCCTTTTGCGGAGATGTCTGTGTTGACTTCCACTTCTTTAACAGTGTCGTCCTTCCCAGCGCGTCAATTACGGGGCTCCATCCCTTCAACCTTTCGGCTTACGGCCTATCTGCTTGCTGTCCTACGCTTAAAGCGGTATGTTGCCATACAGCCTCCAAGAACTCGCTGCCCGGTGGTTGGCCAACCTTCCGGGGCGGGGTTCACACCCGCTGGATTACACGACCTTGCCCGGCCGCACTAAAGATTTGACCCCTTTAACCTACCTTTAACCCGGATGTCGGAAGCATCCGGTGGAATCCAGCGCAGTCCGCCTTTGAAGCCGTAACACCGGTACAGATAAAAGACTTTGATCGGTTTCGGGTCTGATTTTTTCCGGAAAACAGGCAGTTCCACCGGCGGATCCACCCGCTGAAAAACCTGGTCAAGCCGGGTGTGGCTCTGGGAGTCATATGTTACACCGATGGCATCCCATCCCATGACATCTTCATCTTTCCACCAGTAGTCATAGACATTGGGCCGCTCCCATCGATTGATCGCAAGGGTCCGGGGCTGACCCGGCGTATAAAACGCCAGTTCGCTGGCCATCTGATAGCTGAGACCGAAAATGAAGGCGTGATGCGGGTCCGGCATTTGCATGAACAGTTTTCCGGCAGCCTTTCCCAGTTCATCCCAGCCGGCGATTTCCGCGGCTGCCCGGTCCAGGTCCACCGGAACCGGCAGAATCGGCCAGGCAGCGTGGACCAGCACTAATGCTGTCATCCCGTAAGCGATTCCCAGCCCCCACTTCCACAGTCGGCGGCCGAAGTTATGGATCCCCGGGCCGCCGAAATAAGCGGCTGTCAATACAGCCGTGGTCAAATAGCCGGCTCCAGGCCAGTTGCCGTAAATCCGGCTATGAAGACTGAGCAGGACAAAACCGGCGATCATGGGAAAAGATGTCCAGAAAAGATAGGGATAGAGCCAATTTTCCGGGGGATAGTCTTTTCGGATCACCCTTATCCAAGCCCAGATCGCCAGGATAAATACGATTGGTGAGAGCAGCGCCGCCTGAGACCCCAGAAAATCCCCCAGAAAATTCAAATGCAAGGCATTGGGCTCATTGGCCCCGCCGATAAAGGCCACATGCCTGACCGAATTCCAGTTATGCCGTGCGTTCCAGAGAATGACCGGAAAAAACATCAGGCATCCGACAAGCACACCGAGGTAAGGTCGAATGCCTGCCAGACGATTTCGGTGAATTGGAGAAAACAGGCCATATAATAATGCTCCCGGCAAAAAGGCCACCATGGTGAACTTGCTGAGAATTCCCAACCCAAACCAGATACCTCCCAGGAGCCACTGAGACCCGTCATCATTTTCATAGGCTCTGGCCACATGATAAGCTGCCCCTGCCCAGGCCGCGGCCTGAAGTCCGTCCGGGGTTGCCAGAAGACCGCCGACGTTGAATTCCAGGATGGATTGAGTCAGTATGGCCGTAGACAGCGCAATGCGGGGGCCCATCCACCGTTTGGAGATAGCAACCAAATAGGCTGAAGCCACACCGACGGATAAAACCGACGGCAAACGGACAGCCAGCTCTGTCTGGCCCAGAATCCAGGTGGAGAGTCGAATGGCCCAGCCAATCAGCGGGGCCTGGTCATGATAGCCCCAGTCCAGGTAACGGCTCCACTGCCAGTAATTGGTCTCATCCGGAATCAGGAGAAATGTTCCGGAATATACCAGCCTGAAAACCGTGAACCCGATGGTCCACAACCAGGCCATCTGCAGATAGCGATGTTCAGAATTGTCATGCATCTTTATGATCCTCGATCAATCAATCCAACCGTTTGCGGAACAGCCGGACAGCGCCCCAAAAAACAATGGAACCCAGGATGAAAAGGCCTGCAAACTGCGGCCACAGGGCATCCAGTCCGGTTCCTTTTAAAAATATACCCCGGATAATAATCAAAAAATACTTCAGTGGATTCAAATAGGTCAGCCACTGCACGACCTTCGGCATATTGGCGACAGGAAACACAAAACCGCTCAGCATAAAAAACGGCAGCACAAAGAAAAATGTCGTCATCATGGCCTGCTGCTGCGTAGCAGAGACAGTGGAGATGAATAGACCGATTCCGAGGGTGCTGAGCAAAAACAGACAGGTTGCCAGCAGCAGCAACGGGATGCTGCCGACCAGGGGAATGTCAAACCAGAATACGGCAAAAACCGTGACCAGGATCATCTGGACCTGGGCAATGAGGATAAAGGGAATGGTTTTCCCCAGGATCATTTCAAATGGCTTTAACGGGGTAACCATGAGCTGTTCCATGGTTCCGGATTCTTTTTCCCGGATAATGGCCATGGAGGTCAGGAGCATGACCAGCAGCATGATCAGAAAAGCCACAATGCCGGGAACGTAAAAATTGCGGCTGTCCAGATTGGGGTTATACCAGGTTCGAATCCGGTCATCGACCTTTCCATAACTCATTTTTACGGGATGAAGCTCCCGGATCAACTGATTGTTGAACCGTTCCAATACCGTAAGCATGTAGGATATCCGCACAGCAGCCATATTGCTCATGCTCCCGTCCACCAGAATCTGAACTTCAGCTGTTTGCCCTTTTCGGATTTTCGCGCTGAAATCCGGAGGAATCTTGATCCCCAGGTTGACTTTTCGCATCAGCATAAGCTGGTCCAGATCCCCGGGTCTTTCGATAATTTCAGTGATTCGAAAAGTCTTGTTTCCGCCAACAGCTTCAACCAGCATCCGGCTTTCCGGAGTTCGGCTAAGATCCAGCAGGCCGACGGTAATGTCGCGGACATCGGTTGTCACCACATAACCAAACAGAATGAGCTGGACGAGCGGTGCAATAATCAACAGGGGCCGGTTCTTTTTATCCCTGAACAGCTGAATGAATTCCTTTCGAACCAGCTCTCGGACCCGTATCCAGTTCACGGCTTCAGCCCTTTCACGGTCTTCTACAGCCCCTCTTTTTTCAAAACAATCAGGTTCAAAACAGAAAGAGCGCCGAACATGATCGTCAGTGTCAGATAGCTGGGCCAGAGCGTCGAAAGTCCAAGGTTCCGCAGATACAGCCCATTCAGAATATCGATAAAATACGTAGCCGGAACAATCCGGGTAACAAACTGAAGAATCCGCGGCATGTTCTCCACAGGAAAAACAAAATTGGACAGGAGCAGCGACGGCAGATAGGTAATCAGCACCGCCAGCTGATTGGCGACAAGCTGAGACTGGGTCACGCTGGATATCAGCAGTCCCAGGCTAAGTGCTACTCCCAGATAAAGGGATGACGCCAGTATCATGAGCCAGAAACTCGATTTCATGACCACTCCGAACAGAATCTGGCCCATGAGTATTGCCACCAGCACGTCGATCAGGCCAATGATGAAATATGGAATGGCTTTTCCGGTTAAAAACTCCGCTGCGGGAACCGGCAGGGAGCGGATCGTTTCCATGGTTCCATTTTCATATTCCCTGGCAACCACCAGAGAAGTGAGCATGGCACCCACAATCATGATAATAATGGCGATAATGCCGGGAACAATGAAATTACGGCTTTCCAGGTCCTCGTTAAACCATACGCGGATGCGGCCTTCAACCGGCGGATGGATAACATCCCTTCCCTGACGGTTCAAAAAGCGCAGAAGCTGATTCTGGTTATATCGCAGCATGAAAGCCGTCAGGTAACTTCTTGTAATGCCGGCAAAATTAGGGTCGCTGCCATCGATCAGGATCTGAACCGAACTTTCCCGGTCAGCCCGAATATCCGCGGTCCACCCCGAAGCCAGGATAATTGCCACGGACGCCATGCCGTCATCCAGATAGCGGCTGGCGGTCCGATCATTTGAAACCTGGTTGATGACATGGAAATAGGAAGAGGCGTCCAGTTTTTGAATCAAGTCCCGACTCAGATCAGTCTGATCGTGATCCACCACCACAATCTGAATATTGTCCACATCCAGGCTGAGCGCATAGCCGAACAGAAATATCAGCAGCAGCGGAATGATAAAAGCCAGATACAGGCTTCGGAAATCCCGGATCAGATGATAATATTCCTTTCGGCTGATGGCCTGAATCTTGATCAGGTTCATGAGCGGTTCCGGGTCATCAGTTGAATAAAGACATCGTTCAGGTCGGCGTCCGTTCTATCCGGGAACATATCCTGGACAATCCAGGAAGGAGGACCGGAAACCACGATTTTCCCTTCGTTGATCATGACCACCCGATCGCAGTGCTGGGCTTCATCCATGTAATGGGTGGTCACAAACACCGTAACGCCGGTTGTGGTCAGATGCCGGATAAAGGTCCAGAAATGCCTTCGGGTAATGGGGTCCACTCCGGATGTCGGCTCATCCAGGAAGAGTATCTGGGGTTCATGAAGCAGGGCACATCCCAGAGCCAGGCGCTGTCGCCATCCCGGCGGCAGTTCCCGGGTCAGGCGATTTTTCACGTTTTCAAGCCGGGTCATCTCCAGTACCCACTGGGTTCGCGCTTTCCATTTTTCCGGAGGAACGCTGTAAATTCCCAGATAAAACCGGATATTTTCAAACGGGGTCATGTCTTCATACAGGGAAAATTTCTGGGACATATACCCGATGCTGTGTTTGATTTCCTCGGGCTGGGTAAATATATCCAAGCCAGCCACATGCCCCACGCCGGATGATGGCGTGATAATGCCGCAAAGCATGCGAATGGTGGTGGATTTGCCCGCGCCATTTGGCCCCAGAAACCCAAATATCTCACCTTTGAGAACCGAAAAAGAAATTTGGTCAACAGCGACAAAGTGGCCGAAGCGCTTGACCAGATTCTGAACGGCAACGGCTTCAGATATCAAAATGTTCCCCTGAAAGAATCTTGTCTGCAGCCTCAATGCGATGGATCATGGCCTGTTCAAGAGTGGAAAAATCCGCACGAAATGCGGCTGGCGTGGCCTGATCCAAAACATGCGCATTGTGCATCAGGATGATTTGATCGCATTTTTCGCCTTCATCCAGATAGGACGTTGATACCAGGATGGTCATCCCCTCTTTCCGCATTGCGGAGAGTATTCCCCAGAACTCCTTTCTGGAAACCGGATCCACGCCGTTGGTCGGCTCATCCAGAATCAGCACTCTCGGCTGATGCACCAGCACACAGGCAAGCCCCAGTTTCTGTTTCATCCCTCCGGAAAGATCCCGGGCCAACCGGTCCTGAAACGGCGTCAGATTGGAAAACCCCAGGTACTGATCTTTTCGCTTTTTTCTTTCAGATCCGAAAATCCCGAAAATATCCATGAAAAAATCCATGTTCTCTGCGACCGTCAGATCCGTATACAATCCAAAGCGCTGGGGCATATAACCAATCAGTTCCTTCACCCGGGCCCTTTCCTGAACCACATCCAGCCCGCCGATTTGAATTCGACCTGTCGAGGGCCGGATCATGGCGGCGATCATGCGTAGCAGCGTGGTTTTGCCGGCCCCATCCGATCCCACAAACCCGAAAATGGATCCGGTCTGAACCGAAAAAGACACTTGAGACACCACCTCTGCTTTCCCAAAACGCCTGGAAACCTGATCCACCAGAAGGATCGGGGGATCGGAAGTGTTCAGATTCTTCAGCGCAAAGTCCGTCTTAGCGAAACCAGGCATCAGCAGGCATTCCGGATTTTAATTCCATGTTGGGATTGGCCAGCGAAATCTTTACCAGATACACCAGTTTCACCCGCTCTTTTCGGGTCTGGATGATTTTAGGCGTAAACTCGCCTTCGGGCGAAACATAGGATACGAATCCGTCATATTTTTTGTCCGGAAAGGTATCAATTTTAACCTCTACCTTTTGTCCAGGCCGGATTTTGCCGATCTGTGTTTCGTCCACAAACACCTTCAGGTCAATCCGGGAAAGATCAGCCAGGGAGATGACTTCACGTCCCGGCGTCACCACTTCGCCAGGCTCGACATTGCGGCTGGTCAGCATGGCGTCAAACGGGGCAAGGAGACGGGTATACCCAAGCTGAATTTCCGCCAGATTCAATGCGGATGTCGCGGATTGGACCCGGGCGATGGATGCCTGAACATCGGCCTGGGTCGCCTCGATTTTTTTCAGATTTCCTTTTGACAGCAGCAGCAAAGCCTGCGCTTCAGAAAGCCTGGCCCGTGCGGCATCAATAGATTCCTTCCGGAATCCTTCTTTAGACATGTCAAAGGCCTCCGCAGCGCGTTGCCGGACTTTTACGGCGGTTTCATATTTCAGCGCAACCCCATCGCGTTCTTTTTCAGCAATGTATCCGTTCTGAAAAAGATCGTCAAACCGGCGTTTATCTTTCCGGGCATCTTCCATGTTGATTTCAGCTTCCTGAACAGATAATCTGGCCCGCTCGACATCCTGGACCCGATTTCCCATTTCCTGTTCTGCAAGCTGTGCCGCTGCAGCCTTAACCGCAGATTCCGCCCGGCTGACCTCTGCCGGGAGGGTGCTCTGATACATTTCCAGGCTGATCTCAAGTTGTTTGCGGTTTTCAATGGCCTGATTCATGTTGGCCCGGGCCTGGTCCAGACGGGCCATAAATTCTTCCTGCTCCAGTTCGGCAATACATTGTCCGGATTTCACAGTCTGTCCCTCATCCAGATAAACCTGTTTGGTCCTTCCCGATACCAGAAATGACAGATTCGATTGGACGGATTCCAGTGTTCCCGAATAGTACAGATCCGCGCTGCGTTCATGATGCTGGCCCCAGAAAACCAGTAAGCCCACACCCGCCAAAAGCAAAAGAACCCCCATCAATATGAGCCGTTTTTTCACTAAAACCCTCCCGGGAAGCGATCAGATGACGGGCGACGGATGTATTTATTGCCGATTATGATTCCCTGGCCCCTGACCTCATTATTTTACTTTTTTAATCTTCAGGGTCACAACCGTACCCTCGTTTATTTGACTCTCCACGTCCAGGGAGCCTCCATATGTTTCCAGAAGGCGATGAACAATGGCGAGCCCCAACCCCGTCCCGACAGGTTTTGTCGTAAAAAAGGGGTTGAAAATCAAATTAATGTGTTCAGAAGATATTCCATGGCCCGTATCAGCGATTTGGATCTTCACATACTCATTTTGCATGTTCTGCATCCGGATATGGATTTTCCCCTGATCTGGAATGGCTTCGGCAGCATTCAAAAGAAGATTCCAGAGAATCTGGCGAAAATGAATCGGATCCATGGCAATTCGAACACGGGGGATCAGATCTGTTGTGATAGCAATCCGCCGGCAATAACTCATATCTTTTTCAAACAGGCCCAAGGTCTCAAGCAAAACATCCTCAACAAAAAATTCCGTTACATTACCCGACGGGGGCCTGGCAAACAGCAAAAAATCGCTTAACAAGATGCTTAACCGGTCCGCCTCTCTCAAAGCAATTCGCATCAGTTTTTCCTGACCGGGATGGCATTGGAGCTCTTCTTTCAGCATCTGAATAGATCCGGTCAAAGATGCCAGCGGATTTCTGATCTCATGGGCAAGCCCAGCAGCCATTTCCCCCATATAAGCCATGCGGTCGACACGACGGACATGCTCTTCCATGGCTATCAGCTTTTTCCTGGAAGACCTGGCCTGTTCAGCCAGAAGACTACTTAAAAAAGCAACGGCAAAAAAGGCGATCATGGTAATGACAATTTTGTACGTCACCTGAGTCAGATCATCCGCAAGCGGTGATCGGACATCGACAAAAGGTTTCAGAATGCCGTAATACTCGAGATCTATCATCAGTCCATACTGAATACTCGATAAAGCGGCAATAAGCATACTGCCTTTCCTGAAAAACAACTGGCTTGAGTACACGATTACCAGGATATATAAAAACGAAAAAATACTGGAATAACAACCTGTTGCAAATATAATCAATGAAACTACGACCGTATCGAGTATAATCTGAAGGTAGGCTATCCCCAGAAGGTTCATGCCATATCGCAAAATGACAACATATCCAATCGACAGGATAAATACGCCTACAATAATCCCATATAAAAATTCCAGGGGAGTGTTCTGGGAGATGATCTGCTGTCTGTAATGAACAAAGATTGTTGATCCCAGAAGAAAGACGGTAAAAAAAACTCTGAAGATCATCAGCCATTTAATTTTTTTCAGCAGTTCATTATCACTGGTAATTGGAGCATCCATTAGAATTGCAGGCTATCTTTCGTTTGAATCAGCCGGAAATCGCCCCGGCCAGTTTGAAGATTGGCAAATACATTGCCACAACAAGCCCTCCGATGGTTACCCCTAAAAAAACCAGCATAAAGGGTTCAATCAGAGATGTGAGATTTTCAACGGCCTGATCCACTTCTTCATCATAAAAATCCGCTATTTTTTCAAGCATGGCATCCAGCGCGCCGGTAGATTCACCCACTGAGATCATCTGACAGACCATCACGGGGAAAACACCGCTTTCAGACAGCGGTTCAGCCATGGTCTGCCCTTCCGCAATTGAAGAGCGCACATTGTAAAGGGCGCCTTCAATGGTTTTGTTGCCGGAAGTCTTGGCAGTAATATCCAGCGCATCCAATATGGCAACCCCACTGGCCAGCATGGTGCCCATGGTGCGGGTGAATTTGGCTACCGCGACTTTTCGAATCAACATGCCGACAACAGGCAGCATCAACACAAACCTGTCAACAAGAATCCGTCCTTTCGGCGTTTTGTAAAATCGTTTGAAAGCAAAAATAAAAATGACAAGGGCGCCAAGAATATAAAGAATCTTGCTTTTGACAAAATTACTCATGGCAACAACTATCTGAGTGGGCAAGGGAAGTTCTTTGCCGAAATCGGCAAACATCTGCTGGAAAACCGGAATGACAAATACCAGAATGACGGCCAGCACAATAAAAGCAATGACCAGGGTGACAAGGGGATAGGTCATGGCGCCTTTTACCCGGGCCTTCAGCTTGGCAGCCTTTTCCATATATCCGGACAGCCGCCTTAGAATAGTGTCCAGAATACCACCGGCTTCTCCGGCGGCAATCATGTTCACAAATAGGTCGTCAAATTGCCGGGGGAATTTTTTCAGCGCATCCGCCAGGGTGGAGCCGCTTTCAATAGCTTCCTTGATATCTTTGAGCATCTTCTTGAAAGTTTTGTTATCCTGCTGGTTGAGTAAAATATCCAGACATTGCACAATGGGCAACCCGGCATCAATCATTGTGGAAAATTGCCTGGAAAATAAAATCACATCCTTTTCAACCACCTTGGGCTGAAGAAAAGCAACATTTTCAAAAATATCCCTGGGCTTTTCCTTTACACGGGATGGCGTTATGTTAAGCTTTCCCAGATGAGACTTTACAGCTTGCTCACTGGCCGCTTCCATCTCCCCTTTCTGAATTTTACCCTTTTTGTCTTTTCCAGTCCATTGATATACAGCCATCTTTCCCCCAATTATTCAATGTCTGCTCGGCCACGAATATGCAACTACCCGATCATTATAAACTGAACTTGAGCAAAACGATACCATTTATCCATGATATTAATGTGTCCTGCCCTCAAAAAGGATAATGTCCATATTTGATACAAAAAGAACATTTTGCTCGAAAAAAAAGGCATGCGGCATCTCCATTTTAGATGTGGATCTGCCGTATGCCGGTTATGAAAATAAATCAATTCAACTATTTATAAAGCGTCCAGTGGGTTCCTTTGGCAATCAGGACAACAAAATTGCTTCTGGCCAAGGTGTTATCGGTTTTAAAGGAAATGGGACCGGCAATTCCCTTGAATTCCTTAGTTTCTTTCAGAGCCTTGGTAATGGCAGCCTTGTCCGCAGCGCCGGCTCTTTTAATGGCATCCGCCAGAAGGTTCATGCCATCATACGCCAGCGCAGAGTAAGGACCGGGTTCCTGATTGAATTTTTTCTTATAACCGTCGACAAATGCTTTGGCAGTCGGCAAATATTCAATCATGGGCTTTGAGAAACAGAAAACGCCTTCGGCGGCTTTGCCGGCAATTTCTATCAACTTGGGAGAATTGGAGCCATCGCCCACTGCAATCAGCTTGCTGAATCCGCCTTGACGAAGTTGTTTGATAATCAGTGGGCCATCATCGTAGTAGGCTGTCCAGAAAACCGCATCGGGTGCTTTGCTTTTCAAACGAATCACTAGAGCGGAGTAATCCTGCTCCCCTTTTTTGACCACTTCAACGGCAACCACTTCATAGCCCATTCCTTTCCATTTCCTTGCGGTCATGGTGGCCAGATCCGCGGAATAGTTGTCTCTCTGATGAATAATGGCCAGTTTCTTGATCTTTCTTTCCTTGAAAAGATTAACAGCAGTAATCGCTTGATCGATTCCCGTGCTGTTGATCTGGAAGCCGTTTCCAGGGTTTACACCGACCAGTTTGCTGGAATCGGCCACCGGGATGACAATGGGAATACCGGCATCGCCAAAAATCTTCAAGGTGGGCGCCGTCGCGGGGGAGCAATATCCACCGACAACCGCCACAACCTCTTCAGCAACCAGCGTGCTGGCAGCAGAAGAGGCCTGCTGCGGATCGCAGGCTTCGTCGCTGGTCGTGGTTATCACATTTTTCCCCAGGATTCCGCCTTTGGCATTGATTTCAGAAACCGCCAGAAGGATGGCATTTTCCATGTCCTTACCGAAAATAGCTTCGATGCCGGTGGTCGGAACCATGATCCCCACCTTGATTTCATCGGTTGCAAAGCTTTGCCCGGATAGAAAAAGCTGCATTACAGCAACAACGGCTGCCATCGAAAACCACTTTTTTGTCAAATACCCTCCTGACATTTTGTCATCCTCATTATGGGATTATTCTTATGAGAGTGCAGCGCTAACAAGAACCATGAACCTAATTCCAGATGAATTCAAACTGATGTGATGCTGGTTTCGGTTTTTTTTGTATTTTCATTCATTTATAACCTTAATTTTGTAAACCAAAATCGAATCTTCTGTCAATGCTTATTTTATTAACTATAAGCAGACAGCTGACAGCGGGAAACGCCTTTTTTCCTTAACCTTACAATGCAATTTATATTTAAGACACAGTATGCAGCGTTGTTGCCAAATTGCGTTGTCGAGTTAATTGATTTTGTCAAATGATTCCACCCGCTCCTCCCTTGTTTTTTATGGAAACTTATGTCAATGATGTCATAAGCATGTTTATTTATTGAAAAGGAGCAGATCATGTCGGAATTCAATAATGTCAGCATCGTCAAAAAGGCCAATATTTACTTTGACGGCAAGGTCACCAGCCGCAGCCTCATTTTTCCGGACGGATCCAGAAAGACGATAATGAGCCCGGGATGACATGGCAAATCCCTTGACCCATCTGCGAGATCAACATCTGGGTGGCGAGATCGGCGGGATGTGCGCAGTGTGCTCGTCACACCCGATTGTCATTCAGGCTGCCATGGAACTGGCTGCTGCGGAGCAAAAACCCCTGCTGGTTGAAGCCACAGCCAATCAGGTCAATCTGTCCGGCGGATACACGGGAATGACTCCTGCCGATTTTTCAGCCTTCATCCGTCGGCTTTCCGGATCAGCAGGTTTTCCGGCCGAGCAGATCATCATCGGGGCCGATCACCTGGGACCCCATGTCTGGAAAGAAGAACCCGCCGCAAGTGCCATGGCAAAAGCCGCTGAACTGGCGTCCCATTGCGTGGCCGCAGGCTTTCGTAAAATTCATCTCGACACCGGGATGGGCTGCACCGATGATCCGGGCATTTTCCTGTCTCCCGAAATCGCCGCCAGGCGGGCTGCATCACTCTGCCTGGCGGCAGAGGCCGCCGCATGCAATCAGCGTGATCAAGACCTGCCGGTTTATGTGATTGGAAACGAGGTGCCGCCGCCAGGCGGCGGCCTGGAAGATGCCTTCCACCTGACCGTAACCCATCCGGACAATCTTCTTTCATCGCTGGAACTCTATGAACGGGCTTTCCGGGATGCCGGACTGGCGTCAGCCTGGCAACGGGTGGTGGCTGTGGTGGTCCAGCCCGGTGTGGAATTCGGCGACCAGGTCATCGCCGCCTATGACCGGAATCGGACAGCAGCGCTTTCTGCCAGTCACATCCGGTTGCCTGGCTTTATGACATTTGAAATTCACGCAACGGATTATCAGACTCCCATCGCCCTGACTCAGATGGTGCAGGATCATTTTATCCTGCTGAAGGCGGGCCCCTGCCTGACCTTTGCCTTTCGCGAGGCAGTTTACGCCCTGACTTACATCGAGGATGCATGGCCAGGCATTCATCAACGCTCAAACCTGCGCCAGGTCATGGAAACCTTGATGGATAAGCATCCCCGGCATTGGCAATCCCATTACCCGCAGGACCAGGCAGAAGCGCTTTGTTTTCTGCGAAAATACAGCTTTCGGGACCGTATCCGTTATTACTGGGCTTATCCTGAAGCTACGGCCGCAGTTGAGCGCCTGGTCCAAAACTTTAGGCGCCCCATTCCCGATGCTCTTCTGCGGCAGTTCTTCCCCGATCTTTATCCTGAAATCGAGTGTGGCGCACTCAGGCCGGATCCTCAAACGATTATCAAACATCGCATCCAAAATATCCTGAAACCTTACATGAAGGCTTGTCGATAAAAGATGGACAAACCGGCCAAAATACAGAAGCTGACTCCTTTCCGTAAAAAACCGCTTCCTTCCCTGATCGCCGCTTTGATGAAGTCAAGTGCGCATGATCATTCCGTGAAAAAATGTGAACTTATCGAAACCCATGCCTCATGGGTCATTTTGACCGGAACGGTTGCCTATAAGATCAAAAAACCGGTCAATCTGGGGTTTCTCGATTTCTCCACCCTTGAAAGACGACAGTTTTGCTGTGAGGAGGAACTGCGGCTGAACCGAAGGCTTGCGCCAGAGATTTACCTGGGACTGGCTCCGGTTTTCGGGTCGCCCGAAAAACCGGAATGGATCGGGAGCGGCCAACCCATCGAATACGCCGTCAAAATGGCGCAGTTTCCCCAAGAAGCCCAACTGGATCGGGCTCTTGCCGACGGCAAACTGCGGCCAAACCACATCGATGCATTTGCATGTCTGATCGCCCGGTTCCATCAGCAGATTGAAGTTGCCGGAGCTGACAGCATCTATGGGGACCCGGATCAAATCCGAAAGCCTGTCCAGGACAATTTTCTTCAGATCCGCAGACACATTCCTGAAGGGAAAATGCTTGAACCTCTTTCCGAATTGGAAGACTGGACCCGGAACGGGCTGAACGCGCTGGAACCGGTCTTTGTGCGCCGCAAAGCCGAGGGGTGCATTCGGGAATGTCATGGCGACCTGCACCTTCGAAACCTGGCCTGGATCAACGATGCCCCTGTCGTGTTCGACTGCATCGAGTTCAATCCCAATCTGAGATGGATCGATGTCATCAGCGATGCGGCGTTTCTGGTCATGGACCTGCAGGATCGTCATCAGCCGCAACTGGCGCAGCGGTTTCTAAACCGTTACCTGGAACACACCGGCGATTATTCCGCTCTTGGCGCTCTACCGTTTTACCTTACTTACAGAGCCCTGGTTCGTGCCAAAGTGAACGCCATCCTGGCAAAGCAACCCGGAATCGGCAAAAAGCTGAAGGATGAAGCTGAAAGGGCTTTTTGTAATTACCTCCAGTTTGCAAAGCGTCATGCCAGGCCGGGCAGGCCCCAATTGATCATAACCCATGGTATGTCGGCATCGGGAAAAAGTACGCTGACCCAGCCGATCCTCGAACACCTGGCAGCAATCCGAATTCGTTCCGATATTGAACGAAAAAGAGGCTTCGGCATGAAACCGGAAGCAAACGGACATGCCGTGATCGGTGAAGGGATCTACACGAACGAAGCCACGGAGAGAACCTATACGAGACTGGCCGAACTTGCCGGTCAGATAATGGAGTCGGGATACTCGGTAATTGTTGACGCTGCATTTCTTAAAATTGATCAGCGGATGCAATTTCAACGGCTGGCAGCGGCAAAACAGGTTCCGTTTCGGATTCTGGAGTGCATGGCCTCGCCCGAAACACTCCGGAGGCGGATTGTTGAACGCCAGAAGAATGCATCCGACGCTGATCTGGCCGTGCTGGAACACCAGTTCCGCAACCATCAACCGCTGAGCGAAAGCGAAAGGCGTTATACACTTGAAATCGACACCGAGGCTTCTTTTGACATCCGGTTTCTGACAGACAGATTAAAAAATGAAATCGCTTGCAGAATACGTTGTTAAAAAATAAAAAATTGAATAATGGGGATTCCAATGAAAAAAACAATGCGAAGACTCCTTTTATATGGAATAGTGCTTTTGTTTTTTCCATCTTCTGTTTTTGCCGGGCTCGTACCGGATACTGGCCAAAACAAATGCTACGACAATAGCGTTATAATTCCCTGCCCATCCATAGGTCAGCCGTTTTATGGCCAGGACGCCAGCTATGCGACTAATCCTGCATCCTACACAAAACTGGATATTAACGGCAGCATCCTTTCAGATTCCGCCACATCATGGGTGATGGTTCGGGACAATGTCACCGGTCTGGTATGGGAAGAAAAGCAGAATATGGATAATGTTGCAAATAATGCAAATCCTGACGATGCCGACAACACCTTCACCTGGTATAATAGCGACCCGAACACCAACGGTGGCAATTCCGGAAATTTCGGCAGTGGAGCAAATACCGAAAACTTTCTCAAAGCTTTGAACAATGCTCGTTTTGGTGGATACTCGGACTGGCGTCTTCCTTCCATGAAAGAATTGACCGAACTGACAAATCGGGATGCTTCCTATCCCTGTTTCGATCAGTTCTATTTTCCCAACACAAAATCATCATCCAATTGGTCGGATACGGATACATTCAATTACTGGACGTCCGATACCTATCGCTGGACCGTTTCCAGAGCGTGGACCATGAATTTCAGCTACGGCAACGGCAGAGATACCGATAAGTCTACAGCCAGCCGTTTTGTACGTGCAGTTCGAGGAGGGCAGTCCGTGCCAGTGAATCGTTATGTGATAAGCGACGGCACGGTTACCGATACTTTCACGGGCTTGATATGGCAGCAGAATGCGCCCACTACTGCCATGACATGGAAAGACGCGCTCGCCTATTGTGAAGGCCTCTCTCTTGCAGGAAATTCAGACTGGCGCCTTCCCAATATAAATGAATTAAACTCGTTAGTGGATTACGCCCAGTATAACCTGGCAATCAATCCAGCGAATTCCTCAATTTCCAGCGATGCCCTTTACTGGTCGTCCACCACCGTTGCCTACAAAACAGAAAACGCATTGAATGTAAAATTTACTTATGGCGTCCTTAACGATGCAAAGAGCAGCAACTTGTATGTTCGCGCAGTACGAAGCGGACAACCTACACCAGCTCGTCTGGAATTCAACGCCCAGCCCTTGTCTGAAATCAGTTTTCAAGAAGTCGCGTGCACGAATATTGATTTGAGAAATTTTATTGCGGTTTTGAAATGCTCCCCTCCGCCATCTGATGTTTTGACATTCTATTCCACAATATTTTATTCTGAATCAGCAGAAGACGCTAAATGGTTTTTTGCTCAAAAAGATATTTTAAACAGAAACAAGTTTATTCAGTGGGAAAGTGATGAGCATATCAAGGGTCAGAGCACTGGCACATTCCCGCAAAATGGTTCATGGGAAAATGATGCATTTAAGCAGTTTTTTGAGGATAGCCCTGTTTATCAGTGTAGCGGATTCGTAAATTCCGGTTATAATTTTCTGTTTGGTTTTGCCCCGAATGGGGATATGAATCTATTTCAAGGGGCTATATTCAGGTTTGTCCCGTAGACCATCCACAACTGGCGGGGTAGTGTCGTAGAGAGCCAGCCCGCACCTCTCACTTCTGATCTTGCTTTGATAAAGCACCGGAAAATCCCGATCAGAAAGGGTGTAGTTGGTAACATCGCAGCATTGATGGATATTGCCCCGGGTCAGATCCGGCAATAAAGGTTTGCTCCGCAACCCACGTCTTTTCATTTCTGTCTATCAGTATCACCGACGATGAGCGGGTACCGTATCCCGGGCTTTGGATAAACATGGGAGAAAGTATCCGCTCCCATTCCATGCCGACACCCGTGTCCGGCAGTCTGTCATCCGGCGGCACCTCGCCGTTTTTCAGTAGATGAAAGACTGAGTCCATATTGACCGGATCAGAATCCAAAACCGCCGATTTCAGCAAGGCAATCCCTTTTTCCACCTTTGGCCAGGGGGTATTGAGGAGATGATTGCTCAGGCCGTACCATCCGGGCTCAAGTCTGTGGATTCCAGGACCCCGATTGGAATAGTAATACAGTCCCAAAGCGTCCCCGACGATCAGGTTGAATCCGCTGTATGTTTGACCGACAGCCGAAACCGCCTCGAGATAGGTTTGGGGAGGATTGTTCCCCGAAAGAAAACCGCTCACCAGATGGCCACGTGACGGGGCGTCGGGCTTGGGCCCGCCGGATTCGCGATAATTGGAGATGGCCGAAAATCTGCCGGAGCGGGACACACCCAGCCACGTTCCGCCGCCTTTTAAATCCCGTCCTGCCAGAATATCCGGATGATCTTCCCAGAACGCCATGGGCAGGGTGGACCGTTCATAGAACTCATCCCGGTTGGCGGCCAGAACAAGGCGGTATTCAGGATGAACGTCATAGGCCAGGAGAATCAGACACATGAACTCACCATTGACCGGATAAAAGGGTTTGTGGTATCTTAATCGTTCTGTTAACAACAGCGCAGCTTATTCCAATTTACAGGATAACATCTGGTATTTTTATAATCATATTTCGTTATGGAGGATATTTCAATGAGAGAAGTGGTGATTGTCAGTGGTTCCCGAACCGCCATCGGAAGTTTTGGCGGAGCCTTGATGACTGTTCCGGTTGTTGAGCTAGGCGCGGTGGTGATGAAAGACGTTTTGAAGAAGGCAGGGCTCAGGCCGATTGCAGATGACGCCATGAAAGCCAATGCTCCGGACAAATTAAAAGGCCAGGGAATGATCGAGCTTGAAAAAAAGTCTGATTCCTGGGATGACCAGGCCACACCGATTGCCATTGATGAAGTCATCATGGGAAATGTGCTTCAGGCGGCACAGGGACAAAACACGGCCAGGCAGGCCATGATTCGGGCCGGACTTCCCAAGGAGACCCCGGCGGTCACCGTCAACAAGATCTGCGGATCAGGTCTAAAGGCCATTGCCATGGGAGCTGCCTCCATCATGAGCGGCCAGGCGGACGTGATTCTGGCTGGCGGGCAGGAAAACATGAGTCTGGCGCCCATGGCCCTTCCCAAAGCCCGCTGGGGACACCGGATGGAGCTGACCGGAAAGGGCGAAATCTATGACCTGATGGTATTTGACGGACTTTTCGAGATATTTTATGGCTATCACATGGGACTGACCGCCGAGAACATTGCTTCGATGTACGGCATCAGCCGTCAGGAGCAGGATGAACTCGGCGTTTTAAGCCATAATCGCGCCATGGCTGCCATCAGGGGAGGCCTCTTTGCCAAGGAAATCGCGCCGGTCATCATCGCATCCCGAAAAGGCGATATTGTTTTTGATACGGATGAGCGGCCCATGGATACCAGCCTGGAAAAAATGGCCAAACTCCGGCCGGCCTTTAAAAAAGACGGTTCCGTCACCGCGGGCAATGCTTCGGGCATCAATGACGCCGCTGCCGCTGTTTTGATGATGAGCGCCGAAAAAGCCAAAGATTTGGAGCTTAAGCCCATCGTCCGGATCAAGGGCTTTGCATCCGGCGGCCTGGATCCGGCGTATATGGGACTGGGGCCGGTTCCCGCAGTTCGAAAAGTGTTGAAATCCACCGGCATGACCTTGAAAAACATCGACATGATCGAATTGAACGAAGCTTTTGCGGCTCAGGCCATCGGCTGCATGCGGGAGCTGGGAATAGAAAATGACCTGCCGAATGAACTGGGAAGCGGCATTTCCCTGGGGCATCCCATCGGCTGCACCGGCGCCCGGCAGATGGTCACCGGCATGTACCAGATGCAGCGGAAAGGATACCAGACCGGCCTGTTTACGATGTGCATCGGCGGAGGCATGGGAATGGCCATGATCGTGGAGCGGTAATCATTTTTTTATTTACTTGTTCGATAGTTATTGGTAAGAACAGGCAATAAAGGAGACAGCAGATGGATATTAGCAGAAAACTGGGGATACTTGTGTTTTGCGGCGTTCCGGCAATTATCGGCGGCGGCATTGTTTATGGTTTTTTCCACAGTTATACGCCGGTTGTCATCTATGAAGTATTGCTCCTGCTGGTTGCCGGAGGCTTTGTCAGCAAGTAACAACCTCCTGACTGTTCTTTCTTGTCTTGATTTCGGCCCCGAAATGCCGTCTATTTGAATGCATTTCGGGGCTCTGACGTTTTTCCCGCTTGTTCCCAGGTATGGAGTACATTTTCAAGCCGAAATTCGTTGGCCATCGGGTCAACAAGCACACCCTGCTGATATTTCCATCCATCATGGGCGGCGAAAAACTTTTTGGGATACTGGGGAGCATCTACGGCCCGCTGGTGGTTACCGCATTTTTGTCCCTGACCGATATTTATCACGCGAGTTATCAATCGCTGATAGAAAACAAATGTGATGAAACGATAAGGTAGTTAAAATGACAGAGCTCGAAAATATTCCCGATATTCGCCCCAATGTTCGAATTGATAGTGAAATGAAAAAATCCTATCTCGATTACGCCATGAGCGTCATCATCGGTAGGGCGCTTCCGGATGTCCGGGACGGCCTCAAGCCAGTTCACCGCCGCGTTCTCTTTGCCATGCACGAGCTGAGCAACGACTGGAACAAGCCCTATAAAAAATCCGCCCGCATCGTCGGCGATGTCATCGGTAAATACCATCCTCACGGCGATACGGCCGTATATGACACCATTGTTCGCATGGCGCAGGATTTTTCCCTGCGATACCCGCTGGTGGATGGTCAGGGAAATTTTGGCTCCATTGACGGCGATCCCCCGGCTGCCATGCGTTACACGGAAATCCGCATGAAACGTCTGGCCCATCATATGCTGGATGATCTTGAAAAGGATACGGTCAATTACGTTCCCAACTATGATGAATCGCTCTCGGAACCATCGATTCTGCCGGCCAAGATCCCCAACCTGATCATCAACGGCTCATCCGGCATTGCGGTCGGCATGGCAACCAACATTCCGCCCCATAATCTGAATGAAACCATCGAGGCCATCAAGGCCATTATTGACAATCCAGGGCTCAGCTTTGAAGAACTGATCTCCATCATTCCGGGTCCGGATTTTCCAACCGCCGGGTTTATCTACGGAAAAGCCGGAATCCATGACGCCTACCGGACCGGCCGGGGCATCATCCGCATGCGGGCCAGAACCCTTGTTGAGAAGGACAAGAAAACCGGCAGCGAAACCATCGTGGTTACCGAGCTTCCCTACCAGGTCAACAAAGCCAAGCTCATTGAATTTATTGCCGAGCTGATCCGGGATAAACAGATCGAGGGCATCCGGTTCATCCGGGATGAATCGGACCGGGATGGCATGCGGATCGCCATGGGCCTTAAAAAGGACCAGGCCGCCGAAGTTATCATCAATCAACTTTTCAAGCACACCCGGATGGAAAGCAGTTTTGGCATCATTTTACTGGCGGTCGTCAATAACCGGCCGGAGCTACTGACCCTGAAAGAAATCCTGGAATATTTCATCCGGCACCGCAAACAGATCATCGTCCGAAGAACTCAGTTCGACCTGAAAAAAGCCGAAGATCGGGCCCATATCCTGGAAGGGCTGAAAATCGCTCTCGACAACCTGGATGCCGTGGTCAGCCTGATCCGCCAATCCCCGTCTCCGGCAGAGGCCAAGACCAAGCTCATTGCCGCATTCGCCCTTTCGGCGATTCAAGCCCAGGCCATACTGGACATGCGGCTTCAACGGCTTACGGGTCTGGAGCAGGAAAAAATCATCGAAGAATACCAGAAAACGCTTAAAGACATCGAATGGTTCAAGCAGATTCTGGGCAGCGAGCTGATTATCCTCAAACTGATCAAGGAAGAGCTGAGCGAAATTCAAGCCGAGTTCGGAGACCCCCGGCGAACACAGATCATGGATGAAACCCGCGAGATTACGCTTGAAGACATGATTGTGGAAGAAGACATGGTGGTTACCATATCCAAAACCGGCTATATCAAGCGAAACCCCATTACGTTGTATAACAGCCAGCGCCGTGGCGGAAAAGGCAAAACCGCGATGGAAACAAAGGATGAAGACTTTGTGGAACATCTTTTTGTGGCTTCCACCCATCACACGTTTCTCTTTTTCACCAATCAGGGAAGGCTTTACTGGTGCAAAGTCTATGAAATTCCTCAGGCAGGCCGCGCCAGTCGCGGAAAAGCGATCATCAATTTATTGAATTTTCAAAATGAAGAGCGTCTGACGGCCGTTCTTGCGGTATCCAAATTCGAACCCGGATATCACATCATGATGGCCACCCGCAGCGGTGTGGTGAAAAAAACCAATCTGATGGATTTCAGCAGGCCCCGGGCAGCCGGCATTATCGCCATCTCCCTGGATGAAGGTGATGAGCTGATTTCCGCCAAGATCACCGACGGCACCCTGAATGTATTCCTTGGCTCCGCGTTTGGAAAATCCATTCGCTTTCATGAATCGGACGTGCGCTCCATGGGCAGAAACGCAGCCGGGGTCCGGGGAATGCGGCTGAGCCAGGGAGATACGATTGTGGGGATGGAAGTACTCAGTCACGGCCAGACCCTTTTCTCCATCACCGAAAACGGATTCGGAAAAAGGACTTCGATTGATGAATATCCGATCCAGAAGCGCGGGGGCCTTGGCGTCATCACCATCAAAACAACGGAACGAAATGGCAATGTCGTGGCCATTCTTCTGGTGGAAGAAGACGACGATTTGATGCTCATGACAGACAATGGCAAGCTTATTCGAATTCCCACCCGGGGCGTTTCCGTTATCAGCCGGAACACCCAGGGCGTCAAACTGATTGGAATGGAACTGGCTGAAAAAGTAACCAGCGCAGCCAGGCTGGCTGAAAAAGAGGAAGAATTAGATGAATCATTTGGATCAGACGAACCGGACGAATCAGACTCCCCTGCTGAGTCCATCTGATTTAAATATCGGCGTGGTCGGGGGCGGAAGCTGGGGTACGGCTTTGGCCAATCTTCTGGGAAACAAAGGCTATGCCGTCGATTTCTGGGTTTTTGAGGAAGAAGTACGAGCCCAGATTCAGACCTATCGGGAAAATCGGATATTCCTGCCCGGCATTTCCTTGTCCGAACGGCTGAACCCGACCGGTGATCTCAGAGTGGCGGTCATGGGCAAAGATCTGGTTCTGATGGTGGTTCCTTCTCATTTGATGCGAACGGTTTCCCAGTGCATGTCCCCCCACGTGCCGGACAGTGCCCTGATCGTATCGGCATCCAAAGGAATCGAAAATCAGACCCATCTGACCATGAGCGGCGTTCTGTCCCAGACCCTTGCCCACATTCCCGAATCCCGGATTGCCGTGCTTTCCGGCCCCAGCTTTGCCAGGGAAGTGGCGCAGCATTCTCCGACGGTTGTCACGGTGGCATCAAAAAATCACGCGTCAGCAACGCAGGTTCAGCATGTTTTTGCCACGCCGGCTTTCAGGGTCTATACCCATGATGACGTCATCGGCGTGGAGCTGGGCGGCTCTGTAAAAAATGTCATTGCGATTGCAGCAGGAATGATCGATGGAATGGGACTTGGCCTGAATACGCGCGCGGCACTGATCACCCGGGGCCTTGCCGAAATTCGCCGCCTGGGACTGAGGCTTGGCGCCAATCCCCATACCTTTGCCGGACTTGCCGGAGTCGGTGATCTGATCCTGACCTGCACCGGCGATCTGAGCCGCAATCATACGGTGGGCAAAAAGATCGGAGAAGGAAGAAGTCTGGCGGATATTCTTTCGGAAACCCGCACAGTGGCCGAAGGGGTTAAAACCGCGGAATCGGTATACAATCTCTCTTCCAAACTCGGGGTTGAAATGCCCATCTCCCATGCAGTATATTATATTCTTTATGAAGGATTGTCCCCCAAAGAGGCAGTCTATCAACTGATGACGAGGGATCTGAAGCAGGAAATAGATGAATGACGGCCGAAGGCTGAGGCAGGGGGAAGACTGAAGGCAGGCGTTTGGATGCTTCTGTATACAATAAAACAAGGGGAGACAAGATGCCCCGGAAATCATCAGTCAGTGAATATTCTTCGGAAGTTCAGCAAGAAGCTGCCACGGTTCAACCCAAAGCCCGGCAATTCCGGCACAAAGCGGAAGGACACCGGGGGCGGCTGAGGGACAAGTTTCTAAAATCCGGCCTTTCCGGTTTTCACGATTATGAAGTGATCGAGCTGCTGCTGACACTGGCAACTCCCCGAAAAGACTGCAAGGAAATAGCCAAAGCAGCGCTTTCGCGTTTCAAAACCCTTCAAGGCGTTTTGGAGGCCGCACCTTCATCGCTGCTGGAGCTCAGTGGAATCGGCCCTCAGAATATTTTCGGCATTAAATTGATACAGGCGGTTGCAGACCGGTATCTGGAAAAGCGAATCGCCCAAAAAGACATCATCTCGCATTCCAAGGCGCTTTTCGAATATCTCTATTACAATCTACGGGACAAAAACCGTGAATGCTTTAAAGTGATACATCTGGATGCCAAAAACCAGGTCCTGGGCATTGAAACGCTTTTTGAAGGATCATTATCGACAACAGCGGTCTATCCTCGGGAAGTCATTCAGGCTGCCCTGAACCATCATGCTGCAGCAGTGATTTTTGCGCATAACCATCCATCCGGAGACCCCGCGCCATCTTCCGATGACATGGCGATTACGCGGAAACTTATTTTTTGCTGTGATATCATGGGGATAACGGTTCATGAACACATCGTCATCGGAGAAAACCGGTATTTCAGCTTTGCGGATGAAGGCTACATCGCCAAAATGTATCGTGAACTCGAATCACTAAGCCTATAATAATTTTTAAGCAGACAGGACCATGCCACACACATCATCTCCTCCACCATATTGTTTTGGCAAACTTGAAAATGTCTTTCCAGAAGGCGAAGACGGCCTTCGAAACTCACCGGAGTCCTGCGTTCCCTGCTGTCATAAAACCGAATGCCTGCGCGCGGCAATGAACGATGCCGGCGGATTGAAGCTTCAGGAAAAAAATGTGGACAGGGCATATACAGCCGGCATGCTTGGTTTTCTGGGAAGATGGTCCCGAAAAAAAGAGCTTCAAAGACGATTATCCGAAAAAAGGGGTGAGTCATGAAAACGATTAAAGATATTGCGATTGCCGGAAAACGGCTGTTGATCCGCGTTGACTTCAATGTACCGCTCGACAAACAGCAGAGAATCACTGATGACACCCGAATTCAGGCCGTGTTGCCGACAATGAAGTACGCCCTGGGCCAAAAGGCCAAAATCATCGTCGCCTCCCACCTGGGTAGACCGAAGGGAAAGGTGGCTCCGGAATTCAGCCTGAAACCGGCGGCAGAGAGACTGAGCGTGCTTCTGAATCTGCCGGTTCAGCTGGCCGCGGATTGCGTGGGAGAATCCGTTGAAGCCATGGTTGCGGCCATGAAGCCCGGAGACATTGTGGTTCTTGAGAATCTCCGGTTTCATCCGGATGAGGAAAAAAATGCGGACGCGTTTGCCAAATCCCTGGCCAGGCTTTGCGATGTCTATGTCAATGACGCCTTTGCCGTATCCCACCGGGCCAATGCGTCTGTTGAGGCCATCACCCGGTTTGCGCCCCTGTCCGTTGCCGGATTCCTACTGAAAAACGAGATCGATTATTTTGATAAAGCCATGACTACTCCGGAGCGGCCCCTGGTTGCCGTTATCGGCGGCGCCAAGGTATCCAGCAAGCTGGCCGCCCTTGAAAACATGCTCCTTCATGTGGACAAGATCATCATCGGCGGAGCCATGGCCAACACGTTCCTGCGGGCCAGGGGGCATTCCACCGGAAAATCCCTGGTGGAAACCGACTTGATTGAAACCGCCGGAATCATTCTCAAAAAAGCATCGGGAAAAGGCGTAAAAATCTATCTTCCAGTGGACGGAGTCACCGCCTGTCAGGTTGAGCCGTCCGCTGCCTCCGCAGTGTTTCCAGTTCAGGAAATCCCGGATGACCAGATGATCCTGGATATCGGTCCGGCCACATCCCTTTTGTACGCCGAAGCGCTTCAGGGCGCAAAAACCATTGTCTGGAACGGCCCCATGGGGGTTTTTGAGATGGCGGCTTTCAGCAAGGGAACGGTTGACATGGTGAACCATGTGATCGCATCCGGCGCCATCACCATTGTCGGCGGCGGCGATACCGATGCCGCCATTCATCGCTCGGGCAAGGCCGACCGGATCACCTATATTTCAACCGGTGGCGGTGCATTCCTGGAACTTCTGGAAGGAAAGGTCCTGCCGGGTGTGGCGGCCCTTGAATCCATTCCCGACAGCAATAAATGACCCAACGAGCCAAAATCATCACCGCAGCAGTGTTGGGTCTTCTGATGCTTGCAGGATATTATTTCAGAATCCCTCTCTCGGAAATGGGGGGGAAGGCTTATGATGTCCTGACGGATCGGGAAGCCATAAAGTCCTTTATTCTCTCCTGGGGAATGGCCGCCCCGATTGTCTTTACCGGGATTCAGATCCTGCAGGTGGTTCTTGCGCCCATTCCCGGTGAAGCAACCGGATTCATCGGCGGATATCTTTTTGGAGCATTAAACGGCTTTTTATACTCCAGCGTCGGCCTTACTATCGGTTCCCTGATCAACTTCGGCATCGGCCGGTTGCTGGGAAAGCAGCTTATCCGGAAACTGATTCCAACAAGCCAGATAAAGCAGCTTGACAAGCTGGTTCACCGGCAAGGCGCCATTGTTCTGTTTATATGTTTTCTGTTCCCAGGATTTCCCAAGGATTATCTGTGCCTGTTTCTGGGCATCAGCGATATTCCTTTCAAGCTTTTTTTTGTCATGGCAACATTCGGCCGGATGCCCGGAACCCTGGCGCTCAGCATTCAGGGCGCCTCCCTGTATCAGCAGCAGTATGTCCTGGCAGCCGTCATCATGGCGATCTGCCTGATATCCGCCTGGTTGTCCTATCGCTACAAGGACGATCTTTACAAGTGGATGGATAAAATGAACGGCAAATCAAGCTCTTGACCCATGAGGCAATTGATGGTAGCAAAAGTCAGTGATACGGGAGTATGGGTTATTTTTTTCTGAAACAGCCGGTTGAGGCGCCCTGACCCGTATTTAATATTTCAGGTTTTTAATACAGGAGTTTCCTTTGGCATTCTGGAGCATTCGCGAAGAACTCAGTCAGGCAAACCGCTTGAGAAGATCCTATTACGAGCTCCTGAGAGATGAGCTTGATCAGCAGATGATCCAGTATGGCCTGATTGATTCCTACAAAAATTTTAATTGCAAAAAACTGGCCTTCCCCTTTGTCGAAAAACGGGAATTAAAGCCGCGCGCCCGGATTCCGGATGTCGAATACGAGAGTCAGAATACGTTTCTGGTCATTTTTGTTGAGGATACCATTCCGACATCCTGCAAGAAATACATCCGTTTTTTTGACGAAAACAAGACCACCAAAATCAATCTGCTGCGATCCAAGACCCTTCCGCTGTCCGACACCTTTGACCGGAATCAGAAATACATCGAGTCGGCTCATTTTGTCGATTTTTTAAGAATTCTGCTGCCTGTGGATTATAGCCTTGTGATTCAGAGAGATCCATCATCCCGAAACCGGGACCGGTACTGCCTGTCTCATTTTCATGTCCGGATCGACTGGCCCATTGCTGAGGCCGCCGAAAACCTGGCTCTGAACCTGCGCTATATTTCCAAGGATCTTTATGAAAAAGGCGATAAATACGCCGAGGATATCCAAAAGAAATTTTTTGAATATAATGGCCTTCCGATGATGGCCGGCGGCAGACGGACCGCAGCCATCGTTGCCGCCCAGTATTTGAAACGCATCCCCTGCATTACCACCGTCTATGTGGGCAGCAGCGAGTCCCGATCTCTGATACGCATCTCCGAACGGGGGATTTCCAAATACATCCTTTTAAAACTCACCAACGCCGAAATGGAATCCGTTGCCCAGACCCATCACCTTCCCCTCAATACGTTTTACAAAAATTATGTCGTCAACCGGAAAGGGGGATTCGGAATCTGTATTTTTCAGGCAACCTATTCCTATACCAACCAGGCCCGTCCCCCGGATGACGGGAAACTTCGGGAGCTGAAGCCGGATCTTTACTGGCTGTCCGTTGCCAACCAGCACATTCTTCCCAGGCCCGGGATATGGAAATACCCGCCTCTGCCCATGAACGTGATCTATTCCTGATGCGGCCACAGCAAATGGCGGTTTATCCGGCGGCAGATATCGGTTGCGCAAACCAGGGCCTTTCCATCAAGGCTTTTTACCGGGACCGCGCCCATCAATGCGTTGGTTGCCAGAACATGATCCGCGGCATGGAGATCTTCGGTCGAAAGCGGCCGATGAATGATCGCATATCCCCATCGGTCAAAGATTTCACAAACCTTGGCGGACGTGATTCCGGGAAGGACATGCGCCGATACCGGCCGGATCAGGGCTTTTCCGGAAAGCAATAAAAGGCTTGCGGTGTTTGTTTCAGAAACCGTGCCATCCGGGTTCAGGATGAGCGCCTCGTCGCCGTCGTTTTCCTTAGCCCAGTTGCCGGCAAGAAAATAGTACAGATAATTCGTTGTTTTATGGTCAGCCAGCGGGGTTTGCCGGGGCTCCGGATAGCTCAGAAGCCTGAGCCCATTCGACTGGAGCCTTTCCAGACGATGGGTGTAGGCGCGCGCCGTGACCACAAGATGACTGCCGGTAATTCCGGGCGGTTCTTCCGCCTGTATGGCCATCATCTTGACCGCTGCAGCCGCACCTTGAAGCCGGTTGGCGCAAAGGACCTGTGAAAAGACATCGCCCCAGGTAATGTCCGGCGGTTCGGTGTTAAACAATGCTTTCCAGGAATGTTCAAACCGCCTGACATGATCTTCAAGAAAGCAGGGCCGGCCGTTTACAGTCCGGATTGTTTCAAAAAGCCCGTAGCCGTACAGCAATCCGAGACCTGCCACAGGGATGCACGCTTCTTCCAGCGGCGCCAGAGCGCCGTTTATCCAGATCGTCCGGCGAGGGACGGAATGCGTTTTTTTATTCTTGAAAACTCCCATCAGAGTCTTTCCCTTGTGCAGGGTTTCCTCGTATTCATCCGAAGGATTCGAGTCAAAGACAATGCCTCCACCGACGGAAAACAGCATTTTCCCCTTGAAAACGGTTGCCGTCCGAATGGCGATGGAAAGATCCAGGGTATCATGGAAACTGATGTATCCGATTGATCCGGTATAGATATGCCGGCGGACCGGCTCCATCTCGTCGATGATCTCCATGGCCCGTATCTTCGGGCATCCCGTAATGGAACCTCCGGGAAAAGTGGCCTGCAGCAGATCCACGGAATCCATGTTTGCATCCAGGATGCCTTCCACATCCGAAACCAGGTGATAGACATTTTGATAGGCCTCAACCCGCTTATGCACGGAAACGCGAACCGATCCGGGCCGGCAGACTTTTCCGATATCATTTCGCAGCAAATCCACGATCATGGACAGTTCCGCATCGTCCTTGAGACTTTCGGAAAGCTCGTTTCTCAGCCGGGTATCTTCCTGTGCCGTATTCCCCCGGGGCCGGGTTCCCTTGATCGGCCGGGTTTCAACCCTGTCGCCATTTCGATAAACAAAGCGCTCCGGGGATGTGGAGATGATCTGATGGTCTGCCGCCTGAATATAGGCAAAGAACGGGGCGGGATTGCACTCATAAAGGGATTGGAAGAGCCTGAAAGGGTTTCCCCGGAATCCGGTTGAAAACCGTTGGGACAGGTTGACCTGATAGACATCCCCGGACCGGATATATTCCTTGATGGTTTCGATGGCCCTGAGGTAACCCGGCCGGGTAAAACTGGATGCAAATCCGCCGGCATCCCCGGAAAAGTCGGCATCATCCGGCAATTGCCTCAAAAGGTCCTCACGGAAGCCTTCCAGATTTCGGGAAACCGCCGATCCTTCGGCGCCGGAGAAGATAGGCGCGCATATCCAGCTTTTCCGACTGACCACATCCTGAACAAGAATCACCGATGGCGCATACAGGCAGATATGCGGCAGCCCCAGATCATCCACGGAGGTTCTGGGCAGTTTTTCCAGACAGTCTTTCAGATCATAGGCAAGATACCCCATCAGACCGGCGCCGATGGGTATCCCATCATCTGAAGGAGCTGCGCTGAAATAATACTGACGAAGGATTTGCCGAAGGATATGAAAGGGATTTCCGGCAATATGATGAATCGTGTCATGGATTCTAACCTGAAGACGCTGGTCTCTTCCGGTAAGGGCCAGCCAGGGTTTTACACCCAGAATGTGATATCTGGCGCAGTCCAGGCCGGTTCCGCTCATCAGCAGCACGGTTCCGGGAATGGCGGCAAACCGTGAGGCTGCTTTCATAAAGGATTCATTCAGTTCAACGGGTTCCGCATGGAAACCGGAAATGGCAAAGGGAAATGAAAGGGTCATGATCGTTTCAACAGTATTTGTTTTTGCTTTTCTTTACTCCTGAGTTGCTTTTCGCAGAATACGGGTTTGCCGGAGGCCGGATGCACGCCAGTATGGTAAACCAGGGTTGAAACCGTCGATGGCGTTGGCGTGAAAACCTGAACCTGCTCCGGAATCAGATGAAGATGACGGGACACGAATGTTTTTAACCGGCTCATGTGAGCCTCGGTGCAGCCGGGATGCGCAGCCATAAAATAATAGGACAGATAGAGCTGTTTTCCGGATGTTTGACAGATCGCGTCAAACAGGCGTTTAAATTCGATCAGACTATCCATTCCGGGTTTTCCCATGAGATCGAGCACATCGTTTTCCGTATGCTCCGGCGCGATTTTCATCTGACCGGAAGTGTGGCGAAGCACCACGTCGGTTAAATACCTCAGCCCGTTTTTCTGATCAGAAAGAATCAGGTCATACCGGATTCCGGATGCCACAAAAACATGCCGGACTCCTTCTATTTCCCGGATTGATTTCAGCAGATCGATCTGATGACGATGATCCACCTTAAGGTGATCACAGATTTCGGGATGCAGGCACCGTTTATCGCGGCATGCGCCCTTGACCTGTTTTTTCAGGCATTCGAATCCATACATGTTTGCCGTCGGCCCTCCAACATCGGAAATGATTCCCTTAAACGCCGGATGGGCGGTGATCTCTTTCACCTCGCGCAGAATGGAGGCCTGGGTTCGCGATTGAACGGTTCTGCCCTGATGCACGGCAATGGCGCAGAAATTACACTCACCGTAACACCCCCTGTGCGTGGCAACCGAAAACCGGATGGTCTCAAGGGCCCGGACATCTCCCTGTTTACGGTAAAACGGATGCAGGTCGCGTTCGTAGCCCAAATCATGAACCGCATCCATTTCAGATTGGGAAAGCGATGGACAGGGAGGCATGTGGATGAGATACCGGGCGCCGTGCTTCTGGCACAAGCCCATTGCAGTCACCGAATCGTTGTTCCGATAAAAGAGGTGAAACATCCGTGAAAACGATTGGGGATCGGCGGACACCTTCTCGAAAGGCTCCATTTCGATGCAGTCGGATCGGGCGCTGCCGGCAATATAACAAATACCGCAGGTTTCAGTGAAAGATTCGCGGCGTTTTAACTTGCCGGCAAGAGACAGGACTGCCTTTTCCCCCATTCCATAGACCAGGATGTCGGCCTTGGCGTCAAACAGGATGGATCTGCGGATGGCATTGGACCCGCAATCGTAATGGGGAATCCGCCTGAGACTGGCTTCGATGCCGCCTAGAACAATGGGGACGGTGGGTTTGAAAAATCGGCGGATAAGATTCGAATAAACGATGACTGCCCGGTCCGGCCTGCGGTCGTTGAGGCCCCCAGGGGTATAGTCATCGCGCTTGCGGCGTTTTCCGGTCGCCGTGTAATTGGCCACCATCGAATCCACACTGCCGGAAGTCACTCCCCAGAACAGCAGAGGCTCCCCCAGGCGGGCGATATCGATTCCGGAGTAGATATCCGGCTGGGCAATGACGCCAACCCGATACCCCTGCTGCAAAAGGACTTTGCCGATTACTGCCGCGCCGATAAAGGGGCTGTCGACATAACTGTCACCGGTAACCAGAACAACGTCCAGCTGATGCCACCCCAGTGATTCGACTTCTTCCGGCGTGGTGGGTAAAAACATTTTCCTATTTGACCGACAATACCGGGCAGGGAGCTTTCAGAACAACATACTGGGCCGTTGATCCGGAAACGAGCTTGCCGACCTTGGATCTTCGCCTGACACCGATAATAATGAGGTCGATTTCATTTTCCCTGGCAAACTGAACCAGGTCTTCCCCCGCCTCCAACCCGCGAACCGACAGATGGGCTTCACAGGGAATTTTGGCCTCCATGAACTGGGCCTGTGCAAAAGCCAATATCTGTTCATGCGTTACAAATTCCTGTCGCGGCACTTCCGGCCCGCCAACCATCGACATCACCAAGTACACCCTGGCGTTCATGGCAATTGCATATTCTTTGCCGATTTTCAAAGCCTCATTGGAAACATTTGTTCCATCAAACGCAACCATAATCTTCATCAGGGGCTCCTGATCCTGCAAAAAAATGAACTAAAAGATTATCTGGAGGATGAACCGGCTATGTGGATAGCATGGCATACAGCTTTCCGTAAGCCGATTCATCAAGAGATTCAAATCCGGTTTTATCGGATTTTTCGGGGCTTTCTGCTTTGGGTTTTACCAAATATTTGGCACCGCATTTTCCGCACTTGATCTCTACCGGCAACAGGTTGCTTGACGTCGCAGGCAAATCAATCAGGGACTGGCATTTGGGGCATCTGGTAGTAGATTTCTGTATATTTACAGGTTCTTCGTCAACAAGCTGCTCCTGAAGAATTCTTTCTGCAAGCTGAGGTTCGGGGGTTGAATGCAGGGCAGGTTCGGTTGAAGGTGTAGCCAAAGCACGAATGTCCGCAGGGGCAGCCGGCCGGAATTCGCCAAGATTCTGGGCAATTCCGGATGCTTCAGGATGAATTGCGGCCATAACGGCTTTACGGACCCGTTCATTATCATCCATTCCCCCGATAGAGCTGAATCTGCCATAATCTTCTTTGGAAAGCGTCAGTTTCACTTCTACCGTGTGGGAATTCAGCAGCGCTGTTTGAAGATCCCCCAGCGTTGTCGCTATGGCAGCTATCCGGGAGGTTACATCCTGAAGCTGCGTTTGCAATTCGCTGATCAGATTAATAGCGGGAAGCATTTGACCTTCATAAGCTACCTTTGCATCTGCCAGATTGATAATGCCCATGTACTCCTCCCATACTGATAGCAATTCGCATTCAAGCGCTACCGGGGAAAAGACAAAGGAAGCAGGTTCCCCGGAACAGCCAGTGGACAAAGGGTTACCTTGTGATCATACTGGAAAATTTCAAGGATGTATATATTTTTTCATCATCCGCGCAGCTATTTAACTTCGTAGGAAAATTCATCCAGCAGCGTTTTTCCGCCGACAACCGCCTTGGTTTTGATCTTGTAAACCCCCTTTTCCTTGAAGCTGACATCCGCGCCGTAACCGTCATGCATCCCCATGGTAAGGGTTTTCTGCTCCTTGCCGTCCGGGCCGGCAATCAAAAATCCGATCTTTCCGGATACGGGTTTTCCTCCCGGATCGGTAAGATAAACCATAAGATGGTTGGTAATATCCGGACTTTTGCTCATTCCGGGCATCTCCATCCCTTCCATTCCCTTCATCATGTCATTTCGCTCCGCCATATCCAGGACATGGTACATGAAGCCATACCCATCCACCGTGCTCTGCCGGAGCATCTGTCCCATGACGTGACCGTGACCGGCAGATGCCGCAAATACTGTTCCTAACCCAAAAAATATCGATATCGCAACTATCAGCATTGTCTTTTTCATTGTCTTCTCCTTTATCGGCCCTGTTTTTTACAGATAACGCACTCAGTGATGTTCCCTGCAGTTTCTCTTATACATTATGACATTTTCCGGTCGTTTCAAGTCTTTTTCAGCTCCGTATTTTCTTTCCAGAGCTTATAGATTGCCGGATAAACCAGAAGCTCCAGAAGAAACGAGGTGATCAGGCCGCCGATCATGGGGGCGGCGATCCGCTTCATCACATCCGCCCCCGCGGAGGTGGACCACATGATGGGCAGAAGGCCCATGAAGGCCGCGGCAACGGTCATCATCTTGGGACGGGCGCGCTTGACGGCCCCATGCAGGATCGCTTCATCCAAGTCAACGGATGAATTCAGCCTGCCCCGTTTTTTGGCATCGTCGATCGACAGGTCCAGAAAAAGGAGCATGAAAACTCCGGTTTCGGCGTCAAGACCCATCAGCGCGATCATTCCCACCCATGCGGCAATGGAAACGTTGTAATTCAGAAAATAAAACAGCCATATCGCGCCGATGGCCGAAAATGGAACGGCCAGCATGACCACGGTGGTTTTGAAGGCCGATTGCGTGTTCATGTACAGCAGAAAAAAGATCAGAAGGATCGTGACGGGGATGACGACTTTGAGCCGTTCCCGCACCCGGATCATGTTTTCGTACTGACCGCTCCACTGAAGAATATAACCGGGCTTGAGCGAAACCGTGTCGAGCACCTGCTTTTTGGCTGCCTCCACATAACTGCCCACATCCCGGCCGGAAATATCCACGTAGACATAACCCGCCAGAAATCCGTTTTCATCCCGCAGCATGGCCGGCCCCTGCGCCAGCTTGATATCCGCCAGCTGCGAAAGCGGAATCTGGGCGCCTGCCGGCGTCGGAACCAGAACCCGCCGGAGTTTATCCATATCTTCGCGAAGTTCGCGGGGGTAGCGCAGATTGACCGGGTAGCGCTCCCTGCCCTCAACGGTGGTGGTGATGTTTTCACCGCCGATGGCGCCGGTAATTTCCATCTGAACCTGTGCAATGGTCAGGCCGTATCTGGCAAGCTGATCCCGGCGCGGCTCAAAGTCCACGAAATAGCCTCCGGCCACCCGCTCGGCAAACACGCTCCGGGTTCCCGGAAGGCCGCGAATGGCCTGTTCCAGATCCAGCCCGATACGTTCAATCTCCTTTAAATCCGAGCCAAATATTTTGATGCCGACCGGCGTGCGAATGCCGGTCGTGAGCATGTCGATCCTGGCCTTGATGGGCATGGTCCAGGCATTGGAAACCCCGGGAATCTGAAGGGCCTTGTCCATTTCCGCAACCAGATCTTCCCATGAAATGTGATCCGGCCAGATCGGGCGAACCAGAAATTTCAGCAAGTCCGGAACCCACGCGGAATACCACCTGTCCTTTCCCCTCCATTCATTTTCGGGCTTGAGAACCACCGTTGTTTCCATCATGGAGAAAGGGGCCGGGTCCGTGGAGGTGTCTGCCCGCCCGGCTTTGCCGAAGACCCGCTCCACCTCCGGAAACGCACGCAGCACCTGATCCTGCGTTGTCAGAAGTTCCTGGGCCTGAGCCACCGAAATCCCGGGAAGCGTTGTCGGCATGTAAAGGATGGTTCCTTCATTCAGCGGCGGCATGAATTCCGTACCCAGATTCAGATAAACCGGTATGCTCAGGGCAACCATCGCAACAGAGGCGGCGATAACGGATTTGGGCCAGTCCAGAACAAAACGGCAGGCCGGCTCATAGACTTTGAAGATGGTCCGGCTGATGGGATGAAAATCTTCCGAATAATAGGTGCCGACCAGTGCTCGGGTGGTCAGCCAGGAAAGCCATCTGGGCGAAAATGTGAACGGGTCCATCCGGGTAAAAAACATCCGCATGGCCGGGTCCAGGGTAATGGCCAGGATCGCGGCAATCGCCATGGCCAGATTTTTGGAGTAAGCCAAGGGTCGGAATAACCGGCCTTCCTGGTCCACCAGCGCAAAGATGGGAAGAAACGCCACGGCAATGACCAGAAGCGAAAAAAAAACCGAAGGCCCCACTTCCATGAGGGCTTCCAGCCGCACCTTGTGAAAGTCCCCTTTCCGCCCCTCCGCCTGCCAGTGATAGAGTTTGTTGTATGCGTTCTCGACTTCCACGATGGCCCCATCCACCAGAACCCCGATGGAAATGGCGATGCCGGCAAGCGACATGATATTGACCGTGACCCCCAAGAAATACAGCGGAATGAAGGATATCAGAACCGATACCGGGATGGTGACAATGGGCACGATGGCGGAAGGGATGTGCCAGAGAAAAATCAGAATGACAAAGGAGACGATGATCATCTCGATTTTCAGCTCGTGCGCCAGCGTATCCAGGGCGCGGGTGATGAGGTCCGAACGGTCGTAGGCGGGAAGGATCTCCACCCCCTTGGGAAGATAGGGCGCAAGTTCCCTCAGTTTTTCCTTCACCCGGTTGATGACATTCAGGGCGTTTTCTTCATGCCGCATGACCACGATGCCTCCCACGGCGTCCCCTTTTCCGTCCAGATCGGAGACTCCGCGTCGAATTTCAGGCCCCAGCTCTACCCGGCCAATATCTTTCAGAAGCACCGGCGTGCCGGAAGGGGTGACCTTGACCACAATGCTTTCAAAATCTGCGATGCTCCGGCTGTATCCCCTGCCCCGGACCATGTATTCGGTGCCTGTAAACTCAATGAGCCGGCCTCCCACCTCATTGTTGGATTCCCGGATGACGGATGCGAGCATGTTGAAGGAAATCCCGTAAGCCGACAGGCGGTTGGGATCCACGGTGATCTGGTACTGTTTGACAAACCCGCCGATGGATGCCACCTCCGACACTCCCGGAACCGACTGGATGGCGTATCGCAGGGTCCAGTCCTGATAGGACCGGAGCTGATCCAGGGAATGCTCTCCGGAGCGGTCCACCAGAACATACTGATAGACCCATCCCACACCGGTAGCGTCCGGGCCTAGCTCCGTTCGCACCCCTTCGGGAAGCCGCGACTGGATTTTGGAAAGATATTCCAGAACCCGTGAACGGGCCCAGTAGATATCGGTACCGTCTTTAAAAATGACATAGATATAAGAAAAGCCAAAATCCGATAAGCCGCGGACCGCCTTGACGTCCGGAGCGCCGAGCAGGGTCGAGACAATGGGATAGGTGACCTGATCTTCGATGATGTCCGGAGAGCGATCCCATTTGGAGTAAATGATGACCTGGGTGTCGGACAGATCCGGAAGTGCATCCAGACGGATGGCACGTAACGTGTAAACGGCCATGACCATGACGGCAATCGTGAACAGGACAACCAGCAAGCGGTTGTTAGCGGAAAATGCGATGATTTTTTTTATCATGGGCTGTCCTATTTTTTCTCAGCCATCGCAGCATCGATCAGGGCTCTGAGGCGGGACTCGGAATCCAGCAGAAAATTGGCTTTGACCACCACCCGCTCTTGAACGTTCAACCCCGACAGCACCTGGGTTTTTCCTTCGCTTCTAACCCCTGTTTTCACCTCCCGGGGCTCGAACCGGCCCTGGCCTTTGTCCACAAAAACCACCTGGCGGGTTCCCGAATCCATGACGGCGGAATCGGGAATGACGATGCCCTCCCCGTAATCGATCATGAGATTGATATCCACATACATTCCGGGTTTTAGACGAAGGTCCTTGTTGTCGAAATCGAACCGCAGTTTCAGGGTTCGACTCTCTCGGTTCAAATAGGGATAAATATAGGCGATTTTTCCGGAGAGCCGCAGCGATGGATCATAAGTCGTTGTCAGAGCGCCTTCCTGCCCCACATGCACGTCGCGGGTTTCATACTCATAGACTTCTGCATCTACCCAGACAACCGACAGGTCCGTAACCGTATAAAGCTCCATTCCCGGCTTGACTTCCTGGCCCGGGAAGATATCCTTGGCCGTCACAAAACCGTCCGCCGGAGAAAGAAGGGTGACCGTACGCTGGGGTTTTCCAGTGCGTTCGAGCTCCTTGATGAAGTCCGGCGGAACGTCAAAAAGCTCCAGTCGGCGCTGTGCGGACAGGTGAAGTTTCTGGGCGGATGTCCGGTCTCCGGCATCCGCCGCCGACCGCAAAGCCGGTTGCCGGGTCTTGACAAATTCCTCCTGGCTGCTCAGGAGTTCCGGCGAATATATCGAAAGGATGGGACTGCCTTTTTCGACAAGCTGCCCCACATAATTGATCAGGAGGGTTTCCACCCAGCCCCCGACCTTGGTCTGCACCCGGTGAACGCGGGTCTCATCCGACACAACCAACCCCACGGTACGAAGGGCACGCTGGATCTTTTCCTGGCCGGCCGCAGCAACCTGAACACCCGACAGTTTTATTCCCTGTTCCGTCATCATGACCACACCGAGGCCGGAAACTTTGGTTTCGTCACCGAAAAAATCATCGGCCTGCTGCTGCGCGGATTTGGCGGGAGCGGCGGCATCGTCCGCGTAAACCGGAAGATAATCCATGCCCATCTCATCCTTGGCAGGGACCGGAGAAGTGATGGCCGGATTCATGGGGTTCCGGTAGAAAAGCAGCTTATGGGAGCCTGATGGCCCCGATGACGGCTTGTTTACCCCCTGATGATAACCCAGGCGCCAGGATACACCGATGATCAGAATCGAGGCAGCCAGCACGGTCAGGATGATTTTTAAAGGTATTTTTTTTAGCATCGTAAACTCCGAGTTTCACGACCGTGTTACAACGATGTTCCGATAATTTCTTCCAGATCGGCCCGCGCCGTCTCGATTCGGCTTTTTTTCCGTTCGCTTGTCAGGCGGGCTTCAAACCAGGCCATGTAAAATTCGATGACATCCCGCATCTCTGCAACACCGGCCTCATAACGCATGCCCGTAACTTCCGCGGAGAGCCGGGAAAGCTCTCTGATTTTTTTCGTGTAGAGCCGCTCTTCCCGGATGGCCTGATCCAGATTGAACCACCCTTCCCTGACCCTGAAACGGTTGACGTTTTCCGCATTTTTCAACTCATTTCTCAGGGCTTCGAGTTTTTCACGGGTTTCCATCAAATAGGCATCTCCCTGGCCGAACCACGCATTTTTCGGCAGACCCTCTCCCACGGAAGATTTGGCGACATCGGCAAAAGGCGCCTCTGTCCGGATCATTCCCACCTGAATCACGGCCTTGTTTTCAAATAAGGAGAGATTCTGGGTAAAGCGGGGATAGATTTCCGTTTCAGCCATCTCGATCATCCGCTCCATTCTGCCGATCATGGCCCGGATGGTCCTTAATTCCTGGCTTTGCTCCAGGGCCAGCTCGGACAGCCTGCCAATGGCCGGAAGTTCCCGGCGGGGTTCGCGGATGGCTGGAAATCCGATATCCGATCCGGGAACCAGATTAACAAGTTTTCGAATGTTCTCCTGAAGGCTTTTCTGCTCTTCCTTCAGTGTTTTCTGCTCTTCCAGCAGCTTCTCCTGCTGAATCTGAACCCGGATCACGTCCTGTAGCAATTCCTTGCCGACCTCGTAGCGTTTCCGGGCTGAAAACTCAAGCTGATCGAGAAGTTCCAGCGTGGCGCCGGTAATCTCCTGTGCGCGGCGGTTGTAAACCAGATTCCAGAAAATCCTGCGGCTATCCGTAACCACCGTTTTCCGGACGGTCTCGAGTTCTTCCCGGGCGATTTTCACTTCCTGATTGACGATCTCTCCCTTCAGGGCCATGACTCCGGGGAAAGGAAACTTCATGGCCGGCGATTCCTTGTCACCCATATCCCCGACGCCGGTCATCACCGCCTGGGTAAATGCAGCATACTGCCTCAGCATTTCATCCAGATTTGAAACCTGGGTGTAAGCCGAAAGTTTGCCCCGAAACGCTTTTTCAGCCGAAATCACCCCCGGGTTTCTGAGAAGAACCAGTATCTCAAGCGTTTCCAGGGTAAATCCGGGGGTCAGCGCCCGGGCAGCCACCGCTGCATCTCGCCCTGCAGGCTCCAGAACGGATAACCGCTGAGGCGCCGGCGAAAAAAAACGGGTATCCGTTCCTGAGGCATTCAGCGCTTCCTCCCAGCGACGGCTCATCTCCTGGATCCGCGTTTTCTGATTCCTGAAATCGATGTCTGCCTGTGAGTCCTCAACAGGCCTGGGTATCGGGGATATCGGAGGAGACACGATGGCCGGCGGAGTGTACGTATCATAGTCCGTGGACAGTTTCTGATAATGGGAACAGGCCGCGCAGAAAACGACCCCGGTCAGTAATAGAGCAAAAGGCGAGTGACTTCGGCTCATTTTCATGGCACTGCCTCCGTCCGCGGCGGGAACGGGTCATTTTCCAGCTTCCGGGTGAGGCCGATTCCGACGATTCCCTCCAGCTTTGCCAGGTATTTGCCATAATCAGCTCTGGATCTTGCCAGCGCCAGTTGAAAATTATACCAGACCGCTTCCGTTTCCACGAAATCGGCAAGACTGCCCTGGCCCTCGCGGTTCCAGATTTCGGCGGTTTCCATGGCCTTTGTGGCTTGGGGAAGAAGCTGATCGCGATAAAGGGCAATGAGTCTTTCTGCGTTTTTAAGCCTGAAAAACGTTTCCCGGATCATGGCGCGTGCTTCGTTGATCCGAACATTTACCTGCGCTGCAGCTTTTTCCGTTCCGGCCCGGGCCGCTTCCCGCCTTCCGGCGTTTTTATTCCACCAGATCGGAAGGGTCATGCCGAACTGTATCCCGTACATGTTGTTTGCGGAAACATCGGGAGTCTCGGGAGTGTCGTATTCGTACTTGAATCCCACCATAAACTCGGGCAGGTTCTGGTAGCGGGCCACTTCGGCCTCGGCTCGGGATTTGTCCGCTCCGGCCGCAGCCACCCGGATTTCCTCCCGATGGGTCTCCGCCAGGACGTAAATTTCATTCAATTCATAGACCAGGGGCGCCAGGGGTTCGTCCAGAAGAGGCCCGATCACCGCTTCAGGCAGCCGGTTCATCAGCGCGTTCAGACGGGTGATCTCGGTTCTTTCAAGTTCCTCCAGAAGCAGCACATCATACTGAACCTGCCCGGATTGGGACTGGGCTTTCAGGACGTCATAAAGCGCCGTCCGATTCCCGGCATAGGCTGTTTCTCCGATTTTCCTGAGGTGTTCAAGCGCCAGCCTGTTTTGATCGGCGATGCGGAGAGCCTCACGGATGTACTGAAGTTCATGGAAAGACTCCCGAACCTTGACCGCCACATCCCGTACCGTCCGGTCAAGCTCCAGCCTGGCCATCTCCGATTCCGTCTCAGCCACTCTTCCGGCAGCCGCCAGTTTCCCCGGAAACGGAATCGGCTGTGAGAGCTCTGCTTCAAACCGTTTGTTGCCCCAGTCTCTGGAGGGATCAGACGGCCAATACGTTGTCGTGAGCAGCGGGTCCGGATACCCGGTTTCCACTCGGTATTTTTCGATGGCACCCTTCCAGGATGCCTTTGCCGCCTTTACCTCCGGGCTTGCCTGATAGGCTAATGACAGCAAGTCGCTCAAGGAGGATGATCCGGCGATACGTCCTTCAAGCGGCACTGCCGTCTCATTCTCCGCAGCCTGAGCCAAAGATACGACAATCACAAAAAAAACCAAGGCTGGAAGTGCAAATAACTGACACCAAGCATTATTTCGAAAAAAAATCCGGTGCATATCTCCTCTGAGCGCAATTCGCACGACGGCTATCAAAAGAGCCTGTTCATGAATCGTGTAAACGACCCGCCGATACCCTGACGTGTGTGTTGACCTTCACGGTTTTTTCCATTAGAGTAATACTACTATTTTCTGACAACGCGGTAAAGGATGATTATGAAACAGCATTCACATGATTTTGTTGAAACATACTCCGGGCTTGTCGGTTTTGGACTGGACCGGCAAACAGACGAAAATACGGTGATATATTATCTCCAAAAATTTTCTGATGATCAGCTCATGAAACGGCTGATCCCCTGCCTGACCGATGCGGATCTGGAGGAAATTTTCGGGCTGGTCAACCGCCTGCTGAAAGCCCATCTTTCCGATACGGAATATCACCGGCTTTTTCTGAAAGAAGATCATCCTTGAAACGCGGAAGACAGAAGGAAGAAGCCGGATACCCAATGCTGACAGATGCGCATCTTGACCGATACGCCGATACGCTGATCTGGGGGCTGAAAACAGCCAGAGTCAAACCCTTCCGCAAACAGGATCTGGTATTGATTCGCTACGATTCCTCGGCCCTGCCGCTTGCGGAGATTCTTTACGCCAGGCTTCTGGAAATGGGGCTGAATCCCGTTCAACGGTGCACGCTGACGCCCCGCATGGAAAAATCATTTTATCAGCTTTCCAATTCCAGGCAACTGACCTTTCAGCCTCCCGGAGAACGTGAATTCTTCAACAATCTCAGCGGCAGCATCTATCTGTATGCCCCGGAATCCATTACCCACCTGAGCGATGCCGACCCGAAGAAAATCGGCAAGGCCGCCGTTTCCCGAAAGTTTATCCGGGATATCCTGAACAAACGCGAGGAAATGGGGGTTTTCGGCTGGACCCTGTGCATGCTCCCGACAATGGAGCTGGCCAGGCATGCCGGTCTTTCCATCGACGAATATACCCGGCAGATTGTCAATGCCTGTTTTCTGGATCAGGCTTCGCCGGTTTCTGAATGGCAGTCCATTTATGAAAAATCCCGGACCATCAAAACATGGCTGAACCGCCTGGATGTCCAATATTTCCATGTGGAGTCCTCCCATATCGATTTAGAGATCACTCCGGGCGACCATCGCAAATGGATCGGCATCACCGGGCATAACATCCCCAGTTTCGAGCTGTTTATCTCTCCGGACTGGCGGGGAACCCAGGGCGTGTATTTCGCCAACCAGCCATCCTACCGAAACGGTAATTATGTGGAAAACGTCCGGCTGGAATTCAAAGACGGCGTCGCCATAAAGATCGGCGCACAGCAAGGAGAATCCTTTGTAAAGAACCAGCTTGCCATGGACAAGGGAGCCAGCCGGTTGGGAGAGTTTTCATTGACCGACAAACGATTTTCAAAAATTGACCGGTTTATGGCCAACACCCTTTTTGACGAAAATTTCGGCGGGCCGCACGGCAATTGCCACGTGGCGCTGGGTTCCTCTTACACCGATACCTATAGCGGAAACTCCGCCGGGTTGACGGAAAGATTGAAGAAGAAGCTGGGATTCAACGATTCCGCCCTGCACTGGGATCTGGTCAACACCGAACAGAAAAAAGTTTCAGCCCATTTAAAAACCGGCGAAAAGATAACCGTCTATGAAGACGGCCGGTTTACCTGCTGATATCATCCATGATCAAACCATTTACAGGATAATTCCATGAAAATTCTGATCACCGGAGGCGCCGGGTTTATCGGCTCTCATCTGGCCGAAGCCTACCTGGAAAAAGGAGATGACGTTTATATTATTGACGACCTTTCAACCGGGTCACTGGACAATCTTCAGCCCATGACAAGCGATCCCCGTTTTCAAAACCGGCTATTTGTTACCGTAGACACGATTCTGAATCATGAGAGCCTGCTGGAGCTGACCGGTATCTGTGATGTCGTCTTTCACCTGGCAGCTGCGGTCGGCGTTCTCACGATTCTGGAAAAACCCCTTGAATCCATTCGCACCAATATTCAGGGAACCGAAAAAGTCCTTGAACTGTGCAACAAATTCAAGAAAAAAGTCCTGATTGCCTCCACTTCGGAGGTCTATGGAAAGCACCTTCACGCCCCGCTGGTTGAAACCGACAACATCATCTACGGACCGTCCAGCAAATTCAGGTGGAGTTATGCGGCCTCCAAGCTGATGGATGAATTTACGGCCCTTGCCTACTATCGCACCCATGGCCTGAAAACCGTTATTGCCAGACTGTTCAATACGGTCGGCCCCCGGCAGACCGGTGCATACGGCATGGTCATTCCCCGGTTTGTGGATCAGGCTTTGAGCGGCAAGCCGCTGACCATTTACGGAGACGGATCGCAAACCCGGACGTTTACTTACGTCAAAGACGTGGTTCAGGCGTTTATGGCATTGATGGAAACCGATGACGCCGCAGGCCAGGTATTGAATATCGGCGGCATTGAAGAAATCTCCATTGGCAGCCTGGCTGAAAAGATCATCAGACTGACCGCATCCAGATCCCGGATTGAATACATTCCCTATGAAAAGGCTTTTGGAAAAGATTTCGAGGACATGCAGCGACGGGTTCCGGGAATCGAAAAAATCCATAAGCTGATCGGCTTCGACCCCAAAACCTCCCTGGACGAAATTCTTCGCCAGGTCATCGCCTCGAAGCAAGTCAATTAGGACAAAATACCCGGTCAACCAGAATTCACACCGTATCGGGCAAAGCTTCGAACCGGTTCATCGCCACATTTTTTCTGGCCTTGTCCGGTTGAAAAATCCTGCCGTTCATGGCGATATACACGCCATCCGAAAGCAGCTGAACCGCTGTAACAGCACAGGCGATATTGAACACCGCATCAGTCATCCGGAACCGCGCCGGCTGCATGGCGCCAGTCAGCACCATGACTTTTCCGGTAATATCCCGAAGCGCCCGGGCCGTCCGGATCATCGTATCCGTACCATGGGTAATGACAAACAGACGGCTGCTGTCCGCTCCCACGGTGTCGTGAATCAGCTTACGGTCCGCATCGGTCAAATCCAGACTGTCTTTTCTCAATAAAGAGAAAATATCATAATCCAGGGTAACGTTGGCGCCTTTCAACACCTCGGCAATTTGCGGATCCCCGATCTGAAATTCGCTTTTCTGATCAAAATAGATTTTATCGATCGTTCCACCGGTCGTAATGATTTTTATCTTCATGGCGAATCCCGCTCCCTTTCTTCACCCCGTAACGGACAGGATTTCAAATGAAGTCGTGATCTGAGCAACCCCCCGCACCGTTGCCGCCACGGAGCAGTATTTTTCATGCGAAAGCCGGATGGCCTGTTCCACGGCGCTGTCGGTCAAGGCCTCCCCCTTCATCCGATAGTGCAGGTTGATCTTACGATAAGGCCAGGGCGGTTCGGCATCTTTTTCACCGGTTGCGATAATTTCTAGAAAGGAAAGGGGTTTTCGCTTTTTTTCCATAATCCCCACCACATCCACTGCCGTACAGGACGACAGCGCAACCAGCAGCATTTCAGAAGGCTTAACGCCGATGCCCTGATCCTCCGCGGAAAGTACGACCGAGTGGCGGGTGGAATCCACACCGATAAAATTATTTCCGGAAATCCATTGAACACTTGTCTCTACCATTATCTCCTCCATTTCATATCAAAGCCGTCAACAGTCACTTCAATTGTCTTGCATCTTCGCGGAAAAGATGTTTTATAATTTATATTGTTAATCCAAGAATTGAAAATACGCAAGATTGTTATGCCTTCATTTTCGTCCAACAGGAGCCGCTGTGGCAGCCATTCATAAAGAAAAGATATTGTTTGTAGATGATGAAGAAAGCATCCTGGATGTCGCCAGTGAGTATTTCATGATCAAAGGATATCAGGTTTTTACAGCAAGAAACGGCGTTGAAGCATTGTCTGTACTGGATAAAGAGCAGATCGACTGCTGTTTTACCGATATCAATATGCCGGTGATGGATGGACTCGAACTTGCTGAAAACATCAACAAACGCGATAACACCATTCCCGTGGTCATCATGACCGGGTTTCCTTCGCTGGAAAACACCATCCGGACCTTGAAAAACGGCGTGGTTGATTTTTTAATCAAGCCCATCAATCTGAATCAGCTCGAGCTCTGTCTGAAAAGCGTTTTGAACCGGCAGCATCTCTTTGTGGAAAATATCCTTCTTAAAAAGGAGGTTGAAAGTAAAGCCAGAATTGAAGCTCTGAATCTGGAGCTGACTCAGAAAATCGAAGATCTGCAAACCCTGAATCATATCATGAATGACTTTTCCGCTGTGATCAGCAGTGCAGAAGTGTTTAGCCGGCTGGTTCAGATGGCCAATGAAATTACCCGTGCAAACGAGTCGGTGTTTTACATCATCAACGAAGCGGTTACCATCCCTTTTGCCGTGGCTGCCGCAAGTTCCGATGCGTCCGGCGCGATTCTTTCGCCTGTTGACCGGGTGAATATTTCCAACAGGATTCCCGATTCCATGATTATGGATGTCGCCGGCAACCCCTCACCGCTTCTGGTCTCCGAAAGCAATCTTCTTCACGGATTCTCCGAAACAATTGAATCGGTAATGATCGCACCCTTGACCATCCGAAAAAAAATCTTTGGAATACTATCCACAATCAATCTCAAGGGGAATAAACAATTTACTGAAAAAAATCTGTATTACCTTTCTTTTATGACCCAGCACGCTGCTTATGCCATCGAAAATCTGGCTTTATATGAAAATATTTATCAAAATCTTTTTTCAACGATTTACGCATTTGTTAAAGCCATCGGCGCAAAGGATTCCTATACTGAACAGCACTCGAACCGCGTAACAGCCGTTGCAAAAGTCCTGGCTCGAGAGATGGGTTGTTCGGATGAAGAACTGAATATCCTGAACACGGCAGGGCTTCTGCATGATATCGGTAAAATCGGCATTCATGATGAAATTCTGCTTAAACCCGGGAAGCTGACGGATGAAGAATACGAAACCATTAAAACCCATTCCATTATCGGCGCCAATATTGTAGGCCAGTTAGGACTCTGGGAAAGAGAGCGGCAGATTATCCGGTGTCATCATGAGCGCTTTGACGGCACGGGATACCCGGACGGATTGAAAGGAACCGACATCCCGTTTCTGGCCCGCATTCTCTCAGTTGCCGATGTGTATGATGCGCTGGCTTCGGATCGCACCTATCGGCGCAAAATGGAAGAAGCCCGGATTCTGGAAATTATTCAGCGCGGAAAAGGCGTTTTTTTCGACCCGGATGTCGTGGACACATTTTTCAGCGCGTTCCGGGCAGGAAAAATTCATGAAGCTGTTCAGTGCCTGGCCTGCAGCCATCCTGGACCGGCATAGATGGCAGTCTCCCACAATGCAACTGCCCAATCCTTCATATCCACCGGTGATGATGTCTTCTGACTCAACACCTTATACCAATTTGCTTTTTGCAGTAGACGACCAGGCTTTTCCCAAACAAGGGATTGAATAACGCATCCAGAAACCGGGTGATTCCGGGCTTTTTGAGGATATCCCAGGTCAGAAACCGGTGATACCCATTCACGATAACCGCATCCGTTCGCTCCGGTCCGATCAGGCATTTCAGCCACCAGTATGGGGAATGAATGCTATGGGCGAAATGACTTGACTGATAAACCACCCCTTGCGCCTCCAGAAGCCGGACCAGTTGCTGTTTACGGTAAATACGGATATGGCCGTCAGCGGTCTGATGATAGGCATCCGACAGCGCCCAGCAGATCCGCTCCGGGAAATAGCGCGGCACACTGACGACCAGGAGGCGGTTCGGCTTAAGCACCCTGATGATTTCTGCAACGGCTGATTCATCATCGGGAATATGCTCCAGAACCTCCGAGCAGATCACCAGATCAAAACTGGCATCTTCAAACGGCAGACAACGAATGTCCGAAACAGAAAGCAGCCAGCTCCCGCCGCCATGCTCCCCGCACTGGTCATGAAAAAGCATCCGGTTTCTGGCCTGCCGGACATTTTCAAGATTCAGATCGGCGCCGAAAACGGTAATGTTCGGGCATTGATATACCGCCGCGGTGTGCCGGCCTGATCCGCATCCGATATCCAGAACGCGATCCCCGGGCCCAAGAGAGAGCCGTCTAAAATCAACGGTGATCACGAATGGCCTCCCGGTAAGCCTGAACCGTTTTTTCAGCAGCCCGCCTCCAGGTAAAGTGCTGATGAACCCGCTCGTATCCTGCCTGCCCCAAACGGGCAGACCGCTCCGGATTATCGAGCAGATCCGCAATCGCCTGTGACAAGGCATTCGAATTTTCCGGCGGAACCAGGATCCCGGCATCCCCGACAACTTCAGGCAGGGCGCCTCCCGTGGTACTGATGACCGGAACGGCACAAGCCATGGCCTCGCCCACCGGAAGCCCGAATCCTTCATAAACCGATGGTACAACCGCTGCAGAGGCCCTGGCATATTGACGGGCAAATTCCTCGTGGCTGATTCGGCCCGTAAACGTGATCAACCTGCCGATCCCCAGACGGGTAATCAACCGGACGATTCCACCGTTTTTTTTCGGAGATCCGACGACAACCAGTCGGATTTTACGGGTTTTGGAAAGATCCGCTATGGCGTGCAGCAGATAATAAAGCCCTTTGAGTGGTGTATCCGCACTGTTGGTGACGATGATCCGGTTTTTTTCCCGCTGAATTTCCGGAATGGGATAAAACAGATCCGTATCGATGCCGTTCGGAACAATGCGAAACTTATCCGGTGACATATTGAAATCACTGCAGATATCATTTCTGGCGCATTCCGAAACCGTAATAATGTGCGAAAGTGCCCTGGAAACCCGCTTCTGCATCCCGATAAACGAGTACCATCTCAGGTATTTAAATTTTTTCCAGACAGAACTTACCGAGCGCAAAGCGATTTTCCGGTCGATGGTAATGGGGTGATGAATGGTTGCAATGGTTGGCATTCGTCTGCCAATTGCCCAGACCCCGTAGGACAGGCTCTGATTGTCATGAACAATGTCATAGCAGCGGGTTTTATTTCGCAGGTATCGGAATGCCCGGATGCCGAATGTAAAGGGCTCTGGAAATCCCATGGTAGAAACGCCGACCCATTCTGCAAAATTGACGGGATCCGAAAGTTCTTTCAAAGAAGGGACCCTGAAAAGATCATTCGGGTTGTAAAGATCCAGACAGGGAAGCTGTTTCACGGGGATGTCCGAATCCAGTTGAAGCGTCGGAGGCCCTGAAACCACGTCCACCTCATGCCCCAGATCCAGAAGCGCCCGGCTGAGGTTTTTGACATAGACACCCTGCCCTCCGCAATGCGGATTGCTGCGATAGCTCAGCAGGCAGATTCTCAAGGGATGAGGGCTATCGCCGATCATTGAATCTTTTTCCTGAATTGTCTTTTTTTCGAAAGAATGCGATCAAATCATCCACTTCCGGAAACAGTGCATCGGCAATGGTAAAGCAGATATTAAACATCACAAATGTTGGAAAGACGGACAGCGTGCAAGCGATTTCCCAGCCGCCCACCGGAACGGATTCCGGAATCCGCATCGCAACCACAGCGGAAAACGGCAGAATAAAGGTGATCGCACGCCCGACATTTCCCATTGGGGAAATATAACGCGCCAGAAAAAAGAATTTGCATGCAACGAGTATCCCCAGACAGGTAGAAAATGCCGTCAGGGTAAGGCTTATGGACAGCCGTTCAAAACCCATGTCCGTCAATTGCGCGATCGTATCCATCAACTCGGGATTCGAGGCGATGAAATCCGGCCCCATGGGGGTTTTCAGGTAAAACCCAAACAGCAACTGGCTAAAATACAGAAGACCGATATTCAGCGCAACGCAACAACCCGCCCATATTCCTGCCTTCAGTGCCAGGTTGAAGCTTTTTTTGATATAATCAGACAAGCGATGCTGCGATGCTTTTTTCGATTTTTCCATTCCTTCCTTTTCGCGTCCGGGCTGTCCGGCCTGTTTGATCATGCGATCAGTTATTTTTGTGAAGCAAAATCCCGTCGCGCTGCTGCAACAATCGGTTCAACGATATGCGAATAAACCGGGGGCGGTATAAGTCGGCATTTTGAGATACCCTATCAAAATCAATGGAGTTGATCACATAACTGATCAGCAGTTCTCCGGGGCGGGATATGCAGGCATGAGATTTGGCGGCATAGGTGACAAGAACCTTGTCTTTTCGAATATCTTCAACCTGATACACCGGAAAAGGCTTTGACCAGGGTCCTTCCGGATGCTGTGCCATCCGGATCAGGATATGGCTCCCAAAGCCATCTTCACTGTGAACCATCACATACCAGCGGGTCTTTCCGATAACCACCGGCTCGACAGAGAGCTCACTGGCCAGGTGGTCTGCAATGGGACAGGCCTCAGAAGCAACCGTTCCCCATACCCCGTCTCCGTGATAAGCCTGCCAGGCGCCCGTGTCTTCAACCCGGTCGGCCGGTGACCTGGCCAGGATCAGCTTCTTATTCCCAAGATCCGATTCATCGATGCCGTAAATGTAGAGATAACTTTCCGTGAATTCACCCGAGTCCGGAACGGACAGCAGGGTGACTCCCCAACCGATCTTCTCCCCCCTTGAGAGGCTTAAGGGAACAGAAAGCTTCTGAATACGCCAGCTGGTCACATCGTCACCGGGGTTATTCACAATCACCAGCATGTTCCCACTGCGATAAAACGCCCACATTTCATCGCTGTCCGGGCTTCGCATCAGTTTGCTCATAAAAAACAGCAGTCGTGAATTGCCGGAACCGTCTTTGACCACCAGGCCGTTTCCTGCCGGCCAGTACCAACCCGGACCGTCGCCCGGATCCGGCCGGATCCATGCCTGGTTTTTCTGACCGGATTGCCCCCAAACGAACCGGATGGCTTTGGAATCGGGTGGCATCCAGTTGATGGCTTTCGGTTTTTCATGAACAGCCAGCGTATTGTTGACCAGTCCGGAATTGAGTGCATGGCGCCCCTGCTGAATATCACCAATCCACGTATCTCCGAATATCCACAGAATCCGGCCATCCAGAAGATCCGCCGTGTTAATGCCGTCGGCCCCTGTCCACCCTTCTGTCCGCTGAAACACGGCCTCCCAGGACGGAGCATCCGCCACTGCAAAGTCATCGGGAGTTGTTTCATGGCGATTCCGAAGCTCACACCCCAAGATGAGCGCAAAAAAAACTCCAGTTAAACATGCAACAACAATCGATCTTTTAAAGTATTTCATACCCTGGCGCCCAAAGCAGACAGCCGGCAAAAACAGGAAATGGCTGATTCTTTCAAAATGGGAAGGAGCTGAAAAATCTTCTTTTGTATAAGATTATTTTGCTTAAGAATCAATGAATAATGCAAATATCGCACGATAAAGGATTCACAGCGTGCTGTTGACAATCAGCGCATGAAAGAAACGCAAACTGCCGGCTCAGCCTCATCCAGTCATCTGGCGTGTTGACAGGGTCGATTCGACTTGTTAGTAGTAAAATGATCTACAGTAAAACTTTAATATAAGGGAAAAGCCGCTCGCTGCTTTTCCAGGAGCTCTTGAATGAAAGATTTTTTCAATGTCGTCACCATCGAACAGGCACTGGCCTTCCGATCCGTTTTTTCGGAAATGGAAATCGAAACCGTTCCCCTGATGGATGGTTATGAACGGGTTCTGGCAGAGACGGTGCCGGCAACGGAAAACCTGCCGGATTTCAGGCGATCCACCATGGATGGTTATGCGGTCTGCGCATCTTCCACTTTCGGTGCAACCGAGAGCAATCCTGCTTTTCTAACCGTCAAGGGAACAACGCTCATGGGAGAATCTCCGGAATTTTCCATCGGAACCGGAGAAGTCTGCCGGATCTCCACGGGCGGGATGCTGCCGGACGGCGCGGACAGCGTGGTCATGATCGAACATACCGAAGCCATGGATTCAACGACTATTGAAGTATACCGGAGCGCAGCCCCGGGTCAGCACGTCATCGAACCGGGTGAAGATTTTTTGAAAGATGAAATTCTTCTGACTGAGGGCCGGCGGCTGAGAGCCCAGGAAATCGGGCTACTGGCTGCATTCGGCAGAGACGCCCTGAATGTTTATCGAAGACCGGTTGTTGCAATCATCTCCACCGGCGATGAGGTGGTGCCGGTTACGGAAACCCCGAGTCCGGGGAAAATTCGGGACATCAACACATACACCCTGACCAGCATGGTAAGGGCCTGCGGCGCGATTCCGGTTTCTTACGGCATTGTCCGGGATAATAGTGAAAGCCTGTATCAAACCCTTTCCCTTGCCCAGAAGACGTCCGATATGATCCTGGTTTCAGGCGGCAGTTCCGTAGGCGTGCGCGATGTCACCATCGATGCCATTTCAGCGCTGCCGCAGCCCCGTATTCTGTTTCATGGCATCTCGATCAGCCCGGGGAAACCCACCATTCTGGCCATGTCGCAAAATAAAGCCTTATGGGGGCTTCCCGGCCATGTGGTTTCCGCCATGGTTGTGTTTCTGAAAATCGTCAAACCATTCATCGATCATATCTCGGGTGTCAAGGGACTTGCAAGCCGAATGATCCGGGTTCCGGCCAGTCTTTCCCGAAATCTTTCCTCTGCCCAGGGACGCGTGGATTATGTCCGCGTAAAACTGAATACAGTTGATGGAAAGCTCGTGGCAGACCCCATACTGGGGAAGTCCGGCCTGATCAACACCATGGTGAAAGCCGACGGCCTGATTGAAATCGGGCTGAATGTTGAAGGCCTGGATCAGGGAGAACCGGTTGAAGTTGAGCTTTTTAATTGATCTTAAGGAGAGAATGAAATGAATCCTGAGCGAAATGTTTATTTAAAAATGAAAACACTGGAAGAAGCCAGAGCGCTTTTGTTTAATACATTTCAACCTGCCGATCCCCCGATCTCGGAAACCGTACCCGTGCCGGATGCCGTGGGAAGGGTTCTGGCCGATGCCGTATTTGCCAGGTTGTCTTCCCCCGGTTTTCATGCGGCTGCCATGGACGGCATAGCGGTCATGGCAGAGAATACGTTTGGTGCCGGGGAGTCCAGGCCCAGACAACTGGCCATCGGCAAGGATGCGTTTTACGTCAATACCGGACATGTTCTGCCGGAAAATACGAATGCCGTGATCATGATCGAACATGTTCAAGTCATTGGGGAATCCCGGATTCAGATTGAAGCCCCGGCTTTTCCCTGGCAGCATGTCCGCAAGATGGGCGAAGACATCGTGGCAACCGAACTCTTATTCCCCCGGAATCACCGGATCACGCCCTACAGCGTCGGCGCCCTGCTTTCAGGAGGGGTTTTTTCGGTGCAGGTCCGGAAAAAACCGAAAGTGCTGATCATTCCCACCGGATCGGAGCTGGTGGACTGGCGAACAACGCCGATCGAGGCCGTGAAGCCCGGCCAGGTTCTGGAAACCAATTCCGTGGTTCTGGGCAAACTCGTTGAGGCCTGGGGCGGGCGATACGAACGGCATGAAATGATTCGCGATGATCTGGAAACCATGACGCAGATCGTCCGGCAGGCCTGCCGGAGCGATGCGGATATTATTTTAACGGTGGGCGGCTCCTCCGCCGGCTCCGAAGACTACATGAAGGCCGTGATTCAGCATATCGGAGAGGTGCTGGTTCATGGCATCACCATGATGCCGGGAAAGCCCCTGATTATGGGAATCGTCAATCAAAAACCCGTTTTCGGCATACCCGGATATCCGGTTTCGGCCATCGTGGCTTACGAACAGCTCGTCGGCCCCCTGATCAGCGCCATGATCGGGCAACCCGAGCTGCAACGCCCCACGGTTCGGGTTGAACCCATTCGGAAAATCCCCTCAAAACTGGGGATTGAAGAATTCGTCCGCGTCAAGCTGGGAAAAGTCGATGAGCGGATTGTCGCCATTCCGCTTCCCCGTGGGGCCGGATGCATCACCACCCTGACCCAGGCCGACGGCATCATCCGCATCCCCAATCACATCGAAGGCATCAAGGAAAATGAACCGGTCCGGGCAGAGCTGCTCCGGCCCCTGTCGTCCATTAAAAACACCATCGTCGTTGTCGGCAGTCACGACAATACCCTGGATGTACTGGCGGATCTGATCAGCTACCACCACCCCGGCTTAACCCTTTCCTCCAGCCATGTGGGCAGCATGGGGGGCCTGATGGCCATCAAAAGAGGGGTTTGCCACCTGGCCGGCTCTCACCTGCTGAATACGGAAGACGGATCTTACAACCTTTCCGACATTCGAAAATTCCTGCCGGATATTCCGGTCAAACGGGTCCAGCTGGTTTTCAGGGACCAGGGATTCATGGTGTCCCGCGGGAATCCAAAAGGCATTACAGGCGTGGAGGATCTGGTTCGAAAAGACATTCGGTTCGTGAACCGGCAGAGCGGGTCCGGGACTCGGATTCTTCTGGATTTCCGCCTGAAGCAGCTCGACCTGAATCCCAGGGAAATCAACGGCTATGACTTCGATGAATTTACCCACATGTCCGTTGCTGCGGCAGTGCTGGGAGGAACGGCGGATATGGGCCTGGGTATTTTTGCGGCCGCCAGGGCCCTGAATCTTGATTTCATACCGGTCGTCACCGAACAGTATGATTTGATCATCCCCGAACGTTTCTTCGATACGGAAAATATCCAGCACCTGCTGACAACGATTCGCACGCCGGATTTCAAACAACGCGTTGAAAAACTCGGCGGATATCACACCGAAAGGACCGGGGAGATTCTGGAAGGGTGAGCAGATGGTTTATTCAACCGTCACATAAAACGACAGAAAAAAACAGAAAGACTATTCCCCAAAGACCTTCAGTGCGACTCGATACTTAACCAGTTTGTGATGCACAATGGTTTTGTCTGCATAAAACGGAAGGGCCAGATTGAGCGAAACAATCCGCCATACTGCCTGAATCAGGTTCTCCACGCAAATTCTCCGAACCGCCCTGCCGGAATAGTGACCGCGATAAAAAGTCAGTTCCGCCCGGAATTTTTTCTCCCAGACATCGGCGGGCAAATGATCCCTTTCGCTTTTCCCTCCCCAGTGCAGGACCACTGCATCCGGAATATATCCGATCGCCCACCCTGCCCTTCTCAGCCTCAGGCACAGGTCCTGCTCTTCGCCATAGAGAAAATAATCCTCGTTAAAACCGCCGACGTGCTCGATGGCCAACCGCCTGGCAATCATGCTGGCCCCCAGGACCCAGGCAATGTCCCCTTTGAGTCCGGCTATCTCTTTTCCGGCATGCTTCTGGCCGGGGTACCGGCTTTCGACGGAAGGTTGGCCGGATCCATCCGGGTTCACCAGGCGGGTTCCGGCCAGCCCGATATCCGGATGCCTCTCCATATGAGAAATCATGGCCTCAAGCGCACCCTTTCGAACTTCGGCGTCCGGATTCAGGAAATAGAGGTATCGGCCCTTGCTGACGGCGATCGCCTGGTTATTGGCCTTTGCGAATCCCCGGTTTTCGACATTCGCGATAAGAATGGCTTCCGGAAAGCGCGCGTTGACCATCTCCACACTCAAATCATTTGAGGCATTGTCCACAACGATGATTTCGGCGCACATACCTGAAATCCCGGCAAGGGATTCCAGACACCGTGCCAGATAATCCCGGGTGTTGTAATTGACAATGATGATGGACAGATCACAGGGATTCGGCATGATGTTTTTAATCTTTTCGCCTTAAAATGAACTCATATAAAGTGGGGCGGCAAAGTAAAAAGCTCAAGATCAAGGCGAGCAAGTCCTGTCCGGGACGCGTACTGTTGAGTACGCCGCAATGATGAAGGATGAAGCTCAACGCAGATATTGGACTTTTTACGCAGCCAGCACATAGATGACCATCTCTCGGGGGCCGTGCGCCCCGTGAACCATGACCGCCTCGATATCCGCCGTTTTACTGGGTCCGGAGATCAATGTCATGCAACACGTCAAGCCTTCCTTTTCAGCATCCGGGTCCCGTTTCACCAGGGCGTAACATTCCGCAAGGCTTTCCAGCAACTGGTCTTCGGAAATCACGGCCACATGAATCGACGGGAGCAGCGAAACCATTCTGGGCTGGCCGGGACGGGTTTTCAGAACCAGGCTGGCGGATTCGGCGATACAGTAGTCCGCAGACGTCACGCCGATCAGTGCGGTTTGCGCCCGGAGGCGAAACAGGCCGGCATCGGCAGGCTCCGGGCCCGGCACATGAACCGGAATATCCTGGTCTTTTAAGCGCTCCGGCAGGTTCAGACTGTCGATCAGCGGGTGCCGCCAGGCGACCAGACTTTTGGCATCGCTCCATTCCGGCGCGCGTTCCCGCGCCAGTTCGGCAATGGCCCGCGCTGCGTCTGCCGCAGTCGGAACGGAAATGACTTTCAGATTCAGAAGGCGTCCTTCCTGGATCAGGCGATCCAGCAGGAGTTTTCTGTCCAGGGTCGATCGGTTGTTAATCCTGTTCAGAAGACAAGAAGATCCGCTTCGAGCGTCGGAAAACACATCGTGAAAATTTCTGCCGGCCGCTGCGGGCTGCCCCAGGGCAGTCCGGATCTTCTGTAGAAAATGCGTCTGATTGGAAATGCATTCAAGGTTCATGGAAAAATCCGTTTCATCAGTCTGGCTCCCAGTTCATAGCGTCTGCGATCCTGCATTATCCAGGACCAGATCATCCACCCCGCCTTTTCCAGAGGGCTGTTTCGCCGTACCTGCCAGGAGGCGTCCCCGTCGGCCAGCATGGACCTTAATTCCAGAAGCATCCGGGGAATGTCGATGTGAACCGGGCAGGCTTCCCGGCAGGCCCCGCAGAGGGTTTCCCCCAGGCAGAGGTCCCTGGAGCGGTTGATTCCGGCCAAAAGCGGGGTTACCACCGCGCCAACCGGACCGCAATAGGTGGCGCCATAGGCATGGCCGCCGATTTTGGCATAAACCGGGCAGACATTGAGGCAGGCCCCGCAGCGGATGCAGCAGAGGATTTCCCGGAATCTTTTATCCGCCAGTATCCGGCTGCGCCCATTATCCAGTATGATCAGATAATAAGTTTCCGGTCCGTCCTCATGGCCGGGCTGCCGGGGGCCGCTGATATGGCTGACATAACCGGCCATCTTCTGACCTGCTGCGCCCCTGGAAAGCAGCCTCAGGAGAACATCGTGATCCTCCATGGTGGCGGACACGCGTTCCATTCCCATGATGGCCACGTGGATGTTGGGAAGCGTGGTGGCCATGCGGATATTGCCTTCATTGGATAGAATGGCGATATGGCCGGTTTCGGCGCAGGCCAGGTTGCAGCCGGTAATGCCCATGTCCGCGGCCAGAAATTTCTCCCGAAGGGCTTTTCTGGCCTCCCAGGTCAGGGTCGGCGGATCATCGTTGTAGGCAATCCCCAGTTTTTCGGCAAAGAGGGCGCCGATTTCAGCCCGAGTTTTATGAATGGCCGGTGCAATGATATGAGAAGGATGCTCTGCTGCCAGTTGAATGATGTATTCCCCGAGATCCGTTTCCGTCACTTCGATACCGTCCGCAATAAGGGCGGCATTCAGGCCGATTTCCTCGGTCACCATGGATTTTCCCTTGACAACGGCACACACCCCGTGCTTTCGGGCAATGTCCCGGCATGCGGCAACCGCGGATGCGGCGTCTTCGGCAAAGATTACCCGTCCGCCGTTTTTTGCAACCTGAGCAGCCAGGGTTTCCAGCAGCACATCCAGGTTGTTGATCGACTGCATGCGCAGTTCATGGGCTTTAAGACGCAGGTCCGGCCCTTCGGCAAGATTGAGGTAGGCCGCGGCCGCTCCCTTTCCCAGCCGGTCCTGAAGATTGGCCAGCGCCCCTTGAAGCACGGGATTTGAAATGGCCTTTCTGGCTTCATCGATGTACGATTGCATGGGGTTGCTCTTTTTTGGTTTATGATGCATTCATTGCCAGAAGCTGAGCGATATGAAGGGTCTTGATACCGGAGCCGAGGCGGATGAGATGTTTTTGAATCTGCATCAGGCACCCCATGTCACAGCCCACGACAACATCCGCCCCGGAAGCAATAACGGCATGGACCTTGTCGGAGGCCATCGCCGCCGAGATATCCGGATATTTCAGGAAAAAACTTCCCCCGAAACCGCAGCACCGGTCGGAATCCTTCATTTCAACAAGGGTGGCCCCCTGCACGTTCTGGATCAGCCGGCGTGGCTGGGATCGGACAGACAGGCCCCTGAGCAGATGACAAGAGTCGTGATAGGTCACCCTGCCTGAAAAAACGGCGCCGAGATCCTCCACATGGAGCACATCCACGATAAATTCAGTCAACTCGAAGATGCGTCTTCCCAGGGAAATGGCTTTGGCATGGTATTTCGGGTCGTTTCCAAACAGGAGCGGATAATGATGTCTGACCATGTTCACGCACGAACCCGAAGGGCAGACGATGGTTTCGGCGCCGTCAAAGATGTCGATAAATCTTGCGGCTGCGGCTCCGGCCTCTTTTCGATACCCCGCATTAAAAGCCGGCTGGCCGCAGCAGGTCTGATCCGTTGGGCAGACGACATCAAGACCCAGCCGGAGAAAGATTTTCTCCACCGCATCCTTTACCTCGGGATAGAGGCTGTCGACCAGACAGTGGACAAAAAGGGTAATGGGCCGGTTGTATCCCGGTGTCGCCATGACCGGCCGGAATTTTATTGATTCCAAGTTTTGCATGAATTAAATCCAAAGCCCCGTGGTTTTGCCGTTCTTCAGGTTCACCAGTCCTTCGTCACAAATTCTCAAGTATGGAATGGCCGCACCGGTCAGGGTGACAAGGGTCAGCAGCGGGTCGGAGAAATGAACCCCCAGTCCGCCGATAGCCGCCCGGATGGCATTTAGTTGCATAGCCATGTCCGAAACGGGAATCTGAGCCATGATCCCCATCACCGGGAGGGCCAGTTCCTCCAGAACCGCCAGCCCATCACAGACCACGGCTCCGCCCTGCATTTCCTGAATGCGGTTTACGGCCAGCGCCATGTCCGCATCCGAGACCCCCACCACGATAATGTCCGAACTGTCCCAGGCAGCGCTCGAAGCAAAGGCGCCGGACTTCATGCCGGTTCCCTGGATCAGACCCACAAAGCGTTTCCCGGGTTCATGGACCCGGTCGATCGCCGCCACCTTGATGATGTCCTTTCCGGTATCGGCAAGGATTTCTCCGCCTGCAACCGGCATTTTGATCTGAAGTTCCTGCGTGACGAGTTCTGTAACCAGATCGATAACCCGTACCCGGACAAACGGCGCATCCCCCGGAGGGCGAATGGCAAAATCTGCAGGCTTTAAAGGCTCCGGGATATGGACGCTGGCAAGGCTTTGTTCTGAAAACACATGTCTGCGGGGGTGCGCAAGGATCTTTCCGTTTTCAGCCACAACCCTTCCCCGGCTGATTACGACATCGGGGACAATCGTGCCGGGATCCGGGATGATCAGCATATCGGCGTGTTTTGCCGGCGCAATGCCGCCGACCAGGGCGTCCAGACCGAAATGCTCCGCCACGTTCAGGGTAGCCATCTGAATGGCCGTAACGGGGTTAAAACCGCAATCAATGGCTTTTTGCACCACGTATTCCATGTATCCCTTGCTGAGCAGATCCGCCGGTGTCACGCCGTCGGTAACCAGAATCAGCCGCCTGAAATCGATGCCAAAGTCCCTGATTTTTGAGATTGCCTCCAGGTCCCTTCGAATACTGCCTTCCCGGATCATGACATAGAGTCCCAGCCGAAGGCGGGTGAGGACCTCTTCCGCCGAAATGGGCTCATGGCAGGAAGATATGCCAGCTGCAGCGTACGCCATGAGCTTTTTCCCGCTGGCACCGGCGGAATGGCCCTCCAGGAGTTTACCGGAAGCCAGGGTCTGAGCGAACATGGGTAAAAATATATCCGGGTCCTGAATCACAGCCTGCCAGTAGGCTTCCCCCAGGCCGGTCATTCCTTCCTGGCCGAGCAGGTCGGAGAGCGCCTCAGCGGGCATTCCCCTGGTTTTCCCGCTAATGGAAGCCATGGCCGGCGCGGTTGTGAATATTTTGATCGGCTGGTTTTGGAGTGCGGCCAGAAAATCCTTTACCCCATCACTGCCCCGGATCGGAAAGGCTTCCATGGTTTCCGTAATCAGCGTTGTCGTGCCGCTTTTCATGGCCGCTTTCAAAAATTCGGCCGGGTCCGTCAGCCAGGCCATGTGGGTATGGCCGTCGATAAGACCCGGAATCACGGTTTTTCCTTCGGCGTCAATAACCTGGGTATGGGCTTGATCCACATTCTTGGGAGCATCCCCCGCCCAGGCAATCCATTCGCCCTTGATTCCGACCGTACAGTCATCAAGAATTTCGCCGGAATACACATTGACAATCCTGGCATTCAGGATTGCCAGATCCGCGTCTTCCTGTCCTAAAGCCACGCGGGTCAGTGCCGCCAAAGGTATATTCTGAAAATATGAAGATGTCGCCGTCATGATCGCGCTCCTTTATCAGATTCCGATTTCAGCCGTTATGCCACGATCTTAAAAGAAAAGGGATTTTGACATTTATCAAAAACGTCCATTATAATGATGCCCCATGGAATTCTCGTTTAAACCGATCGGCATCATCGAGTCCTGTTTCAAGGAAAAATTCGGCATTCCCCGCCAGCCCGGCCTGGCAACGGAAGCCCGCGCCATATTAAAAGTGTTTTCTCCATTCGATCAGATGGAAGCATTTAAAGGCCTCGCGGATTTTTCCCACATCTGGATCATCTTTGTCTTCCATTCCGGCATGCGGGACAACTGGAAGGCGACAGTCCGCCCGCCACGGATGGGCGGAAACCGCCGGGCCGGGGTTTTTTCAACCCGTTCCGGCTTCAGGCCCAATCCCATCGGCCTGTCGGCGGTCCGGCTCGAGAAGATTGTCCGGGAAAAGAAAGAAACCCGTCTTTTCCTCAGCGGCGTCGACCTGATGGATGGCACCCCGGTTCTGGACATCAAGCCCTATCTGCCCTATGCAGACGCCATTTGTGATGCCCGCGGCGGATTTGCCTCAAGTGTTCCGGAAGCCCTGATACGGGTCGAGTTCAGTATGGAAGCCAGCACCTTTTGCCTTGAAAAAGAGCAGTCCGGATATCCGGGGTTGATGCTTCTCATCGAACAACTGCTGAAAATGGACCCCAGGCCCGCCTATTATGCATCCACATCCCAGAAAAGCCATTTTGGAATGAAGGTATATCACTTTAATGTCCTGTGGGAAATCTCGGAAGGCGCCGCATACGTCACGGCCTGTGAAGACGGCAATGAAAGCCGGACAACGTGATACCGGATTACGCCTTTTAACCGATGCCTGTTATTAATCGAAACCCGTATGAAATGCAACCTCGACAATCCATGAATGATCTTGAATCGCTGGAAGATCAGCCGTCAGCCGACCGGAAATGACGGGAGATTACAGCTTGCCGCTCAGCATCCTCCTGATTTCGCGCTTGAGAATTTTTCCCACGCCGCTGGTGGGAAGCTCGTCCATGAACAGGATCACTTTCGGGACTTTGTAAGGCGCGGCATTCTCCTTGAGAAACGCCAAAATCTTCTCCTTTTCCCCCTCGCTTTTTTCAACCCCGGGGCGAAGCACCACGGCCATGGCAACGCGTTCGGAACCCGGGCGCTCCGGATCCGGAACCCCCACGGATGCGGCAAGCTGGATGTCGGGATGACGGGAGATGATATCATCCAGTTCCTTGGTGAACACCTTGAATCCGGAGACGATCACCATGTCCTTGAGCCTGTCAACGATATAAAAATAGCCGTCCGCATCCATCCTGGCAATGTCGCCGGTATGCATCCAGCCGTTTCCCATCGCATGCGCCGTTTCCTCGGGTTTGTTGAAATATCCCCGCATGACCTGGGGGCCCCGGATCAATATTTCGCCCGGCTCTCCGATTTCAACAGGCTGCCCGGTTTCCGGATCCACCAGACGAAATTCCGTATCCGGAAGCGGCAACCCGATGGAACTGGCCTTCTTGATGCCGTAACGGGGGTTGCAGCAGGTCACCGGAGATGTTTCGGTCATGCCGTAGAGCTCAATGAAATTTCCCTTGCCGATGATGGCCTCGAGCTCATGAATGTTTTCAGCCGGAAATGGCGCTGCCGCGCTCAGGCACCATTTGATCGAGCCCAGGTTCATCCTGCCGAACTCCGGATTTTTCATGAGCTGGAAATACACCGTGGGCACGTTCACCATGAAGGTCGGCGTCCAGGTTTTGATGGCATGGATTAAAAAAGCGGTATCCCTGGGGTTGGGCACACAGATCTGCGTGGTGCCCTGGGTGAGGGTGAAGCCTCCAAGCGCCAGACCCGCGATATGAAAGAGCGGAAACGCCGAGAGCGCCACGTCCTCAGCCCGGATATCCAGCCATGTCAGCACCTGGCGGCGGTTGGCCATGTAGTTTCTCTGGGTGAGAACCGCCCCCTTGGAAGGTCCGGTCGTGCCACCCGTGTACATCATGAACATCGGATCATCCATGGATCGGGAAACCATCACCGGCACAATGGGCATCCCCTGAATCGCCGGCGTCAGGCGGGTCACGGTTTTTCCCTTGAGAGGCGTCACCGCGGCCGTGGGGATTTTTTTAAGCAGCTTTCCCAGAACCCGTTTGATTCCCGGCATGAAATCCGCGATTTCAGACACCACCACGTTCGAAAACGCTGCTTTCTCCGCCACATCGGCGATTTTATCAAAAAGCACATCCACGGTCAGGATGAGTTTTGTCCCGGAATCGTTCAACTGATGAGCCAGTTCGGCCGGCGTCAGCAGCGGGCTCAGCCCCGTGGAAACCATGCCGGCCTTCTGCACCGCAATCACTCCGATATAATGCGCAGGAATATTGGGCAGATGCAGCCCCACCACATCGCCCGGCACAAGGCCGGATTTCTGAAGGTAATGCGCAAGCCGGTTGGCAAACACATCAACCTCGATGAAGCTCAGTTTCCGGCCCAGATAAATCAGGGCCGCCTTGTCAGGAAACTGCTTCACCGTTTCGGCGAACATCTCCGAAAAAGGCTTATCCGGATAGGTCAACGTCGGCTGCACGTTCTTATCGTAGTTCGCTATCCACGGCTTTTTTGAATACACATCCTCCATAGCGCCATTCCCTCCTCAGTTCCGGGTTGTCATGAATCGTAACAGCATATTCCCAAAATCGGAGCAATGTTTCCGGCACCGATCGTCGATTTCCTGAAGTCAAATGATATCATGACAAAATCACTTGAAACAAGGTGTTTTCGATCGTTCATCATTTTGTTTAATGTTTTCAGGATGGCAATGTACTTTCTGTGAACTTGAACGGAAAAATTGTGTTATTATAGACCCATACAATCAATACCAAAAGGAGCGGCCATGATTAATACTGAGCTTTATTCCAAGGGAAAAACTGAATTCAAAGTGAATGATATTGTCTGTTATTGCTTCGGATATACGAGAGGCGATATTGAAAGGGATTATGTTGATAACAACAGCCAATCAACAATCTTAAAAAGGATTGCATTAGAAAAGAAAGACGGGAAATGTGATTGTGTGCAAAAGAATCCTAAAGGCCGTTGATGTCTGGCAGATGTCCGCCAGGTGGTGGACAGACTTGCAATGTGACCGTGCAGCCCAAGGCATCTATCCAGTATTTCTTACATCAATTCAAATCGGGGCAATGTTTCCGGCAGAACGTGAATCTAACTTGAGACTTGCGGTATCAGAAACGGTCTCAATCCCCTCAAATCGGGGCAATCTCCCATAAAGGGTAATTTGTATACCATTACGACATAATTTGCAGGCGCAATTGTCAATTTGACCCTGATCCTTATCCCGCAGCAATCAGGAATATTGCAGAGATAAGACATAAACCGAAAGAAATCAGCAACATCACGAGGATCAGATCAACCGAATACCTTTGTTTCGAATATCCACAAAAAAAGACGGTGGGTTTATACTGACATCATCAAGAGAAAAGGGGTGGATTTCCAGACGCAGATCTACCGCGCGACGGTATCTGCTGATTTTTTTTACATCATAATAGGGTATTCCGGAAAATTCTTTGGATACAACAGCAACATCGATATCGCTGTCCTCATCAGATTTATCCATAATGGCAGATCCAAAGACATATGCTTCGCACACATCGATGCCATGTGTTTTCAAAAGAGCGACAAATCGTCTGGCTGTATGGATGGCCTTATCTTTTTCATATTCACGCTGAACCAAAACACGTTACCCTGACAGCGCACTCCGTAATTCTTGCAATGTTCATTGGGACAGAAAAATTGCTCAAGCTCGCTCATCAATTGCCTCCGGATTAAAATTGAATTCGACTGTCAGCAATCATAAGCAAGCCGGAACCTTTTGTCAACTAATTGGTGACATTACCGATGGTTAAACATCAGAAATAATTCCGGCATGATACCTCGAAGGGTTCAGGATGAACGATTTCTGCCATGAAGTTTCGCCTTATTCAAGCACAGTCCAGTTGGCCAATCTTAATCCGTCTATCCTTTTATAATGCTTGACGTTGTTGGTTACGAGTGTGTGGTTGTGCACCAGTGCGCATGAAGCGATAATGATGTCAAAGTCATCCAGAGGGATTCCCTTTTTTTCAAGATCAGCCTTGATCATACCGAATATCTCAGCAGACTTTTCGTCCGGCGATATAATTCCCATGTTGCGTTCAATCATCTTCAATCTTGCAAGATTGGCAGTGACCTTTTGGGATTTGTATGCGCCATAATAGAGTTCCATGAGTGTAACGGTCGTGATTTTTATCGGATCATTGATGTGGGTCCGCAAATTCTGTTTAACCGCTTCATTTCCTTTCAGGCTGTAAATAACCATATCCGTATCAAGTAGAAACATCAGAAAATTCCTTTTGAGTTCGCTTTCATGTTTCTTCTGCCCATTTTAATTTCTGAGATAATTGCTTCTGCCGGCCTGTTATCATCCCAGGAACCGGACAATTCCAGCAGTGTCTCAGCTGCTGTTTTTTCGGGATTCTTTCCTCCCCTTCCGGCCATATAATTTTTTACCAGAAAAAGTATCTGTTGACTGACGGACCGGTTCTCAGCTGCTGCCACTTTCTTGATGTGAGCATAGATATCTTCCTCTATGCCTTTAATTTGAAGATTCGCCATGTCAAACCTCCTGTGTGATAAGTTTCATGATAATATACTCCATATTCATGAATCTATCAAGTGCGCGTTCAATGTGACCCTGTTATGTGTTCATTTCAGGGTCACTACGATACCGCTGCGTTTGAAGCTTTTGTTTGGTTCAACAGCCATTTGAATCAAAATGTTTTTTGATCATTCTACCCAGGTTTTCCTCCTTTTTAAGGTTCCTCGCTGTTTTAGGTGGGTAAGTTGAATTTTAACTTACCGTTGAGCAGGTAAATCATGGTGATCATGTAGTCAATTGTGCGGTATCCTCTGGCCCTTGCCCTAGCGGCCTGGATCATGCTGTTGATACCTTCCAAAATACTGTTGTTGATTCTGGATTTAAACCAGTTCATCACCCCATTCCAATGACGTTTTATGGTATAGGCGGCCTCTTTGATTGGTTCTATCCGGCTGTGGGTCGCCCAGTAATACCATTTTTTCAGAAATCCTTCCGCCTGCTCTAAGGGCTGGTTCCGGAATTCCTGAAAATTCAGCCGGATCTGGTACGCCCGCATGGTTTTTAAGTTCAAGTCTTTGAGACTGACGCAAATTCATGCCCGCGCTTGGATGCTGTTTCATCGATGCCGATCTTTTGAACAGTCGAAAAATCTGCCAGGCTTCGGGCATCCTTGACATGGTGATGCAAAATCCGCCACAACCGGGTGTCATGCTCTGAAACCACCTCGGCTATTTTGCTAACGGCCATGGCTGGAGCCAGCATCATTGTGAATGCTTCAAACAGCAAGGTGAATTCGCTTCCGTCTCTGGCCCATGGAACACTTGCCAGCCGGACGCCACATCCTGGATATTGAACACGCGGAACCCTGGCATGGAGATAGGCTTCATGCTGGAAAAAGTCAGATGTCTCCAGGATTTTCGCTCTGTATCATGGACCGCACAGCCTGCGTGACTGCAAACAGGACAAGAAAACTGGCTTCCCCTGGGAAAATCCAGATGAATATCAAGATGTTTCTGGTTAATATCAAAACGACACTCCGCAACCTGCCAGGGAGGTGTCAGTATCAACGCAATTTGGATAAGTTCTGTTTCTTTCATGATGTAAAAGTATCATGAGTAAACAAGTAATTCGATATGCTTACCCACTCAAAACAGCGAGGAACCGTTTTGCCGATATAACTCTTAGTTAACAGAGGAGATATTGATTCCATGCTTGCGCGTGACATCATGGATACCCGGTTCCACACCATCCATCCGGGAGACACCCTTGCCGATGCTTTCAGCACCTTTGTTGAACAAGTTCGTTTCCTGATCCCTGATATGCCAGTGGATTCAGCCGCCGTTTACTCGTAAATCTTTTCTTCTTCCGCAAAAGCCTCTTCGGCGTCTGCCTCAAAATCCCGTGTCAGGTTGGCGGCCCGGGCCTTCTTGCATTCCCGGTACCACTCGTGGGCAACGATCATGGACATGACCTCGCTGGTTCCGGTCCAGATGCTGGCCAGGCGGATATCGCGATAGATGCGTTCCAGGGGAAAGACGTTCGTGTAGCCGATGCCTCCCACGACCTGCATGGCGTTATGGACGATCTTCTGGCAGGATTCGGTGATGAATTTCTTGGATTCGGAGATCATGCGCCGGGTTCTGTCCATGCCGCAGCCGGCATCGATCGCCCTGCATGTGGCGTATCCCATTGCCCGGGCCGCATCCAGCAGCATCGCGGCCTCCGCCACCTGGAAACTGACACCCTGGAAGGTATTGATCACCACCCCGAAGGCCTTGCGCCGGGTGGTGTAATGGGTGGCGATCTCCAGTGCCGTCCGGGCGGAGCCGATGGTCATGATGGCCGTTCCCAGGCGTTCGGGAATCATCATGGTGTTGAACACGTCATAGGCCCAGTTGACGCGGCCCAGGACATTTTTCTTCGGCACCTTGACGTCATTGAATACAAGACGGGCCGTCCCCCCGCCGCGGCAGCCCATGAGGTTGTAGAGGTATTTCGTGTCCACACCCGGACCGCGATCCACGATAAACGCCGTGATCGATTCCTGGGGCCTGGCATCCGGCGCAAAATTGGTTCTGGCATAGACCAGAAAATAATCCGCTCCCTCGCCGCCGACGATGAAGCGTTTCTGGCCGTTCAGAAGAAAATATTCCCCCCTGTCCTCGGCTCTGGAGGTGGCTCCGAAAAAGTCCGACCCCCCCCGCGGCTCGGTGAGGCATTCCGCGGCAAAGAGCTCTCCCCGAAGAAGGGGCCTGACGTAGCGTTCTTTCTGTTCATCGGTTCCATGTTGCATAATGGCGTCGCAGACCAGTTCCGCTCCAACACCAAAGACGCAGGCCAGTTCATAGCCGATGGTGCCGATTTCTTCCATGACCATGCCCGTGCTGACCCAGTCCATGCCCCGGCCGCCCCATTCTCTGGGATACCGGCAGCCCATCAGGTTGCGGCGGCCCGCCTCCCGGAGAAATTCCTTGGGAAACTTGACCACGTCCTTGTCCATATCCAGAACAAGCTGGCGCGGAACCCATTTGATGAACTCCCGCACCTCGTCCCGCAGTGCGATCTGCTCTTTCGTCAATAAGAAATCAAACATATCTCCTCCTTTGGTCGCACCCACTGCGGGTCATGCTACAAACCATTGGTTATCCGTGTCAAGTTTTTTAATGCCGGGTATCCGGTCAATGTGATATAGAAGGGACAAGCGGTTTGAAAATTTTAAAATAAAGGATTCCGGGAGGAGGATATAGTATGGATATTCCGCTATCGGATCCGGGCCCCCCGACCCGTTTAAACGATTCCCCTGGCTCTGAGCCCCTGTTTCCCGAACAACGACTGATCAACCGGAGACAGCTCTGGGCCAACAACCGTTTCCACATGGAAATGGAAAACCTGAAAACCAGACGGTATGGGAACAGGGGACGTCATCACTGGCATGAATTGCTCTTGATGATGAAAGCACTTGAATTCGTATTGCGGCTCACTCACCTGTATCAAAAAGGGGTGCGTAACGCAGAGAACATCCTGCTGAGGGAGATACCGCTTTACTTTGCCAACCTGCCGCCTGCATTTGACGGATTTACGATTCTTCATCTTTCGGACTTACATCTGGATGGAATGACGGGTTTGGAGGATCGGATCCTGCATGTTCTGGAAAACAGAACCGTGGATTTATGCGTGTTGACTGGAGATTACAGAACAAAACTGCATGGCGTCCACAAGCATATCATCCGGAGTCTGGATTATCTGATCAGACGTATCCACAGCAAGCATGGATTCATTGGCATCCTGGGCAACCACGATGGATGTCACATGCTCAATCCCATGGAGCAGATCGGGGTTACCATGCTGGTCAACGCAGCCTGTTTTATTTATCAGGGCAAGGACCGGATCCGGATCATCGGCACCGATGATGTCCATTACTATTACACGGATCAAGCCCTTCATGCCCTGGAACACGCCGATGACGAGTTTTCCATCGCACTGATCCATTCTCCCGAACTCTATGATGTGGCTGCAGAGTTGGGGGTGGATTTGTACCTGTGCGGCCATACCCATGCAGGTCAGATATGTTTACCCGGCGGCAGGGCCATTCTCGCCCATCTGAATCGCGGACGAAAATATTATCGAGGAAATTGGAATTACCTGGAGATGCAGGGCGTCACCCATGCCGGGACCGGAACTTCGGGAATTCCGGTCCGCTTCAACACCCGCGGGGAAGTGTTGATTCATCATCTGCACAGACAGTCCGCTTAGGCCAGACTGTACTTTATCTTACAGCCCCTGCTGACCACTGCAACGAGTTCGTGCAACAACTTGAATTCGTTTGAGATTAGCCGCTAAATCCGAATCGGATGCCGGTTTTTGGCGTCTTGGGTATTGACAAAGCGTTCCCAAATATTCTATGTTCAGGTCAAAAGGGCCTGTTCCTGCCCGCCGTAACCGTATAACCTTGCTGTAGGTATGAGATAACCCGTTAAAAGGAAATACAAATTACTGGTGATGTTGTCATTGGCTCGTTCAGTATGACATCTTGAGCCCAGGGGGCGGAGAGTCTGTTCGATTTAAGAGAATCTCTGCCAGCACCTCATCTTGTTACCAACGAATGTGAAACAATGAAAAATCGAACTGTTCATTATCAAACTCTGAAACACTTTTTTTCAATCGTTTGCTGCCTTCTTTTCATCCTGACATCCTCTATCGTCCACGGCAAACAAACCCAATCCGCTGCCAATCAACCGAAGAACGCCTCAGGCCAAAAAGCCCCGGCAAAGACGGCTGAGAAGAAATCCAGTCCCAGCCAACTGAAAAAAGATCATGGCACTAAACTCTCCGCAAAAGATCATGGCAAACAAACCCAATCCAAACCTGGCAAATCAAAGAAAACCTCAGGTCAAAACGTCGCGGGAAAGACTGCCGGGAAAAAATCCAGTCCCAGCCAACTGAAAAAAAATAATGATCCAAAACTCTCCGCAAAGAACGCTGGAAAGAAAAGCAAAGCAAAGCAGACCCTGTCGAAAAAAAAATCGACTTCGAAGATCACCGCAAGTATGACGACAACACCCCGTCCAAGCCCCTTTCGATATTCACCATCAGATTATTCGGAACAGAATCTTAAAGAGGAAATGATGGAATATCTGGGCATCCCTTATCGAAGCGGCGGAACCAGTATAAAGGGAATGGATTGCTCGGGATTTGCCAGAACGATTTATGCCAACCTGTTCGGAATTGAGTTGCCGCACAATTCAGCCGCCCAGTTCAGTTTTCCCAAACTTCAGGAAATTGACGAAGACGAACTCCAAACCGGGGATCTTGTGTTTTTTTCTCGAAAAAAACACATCAATCATGTGGGCGTTTATCTGGGAGATGGTAATTTCATTCACGCCACAAACGGCAACGGCATCACGATATCCAGCCTGGACGACCAGCACTGGAAATCCCGGATGGTCGCGACCAAAAGGTTGATGTCGTTTGATAAAGCCGGCATGGAAACCCTGCAACTGCAGGGTGGATTTGACATCCCGCTCAATACCGGCAGCCACATCAAATCTTATGCCCGTGACGAATTCCGCCCTTCATACGATTTTGGCAACTCCGGCCGTCCCGATACGCTTCACGAAGCGAACAGCGCAGCCTATAATTTTGACAACGGGCATCTCTATGCTTTTGAAATAGAATTCAGTCACAAACTATGGAATGATACCTGCAACGTCAGCATGAGCGCCATTCAGGAAAAACTGGGTACTGTCAGCACGTGGAACACCTACGACCGTGCGGATGACAGCTGGCCTCTACATAATCCGTTCATGGACGATTCTGCTTCAACCGTTCGCCATGGCTTCAAGCTGGCAAGTGAAATCACCCCGTTTGATGGGCTCAGCCTCACGCCTTCTTTTATTTATCTGAATTACGATCAGCAGCCTCAAATAATGATGGAAGTTCCCAAACGCATTTTTGGCTTAAGCACCCAGATCACTCCGATGGCCAGCCCCTGGTCCGTTTCGATGGCCATGCATTACGCGGACCAGTTGGACATGACGGATTCTCTCTTTAAAAGCTCCGACCTGCTCAATACCATGGATATGTCCTTTAAACTGGGATATTATTTTTCAAAAAATCTCGAATTCTCCGTCATGGGAAGACATGATTTCAAACCCGTACCCGGCCGGAACGACCTGACGTCATTCTCTGACTCGCCGCTCAACAGCGATTTTCTGTTTAAACTGGATTTGAAGTATTAAATACTGACTGAAAGACTGAAGGCTGAAGCGTTATAAGCATTTATCTTTGTGCATTCAGCCTTCAGCGTCCAGCCCTACACCCTTTTGTCAATCGGGATATAACGATTTTCGCAAAGGCCGGTGTAGATCTGCCGTGGGCGGCTTAGACGCCAGTTGGGATCGTCCAGACTTTCCTTCCACTGGGCGATCCAGCCCGGAAGCCTGCCGATGGCGAACATCACGGTAAACATGTTGGTGGGGATACCCATGGCGCGAAGCACGATCCCGCTGTAAAAATCGATGTTCGGGTATAAGTGGTGCTCGATAAAATAATCGTCGGTAATCGCCGCATCCTCCAGCTGTTTGGCGATATCCAGCAGCGGATCGCTGATATGAAGTTTATCCAATACTTTGTCACACATTTTTTTCATGATTCTGGCGCGCGGATCATACGTCTTGTACACCCTGTGGCCAAAGCCCATCAGCCGGAATGGATCAGCTTTGTCTTTTGCCCGAGCTATGGCCCGCTTGACATCCCCGCCGGTCTTTTGAATGCTGACCAGCATCTCAATCACCGCCTGATTGGCGCCCCCGTGCAGCGGCCCCCAGAGCGCCGCGACTCCGGCGGAGATCGCTGCATACAGATTGACCCGGCCGCTTCCGACCATGCGGACCGTTGAAGTCGAGCAGTTCTGTTCGTGATCCGCATGAAGAATCCAGAAAACATTCAGCGCCTGAACCAGTGTATTGTCAATGTAATACGGCCTGACCGGATTATCGAACATCATGTTCAAAAAATTGGCGCAATAGTTCAGATCCGGCCTGGGATATATCACCTTGTGGCCCCGCGATATTTTATATGACATGGCAGCCAGGGTGCGGACCTTGGACAGCAGGCGGGTCACCGTCAGATTGATTTCTTCTTCCTCGTTGATTTTCAGCTCCGGATAAAAGCTTCGAAGCGCTGTCACCATCGCGGACAAAATGCCCATGGGATGGGACGCCCTGGGGAAATTCTGGAAAAAAAACTGCATATCCTCATGAATCAGGGAGTTGTCATTGAGAAGGACTGAAAATTGATTCAGCTCCTGACGGGTCGGCAGCTTTCCGTTGATCAGCAGATAGGCGGTTTCCGTAAAAATGGAATGCTCGGCCAGATCTTCGACCGGAATGCCCCGATATCTCAAAACGCCATTTTCTCCGTCCATAAACGTGATGGCGCTGGTACAACTTCCGGTATTGGCAAAGCCGGGATCAAGGGTGATCAGGCCGGTGGTCTTGCGAAGATTTGAAATATCGATGCCTTTTTCACCCTCCGATCCGACAACAATCGGTAGTACACAGACTTTATCCCCGTAAATAATCTTGACTGTTTCCATTGTACGCTCTCCCTGTCCTTGCCATAATCCCTGATTTTCGTTGACATCATGGCCATTATCTTCATAATATCAACTTCATGAAAGACTCGACCAACCGCCCGTTTGAACACATCAGCGCCATTTTGCCCAGAGCCATGAAGGCGATTCACACGGAAAAAATCGACACGTTTATCGCCATCTGCAGCCGCTGGGACGAGATGGTCGGCAAGTCCCTGTCCGATCATGTCCGCCCGGCTGCGTATAAAGCACCTGTTCTCATCGTTCATGTGAACAGTTCGGCCTGGACCCATCACCTGCAGTTCAGCAAAAAAGTAATGATTGAAAATATCAACAAAATCCTCAATAAAACGGCGGTAACCGACATCAAATTCAAAATCGGTCCGGTGTAATATAGACGGGTACCATTTTCACCTACGGCTTTCAATAAAAAAAACCCGAACCAATGAAACGGTTCGGGTTTTTTATGGCATCAATAAATTACTATTAATGTCAGTCCATAACCGGCCTGGGAAGGACCTTGGCTCTTTCGGCAATTTCCGGCACCTTATGTTCCCATTCAATGGCCATCAGGTGAACGCCGGCCACGCCTTTCAGCTCCTTGAACTCCTCAATCTGCTCGCAAGCGATCTTGATGCCCTCATCGGCAACCTGGGTCTTATCCACGCCCTGAAGCCGCTTGATGATCTCATCCGGCACATCCATGCCCGGAACCTTGGCTTTCATATACCTGGCCATACCCACGCTCTTCATGGGCGTGACCCCGGCAAGGATATAGACTTTTTCGGTCAGTCCCATGTCATTGGCCATCTTGATGAAGTTGCGGAATTTTTCCATGTTGTAGATGCACTGGGTCTGAATGAAATCCACGCCGGCCGCCACTTTCTTGGCCAGGCGGTGCACCCGCCACTCAAACGGATCGGCAAAGGGATTGGCTGCCGCGCCGATAAAGATTTTTGGTGGATGCTCAACGTCCGTTCCGCCCAAAAACTTTCCTTCATCACGCATTTTTTTGACCATGGCAATGAGCTGCATGGAATCGATGTCAAAAACTCCCTTGGCCTGCGGATGGTCTCCGAATTTCTGATGATCTCCGGACAGGCACAGCATGTTTCGAATGCCAAGGGTGTAAGCACCCAGGATATCGCTCTGCATGGCCAGACGGTTTCGGTCCCGGCACACCATCTGGTAATTGGGCTCCAGACCTTCCTGAAGCACAATCAGGGAGGCGGCCCAGCTTGCCATGCGAACCACGGCAGTCTGGTTGTCCGTAATATTGACGGCATCCACCATGCCCTTCAAGAAAGAGGCTTTATGTTTGACCTCGTCAACGCCGGTTCCCCTGGGCGGCCCCAGTTCGCCCGTAAATGCAAAATGACCAGCCTTTAAGATTTTTTCCAAATTGCTTCCTGATTTCATATCGGCTTCCTCATTATTTTCCGGCTGTTTCCGGTTTGCTGTAACCGGGCTGAATTACGGTTCGCGGTATCTGATTCTGCCAGTCATTGGCCGGGGTAATTTCCAGAATGCAGTCCAGACGGCCCTGACCCTTTAACCGTTCGTAAATCATATACCAGGCACAGGGCTGGTTGGAATCGATTTCGCAATTTCCCTTGTTGGTGCCGCCGCAGGGGCCGTTATAGAGCCCTTTGGCGCACATGGTCACCGGGCAGATCCCGCCGGTCTGCCCCAGAACGCAACTGCTGCACGACCGGCACCTTTCCTCATACCACCCCACGGCCTGATTCACACCGATAAACGTGGTATCCACCGCCGGAAGCACCGGAATCTTCGGATAACGCTCCGCCAGAAACTGAATGCCGGCGCCGCAGGCCATGGACAGCAGGGCTTCATACTCACCGACTTTTGCATCCAGCGCTTCCAGATATTCCCGGTCGCACTGACGCTCGATGGTGATCCCGGATATTTCAATCGGGTTGTCTTCAAGTTTCCTGGCCATATCCAGTTCGGCGTTCAGCACCGTAACCTCTTTTTCACCACCGGCCAGGCAGACCGCAACACAGGTTCCACAACCCACATTCAGGACTTTTTTATAGCCTTTGAGAAGCTGCTTGATTTCTTCAAACGGTTTTCGTTTGGCAACGATCATATGCCCTCCTTTTATTATTCGGCCGTTTCCGGATGGAATACATTCACTTCTTTTAAATCATCTCCCAGGTATTCCCGTTCGTTCGGTCCGAGTACTCCCAGAGAAAGGCAGATGAGGGTCCAGAGGTGGACGACCGGATAGTGTCCGCCGTAATGCTCGCTCAGCTCGTGAATCTGGGCATGGCAGTTGTGGCATCCGGCAATGCAGTAATCCGCTCCCGTGGCTTTAATCTGATCGTCTTTCAGCTTTCCATACAGCAGACGCTGGTCCTTGAATCCGGACTGCAGAAATCCGCCGCCGCCGCCGCAGCAGTAGTTATTGGACCGGTTGGGCTGCATATCGATGAAATTTTCTTCGCCCACCACGGATTTGACCACAAACCGCAGATCCTCGGCAATGGGATCGCCATAGCTCTTCCGGACGATCTGGCAGGGATCCTGAACCGTGAACTTGATTTTCAGGTCCTTGTTCCAGTCGGAATTGACTTTCAGTTTCCCTTCACGAATCCACTTGGCATAGTATTCATAGATGTTCTTGACTTCAAAACTGTGCTCGAGGTTGAATTTTTTCAGTCCGGCCCGGACTGAGAATGTCACGTGCCCTCACTCGGTGTTGAGAAAGATCTTGCACCCGAGTTTATTGGCCTGATTCACCGTGGTCCGAGTCACTTTTTCCCAGGAGTCATTGTCCGCCAGAAACATGCAGTAATTCTCCCCGGCCCAGCCGTGGCTTCCGTATGTCCAGTCCGCACCGGCCAGATGCAAAATCTTCCACAGCGGAATCAATTCATTGGGCTCGGTCACCGGCTCCCTGGAATTCTGGTTCAAAAAGAACTCCGCGCCTTCCTTGTCAATGGGGGCTTCCATCTCGGCGAATTCCGGCTGCGCTTCCCGGAACTCCTCCAGCACATCCTGCACCACAAAGATAAAATCGTCCGGAGATGTTCCCATGGCGCTGGTGCTCTCGTTCCGAAGCGCCATGTCACAGGATCCCAGTATGCCTTTGGGCCGTTGATCCCTGGGCCGCAGGCCGCGGGCATTGTAAACGAGCTGCGGAATATCGATCTTCATCGGGCAGACATAGATACATCGCTGGCACATCGTACACATCCAGGGCCAGTCCGATTTCACGATTTCCTCATCCATCCCCAGCGCCGCCATGCGCAGGAATTTCCGGGGATCCATTCCGTCAAGTCCCGTAGCCGGGCACCCGGAAGAGCAGGCCCCGCAGGTCAGGCACAGGTTCAGATTGCCCCCATCGGGGATAATCTCCTTGACCTTGTCAATAAACATACTTTTCTTTTTACCGCCTAATTTGATTGCTTCCTCTGCCATGTTTTACTCCTTAGGTTAAGCTTTAGCCCGGTTTTTTAATGGATTGGGTCCAAGCGATTTGATATGTTCCGTCATTTCTTTTGCATACGCCGCAAACGTCGGTCCTTCCCCGGAAGAAAGGTTATACATGCGAACGCGATCCCCTTCAAGCCCCACTTCCTCCAGTAATTTGCGGGCCTGCTCCACCCGCTGTCTGGCCATGAAATTCCCCTGCTTGTAATGACAGGAGCCCTCCAGGCAGCCCACCACATACACGCCGTCAGCACCTTTCTGAATCGCGCTCAGAAGGTACATCAAATCCACTTTCCCGGTACAGGGAACCCGAATGATTTTTATATTTGCCGGATAATCGAGTCGCATCGAACCTGCCAGGTCCGCGGCTGAATACCCTCAATAATCGCAGCAAAATGTGATAATGGTTGGTTCAAATTCGGCCATCACATCCCCCCCGCCAACAAGGCATCTATTTTGCTTAGTATCTGATCATTCTCATAATAATTGAGCTGAATCGTCTCCCTGGGACATACGCCGGCGCATATGCCGCACCCATGGCAGATGGCTTCATCAATTTCAATGACCTGTTTTTCGGTATTAAAGACCGGCACGCCAAAGGGACAGGACCTGACGCAGGTCAGACATTTCACGCAGTGTTCGGTGTCCACCTGAGCGGTAATGGCCGATAGTTTGATTTCGGATTTGGATAAAAATGTCGTGGCACGGGAGGCTGCGGCCTGAGCCTGGGCAATGGCTTCTGTAATCAGTTTTGGACCATGGGCCGTTCCGCAAAGAAATATGCCGTCTCCGGGCATATCCACTGGCCTGAGTTTGACATGGGCTTCGATGAAATAGCCTTCGGGATTGCGATTGAACTTCATGATTCCGCAAAGCTCGGTGGTGTCTTCAGCCACCATGCCGGCGCTAAGCGCCACCAGATCCGCCCGGATCTCCAGGTTCCGCTGCAAGATATGGTCTTTTATCGTCACCATCATGCCTTCGGCGCCCGGCTCGACCTGAGGCGCATTGTCCGGCTCGAACCGAATAAAGATGACACCCAGGTTTCGGGCTTCCGTGTAAAAGTCTTCCATCAGACCGTATGTCCGGATATCCCGATAGAGCACAAAAACATTTGTCTCGGGATTCTGCTTCTTGATGATCAAGGCGTTTTTGACCGCATTCTGGCAGCAGATCCGGGAGCAGTTTTCATTTTCCGCATTTCTGGAGCCCACACACTGGATCATGACCACTGAAGTCAGATCAGCGGCGCCCTTTTCCTCCAGAATATCCCCGAGCTGAACCTGTGTCACCACCCGCGGATCCTTATTAAATCCGTATTCCTTGGGCGTATATTCCCTGGCGCCGGTGGCGACAATGATGATGCCATGCTTGATGGTGCGCTTTTCATTTTCCGGACCGACCAGAACGCTTGTGGTGAAATTTCCCTTGTATCCGCTGAAATCCACGACCCTGGCTCCGGTAATCACCTCGATTTTATCGTGGGCTGTGACTTCCACAATCAAATCATTCAGGTACGCCTGAATATCCCCGCCTTCAATGGTATGGTGCAGCATTCGGGAATAACCGCCCAGTGAGGTCTCTTTTTCGATAAGCGCCACATGGAATCCCTGCTTTCCCAGCCCCAGGGCCGCGTTCATTCCCGCAACACCGCCGCCGATGACAAGGGCCTGCTTGTTGACGGAAATGACTTTTTCCTTGAGCTGTTTGAGCGTGGCGGACCGGGCCACGGCCATACGGACCAGGTCTTTGGCCTTCTGCGTGGCGATGAGCGGCGTCTTGGAATGAATCCAGGAATTCTGATTGCGGATGTTGGCCATTTCAAAGAGATATCGGTTCAGTCCGCAGGCCTCCAGGGTTTCCATGAACATCTGCTCATGGGTCTTGGGGCTGCAGGAAGCCACGACCACACGATTGAGCTTGTGCTCGATGATCTTTTCCTTGATCTTGTCCTGCGTGTCCTGGGAGCAGGTAAACAGATTCTGATCCGTATAGACCACATAAGGAAGAGTTGCCGAATATTCGGTGACTTCCGGAACATTCACGACCCCGCCGATATTGATCCCGCAGTTGCAGACAAAGACCCCGATTCTTGGCGTTTCCGTTGCCACATCCTGCTGGTCCGGCATCTCGATGAACTTGGTGTCGGTGCCGCGGGCTTCGCTCAGATCCGAGCCTGCGGCGCAAGCAGCCGCGCTTGCCTCGGTGATGGAACCGGGGATGTCTTTTGGGCCTTGAAACACCCCGCAGGTATAAACCCCTTTCCGGGATGTGGACACCGGAGTGAAGGGATCGGTTTCTACAAAATTATATTTATCCAGCTCAATCCCCAATTGCCGGGCCAGAATTTTTGAGGTTTCAGGCACCTGAAGCCCGACGGAAAGCACCACCATGCTGAAGGTCTCTTCCAGGATCTCACCGGCTTCATTCACAAAGCGAACGGTCAAGTCCCCCGTTTCCGGAATTTCGGTAACCGTATGGACTCTGGACTTGATAAACCGGACCCCGTCCTTGTCCTTGGCCCTCAGGTAATATTTTTCATAATCCTTGCCGAATGTGCGGATGTCCATGTTGAAGATGGCGCAATCCAGATCGCAGTGGGCATGTTCCTTGGCGATCATGGCCTCCTTGACCGCATACATGCAGCAGACCGAGGAACAGTAGCCGTTCCCGCATTTATTGGTGTCGCGGGAGCCAATGCACTGAAGCCAGGCGATCTTTTTGGGTTCTTCCCGGTCCAGGGGCCGGCAGAGGTGTCCCCGATACGGTCCGGATGCGCTCAGAATGCGTTCGAATTCTTCGCTGGTAACGACATTGGCATATTTTCCATACCCCAGAAAATCCAGTTTGGAGGGATCATATCCCTGGCTGCCGGATGCCAGAATGATGGAACCGACGGTCAGCGTGGATTCGCGCTCGGTGTCATCATACTGAATGGCCTTGGCCACACACATGTTTTCACAGAGCCCGCAGCCGATACAGGTGTCGGTGTCGATGCCAAAGGCCAGGGGAACGGCCTGAGGATATTCGATGAAGGTGGCCCTCCGGTCATCCAGGCCCATGTTGTAACGATTGACCGCGGTAACCGGGCAGTGCCGGGCGCATTCCCCACAGCCCGTGCATTTGACCTGGTCAATGTACCGGGGGTGGTTGACGAGAGTGACGGTAAAATCTCCGGATTCGCCTTCAACCGATTTGATTTCACTATTGGTGATGATATTGACGTTCAGATGCCGGCCGACCTCGACCAGTTTGGGTGAGATCACTCACATGGCGCAGTCATTGGTCGGGAAGGTCTTGTCCAGCCGGGCCATCATGCCTCCGACCGTCGGCAGCTTGTCAACGAGATGCACATAATAATCTGAATTGGCCAGATCCAGTGAAGCCTGCATGCCGGCAATTCCGGCGCCAACGACCATCACTGATCCACTTGTCTTGCCATGAACCGATCCCATGATAACTCCTCTAGCGTAAGACTCTACACTATGTTATACGTGATGATATATTTGTTTATAGCGCCCCGAAAACAGGAACACACTCCGTATGACCCTTGAACTCGATCATATTGGTCTTTTCCATATCCGCCAGAAGATAGGAAATCCGCTTCAGACCCAGCCCGATTCGCTGGCTGATGGCTCTGACGGATGTAAAGTCGGCAAGGATGGCCTGGCGGATCAACTGTTTATGGTATTCCCTTTCCAGAACTTCATCCAGAATCGCCTCAAACCGCGCTTTTTCCCACTTGCGGCCATACACATCGCCTCTGGCCAGAAGCTTTACTTCTTTTCCAACCATCCAGCGCAGGGTTTCGGCTTTCAGGGTTTCTTCCGCAGCGGCCAGCTCCAGGGAGAACAGCTTTGAGTCAAATTTCCCCTGGGCCTTGATATCCTCGATGACCGCAGAAGAGATATCGACAAAGCGCTGGGCTTCGGCGGAAGAAAGCCATGCCAGATGGAGCCGACTCTCACCGATGCCGGAGAGTTTCAGCAGTTTTTGAGTCATGAAAATCTTTTTTTCAGCTTGAATATTACCTTCCAGGTAATGGCAGTCGCCGAAATGTCAGCCGGCCACCAGAACCCCGTCGCACCCGCTTTTCAGTGCCTGAACGATAAAGAGCGGATCCACGCGGCCCGAGCACATGACCCGGACGGTTCTCATATTCGAAGGGTGCTGAAGCCGGGACACCCCCGCCAGGTCAGCCCCGGCATAGGCGCACCAGTTACAGAGAAACGCAACGATTTTGGGCTCAACTTGTTCCATATTTGCACCTTTTGGATAGTGATTGATAATTCTCCGCGTTACACTGCCGCACAAACCGCCGCAACGATCTGATCATCCCGGAAATGCAGCATGTCAATGGCCTTTTTGGGACAGGATGCGGCGCAAAGCCCGCATCCTTTGCAGGAAGCGGAAATGTTTTTGGCTTTAAATCCCTTGCCATCCGCATCTTCCTGAATGATGGCGCCAAAGGGACAGACTTCGGTGCACAGACCGCAACCGATACACAGATCCCGGTTGACTTGAGAAACCAGCGGGGATATCTGTATGGAGGCCCTGGCCAGAACCGTGGCTGCCCGCCCGGCTGCCGCCATGGCCTGGCTGATACTTTCGTCCAGAGACTTGGGATAATGGGCCAGGCCGCAGACAAAAAGGCCGTCTGATGCAAAATCAACGGGTCGCAGCTTGGCATGGGCTTCCATGAAGAAATTCTCGGCATTGACAGGAACCTTGTAAAATGCGGCAATATCCGCATTCGGAGAAGGCTCGATGGCGGTTGCCAGATTCACCAGATCCGCATGGATCAACAGCTCTTTCTGGAGAATCGGATCAAATACCCGAACCGCGAGTCCATCAGGGGTTTGCGTCACCACGGGTTTGTTCGCCAGGCTGTAGCGGATAAAAATCACGCCTTTTTCCCTGGCCTTTTTATAGAGGATTTCCCGTTCGCCAAAAGTACGAATATCCCGGTACAGGACAAAGACATCGGTATCCGGCTGTTTTTCCTTGATGGCGATGGCCTGGGATACGGATGCCGAGCAGCAGATCCGGGAACAATAGGGCCGATTATCATCACGGGACCCCACACACTGGATAAAGACCACGCTCCCGGCTCCGGCCAGCATTTCCGGGTGGTTCTCCAGATCGTGCCACCGGGTGACGGACGGGTGCTTGCCGTAAAGATATTCTTCGGTTGCGGCTGCCTGGCCACCGGTCGCCACAATGGCAACCCCATGTTGAATCAAATGGGTTTGTTCGCCAGCCTGAACCCGGGTTTCAAAATTGCCCACAAAACCGGACGCCTCCACAACTTCAGCCCAGGTCAGGACCGTAATCATGGGGTGCCGGCTGACGCGATCGATCAGGTCTTTTAGAAACCGCTGCACATCTTCCCCGGACCAGGTCGTGTGCACATCCCGGGCAGCGCCGCCCAGACTGCCGGATTTCTCGACAAGGGTCGCGTTAAATCCCTGGTCCGCGAGGCTGAGTGCCGCAGTCATGCCGGCAACACCGCCGCCGATGACAAGGGCGGACTTGTTGACGCTTACGGACAGCGAAGGAATCGGCTCCAGCAGCGTAGCCCGGTGGATCGCCATCCGCACCAGATCCTTGGCCTTGTCCGTTGCCTTTTCTTTTTCCCCGGAATGTACCCAGGTGCACTGATTCCGGATGTTGGCCATCTCAAACAGGTAGGCGTTCAGCCCGGCATTTCGAATGGTTTCCTGAAACAGCGGTTCGTGCGTTCGGGGCGTACAGGCCGCAACCACGATGCGGTTCAGTTTCTGCTCCCGGATGATCTCGACCATTTTGTCCTGGGCATCCTGACTGCAGGCGAACAGGGGCTCTTCGGTATAAACCACATGACCCAGCCCCCTGGCGTATGCAGCAACCGCCGGGACATCGGCAATGCCGCCGATATTGATGCCGCAGTTGCAGACAAATACGCCGATTCGCGGTTCCTCGTCCTGGACGGCCAGTTCATCGGGGAAAATTTTATCCTTTACCAGAGTTCCCCTGGCCGCCGACAGAGTGATCCCGGCCGAGCAGGCCGCAGCGCTGGCTTCAACCACAGACTGGGGAATATCCTTGGGGCCCTGAATCGCTCCTGCCACGTAAATACCTTCCCGTGATGTGGAGACCGGGGCAATATCGGAAGTTCTGACGAATTTATAGGCATTCAGTTCCACACCCAGGATCTTGGCGGTTTCGATGGCGGATGTCGCCGGCTCCATGCCCACGGAAAGCACCACCATGTCGAAGTCTTCGGATATACGTTCTCCGGCATCGGTTGCATACACCAGATTGAGAGTTCCGGTTTCATCTATTTCGGTAATGGTATGCACCTTGGAACGAATAAAACGGACGCCCTGGGATTTGGCGCGTTCATAATATTTTTCAAAGTCCTTGCCGTGGGTACGCATGTCCATGAAAAAAATGGTGGGCTCCAGATCCGGTCCCAGATGCTCCTTGGCAATCACCGATTCCTTGATGGCATACATGCAGCAGACCGACGAGCAGTATTCATTGTCGCAGCGGTTCAAATCACGAGATCCCACGCACTGGAGCCACGCGATTTTCTTGGGTTCTTTTCCATCCGAGAGACGATGAACATGACCCCCGAAAGGCCCGCCGGCAGACAGAATCCGTTCAAATTCCATGCTGGTCACCACGTTGGGGAATTTGGCGTGCTGGTAATTATCGAACTTGTCCGGATTAAACGGGGTAAAACCGGCGGTCAGGATGACCGAGCCCACATTCAGGGTAATGTCCTTTTCGACATCATCGAATTTAATGGCGTTTGTGGGGCAGAATTTTTCACAGGCCCGGCATTTGCCTTTTAGAAAGTAAATACACCGGTTTTTATCGATGGCGTACTTCAGCGGCACGGCCTGGGCATATGGGACATAAATAGCTTTTCGCTTGGCCAGACCTTCATTGAATGGGTCTGTGGTTTTAGCAGGGCATTTTTCCGCGCAGGTTCCGCAGGCAATACATTTTTCCATATCCACAAAACGGGGGGATTGCTTGAGGGTAACAGTGAAATCGCCGGAATCGCCGGAAATGGAAGTTACTTTGGAAAGGGTGAGAAGTTCGATGTTCATGTGCCGGCCGACCTCGACCAGTTTTGGGGAAATAATTCACATGGAACAGTCGTTGGTGGGAAACGTCTTATCCAGCTGAGCCATAGCGCCGCCAATGGCCGGGCTTTCTTCAACCAGGTAAACATAGTATCCCGCTTCAGCCAGATCCAGAGCCGACTGCATACCCGTGATACCACCGCCCACAACCAAAACAGAACCTACCGGAATCTTGTTGCTCATATTTGTTTTCCTGTTTTTCTCGGTAATTTAGGGTGTCCAAAACGCATACAAGTTATCATACGGTCGCCATATGAAAAATGGGTCACAGCAAATTTATCCATCGATCATGTCATGAACTTGCCGGTAAAAATGTCAATCCTGAAGTAACTTTTTTGCCCGGATTCTAACCTTTGCCAAATAATCCAATACCTGTCAAGGAAATTATCATTCGGAAAGCAGAATAATATTAAGTTGCAGCAGCCATTTATTTTGTCTGAATCTTATTTATCATTCATATCCGCAAGATAATGAAACCCGGCGTAAGTGAGCCAGCCATTTGGCTGAATTTCAGAGTAATTCAACGAAAATTGTAGATATTCGACGTTCGTTGAGTTCATCAGGATTGTTCACAACTTGTTTATAACCGGAGATCACCTTAATATCTTTGATAAAAAATCTGCTTTTTTATAAGCTGTATTTCTGGATGCTTGGTTATCCGCAGATAGATATTTTATAATATTTCAATCAGATACAATTTGTGCGTATTTTTTTTGTCAGCTTTTCTAAATTCGGATCTATCCCGCTTGACTCCAGCCGGGCGCTTCTATAAAACCGGACTCACCCGAACAGAGCCTTCAGGTTGATCTGCCGGTCGTCGTGAGACAGTCCCTGAATGTAACAGAATCAATTCACATACGCCCCTGGTTTTTCGCATGAATTGCTTTGGGGTTAACAGGCTGTGGCCGTTTTTTCAGTCTATCATAGATTTTCATTTCACTCAGATTCGTAACTCACAACCAACTCCGAACTGGCGATACCATTATGGAATCTATCTGGAACAAAACCAAGGCTGTTATCAAGACCCGCATGCCCGGCCACAGCTATCGAATGTGGATTGAGCCAATTGAATTCAAGAACGAAAATAATGGCGTCGTGGCGCTTTCCTGCCCGAACCCTTTCTCGAAAAAACGGGTCCTTGAGTATTACAGCGATCTGATCCTATCGGAAATACAGAAGATTTCGGGCAAGTCCTGTCAGATTGTTTTGGAGGTATCCGAAAAGCGTCCCGCCGGACAACCGGAGATCATCTCTCAAAAACCCCTTTTCCCCCAGGATGAGAAACAGCCTTCAAGCGGCAGGTTTTTGAGAAGGGATTATACTTTTGATCAGTTTGTGGTCGGCGGCAACAATGATTTTGCCTATTCAGCTTCCCTGGCCCTGGCCTCCCGAAAGAAAACCCAGCAGCATTCCCTGTTTTTGCTTTCAAAAACCGGCATGGGCAAAAGCCATCTGACCCAGGCCGTCGGCAATCATATATTAACGGAAAATCCGGCGGAAAAAGTATACTATATTACGGCAGAAGATTTTTCCAATGAAATGGTTTCCGCCTTTCAACATGACACCCTCGATCTGTTCAAGAAAAAATACCGGACCGGCTGCAACGTCCTGCTGATGGATGATGTGCATTACCTCAGCGGCAAGGAACGGACGCAGGTCGAGTTGGCCATGACACTGGATACCCTGTGCGATTCTGGGAAAAAAATCATTTTTTCCAGCTCCTATCTTCCCGGAGACATTCCCAAGCTCAATGACAAACTGCGCTCAAGACTGTCCAGCGGATTGATATCCGCCATTGACCCGCCCAATTTCAGAACACGGGTCAGAATTCTTCAAAAAAAGGCAACGGCCAATGGCATTCATATTCCGGAAGAAATCACCCAGTATCTGGCAGGTGAACTGACAGAGGATGTGCGTCAATTGGAAAGCGGTTTGATCGGCATTACAGCCAAATCGTCCCTCCTGGGAGCCCCGATCGATATGGCGCTTGCAGAAAGTGTTATAAAAAACATTGTCCGCCAGCGAAAACTCATCACCATCGACGGCATTAAAAAACTGGTTTGTCAGGAATTCAACATTTCCAATCATGATATGGTCTCTGCTTCCCGCAAACAGGTCCTGGTAAGAGCCAGACAGATTGCAATGTATTTATCCCGGCGCTATACCGACTCGCCCCTTCAAGCCATTGGAAAGTGCTTCAACCGATACCACGCCACCGCACTGCACTCCATCAGCGCCATTGAAAAAGGAATCCGGGACAACCATTCCCTTCAGAAACAGGTCGAATATCTCTGCACCAAACTTGAAGAAGGGGTCAGCTGATACCGGTAAAACCGAAGGGAGCAAATGCCGGACTCCGAAAAATAACGGATCGGATGGCAGGGCGTAAGAGGCGGTTACTGATTTTTCTCGGAAAACGTTTCGGAATACATCAGGTCCTCCAGGATTTCAGCCCGGATGTGGTGGTTGCTTTCAATGGCACAGCGCAAACTGAGCGCACAAAACTTGAAGCACATGCGATCTTCGGCATTATAATCACCCAGACATCCCAGATCATCGCTCAGCACTTCAGCCTTAACAGCTTTCTTTTTTTTCATGCATCTTCCTTTAATAGTCTGAGCATCTCCTCATGTATCCATCCATTGGTTGCAAGAATCTCGTTGCCATGGATGGAAAACGCCCGGCTTGAAAAATCCGTGATGTACGCCCCTGCTTCCCGAGCAATCAAGTAACCCGCTGCCGTGTCCCAGGGTTTCAGATTCTGTTCCCAGAATCCCTCAAAGCGGCCGCATGCCAGAAAGCAGAGATCCAGAGAAGCCGAACCCAGCCGCCGGACGCCTTGCGAAGCCCTCTGGCAGTTTGCAAACCGCCTCATCACTTCTTTAAAAATTTCGCCGAAATCATAGGGAAACCCGGTAACCAGAAGGCTTTCCGAAACCTGGCGGGTTTCAGAGACATGAATCGGCCTGCCGTTAAGCTGCGCGCCCTGACCCTGTACTGCCGTAAATAATTCGCCGGTCACCGGATTCAGGACTATGCCCACGGCGATTTTCCCTTCCATCTCAAAGGCAATGGAAACCCCGAACAGCCCCAGCTGGTGGGTGTAATTGGTGGTGCCGTCCAAAGGATCGATAATCCACCTGCTTCCCTGATTTTCGCCGCTCTTGCCGCTTTCTTCAGCCAGAATGGCATGATCGGGGAAGGCCTTGTGGATCGTGTCGATGATGACTTTTTCCGAGCCCAGATCCGCTTCGGTGACCAGATCAATGGCCCCCTTATGGTCCGGAACCTTGATTTTCCCGAGAAAAGAGCGAAGAACCCGGCCGCCGTTATAGGCGGCACCGATTCCAACCGTTTTGATGCGTTCAAGATTCATATGTAGTTTCGCTTGTATGACCTTTCCAGAGGGTGTCAACCTTATTGCCTCTGTTCAACGGCTTCAGCCATGGCTTCAATCAGCGGCAGCAGCGTGGCTTTGTTGTTGGCGGAAACGGCAATGCCGCCATAGCAGTTCAAGCATCGCTCAACCTCGGCTTGAGCCAGTGCATCCCGTTTGTTAAGAACCCGCAGGCAGGGGATTTGATTCAGCTCCAGGCTTTCCAGAATCGCTTCAACCGATTGAATCTGATCTTCACAGCGGGGGTTGCTGATATCGATCACATGCAGCAGGAGGTCCGCGGTTTCAAGCTCTTCAAGCGTCGCACGAAAAGCAACCTGAAGGTCCTTCGGAAGATTCTTGATGAAACCGACGGTATCCGTGATAATGACATCGATATCCTTGGGAAATCTGAGCCTGCGGCTGGAAGGATCCAGGGTTGCAAAAAGCCGCTGCTCCGCAAGAACCTGGCTCTGGGTCAGGGTATTTAAGAGCGTTGATTTGCCGGCGTTCGTATACCCGATAATCGAGATTACCGGCAGGCCCTGCTTGCGACGCCTGGCTTTTTGCTGGCTGCGCTGCTGAACCACTTCAATCAAGGCCTTTTCCAGGCGGGTAACGCGATCCCTGGCGCGCCTGCGGTTAATCTCCAGTTTGGTTTCACCCGGGCCCCTGCCGCCGATGCCGCCGGTCAATCGGGACATGGCCGTATTTTTGGTCACCAGCCGCGGCAGCAGGTACTTGAGCTGGGCCAGCTCCACCTGAAGCTTGCCCTCGCGGGATCGGGCCCGCTGCGCAAAAATATCCAGAATCAGTTGAGTCCGGTCAATGACCTTCATCTCAATCTGGTCGGCAATGGAGCGAATCTGGGAGGGGTTGAGCTCCTGATCGAAGATGATGAGATCCGCCCCTTTTTGAATGGCCAGCAGCGCTATTTCCTGAAGCTTTCCGGTGCCCATCAAAAACCGCGGATCCGCCTGCCTGCGGTGCTGGAATACGGTATCCACTACGAATATGCCGCTGGAGCCGGCAAGTTCTTCCAGTTCACTCAGAGAATCCATGGCGGCCTGTCGCGATTCCGTCGAAACGCTGACCAAAAGCGCCCTTTCCCGTCCCTGCATGGGACCCGTTTTGGATTCCCGCACCATGCCGGCCTGCCCCAGTTCGGATTCAATGGCCTGAATGAGATTCAGACAGCCCATATCCAGCTGGTCGGCCGGAAAAGATGGCAGTATGCGATAGGGCGCCGCATCCGTTGCCGATGGCAGGATGTGCGCCGCCATGACTTCCAGCGGCTTTCCATCCGACGCCAGCGTCAGTACGGCCATGATATCCAGGCGAAGCAGAGACAGGTCCGTCAGATCATCATGGGAAAGCGGCTCGGCTTTCAAATGGGTGTGAATGCACCGGATGCCCCTGAGACGGTCCGGTGCGCTCCGGTATTGGCTGATATCCGGAAGCACAATGCCGTGATAATCCCCGATGATGACCGATGTCACCTTGCCCTGACGGTTGACCAGGACCCCGATCTGCCGACGGATCTCATGGGAAATCCGGCAAAGTTCATCTGCGATTTCAGGTGAAACCAGATACTGCGGAGAAACACGCCTGTCGTAAATATCTTCAAGGCAAGCAATCTGGCTGGCTTTTAATCCGGAAATGTTTCCATGGAGTTTTTTCATCTGATTTCCGGGGCCGGATTTTCAAAACGGGTATAGGATTTCAGAAATGTGAGCGGTGCCAGGCCCGTAGGCCCGTTTCGGTGTTTGGCCACAATGACTTCGGCCTTTCCCCGGTTCGGATTGTTTTCATCCCGGTTATATACTTCGTCCCGATAAATAAAGGCTACCACATCGGCATCCTGCTCCAGGGCGCCGGATTCCCGCAGGTCCGATAGCTGGGGACGTTTATCGCTTCGCTCTTCCAGCTTCCGGTTCAACTGGGACAGCGCCAGAATGGGCAGGTCCAGCTCCCTGGCAAGCGATTTGATGGACCGGGATATTTCGGAGATTTCCAGATCCCTTCGCTCATTGGACACCACACTTTTCATGAGCTGAAGATAATCAATGACAATCATTCCCAGGTTTTTTTCCATTTTCAACCTTCTGGATTTTGCCCGAATGGTCATGGAAGTTATTTCCGGAGAGTCGTCAATGTAAATCGGCGCTTCAGAAAGGACCCCGGCTGCATGCGTGAGCCGTTCCCAGTCATCATCACTGAAAAAGCCATCCCGCAGCCTTGTCGAATCAATTCGGGCCTCGGCGCAGAGCATCCGCATGGAAAGCTGCTCCTTGGACATTTCCAGGGAAAATATGGCACAGGGAATATTGTGGTCGACTGCGGCGTTTCGAACAATATTCAGGGCCAGAGCCGTTTTTCCCATACTCGGGCGTGCCGCCAGAATGACCAGATCCGAGCGCTGAAATCCGGATGTCAGATGATCCAGCCCGGTAAAACCCGTAGGGACGCCGGTCAAAAATGTTTTATTCCCCTGGCGCTCTTCCAGTCTATCAATGTTCAGGTCAATCAGGGTGCGAATGTGATTGAAGGCCGGCTTGATCTTGATATCGGAAATCTCGAAAATGGCGGCTTCCGCAAAATCCAGGACATCGTCAACCTCTCCCTGATCTTCAAAACACCGCTTGACGATATGATTGGCTTTTTCAATGAGCCGGCGCAAACAGCCCTTGTCATGGATGATTCTGGCATAATACACGGCATTGACGGCGATGGGAACCGACTCCAGAATCTGTACGATGCTGGATACGCCGCCCACGGTTTCAAGATGCCCCTTAGCTTTCAGGGCATTGGTCAGCGTCACCAGGTCAACAGGTTCCCCCTTGCCGAAGAGCTCCAGCATGGTTGCATATATTTTCTGATGGGCGGAGCGATAAAAATCTTCCGCAGCCAAAACTTCAACAATGTCCATCAGGGTGCTGTTGTCATGAAGAATAGCGCTGATAATGGCTTCTTCAGCTTCGAGGCTGTGGGGAGGAAGGTGGTAAAGAGATGGGTCTTGTTGGGATTTCATAGAGAATAACCAGGGGTTAAGATTGAGAAAGTTGAAAAGGTTGAAAAAGTTGAGTTTTTTTCTCAACCATCCTCAACCTTTTCAATCTGGTTGGACTCAACCGTATTTAATCAGATACGATTTCGACCGTGATTTCGGGCTCCACCCCTTTGTACACGCGAATCGGAATCCGGTATGCACCCAGGGTTTTGATGGGCTCTTTCATCAGAATCATTTTCTTTTCCACGATGATTTCCTTGGCAGCCAGCGCGTCAATAATATCGCGAGTCGAAATAGAGCCATAAAGGCGGTTTTCATCACTCACCCTGGCAGGGATGGTGCAGACGACGCCTTCCAGTTTTTTAGCCATTTCCTCAGCAATACCCTTTTCCTTGGCAATTTGAAGATCAACCCTGACCTTCTGTTGAGCAAACAGTTTATGGTTTTGCAAACTGGCCAGAACAGCCTTTTTCTGGGGCAGCAGATAATTGCGCGCATATCCATCGGCGACTTTGACTTCACTGCCGATGATGCCCAGAGATTCAATGGTTTCCGTTAAAATGACTTTCATAGTATCCTCCACGTATCTCCAAAGCTGGTACCAGTGAATCATCAGGTCTGCCACATCCGGCAGAACTCATAATTCATTGTTCAGCTTTTCGTTTTTATTAATCTTTCTAAAATCAATCCATAAATCGAAAAAACCCAGGCCAATCACCAGCAAGGAAAACAGCTGCTGTACCCCGATAAGGCCATAAAGCACCCATCTTAAAATTCGCGGGAACTTCCTTTTATCAAAATAAAACGAGATAATGGAAATCCCCTGGATGAAATAAATCATGATCAGGGCAATCACGATATTCAGTCCGATAATCTTCAGGGATTTTACCGGAATCAACAGCATGACGCCCCCGGCAATCACGACCCAAACCAGAATTTCAGGCGACTTCCATCGGGTCAGGCTGCCAAAGTCCGGCGTTTTCAGTCCCCTGAATCTGACCAGCGATCTTGTCATCAGCAGGTTGACCCAGGTTACAAAAAGGGTGGACATGACGGCCATCCCCGGAATAATCCGAACCAGCACGTACTGAATGGTCTCCAGCGATCGGGAAAGGGTCTGAAGGGTTTCTTCGGGCATCGACATTTGTCGATACAGCTCAAGGGTCAGATCCAGATTCTGTTTGACATAAAGATTGACAAGACTGCTGAGCCCTGTCTGGCTGAAGGCGCTGTAAAATAACGCCAAAGCAGCACCGGAAGCGATGACCGACAGACAGGGATAAAGAACCGTCTTTTCAACAGAGGCTCCCTCCTCCAACATCTCCCCAAGCACGAAACCCAGCACCAGGAGCACCGCAAACAGCGCCAGATCAAACGAAAGGCCGTTAGCCATGATCGTCATGACGATACCGCTTATTGCCAGTATCAGTCCCGCGGCGGATCTTCCCAGTTTATACCGGTAATAACTGACCGGCAGCGGAATCGCCACAATGCTGATGAACCCGATGATGGGAATATACAGGGTCGCGGCAAATATCAGGCAGGTGAAGCCGACGCCGGCCGCAATTTTTTTCAGTACATCCCCATCCGTTGGCAAAAACACAGGACATATCCTCTTTACAGCATCGGGGCGGAAGCCTCAAGCTACATCTCGACAGATCCGACAAAAGGCAGCAATGCGATGGTTCTGGCACGCTTGATGGCCTCGGTCAACAAGCGCTGGTGTTTGGCGCAGGTTCCCGAAATACGTCTGGGAATGATTTTTCCCCGTTCGGTTGTGAAATATCGAAGAGACTTTGAATCCTTATAGTCAATCACGATGGTGGCATCCGCGCAAAAGCGGCAGATTTTCCGGCGATGAAAAACCCGTTTTTTCCGGGTTACGGGTTTACGTTTATTTGAACTGTATGGAGCCATATTTATTCCTCCTCCTCATTATTTTCAAATGATGAATCGATGCTTTCATCAAATGGCGATTCCGGTTCGCCGGAAATGTCGTCCACGATGGGCTTAACGGGCGAAGACTTGGCGGCGGCGATTTCTTCCTTGATTTTTTCGACATCGGCATTTTCAGCCAGCATGATGGTCATAAATTTCAAAAACCGATCATTGATACGGAAAAACCGCTCCAGTTCATCTACCACGACACCGGTACCGCAATAATCGAGGCGGAAATAATATCCTCTTATTTTTTTTCTAATTTCATAGGCCAGCCGTTTAATTCCCCATTCTTCAAGTTCAATCAACGATCCATTCTTTTGTATAATGACATCCTTGAGCTTGTCACAGAGGGAATTCCGTTCATCCTCGGGAACATCAGGATCAACGATCACAATTGTCTCATACCTTCTCATAAAACCTCCTTGTGGATATTAAGCCCTGAAACCATTCAGAGCAAGGACGAGAAACCTCCCAACCCGGTCAGTACCGTCTGACGGATTATAGATTTCTCAAATTTTTTAGTATAGCCTTACGATCATCAGGATGTCAACAGCAAATGAACTGACCCCAGGAAGATGTAGTTCCAGCCTTATTGATATTTTATTATGAGGAATCAAACCGACGTGGTAACGGTTCAGTTTGCCAATTTTATTGACTTACAAAGCCTTTCTTCTTATAGTGGCCAAAAGATAGCAGCGGTTTTTCATTTTTACAACCCTGGTGCACGACCGGGTTTCAGGAAGAACGTTGTCTTCCTGGGAAACGGCAATTACAGATACCCCGTTAAAAAAGTCAAACAAAACATATTGGAATTCTGTCAGCAATTTAAAGTAAGGAGAAACTTTGTATGGCAAAAAGAAAGTATTCAAGATCGATTGTGTGTTTTACCTGCCTCTACTTATTGATCAGCCTGCTTTTACCAATGCATGCAAAGAGCGAAACCATCACCGAATTTTCTGCCGGCATTTCTCCCATGAGTTTTCCGACCGGAATTACAACGGGGCCGGACGGAAACCTCTGGTTCGCGGAAAGAGAGGGTAACAGAATCGGAAGGATTACCCCAACCGGTGTTGTCACCGAATTTTCTGAAGGGATTACCCCTTACAGCCATCCTGACGGCATTACCACCGGGCCGGATGGGAACCTCTGGTTCACGGAAAACTATGGAAAAAGGATCGGAAGGATTACCCCGACCGGTGTTGTCACCGAATTTTCCGCCGGCATTACCCCTAACAGCTGGCCTGATGGGATTGCCACCGCGCATGGGATTACCACCGGGCCGGACGGGAACCTCTGGTTTGCGGAGCAATCCGGCAACAGGATCGGAAGGATTACCCCGGATGGAGTCGTCACCGAGTTTTCCGCCGGCATTACCCCTCACAGTTGGCCTACCGGGATTACCACCGGACCGGACGGGAACCTCTGGTTCACGGAATTCTTCGGCGGCAGGATCGGAAGGATTACCCCGGATGGAGTCGTCACCGAGTTTTCTGCAGGGATGACCCCAGAAAGTTGGCCTGATGGAATTACCACCGGACCGGATGGAAACCTCTGGTTCACGGAGATGCTTGGCAACAGGATCGGGAGGATTACCCCGGATGGAGTCGTCACCGAGTTTTCTGCAGGGATGACGCTTTCCAGTCGCCCTACAGGAATTACCACCGGGCCGGACGGAAACCTCTGGTTCGCGGAGAACATCGGCAACAAGATCGGAAGGATTACCCCATCAGGTGTTATCACTGAGTTTTCCACCGGGATTACCCCTGAAAGTTGGCCTGATGGAATTACCACCGGGCCGGACGGAAACCTCTGGTTCACGGAGAACAGCGGCGGCAGAATCGGCAGGTTGGCGAATATCACTGCAGTGTGTATTGCTACGATAAATGGAAATCTATCGCTCCATATACCCTATCTTTCCTATGGCGATCCGATATCAGGGACCCTTACGTTTTGGGCGGATTTTATTTATAAGGTTAATCCGACAGATGCTGACTTAATAATGTTTCAATTAACAACTTGTAAAACTACAAGCAATCCTTCTCCTCCATGTACGGCATCAACCCTGTCCGACGATTTAAAAATCCATATTCCTGATGTTCTGCTCCCGGATGGAACGACTCATTTATGGGTGAATTTAGAATACAGGGCGGCTCTTTCTACCGATGGGAACGCCTGCTTTGTTGTTACAAGCTATGGAGCGGTTCCTGATTGATGGTTGTGCTTGCCCGGTTTTCGCCGACAGTCAGAATGCCATTTGTTTTAAGAAACGACAGGATTTGTGCCGTAATGACGTGGGGTGGATCTTCGGCTGTCCTGATAACTATTTCTGGGTTGAGTGGTGGTTCATACGGATCATTGATTCCGGTAAAGCCCGTTATTTCGCCCAGGCGTGCTTTCTTATAAAGACCTTTGGGATCTCGTATTTCACAAATCTCTATGGGCGTGTCAACGAACACTTCCACAAAGCAAAGTCCTGCATCATTATGAATTTTTCTTGCAAGGTCCCGGTCTCTGCGATAGGGAGAGATAAAGCTGGTCAAGGTTATCATTCCCCCGTCCGTGAAAAGTTTGGCGACCTCGCCAATGCGCCTGATATTTTCTTCCCGGTCTTGCGCCGAAAATCCCAGGTTTTTATTCAATCCGAACCGGACATTGTCACCGTCAAGAACATAAGACAGATATCCAAAGCCGACAAGTTCATGCTCGAGGGTAAAAGCCGTTGTACTTTTCCCAGATGAAGGAAGCCCTGTAAACCAGATCGTGCAGCCTTTCTGTCCGAGAAGTCGTTCCCGGTCTTTTCGATCGACATGAGTACTGTGCCAAGTGATATGGGTCGCTTTAACTGTTGTCATTTTCTTCTCCAAAGTTATATACAATTATCGATTTTTCTTTGTCGCTGAATCCGGGATTTCATTCCCAGAATGGCCGGGCCAGCGCAGCCGTATCCTCCGGAAGCGTAAAGGTGGTCATATCTCCCAGCATGAGTTCAAAACCGGTATGGTCGTTTCGGACCCAGGCGGCATAATTGGAGCGGACAATCAGCACCACCCGAAGTTCGACACAGCTTGAAGGCGCTTCAATCGAGAGGATTCCCAGATTATAGCCGTTCCTGCAAAGGCTTCGGTAAAATTTCTGCGCATTTATTACGCCGCAAGAAAGATCCTTCCAGATCCGATCTTCCGGAGTGCGGAGCGACGTCACCCCGGGAAGGATCCCCCAGATCTCATAAAATCCTTCCGGCGCAAAGGCCGCCATCCATTCCCAGTCACCGGTTTTTCCGATATAACGGCTCCCGTCATTTCTTTCATGATTCAAATAATCTGAAAAAAGCTGCCCGCCGGTTCGTTGAAAATAGACATCTGTCCTTTCCTTCAGAAACCGGTGATGGTTGGCCGGAATACGATCCGCATTGATTTGCAGGTGCGGATGAATCAAGGATCCGCCGGCCGATGGCAGATGGTTTTGCGTAATGGCCATATAAAAGGCCTGGGGGTCGCAGGATAGCACCTGTCCGAGGTAATTGCGGCAATTGATAAAACAATCGGTATAGGATGGCGCCAACGCGGTCCCCAGCTCTACAAAATGCGCATTGTCAAACAGGCTGACCGCGGAATAACTTCCATAGGGAAACAGGTTCGGGAACAAGATCGAATCTCCCTGAGTCAATCGTCCATTCGGCGACAATCCGGGAAAAAGCCGCGGGGTCTGGGATTGCACCCTGGGACGGCAAAAAGGACATTTTTCAACATTTCCAGCATCCGGCGGCGGCTCGGGAAACACGTTCGTCCCCGGTTCGCTTTGGCCCATGCGGCTCAACGCAACCCGGCAGGTGCGCCAGGTGATGGGATGAGTGCGGATTTCGATGATCTTTTCAACCGCTTCGCCGGAAGGAGAGATCAGTTTTGCCGTGATGGCTTCTTTAATAAAAGAAAGATGCGTCATAAGTATTCCTTTGTTTTTATCGATTGAAACCGTCCGTTTGCCTTTCAGCACGATATTCGCGGAAAGCCAAGAAACCGCGCGATTTTAAATCTGCAAGGTTTAAATCACTTATCAGGCAAGTAATAGCTTCGCAATAAATATTCACTGCCTCCGGAAAACATCCTTTCAAAAAAAACACCTTACGGGTAGAACACCTTTCAGGCTGGGAAACCCGATCACTATATGAACCTTTTTTCGTGACTTTCACGTTTTTCAGGATTACAGATATAGTTTCATGATAAATAAAATACAGTCCTGTTTGCAAAGGTTCTTCGAAAATATCAGAATAGGGGGATGATTGAGCCATGAAAAGGAATGAGAGAAAATTTTCAACGACTTTGCCCGGGGTTTACGAACATCAAAAGGAGAAATGAACCCATGCAAACCGTCATTCTACTGGGACTGGTGAGTCTGCTGACGGACATCAGCAGTGAAATGGTCTATCCCCTGCTTTCCCTTTACTTGACTACAACTTTAGGCGCCACGCCGGCAATCATCGGCGTCATCGAAGGCATTGCCGAAAGCATTGCAAGCCTTCTGAAAGTCTATTCCGGATACCTGTCGGATAAAACGCAAAAAAGAAAGCCTCTAGCCATTTTCGGTTATGGGGCGGCAACGGTTGGAAAGTTCTTTTTGTATCTGTCCAGCTCATGGGGATGGGTGCTGGCCGGGCGCGTGGTGGACCGATTCGGCAAGGGGGTGAGAACCGCGCCCCGGGATGCCCTCATCGCCGAAGCCTCCCGGGCCGACCAGCTCGGGCATTCCTTCGGAATCCACAGAGCACTCGATACGCTGGGCGCCGTGGTTGGTATCGGCATTGCCTATCTGCTTTTTACCGGCGCCCATGGGAATTACACCGATATTTTTCTCATTTCGATGATCCCCGGTATTTTAGGCGTTCTGCTGCTTTTCTGGGTCAAGGAAAAAAAACCCGGAAAATATGGCGCAAAGATCAAACCCCTGGCCGGGTGGCGAACGCTCCACCCCAGGCTGAAAGCCTTTTTATGGGTGACATTTATCTTCACGCTGGGCAATTCCTCCAATCAGTTTTTGCTGCTTCGGGCAGCCGATCTGGGTTTTAAACCCGCGGACGTCATTCTGGCCTATCTTCTTTTTAACATCACGTATGCATTGATCTCCTATCCCGCGGGAAGGCTTTCCGACCGGATCGGCAGGCGAACGCTCCTGGTATTGGGGTATCTTTTCTACGGCCTGGTTTATCTGGGGTTTTCCATGGCTTACACGTCACTACACGTCTGGATTCTGTTTGCGGTTTACGGGCTTTACAGCGGGTTGACCGAAGGGGTGGAAAAGGCTCTGGTGGCGGAACTATGCCCCGGCGAGAGCCGCGCAACGCTGCTGGGTCTGCATGCCACGATCGTCGGAATCGGCCTTCTTCCGGCATCGATCATCGGGGGATTGCTCTGGAGAATGTTCGGGCCCTCCGCCACATTCCATTTCGGCTGCATCACGGGAATCCTGGCTGCCGTAGGCATGTACTTCGTGGTCCCGAAACTTGTTCCGGATGCCTGCCCCCGATAAGGATCAAATGGCGAAAAGCGCTATATGCAGGCACCCCCGGAATCAGAATTGATTTAATTACGGGGCCATTTATCAACCAATTTTTCCTTGACAACCTGAAATGGATCAGCGGATAATAACGTATTCTTCCTGTATAGATGGTGATGGAGTCCGCCGATAACTGCTTTTCAAAAAAGCTGATGACTCCTACTGAGAGTGATTGCTTTTGGTAGGAGTGGCAACGGACGGATGCCAATGCCAACAAGACCTCCTGCCGGTTAAACCATAGGAGGTTTTTAATTATGGAACGTCTGTCCCATCCACCCGATTATCCCGCACGCTGTAACCACTCGTTATATTGTGAATTTCAGATCCCTGTCTTTTCAACTGTACAATCCGGCGCAAAAGGATGAAATGGACAACTATCGCCAATTTGAGCACTTAAGGGAATTTGAGAAAGAAGGCGTGGATTATCGCATCCGATGGCGTGTTGAAGACTCCGGCATTGCCATTTTGAGCATTCATGGCGGCGACATCGAACCAGGAACTTCCGAAATCGCCGATGCCGTTGCAGGGAGTGAGTATACATTTTATGCTTTTGAAGGCATCAAGCGTGCCGGCAATCGCGTGCTTCACATCACCAGCACGGTTTTTAACGAGCCCATCGGCCTGGAGATCGTGTGCCTGTCGGAAATCATCCTCTCGATTCACGGCTGCCATGACACAGGAGCCATCGTTTACCTCGGGGGAATGGACCATGAACTGCGAAAGCGCATTCAGCAGCGCCTTAACAGCGCCGGGTTCGACGCGGTTGACAATGATGGATCGAACTTCCCGGGAAGAGATCCGGCCAACATCTGCAATATCTGCGGCCGTGGGATGGGGATTCAATTGGAGATCAGCAGGGGATTGCGCGAGCAACTGTTTAAAGACTTGACGCCGCAGGGAAGAAACTTTCCCACTGAAGCATTGAACCGTTTTGCCAGGGCGATTCAGGATGCTCTGGAGCCTTTTAAGCTGCCGGTTATGGAAAGTGTCTGTGAAGGGCTGGATTAAATTCTTTCGTTCGCCGGTGACGGCATCGGCGACTTCGTGTTAAGCCTTGCACCCGAACAGAAGGATTCATGCCCCGAGGCTAACCGTTTTTTTGGCTGTTTCAAGTGTCGGAAAGCCCGTAAGCATCATGGCGTGCATTGCGGGATTGATTTTCTTCAACTCTTCCAGGACTTCAATACCGCTCATCTTCTTGAGCTTTATATCGAGTATGGCCAAATCAACAGGCATCGACCGGACAAAGGCGAAGGACTGCTCTTCTTCGGTGAAAACAAAGACATCGTGGCCTTTGAGGACCCTTTGAATGAGGACGACCGCATCCGGTTCATCGTCAAGTACAAGAATGGCCGACATGGCGGGAAAACCTCCATATTAAGAGTTTTTCGTTTGTTTATTGATCCGTCGTACTCTCTGCACCGACGGGTTGATAGATGGGAAAGCGCAGTATAAAGACTGTCCCTTTCCCTGGGCCGGAATCAGCTTCGGCATCCCCGCTCTGCAATTGACTTTCTATCTCGTCTTTTCCAATGACAACGGGAACAGGAAGTCATAGATCAGCTCTTTGCCGGTCGTGATGAGCTTCACGCCATAGACTGCATCATTTTCTACTTCGTTCACCCCGGCAAGGTCAACCGGAAAGCCGCCCGCAAAGCTGTGGACAAGTGGTCTTCAGCTGCGGCCCAGAATGAAAACAAAAGAGATATCCTCGCCGGCTTGCATGGCTTCATCCACAAGATCTCTCATGCGAAGGTAATCCGTCGCCAGAAGAGGTTCCGCAATGCGAGCGCCTATGTTCATGGCACTGGATATTCCCCGTTTTTTACTCTCATCGATGAGCATGCGGGAAGCCGTTCGAGGGATTGGCAAAGGAAAGCAAGAAGAAAGAAGAGAGCAATTGCTCTAACCTTCCTGCGAAGAGGCACCCTGCACTTGCTTGACCCTGTCTTCATACTCAAACTCCGCTCCGGATGGCAGGCACCTCTTTTGGAAAACAATATCAGAAATATAATAGCACGATTTAATTAAATATCGTGTTTTTTATTAACAAGTGTTACGATAGAATGTCAAGAACGTTCCGGTTTCTTTTCAAAACGCAACCAAGGGAGTGCGTCTTCAGTGCGCAAAGGAAAAATATGACCGTGATTTCCGATGATCAACTGATGCAAGCCGTTGCTCATGGCGATCTCGATGCCTTCAACAAAATAGTTTTGCGCTACCAGCACCATGCATGGAGAACTGCTTGCAGGCTTCTTGGCGACGCGATGGAGGCCGAAGATGTCGCCCAGGAGACCTTTCTTAAAATTCTGAAAGCGGCCCCGCGCTACCGGCCCACGGCAAGCTTTCGTACCTACCTTTATACCATCGTCTACAGGCTTTGCCTGGACACCTGCAAAAAGAGCCGACCATCCCTGATGGACACGATACCCGACAGGCCATCCGCATCACCCTCCGCAGTGGATAATCTTGTTTCCAAAGAGTGCGGGGAAGAGATCCGGCATGCGCTCGAGAGTCTTCCGCTCAACCAGCGGACTGCGATTATTCTTAAACACGACGAAGGACTGAGCTATGCTGAAATAGCTCAGGTGATGGATACCTCGTTGAAATCAGTTGAAATGTTCATCCGCCGTGCAAGAGAAAATCTTCAATCAAAACTCTCCCATTTAAAATAAATTTGAATTATGAAAAATAATTCGAGGGTTTTTTCAATCTCATTCGTTTAATGTTTATAAAAGGAGATGCCGATGAGATGCAAAAAGGTTCTTTCCCATTTGAACGCTTATGCGGATCATGAATTGTCCGACAGACTGAGCCGTGAGATAGACGACCATCTGCGTGACTGCGGTATGTGCCGAATCCAGTTCAAGCGCATCCTGCAGGTGGGAGCTTCTCTCAATGCGTTGGGTGTTCTTCCGGTGCCGGTTGGGTTTGCCGAACGTATCATGTCCGAAGCACGCAGCAGGGTTTTGCTCGGCGCCGAAAAAAAATCATTCTTTGCATGGGACGGGTTTTCCCTTCAATGGCTTTCGGAGCTGTCGGTGCCCGTGCGTCTGGCCGCATGCACCATGGTACTTCTGGCCTTTTTCCTTGGGATGACCATGAGCCGGGAAATTTCTCTTTCCGGAAACAATCAGGCGACAGCATCCAGGGAGACAGACATGGAGGGATTTGAATGGTTCAGCCCGTCGCCCCCCGAATCACTTGAACACACATATATGATTCTGGCTTCATCTTTTGATGTGGGAGATATGACCCGATGAAAATAAATATCAAAATATTGATCTTTCTCTTTTCGATTGTTCTGAACGTTGTTTTTGTGGGGACATATGCCGCCTACAAGCTTCCGATCATCACCAGCGAAAAAAAAGATGACCATTTGATGAAGCCCATTTTTCTTGAACTTGATCTCACCCCCGAGCAAGTGACGCGATTCAAGACTGACCGGGATGAATTCCGTTCCCATTTGCAGGCTTTGGAGCAGAAAATCATGAAAAAACAGGTCGAGCTCATTGATATTCTATCCATTGATACGCCTGATCAGCAGGCCATCGAGAGCAAGCAGAAAGAAATCCAGGAATTGCAGACGGCGGCTCAGAACCGGGTAATCGCACATTTCCTGCAGGAGAGTAAACTGCTCAATCCGAAACAGCGTAACCGTTTTTTTACCCTCATCAAGGAGAGAATTAAAATGAGCGTCACTTCATGTTCTCCTTGGGCGAAACCTCTTGAAAAGAGCCGGATTGGGGGGGAATGGAAATTGAAAAAAAATCCCTTACAAACTGAGGCTTCGAAACGAATGAAAGCCAAAATGAGCTGATACCCGAAGGTAAAAGGAGTCATAAATGAAGAAAACAACCCGGCGCCGGAGCCTCTTGCTGATCATCCTGGTTCTTGCCGCCGCCGCAGCAGGATGGTGGCTGTCAACATCCGGCAAAAAGGAGACCCAACCCACGGGTCCTGCGACAGCCAAGGTGATCCGAAGGGATTTTTCATCCACGGTTTTGGCAACGGGAGCGGTCAAATCCCAGGTGGGATCTGAAGTCAAGGTGGGGGCGCGGGTTTCGGGCAAGGTGGTGCGGCTTTACGCCAACATCGGCGATGTTGTTAAAAAGGGTCAGATCATCGCCGAATTGGAGAAAGATGATCTCATGGCCAAAGTCGAGCGAAACAAGGCCGACCTTGCCGTTGCGGAAGCGCGGATCGCCGACGTCCAGGCCCGCCTGAAACTTGCCGAGACACAACTCCAGCGGCAAAAAAAACTCATGGTGGATGACTCCACGAGCCAGGATGCCGTAGATAGCGCGGAAAAGGAGCTAATTGTCAACCAGGCGGGACTCAACCTTGCCCGACGTCAGGTGGACTCTGCCCGGGCCGCGATTAAGGAATCTGAAGCCACCCTCGGTTATGCAACCCTGACAGCATCTATCTCGGGCGTGATCGCATCGGTTGCGACCCAGGAAGGAGAGACCGTGGCAGCAGGGCTCAACGCACCGGTTTTCGTGACCATTGTCGATCTCAAACGCCTTCAGGTGGATGCCTTCGTTGATGAAGTCGATATCGGCAAAATTCACAAAAACCAGAAGACTGTCTTTACGGTGGATGCCTTTCCGGCCAGGGAGTTTGAAGGGAAAGTGGTTGCGATCTACCCAAAGGCGGTCATTCAGGAAAACGTCGTGAACTATGACGTGGTGATCGATATCACTTCGCCCTATGAAAGCTTTCTCAAGCCTGATATGACGGCCAGTGTTACCATCATGCTCGAAGCCAGGCCAAATGTACTGGCGGTGCCGGCCGAAGCGGTCAAAAGAGAACGGGGCAAGACGATGCTATATGTCCAGACGGCCGGCCAGGCCGAGCCGAGGAATGTGAAGACGGGATGGAAAGACGGTCCATGGATTGAAATCGCAGGCGGCGTTGAAGAGGGAGAAACGGTCTTCCTTGCAGATTCCGGTCAGGCGGAGAAAAAGAACGGAGGTAAGTAGATGATTGAAATCAGCGAACTTGAAAAGACGTACAACAGCGGTGCCGTCGCCACTCAGGTGCTCAAAGGGATTTCGTTTCGCATCGAAGCAGGCGAGTATGTCGCCATCATGGGCACATCGGGCACGGGCAAATCGACCCTCATGAACATCATCGGCTGCCTCGACAAGCTAACGAGCGGACGCTACAGCCTGAACGGCACCGAAGTCGCAGATCTTGATGACAATGCTCTCTCGCACCTTCGAAACCATGAACTCGGCTTTGTCTTTCAGCAGTTTCACCTGCTGTCCAGGGCGAGCGCCCTCAAAAACGTGATGCTCCCCCTCATCTATGCGGACAAGTACCCCGAGGATGCCGAGGAGAGAGCCACAAAGATGCTTGAATCCGTGGGGCTTGCCGACCGGGTCAACTACCGGCCCAGCGAGCTTTCCGGCGGCCAGCAGCAGCGGGTAGCGATTGCCCGGGCCCTGGTCACCCGGCCATCACTCATTCTGGCCGATGAGCCCACCGGCAACCTCGATCGAAAGAGCGGGCTGGAAATCCTGGCCATCTTCCGGCAGCTCAACCGGCAGGGACACACCATCGTCATGGTCACGCACGATGAAACCACGGCAGTGCATGCCAATCGCATCATCCGGCTTAAGGAAGGACGGGTTGACAGTGATCAGATCGTGCCGGAACCGATGGACCCTGAACAGGAGCTCGATTTACTGAAAAAGGAGGCACAATGAGAATCTCGCGCATCATCGGTGAAGGCGTTCAATCGCTCGGGGCCAATAAACTTCGCACCTTCTTCATGATGGCCGGAACCATTGTCGGCATTGCGGCCCTGACGGTCATCATGGCCATGGGGAAGGGAACGGAAAAGAGCGTCATGAAAAAAGTGAACAATTTTGGGGTCCGCGCCGTTATGATCAACGCCGGCGGAGGAAAAGGAATGTCACCGCCGCAGGATAACATTACAACATTGCGTCTTGAGGATGCCGAAGCCATACGCAATCAAGTTTCGGGAATAGATGTCATCTCGCCCGGAATACAGAAGCGGGGCATGTCCATCAAGGCGGGAAATGCGCAGACGCAGGCCACGGCCTTTGCGGTCGAACCGGACTTTCACGATGCCTGGGACTGGTATGTAAAGAGCGGCGAACCCATCAGCGCGGAGGACATGGCGACCATGGGGCGGGTGTGTGTCCTCGGCTCAACCGTTCATCGCCAGCTTTTCGGAGAAGCAAACCCCATTGGCGAATCCATTCAGATAGGAAACACGCGATTTCTCGTTAAAGGGGTGCTTGAAAGTAAGGGGACAAGCCCCATGGGAACCGATTTTGATAATCGCGTTCTCATTCCGCTCACAACCGGACTCAGACGCGTATTCAACCAGGATCATGTCAGTTTCATTCGCATAAAAGTTCAGGACTCCAAACAACTCGTTGAGATCGGCGAACAAATCCGGAAGATTCTGCACGAGCGCCATCACATAAAACCCCCTCAGGAGGATGATTTTGCCATCGTTACGGCGGCGGATATCGCCAAGGCGGCCCGCGGCATCTCGGGCACGCTATCAATTCTGCTCATTGCCCTGGCGGCTTTGAGTCTTATTGTGGGAGGCATTGTTCTGATGAACATCCTGCTCATCTCGGTGAGCGAGCGGGTAAAGGAAATCGGTCTGCGCAGGGCATTGGGGGCGAGCCGGTCGGATATCTTCCTGCAGTTTCTGGCGGAATCCCTGGCCATCACGTTGCTTGGGATGCTTCTTGGGTGCGCACTGGGCTGGGGCGCCAGCATGCTCGTTGGCATGTTTATCAAAGCACCGGTCGTGATCTCCTGGGAACCTTTCGCACTGGCCGTCGTTTTCTCGGTCATGGTGGGCCTTTTTTTCGGCATTCAGCCCGCCCGCCGTGCTGCCAGACTAAAGCCCGTTGAAGCCCTGCGATGAAGCTCAGCAAAAATATCTCCCTTTCCGTCGAAATCCTCTCGGCCAACAAGCTGCGCACCTTTTTAAGCGTGATCGGCATGGTTGTCGGGATCGCTTCGGTAATTCTCATGGTTTCAGCGGGACAGGGAGCCCAAAAGCACATTCTCGATCGCATCCGGAACATGGGGACCAATCTCATAGTGGTCAACGCCGGGCAAACGCAGATTATCGCCGGACGGCAGCGCCAGATGAGCACGGTGAGAACGCTTGTTTTGGAAGACGCTGAAGATATTTCCAGAAATTGTTCTTCCGTGGCGTCCATTGCCCCTTTTGTGAGCAAAAAGCTTACCGTCCGCTGGGAGGATCAAACGGCAAATACCCTTGTCGTGGGGATGGCCGCTTCGGGCTTTAACATTCGCCATTTCGAGCCGAACGCAGGCCGGTTCTTCACGGATGAGGAAAGCCGCGCGCTCAAGCGCGTGGCAGTCATCGGACCCACCGTGGCAAGAAACCTTTTTGGCGAATCGAACCCTGTTGGACTCAACATTCGCCTGGGGCGCGTCCCATTTGAGGTCATCGGGGTGACTTTCCCCAAGGGGATCGACCAGAACGGCGCCGATCAGGACGATCTCATCATCGTGCCCATCGGTACGGCCATGCGCCGGTTGCTGAACATAACCTACATCCAGTCCATCTACGTTCAGGCAAAGGATACCCGTTCGATGACGAAAGCGGAGTCGGAAATCCAGGAACTGCTGCGTGCGCGCCATCGCCTTCGCGGAAAACCGGACGACTTCACCATCCAGAACCAGGAGACTCTGCTTGCTGCCGAACGGGAAACGTCGCAGTCCATGACTTTTCTCATCGGGAGCGTTGCCGGCATCTCGCTGCTGGTGGGCGGTGTCGGAATCCTTGCGGTGATGCTCATCTCGATTCGCGAACGCCGCGGCGAGATCGGCCTCAGGCGGGCGCTGGGGGCAAGACGTCCGGATATTCGCATGCAGTTTCTCATCGAATCAATCCTGCTCGCCGGGACCGGCGGGGCCATCGGCGTGATCATCGGCGTCGGCTGCGCCTATGCCCTGTCTGCTAATGGATACTGGGAGACCCTGATCTCATGGCCGGCGACTGCTGCGGCATTTCTCTTTTCCGCGGTTCTCGGGATCTTTTTCGGAATATATCCCGCGTCCCGCGCCGCCAGGCTGGAACCGATCGAAGCGCTTCGGGCCGAATAAGTCTGGCGCCTTTCTGTTGAACTATCTTCAGCAATGGTTTTGATTTGTAAGAGCCATTTTTTCTGAGAGCCTCATTTGGGGCAATTGATCAACATGAGATTTCTGTAGAAGATAAGTCAAAAACCAGGATATTTTTGTAACGCTGCTGATTGAATAGCATTGTTCATCGCAGCACTTAAGGGAAGTGAACGATTATGATGATCACCATCCACAAAACGACCCGGACGGGGAAAAGACCATGACCAGATCCTGCCATTTTGATCATTTTTGGAGCATTATGCGCGGCCTTGTCCCGGCGCTGACATTGATGCTGTTTTCAGGCTGTGCGGTCGGACCCGATTATCAGCGTCCCGAGGCCACCATCATTCCGGATGCCTTTGTCGGTCCCGGGAATGATTGGAAAATAGCCGCCCCACAGGCGCATTTACCCCGTGGTAACTGGTGGGAAATATTCGGTGATCCGGAACTCAACCAACTGGAAGCTGATGCCATGGCAGCCAATCAGGATTTGAAGATGGCTGTCTCGCGTTTCGCGCAGGCCAGGGCCGTTGCCAATATCGCGGAATCCGCGCTTTTTCCCCGCTTGGGGGTTTCAGTCCTTCAGGTGGATCAGCGGGATTCCCTGCACCGTCCGGTCGGTGGCAAACCCGATCAAACCTACGATACCCTTACCGTGCCGTTTGATTTCAGCTACGAGATCGATCTCTGGGGCCGGGTCAAGCGCTCGGTTGAAGCGGCGGCAGCGCAAGTAGAAGCCAGTGCGGACGATGTTGAATCCATCATGCTATCCCTGCAGGCCGAAGTTGCAGCCAATTTTATCGCCCTGCGCGCTCTGGATGCCGACAAGGCATTGCTTCTTTCCAGCATTGAGGTGTATCGTAAATCGCTCAAGCTCGTACAAAGCCGCCGGGCCGGCGGCATGGTATCCGATCTGGATGTAGCGCAGGCCGAGACTGTGTTGAAAACCGCGGAAGCCCAGGTTCCGGATATCGCCATCCAGAGGGCCAAATATCAGAATGCCCTGGCGGTATTGACCGGAAAGACCTCTTCCCTGTTTCACGTTCCGGAACAGTCGCTCGATATACCACCGTTGGTCATCCCGGCCGGACTGCCGTCGGTTCTGCTCGAACGCCGGCCCGATATCGCCGCCGCCGAACGCCGGATGGCCGCCGCGAACGCCAATATCGGCGTTGCAACCGCCGCATTTTACCCAACCGTTAAATTGAGTGGGCTTGCCGGTTTTCAGAGCGGGAGCGTGGATATGCTCTTTGATTGGCCAAGTCGTTTCTGGGCTGTCGGCCCGTCCCTGACGCTGCCGCTGTTCCAGGGCGGGCAACTGAATGCAACGCTTCGCCAGACAAAAGCCGTTTATGAAGAAACCGTCGCCAAGTACCGCCAAACGGTGATCTCCGCTTTTGCTGAAGTGGAAAACAATCTTGTTGCCGAGCATCTTCTGGTTGATGAATACGAGAAGGTATTGGACGCCTTGCGGTCCGTGCGACGACAACTGGAAATCGCCGACAACCGATACCGATACGGCCTTGCGACGTATCTTGAGGTGGCGATCGCACAGAATGCGGCGCTGGGAATTGAACGTTCCAGCGTCCGTCTTCGGGGTCAGCAACTGGTATCGGTTACGGCCCTTGTCAAATCGCTCGGAGGTGGATGGCAGGTGACGGATACCGGTAACAATGAGCCTTGATTCTCTCCCTGCCTCGATGCTGCTTTAAATTAACAGCCATACCCGCAGTGGGCGGATTAAAATGATCATTTTGCATTACAACCCAAAAAAAGCCAGGCCATATTTTATTCCAGTAAAAATGATGATGCCCGCAAGCATCCATTTGATGGCGCGAGCGGGAACAAATTTCTGGCAGCGTGCCCCCAGATACATACCGGCCATTCCGCCCAGGCCAAACAGAATGCCCAGCAGCCAGTCCGGCGCCACAGAGAGATTGGGATAAAATGGGGCAATGGCCTGGTAAAAAGCGACTCCGGCCACGGAGGTGATGAACGTCCCCATCAGCGCGGCGCCGGCAATGGTATAAACCGGCAGCCCGAAAAAAGTGACAAAAAACGGAGCGATAATGGCGCCGCCGCCGATGCCGTAGATGCCACCCACGATCCCCACGATGAAACTGAGGGAGAATATGCCCCAGAAAGACACATCAAACGATTCGCCGTAAAAGGTGTACCCCAGCCGCCTGAAATTGAAATGGATGCCGGTGATGGGCTTGAGGGCGTCCGAATTTGACGAATTTGATGGATCATTTTTTTTTCGGTAATTGCGTACGAGCTCCTGAAAGCGTTTTTCAGCGGCGGCTTTGTCATTGGCGCCCGTGCTTTTCTTCACCAGGTCCAGAACCATCCGGATTCCGATATAAAGCAGCACGCCTGCGGCAAAAACCTTGAAATTTCTGGCATCCGGAAGATAGGCCACGCGAACGATGGCGCCGATGAGAACACCCGGCAGGGTTCCGATGACAACCACCCAGGTCAGAGGCCAGACCATTCGGCCTTCCCGCCAGTAACGATACACGCCGCTGGGGATCGCCACAATGTTGAACAATTGATTGGTAGCACTGACAGAGGGATTGACATACCCAAGAAATGACATCTGGAACGGAAGCAGCAAGAAGGCTCCGGACACACCTCCCATGGATGTAAAAAAGGAAATACAAAAAGCGACCACTGGGGGAATCCAGATGGAGACTTCAATTCCGGCAGTTTGAAAAAACATGACAGAATCTCCTTTGGGAAAGTTGTTGCCTATTAATAAACACGATTGTATAATTTATCGTGTTTATTAATATCAATAAATTTTATGCGATGTCAAGAAGGTTTTGGTTGTCTTGCAAAAATCATCGGATATACTAAAAGAAATGGGGTTCTGAAGATAATGTATGGAATGATCAAGAGAGAATCCCCAAAAAACTGAATTTCAAATCCAACAGGTGACCATTATGACGCTTTCAACAAGGAACCGACCCGGCCAAACAAGCATTATCTTTACAACGAACGAGACCAATTGTCTGAATACGCTGCAACTGAGTCAACTGGAACAATCCTACCGCGAATGGGCGAAAAGCTCGCAACGATCCGATATTTCTTTATCCCGCAAGCGTATCTTGCTGATCTTTCTTTTAATCCGTTATACAGGCGCCAGGCTGAATGAGGTCTTGGAGTTGAATCCGTTTCATGATATTGACTTTCACCGTCAGGTGGTGTGTTTTGGAAAAGCAGGGACTGAAAAAGGTCATAAAATACGTGAAGTTCAGATGTCTGAAGCCCTTTCCAATGAGATCAATACTGTTCTGAGTGATCCTTTGTTGAAATCGCCCGCAAGTCATTGGTTTCAGGTGGATCCAGGACATGTCCGCCGAAAGTTCTACGAACGTGCTGCATCCTGTGGCTTTCTTCCGGCGCATGGCGCTCCGGATGCCATCCGGAAATCCCGGGGAGCGGAACTGATCCAGAACAACATGCCATTGCAGGTTGTACAGCGGATGCTGGGACATTCAACGCCCAACCTGGCCGCCTCCTATGTTGAATTTTCCGACGAGGACATTCAGCAGGCAAGTCGATTTTTTATTGAAAAAGAGTCGCTTCGTAAAACCAGCGCGCGCAACATTTTTTTCGGTAAAATCCGCGCGGTCCAACCTGGCGACATTCAATCGAAAATCGACATGCTCACCATCGCCGGTGCCACGGTGACCGCCGTGATTACCAATGACAGCCTGGCCAGGCTGAGCCTAAAAATCGGATCGCTGATCACCGCGGAAGTCAAAGCCCCCTGGGTAATTTTAAAAAAAGGCAATAATGAACCGGACTGTTCGGCTGAAAACCGTTTTCAAGGAACCATCGCCAGAATTACGGAAGGGAAGATCATGACAGAATACGCGGTTCGCCTTGAGGACGGAACGGAACTGTGTTCTGTCATTGCCCGGGAAAGCGGCAAGCGCCTGGGACTTCGGAAAGGAGAGCCCATCTGGGTCTTATTCAACTGTTTTTCAGTGGTGCTGCATCGTGATTGACATTTGCCGAACTTTCACAGCTGAAAAGTCTTTAGCTCCTCGCTGTTTTGTATGGGTGACCTACCCGAAACAGCGAGGAACCTTTGCCCCACTTGCACCATTCCCCCAGATTTACCCCGAAAACCATGGTTGTGAATGCTCCGGGATTCTTACTCTACTCCTTCTCGAATCCCTGGTTCGTAAATTTTAAGGTGCGGCTGTTCTCGGTGACGGTTCGAACCACATGATCCGGAGCGCCGGAAGGAATCTCGGCCTCCACCTCAAGCGTAACCGTAACCGTGGTACCAACCAGACCGGAGAGATGTGCAATCACCTAGTCGGCAATGCGGCTGGCATCTCGCCCGACACGGGTTGGATCGAGAATGACCGTGCCATGGAATCGTCTTGGCTGCGGTTGCACTGGCGTTGGTGTTTCGGGCGTGCTTCCCGGCTCTGGCGGCTTTCCGCCTCCTCCCACGATTATTTCCTCAGGCGACCCACCCACAGGCGGTTTTACGCTTTCAGCATCCATCTGCTTGCTTGCCACATTGGGCTTAACAAGCAACCCTGACATATCCGTATCGGACAGCGTAAAAAGTCTCCCACCCCGCAACCCCCGGTAGCGGCCTGCGGTTTCATCGAAACTGTCTGCTAATCCGAAAGCGTCCAGTGTCCATGTCAGAAGCGCCAGCCCATCCCGGATCGCACCCAGCAATACCGATGAATCTTTGAGCCGCGGCAGATAGATATAGCGGGCAAAGTCTTCGGCAAGCTGTTTGATGGAAACATGATCTCCGCGCCAGAGCGGAATCCGGTCCAGTTCCATCCGCAGCCGTGTGGCGGCAAAGCCGGTGATCAATAATTCGTCATTCTTCAATTTCTTGCTTGCCCTTACGGCCAGTGCATCCTGCCCCGAAAGCCGCATGGCCTGCCATGTGGTTGCCTCTTGCGGTGTCGCCTGAACGGGCGCCAGCAACCACTGGTAGGTCTCCGGCAGCCTTGCCGTTACGGCGCCGTCTGCGGCGGTTCTCTGGGCCTCGGCCTGCTTCACCTGTTGCGGGTCGAGATTCAGCGTGTTCTTCTCGGCAAGGATCGACTCCCATGCCAGATACTTGCGGGCCGCCTCGTCAAGGTCCTGGAACCGGGTCTTGTCCGCGGCAAGGAAAATCAGCGAATTGCGGTAGAGACGGGGCGTGTTGCCGCGCGATTCAAGAATGGCCTTGGCGGCAGCCTCTGCCTTGTTCTCCGGTTCCTTGCTGTAAGGCTGCTCGCCCCCCAGCACCACCAGCCTGGCATCGAGATCGTCCGGCACATCCTGCCCGGACTGCGGCATGGGGTGGATACGGCTGAAATCGCCCTTCCGCTGCAGGTCTTCGCGAAGCCGCTTGTTCAGCTCATTTATGACTTTGTCCGGGTCCCGCTTCAACTGCTCGGCACGGTCTTCGGCAAGTTTGGTAACCGTGGGCTGGGTCGAATACCAGTAGCGGGGACTATCCTGGTAGAGGTAGGTTGCCGCCCCGGCCAAGCGCCTGAGTGCATCGCCAAAGACAGCAGGCGACTCCCCCGGTATCACGCAACCCAGCTTCACCCGCCGGTCTTCGAGTCCGCGGTGAGCGGCTTTGGTAAGGGGTGCAGATCCCATATAGATGGTGCGGGCCACCCGCAGGCAGGCCGCAAATTTGCCCAGGTTCGGCACCTCTCCATCCAGCCGTAGCGGCAGGGAACTTGGGCCGTCCACGTCTTTTTCGATCACCGGCACCCAGTTGTCCGAGAGGTAGCGCGTCAGTTCAAACTGCACGCGCGGGTCGTCAATTGAAATGTTCGCCGGCAGGATCAGCGGATTCTTGTCGCCCTTTTCCCACAGACTGTGAATTACCGCAGCCATCAATCGCAGTACGCCCCGGGTGCGCTGGAATTTCACCAGGGTTGACCAGTCGGTGTAAAGCCGGTCGAAGATCTCGGGATGAATCGGGTAAGCTGCTTTAATGCGCTTTTCGTAGTCGGCGTCGCGACATTCGGGCGGGAATTCCGCCTGCTGGGTCCGGTAAAGATCCGCAAACGCACGCGCCACAACGTCTCGATTCTTAAACTGAACAGGGTCGGCCATCGGCTCAAACAGACGCCGCCGCACGATTTCAAATCCTTCCTCGGCGCTGGCCGGCCGCCATGAGGACTCCACCCTTCCCACCACATTTCTGAGCCGGTCAAGGGCCTCGCGACCGCGCTGGCCGCCAACCTCCACATCATCCACCCCCGAATGCGATGCGCCGTGAGGAGATCCCGTCGTATCCGATGCCGGAAGGCTGATGACCAGAAGGCAGTTGTTCGCAAGCTTTGCCGATTCCGTCAGCAACTGGGCAAAAGTGAACTGCGTCTCGAACCCGCCAGCCGGCAGGTCGCTCTGGTCGTGGAGCTGGCGTGCGTAAGCCACCCATTCATCGATCAGGATCAGGCACGGCCCATACTCAATGAACATCTCGCGAAGCGCATCTCCCGGACTGGTTGCCTTCTCGTCGTCGGCCTGGATGCGGGCAAACGCCTGCTTACCCCCAAGCTGCCAGGCCAGTTCTCCCCACAGGGTTCGCACCATCGTACCGTCCTGCTTCGTGACCGGGTTCCCGGGTGAGATCTTGTTGCCAACCAGCACCACACGTTTCACGCCCGGAATCCCGTTTTTGGACTCCTGCCGCGCTCCAGCCGCCTGCATGACTGCATCAATACCGGCCAGCTCCGTGGGCGCAATGCCGGAGAATAAATGATAGAGCGCCAGCATCGAGTGCGTCTTGCCACCACCGAAGTTGGTCTGAAGCTGGACCACCGGGTCCCCGCCTTGGCCGGAAAGGCGCTGAACCGCGCCCACCAGCATCCCCTTCAGGCTCTCGGTGAGATAGGTGCGGCGGAAGAACTCCACCGGATCCCGGTATTCGTCCGTGCCCTGACCCAGATGCACCTGCCAGAGATCCGCGGCGAACTCGGCCTGCTGATAGCGGCCGCTGGCCACATCCTTGTGCGGGGTGACCACTTCTCTCCAGGGCTTGAGATTACCTGCTGCAGCGCTTTCGATGGCGGTGCCGGCGGTTTTTCGCTTTTCCCCGCGCACCTGCTCATCAAAACGCAGACGCAGGAGTTCCGTCTTCATCTTTTCGATCTCGTCCGCCTGGGGCGCCGAAACAGCGGCCAGGAGCCTCCCCGACGAATCGAGGGCGCGATAGGTGTCATCGCTGGAAAAAGTCTCTTGATGCGCCCACTTGTTGCGGTGATTCCGAAGTTCGCTGACCAAACTCCGTTCGGTTTGTCCCAATGTCAGACGGAAAACTTCGTTCCAGGAATCCCACATGAGCTTCAGCAGCACAGCCACATCCCATTCCACAACCGGCTTTTTTGCATTCAGGCGATCCTCGCCCATGAACCGGCTGGTCTCGGCAGCAGCTGTAAGATCCCATATTCTAAGGGTATAAAAGTGTATGAAGTTTTCAGAATAGATTGACAAGCAGGAATGAATTATCAGATTAAATGGGCCTCTGTTTGAGGCCCATTTAATTTTGGAAGGGAAGGAC